>Ga0210377_10001055_pt1 | contig 25716 bp, 16 predicted proteins | sample PLM4_65_b1redo_FD_155480 | JGI IMG/M metagenome (GOLD analysis project Ga0210377, IMG submission 155480) | Groundwater sediment microbial communities from an aquifer in East River, Colorado, USA - PLM4_65_b1 redo | ecosystem: Environmental > Terrestrial > Soil > Riparian zone | place: USA: East...
ATTATGAAGATGGCGGTACGGCAGGACAAAGCTCAGGTCGCCGGGCGTTGCGTCTTCGAGCGTGGGCCGCACCGAACCCTCGGCAATGCGCTCCGGCGTTGAACGCCTTCCCATCTTGAGGTCCCCGAGCCGTTGCAGGATCACGCCATTGCCAATCAGGTTTGCAAGGCCGGCGATGTATCTGCCGTAAGCGATCGGCTCATCAAAAGGCCTGGTGAAATCCGTACTCACGAGCAGGGCAAAGTTCGTATTGTCCGTGGTCCTGCTCCTGTAACTGTGGCCGTTCACGCTGAATACTCCCTCGCTGTATTCCTTCACCACCTCGCCATAGGGATTCATGCAGAACGTCCGCACCCGGTCCCGAAATCTTTTTGAGTAATAAATGAACTTCCCCTCGTACGCAATATCCGTTATGTCCTTCATGATATGCGCCGGGAGCTCTATCCGCACGCCGATATCCACCGGGTTTTTATGGACCGACAGCCCCAGGCGCTTTGCCTCTCCTGAGAGCCAGGTCGAACCTTCTCTGCCGGCTGCCGTTATGACGTAGTGTGCCTCAAATGATTTCCCGTCCTCCGTGATGACGCCGGTCACTTCCCCGTTCGTGACCCTGATCTGTTCCACCGGTACATCAAAAATGATGTCCACCTTTCCGGTGAGATGTTCTCTGACCTTTCTCAGGACCTCCTTGCAGAGGTCCGTACCGATATGCCGGATGCGCGCAGGGATCAGTTCGAGATTGTAGCCTGCGGCCTTTTTCTTGAGACGGGCAAGTGCCGCATTGTCCTCGCCATGCACCGCGCCTCCGGCGCCAAAGGACAGATAGATTGCGTCCACGTAGTCAATATAGGTTGATAGTTCTGTTGCAGAGAGGTAATCCTTCAGCCATCCGCCGAATTCAGGAGTGAGGGTAAGCTTGCCGTCGCTGTACGCACCCGCCCCGCCCCAGCCGCACAGGATGCTGCAAAGGCTGCACTGGACGCAGGGAATATCTGATTCGATCATAGGGCAGGAACGTTGCTGAATATCGCCGCCCTTTTCAATAAGAAGGACCTTGAGGCTGGAGTTCTTGACAAGTTCAAGCGCCGCGAAGATGCCTGCGGGCCCGGTACCGATGATGATGACGTCGTAGGAGGAGGGCATAGCACACGAGTTCGAAGTTTAGCGTTACATGTTAAAGCACATCATATCCAGCCGTCATTGTAAGCTCAGCATATCATCTGTGAGCTCATTCAGCAACCTTTTCTTCAGCATCTCCCTGGAATATGTTAGGGTCACTGCATATCGGTGATGGCATCCTTTTTTACCGGCTTTCCCGGTACACAAGACTATACGTTCAGCGAGACGATGGCTTCGTTGGTGTTGCTGGGCGTTGGGTCAGGTAGTTCGCGGTAAAAATATAGTCGTCGATATAATTTCGCACACCGTCGCCGTTCAGGTCAAAGCGAGGCGCTTTGACCGTACCTGTATTCTTTAAGTAAAGTCGGAAATCTGCGTCCGTCAATCTGTTAGCAGACCGGTCGATATTGACATCCATGGGTGGTGCTATCGTCAAGGGAATAACGTACCACTGATTGTTCCGGGGTATGCTGATCGTCGCTTCATAGGCCCTCTTGTCCGGCAGGAGTTCCGCGATCCAGAAATTCTTATCCTTGTTATTTAAAGAAACCAGGCTTACACCATCAAGCAGGAAATTATTATTCTCCCCTTTTGGGTCCAGCTCGAGAACGACTTTCACGGTGGTTTTGCCGTCCGCGAGGGCGATGCGGGGCTCCTGCTTGGACTGACCGACCTGAGGGCTAAAGAGGGCCATGAGGGCCTCAGGTGTTTTCAATCCGTTATATTCCTTGAACTTTTCCAGAACGCTCTGATAGGCCATGACCTTCTTTTTTTCCGGTCCAGGGGGTTGTACGACCGGCTTTTCCGCCAGTGCGACCTTTGCCGGTTCCGGTGCATCAGTATTTTCGTTTTCCGGCTGCAGCGTATCGGAAGCGGTCTGGTCCGTTGCAGAAGTTGCACTCTTGATGTCGGATGAGGATGCACCCGCTGATGGAACCACCACACCTACTATTACCGTTGGAGTTGTTGCTGATGCAACCACAGTGCCGGAGACCTGCGCCGTCGCTGTTGTAACCGGAGTGCTCGGGACCGGCGTCGGAGAAGCCCCACTTGTCTGTTGCTCGGTTTGCTGCTCCGTTGATACACCATTGTCCGCCGTCTTCACGGAATTCACCAGCTGCGAAGTAACCGGGATGTTCCGCCCCGAACTGCTTATAACAGAGGACACGACCGACTGGATGTCCGCACCGGTGCTCTTCACACGGGTAAAGGTTATCGTTGCGATCGTTCCAGACCCATTGATCGCCGTAACACGGACGAGTGCCAGCCGAATCTTTCCCGATGTTGAAGAATTGACAGCCATGAGTGCCCCGCCGACAAGCCCCCCTTGCGCCACCTGGGGACTGGCAAGTGCTGCGGGATCATAGCGAATGGTGATATCGATACCCGAAGCGTCGGAAAAATCGTTACCCTGGACCTCATAAACGCTGTCGGACGCGGGGCCAATCGTCACACTCGGCTCCGCGAATGCCTCCGGAGTTAGCCAGCACGACAAAAACAACAAGAAGCAAAAAGGCAAGTACTGCAATTTTATGTTCACGAAACCGCCTCCACGAGAATGGTACTGATACAAATAATAATATGTTACTTTTTATTTTCTGTCAAATACATTCATGGAAGATCCGTGTCAAAGACCGTTATTGCAACGAAATCCGCCTGGATCAGTGTCGGCAGAATGTAAAATCCACCCGCATCATAGGCCGTAATATGATTCGGTCCCACGCTAAATATCGGAAGTTCTTTTATTGTTGGATCAATATTATACGTAATTCCGACAATAGGGCTATTAGGTGTCGTAGTGATACCCACGAGCTCCGATGTCATAAGGGCATACGTGGAGTTGATTACGTCCACTTGCCATGTCAAGGTAGTTACGCCATTAACAAATGGAGGTGTGTTAGCTGCGCCTACAGCACTCAATGTTAAAAATGTTGGCGGCGTTTGCGTTGGAGCGCTCACGACGTCGAATATCAAGATTGCCAAATTGGTGACTGTTTTGGTGAGCGCGACGCCCACCGCTGCGGTTGCCGGCAAATTGATAAACCTGACGGTTTTAGTCCCTGTGGCGCTGTCTACCGTAGCGGTCACGGTTACGTCTTCTCTCGTGTTCGGAATGGCAATGGGGTCCCTTTGTACCTGTACCGTAGCAATACCGGAAGCATTCGTCGTGGCATCTGCATTGACAAGTGAGCCCGTTCCCGAAGTGACCGCAAAAGATATCGTTTTATTTGCGAAGGCCGATCCAACCGCGTTTGTTACTTGAGCAGTCAGGGTAATTCGTTCCGGGTTGACCGGGTCGTTACCATTCGCCAGAGCGATCGCTTTGTCCGATGTCAAGGAAATTAATAGGTTGATGAACGTCACGGTCTTGGTCCCCGAGGCGGCGTCCGCAGTCACGGTCACCGTAACATCTTCGCTCGTGTTCGGAGGGGAAATGGAGCCCCTGTTGAGCTTCGCTGTAGCAATACCGAACGCATTCGTCGCGGCATCTACGGCGTGGAGGGAACCTATTCCCGCTGTTACCACGAATGATATCGCTTTTCCCGACAGGAGAGTCCCTTCTACGTTTTTTACTACCGCAGTCAGAGTAATATCTTCACTACCGTTCGCCAGCGCGATCTCCTTGTCCGCACTCACGGTCACGGATGTCGCGGCGTTCAGGTCGACATCATCCCCGTTACTGCCGCCGCAGCCCGCGAACAGAAGCGAAATGACTGCAACCAATACAACATAAGCACCTAATTTCTTATTCATGTTAGTTTCCTCCTTATCACAATACGATATTTTTAGCTTTTTTATATTTTACTTGAAAAATTGATTAAACCAATAGACGCATCATAACATTAACAAACCGAGAACTTGTTTTTCACACTGATTTACACTGATTATACTAAGATGTTCCCTTGTCCTGTGTTCCCCACGTTCTCCGTGTCTCTGTGGCAAAATTCTGATTTTCCTCCGGGCAATTCATCATTGCACTGCTACGTACATACGCAGCAGCGTCAAAGCATCTCCGGGGGTGATCACGCCATCGGGGACGACAAGAGGAAAAACATCCCCCGCGGCCACGACCCGGTCCATCTCTACAATGCTTGTCGGGAACCCGATCGCCGCCCTTAACTCAATTAATACGTCATTCAGATCTAGCATTCCGTTGCCGTCCACGTCACCGGCAGGCGCCGGCGGCAGGACATTCAATTGTCTCGCCGCCCGCTCTACGTCTAAAAAACCGTTCCCATAACTGTTGTCCGGTCCTGTAGTTCCGAGGTCCCAGGCAGTCTGCTTGATCGCGTCCTCCATCTGCCCGGAAGTCAGAGTCGGGTTGCTTGACAGCAGCAGCGCCATGGCGCCTGCTATGTGGGGAGCGGAAAACGATGTTCCGTTCACGGTTACGGTGCTCAGGGCCGCTGAGCCGAACCAGAGGTCGGTTGTCGTAACACCTGCGCCGGGAGCAACCACGGTTGGATAGATTGATGTCCCGTCCGAAGCCGATGGGCCTCTGCTGCTTCGCGGGTCTATCGTATCCGTGCTGTCCGTCATACCCACTGAGAACGATCCCGGATAGTTTGCCGGACTGACCGAAGTATTGGCAAGCGGACCGCCGTTGCCCGCTGAAAATACCACCGCAATGCCTGCCGCCCGAAGTGCCTGAACGTCGGGCTGGAACTCCAGGTTAACGGTCCCGGTCCCGCTGCTGTTCAGGTCCCAGGAGCAGTTCACAATATCGGGAGAATCAGTCGTATCCGGGTCTCTGTCGGGGTCAAACAGCCACTCAAATGCCTGGTGGGTGATACTGAAAGTCGATTCACCCGCGTCATTGAATATCTTGGCCGCTATCCATGTCGCATCAGGCGCAATGCCGATGAGCTGGTCCGTAGTATTTCCCGCAGTTATGATCCCCATGGTCTGCGTTCCGTGGCCGCTTACATCAACGGGGGTTGCGTGCTCTCCGTTGGGATCGAACCAGCTGTTCGTCCCTCCCCGCCATTTCGGACCGAGATCAGGATGGTTGACATCCACTCCCGTGTCCAGGTTCGCAACAACAACACCCTGTCCCGTGTATCCCGCGTTCCAGAGGGGTCGAACTCCGATCCTGTCCAGGTTCCAGCCTGCGGGCGCCGCGCTGGAGGCAGCGACCGGAACTCCGAGACCCATGATTACGTCCTGCACGACTTCCGACACATCAGCCCGCGAAGCCAGCTCTTTTATGGCTTCCGCTGTTGCTGTTACGGCGATTCCGTTGAATATCCAGAAATGCTTCATGTTCCGTACCTTGCCAAGCGTTTCCTGATTAACGAGATGATACCGCAGGTCCTGCTGGGATCGTTCGGTCGCAGCCTTGACTTCCTGAACTACTTTTTTCACCCGCTCCTGGCGATCCATATGTTCGGCGGTTGCTTTGAGCAACTGGTAGTCCACGGTGTCCCTCAGTTTGATAATGACTGCATGTTCATAAGCGATACCGCTGCTTTCAAGTTCTCTGAGAAGCTCCGGAGCAATTTCTCCGGACCATGCTACGGTCCGGACCGAGAAGAAGGTCGCCATGCACATGACCGCGACGATCAACCGGCGGATCATGGCACATCTTTTACTGAACAAGAATATCCTTAATACGAATCTCATCGATCACCAGAGTGACCTTGTCGCCCGGTTTCACCCTGGCGCCCGGGTTGCTGAAGAATATCCAGAACACCTTGTCGTTCGCTCCCTGGTCAGGACGCTGCAGCAGTTTCCCGACCTTCGCCATATCCGGAACAGGCAGGTTTGTTCCGCTCGACTGATCAATAAGATAGATCTGAGCCCCGCGTTTGATGGCACCTATGGCCTTTTCCCGGTCCACGACGCGATAACGCATATCGAGCATCTGTCCTCCTGCGGAAGGATGTATCCGCTCGATTTTGATCCCTGCTGCTTCAGTTGCCGTGGTGTGTTGAGCATCTGTTTGTTTAACCGGCTTTACGCTTGCGCAACCCTCCAGCATGACTAGACTGACGATTGCCATGAGCCCGGAAACCGCGATCAATATTCTCTTTGCTGCGTCCTTCGCCGGATCGCCTGAATACTTCATTTGCTCCCGAATCCGCATGCGCATCGCCACATTCCCCCGATCAATAGGGGTTGAATCCCGTTGCCTTTTGGAGAAGTTTCAAAACGTCATCAAGATCGATCGCACCGTTCCCGCAGGGCAAACCCGAGACGGGCTCCAGCGAGACGTCAGCCACAGGTCCATATGCGTTCACGGGGAGCGAAGCCGTGGTTCCCGCGACAAATGAACGAAGGACCGTTAAAACATCGATAGATGTTATTTTGCCGTCTCCATTCACATCGCCTTTCAAAGGACTGCAGCTCAAATCACCCATAAAGGTGAGCATGCCGCCGGGATATGCTCCTGCATTGGACATCCCCAGACGCCGGTCATAGAAAGCACGGTACCCCGTCGTGGTCGGGGCTGTAATAACATCCAGAGTCTTGCCCGCTGTCAACGATGGTGCAAATTCATGCCTCGGGAAATTCAGCAAATAACCATCTTCCGCAATGACCGTGATCGTGTTCCCCTGAAAGGTCGGCATGGTGTTCCGCGCACTGGCGTTCAACAGGCGCACGAGGGTCCGCTGACCAACCGGGGACGATAGATCCGCTGTCTGTGGATACGCCTTCCCGTTGATAAGAAAATACATCGGAGCATAGCTTATCGAATAATTGATCTTATTCACCGCGTCAATTGTTGTGCCATTGACATCGACATAGGCGTTAAATCGAGGGTCGATCTCACTCAAGAGAATGACCGCCTCGCTATCAAAGGTCGAATCTACATTGTAGGGAGGATTGAACTCGTATGCCTGACCCGTGGTCGTCGGCCTCACCACGAGGGCTCCGTAGAGACCCATGGGAATTTCCATGGCCGGATTGGTACCGCTCTCATACAGAAAGGTGCCAGGCCTGATGTTCGTATAGGTGATCGATGCCGTACCTCCGTTTGCGGCGACCTGATTCGTGAAGGACATCACCCGATTGCCTTTCCCATCGTTCACATAGGTCGGTGCTGCGCCGGTCGGATAGGGCTGACCCGGGATATTCATCGAAACGGGGACCGGCAGGTTGTTCGTTAGATTGATGGTAAGAATCGTGTCTCCTGGCGGCACGGTCAACTGGGGCCCGGGGACCATTACGGTGCCGGTGCCCGCTCCTGCGACATCATCAGCGAACCCCCATGCAGGAACAGCGGTCCCGTCGGGCATGGCGATAGTAACCTTGTCTGCCCGGAGGTCGAAGGTAGCTGCCGTTGATGTACCGGCCGTTGCGGATAAACACCCCGCAAGCAGGAGGGTCAGACAGGTTTTTTTCAAGGTTATATTATGCATGTTCATGACCTCCCTTATTCCTCAATGGGTGCCGTCGGCGGGAGAACACCCATCATGGTCAGCATCCCGCCCGGGAAAATGTCGTTATTCGTGATCTCACGCTCTGCGTGGCTGTGCCACATGAAGAAGAACCCGCTGTAAGGATTGAAGCCTCCTTGGCCCGGGGGCAGCGGCGCTGTCGATCCCAGATAGGGACTTCCGCTCCACCAGAAGCCGGGCATGATGGTCTCGTTTGACGGCATGAGCACCGGAACCGCCTGGGCGGGCGCAAGGCCCTGGACTACCCCGTTTATGGGAGGCAGGTTCGGCGTGAACTCCTTGCCGTGATCGGCAAGGTACTCGTACGGCTCAAGCGGGTCTGTTGCTTTGTGTCCATAGGCATCCCAGCCGAGTTCCCTACCTGTCCAGGTGAAGAGACCGTCCGCGGTCTTCCCCGGGAACTGGGTGAGCGTGAACGCCTCCCAGGAAAGATCAGCGCCAATACCGGTGCTGCTCAGCAGCCGCCCATCCGTGGCGACCACCCGCACATGGTTGCCGTGAGTATGAAAGGGATGAAGGTCTCTGCCCATGCTGACATACCTGACCAGAACGACGTCTCCGGGGTGCATGAGCGGCATGGCGTTGTACGGCTGATACGGAAGGTTCATGGTATTCGGCATGTCCATGGTGTCCGGAGCGCAGCGGCCGTTGATGAACCAGTAATTGGCCTTCCACTTGCTGATGTCGTAGGCGCCGCCGAACTCCATCCAGCTGTGAAACGCCGGGTCCATCTCGCTCGTCAGGATAAGAAATTCCCGGTCATACCCGGTCGAGCCGTCACCGTCATTGTAGGCGAACTGGGTGAACGTCTTTGTGATGCCGGTTCCTGTAGTACCCGTGGCCAAGGTATAAAGCCCCCGGAGAAAGCGATAATCAGTATCGTTGATATTCTGCGATGTTCCATTCTGGCTGGGCCGTACAATGATGGCGCCGAACAGGCCCATGCGCAGCTGGATCGGCTGATTGGAACCGCTCTGATAGTAAAAAGTACCCGGCCTGCTTGCCACAAACGTATAGGTCTGTGTACCGCCGTTCGGCTTTGCCTCGGAGACCACGGAATTGAGCTGCGCCCGGTCACCCAGGGGAAAGAGAGGCGCCTCGTGTGAGGTGACATCAAGTCCGGGGAATGTCATCGAAACCGGCTCGGCCAGGTTATTGGTCAGGTTAACCGTGACAACATCGCCTTCATTCACGATCAAGGTCGGACCCGGATACTGCGGCATGCCTGTCGACGCGTCGCCGAAGCCCCAGAACAGGAGGTTGCCCCCATCGGGAGTGCTGACGCGCCCTGCATCGGTGATGAATTGAAACTCAGTTCCGCTCAGGCCGTAGATCATTGCATCGGCCTGCGACAGGGGGATGATCGCAAGACAGATGATCAGCAGCGGGACGGTTACTATATTCTTTATTACCATGATTTCCTCCGTTCGATCGATGAGCCGGTTTTAATTGAGGACGATCTCCGTCATGACCCCGCCGCGGTCCATCAGATTGTTGTTCAGCTGGTCCAGGTTGCGAGAATAGAGATAATAGGTCCCGGCTTGAGCGCCCTGTGTATCGATGAGCAGATCGACGGACTCACCCGGACCCACGAGCATTGAGCTGACATAATAACCGGTATCGTTTCCCGTCCCCGGTCCCGTGCCGTCCACCGGATTGGGACCGCGCATGAGCCGCGCGCATTTGCCGCCTACTTTCATCTGCAGCCCCGGGATCTCCACGGTCGTGAAATTCTGGACCGAGAGATTGATGATCCTGAGAAGGAGGGTCCGCTCGCCTGGCCTGGTGACCGCAATCCGTGAATGCAGCTTCTGAGCCGCGTAATTATTGGTTGAGTTCGTGATCTCCGCAGGATTGATCGTATCGGGATACCCTCTCCCGTTCAGCATGAAATACCGGGCCTCGTAATCGGCAAAGGGCAGCGGCTGAAACGTCTCGTCATTTTTGTGAAAGACAGGATCAAAATCGGCGATCTTGATGATGGCCTCCACGTCATATCCTGTTCTGCCGTCGATGTCGTTATACGCGAACTGGGTATAGTTTTTGCCGTTGTAGCTGATGGTCGTCCCGTTCTGTCTGGGCCGGACCACGAGATTGCCGAGCATGCCCATCTCCATGTGCTCCGTGGCCTCGACATGGCAGTGGTACATGTAGGTGCCGGGGTCCACAGGATGATAGTAATAGGTCAGGGTGGACATCATTCTGACCGCGATGCTCGCCATGGGTTCCCCGTCAAAGACCGCCGAGGCATTCGGGAAGCCGTGGAAGTGCACCGTATGAGGATCGAAAAGATCGGGACGCAGCTTCATGCCGATGTTCGAGAGATTCAGGTAGACCTCGTCGCCTTCGTTCATGATCAGTGTCGGCGCGGGAAAGTTCGCGTTGTTGAATCCCTGGTCCATGACCATGTCCTCCGGGACCCCGGTAAGGTCGAGGAACCCGAAGGTGTAAATATCCTCTCCATCGGCCATTTTTGCATAGCCATCAGTCGCACCGAGCCGAAGGTATTTGACCGTCGGGGTAGGAGCACTGTAGATGCCGTCTCCGTTCCAGTCGACATCCTCAGGACCGGGGAAATTACCTGTCGGCAGGTTGTCGATATCGTACGGGAACTGCACCTGGACCGATGCCGGCCACGCGGGGATGGCGACGGTCAGAAGCAGAAGGACAAGGCCTATGTAACTGATCCGAGATTTTATTAGCATGGAAATCCTCCCTCTGATAATCCCGACGGGACGCGCCCAGCCGGTGGATGACACGATCGCGCGGCCTACCATGTCACCATGCCTATTGCCCGCATCATGATGGCGAGCACATCGCTCAAGTTCGTTACGCCGTTTCCGATTGGCTTGCCCGTCGGCGTCAGCGGAGCCGCATCGCCGTTCTGCGGACAGGCCATTGTTTGTGTAGTATCGACAACGTACCGCAGCACCATGAGGGTGTCCTGGGCGGTCACGTTCCCGTCGCAGTTCACGTCACCTTTCGAGTTATATTCATCGGCCCCCATGTCCGGTTTGGCCGGATTTGCATAACCCATGGGCCGTATTTCCGTTTCAAGATCGAAATCCAGAGCAGTGTTCCACGTGAAGACGGTACCCGTGTCGCCCCTGTCTATTGCCGGTGAAGGCCTCTGGAGGTGGTAGTTCCCGGACAGCGTCAGGGGAGAATAGGTGTAGTCCACGAAGTTGCCGAGCGCCGCTCCACCTTGCGTCGCGGCTATGTTGTTCCGGTAGCTCAGCATGAACTGCGGGTCTCCCGCGATGTTCGTCGTCGTGTCGCTGTATCCCGCGGTATCCGTGAGCAACGAGTAGTGCGGATGCAGCTTCTGGCCCTCCATGCCGAACACACCCGTGTCCCACACGCCGGCAAGGGTAAGCGCTGCCTGGCTGTTCTGGGGATCGTACCCGTTCCAATAGTAGGCAAAATTATTCGTAATGATATTGTTGACGATCACCGGGGTCTTCGTGCCGCCAAACGCTCCGTAATCGGCACTGAGTGATGCGGACATCGCAGAGACCAGATTGGAGCTGAACGGCTCGACCCCGATGCCCGAAGGCATGGGGCTCGTGATCGCTGTCGGCGGCAGGATGAAGCCTTCCTGGAAGGGAATATTGCCGAAGGCGGATTCACCGGTGGCTGTGCTGTCGTTATTGGCGATCGTGTTGTTCGCGATGACCGCATCGAGGGCATCGAACACGGCTATCCCCGCGCCGTATGCGCCGGCAAGGTTGTTCACGATGAGGTTATTGTAGATCCCGGCCTGGTACCACTGGGCCGGATCTGCCGGAAGGACCGGCGGCGTGTTGTCCGGATTCAGGGGGACATCCAGACCGTTGAAGCGGAAGAGCGTGATGCCACCCCCGAAATTGCCGGCCTTGTTCCCCTGGATCAGATTACCGTTGATCATGACGCTGCCCGCACCGGGGGTCAACACCGGCGCACCAACGATGCCGGCAGGCGCGGTTTCACCGGCGATGAATATCCCGGCGCCCTCGTCAAAGGACTCGTTGAAAATGATCGTGTTGTTTTGGATCAATCCATGGTCGCTCAGACCCTGGTGCGCGACCCCTGAGCCTGCGAGCATGGAATAGTTGCCGCAGATCCAGGAATCGCTCACAATGTAATTGTCGGAGCCGGTGAACAGGCCGATGCCGCCGCCGCTGGCAGTAGAGAATCCCGAGGAGCCGTTGGTCATGACTTCGTTATGGCCGATGAAGATATGATCATTGAACGAGCTCTGGTAGTACGTGGCATCGAGCACGCCCGGATTGAACATCTGGGGGGTCCCGATCCTGATCCCGCCGCCCACGGACCCTGAATTATCGACCACTTTATTGTTCGTGATCTGAAGATAGTGCGCGAACCCGTTTACGAATATGCCGCTGCCGAGGTTCGCGCCCGTGATCTGCAATCCGTCGATCCTGGCAGGATCGAGGGCGGTGAAATCCCCTTCCCGTGCCAGGACCAGGATGCCCGATCCCTGCTCGAGGAAAAAGTCCGGCCGCTCACCGGGAATGATGTAGAATGTGCTTGTTTGGTTGCTCGTGATGCTGTCGAGTAATGCCAGCCAGTCGGCCTGTGCATCGGGTGTAAAGTAGCCGGCATTGATGACCGTCGAGGCGGCGCCGTACCCCTGTAGCTTCACGTTCTTATGCATGATGATATTTTCAGCATAAAGACCGGGAGCGATAAGGATCAGGTCGCCCGTATCGGCGCTGTTTATCGCTGTCTGGATCGCGTCAGGACCGGGGCTGACGCGCCGGACCCTGCTCGCGGGAACGCCGACATGGAGCGTCACGCCCGCAACGCTCCTGGTAAGGCTGTCGCCCCTTCGGACCGTCAGCTGATAGACGCTGTCCGACAACGGCGTCACGCCGTCTTCGAGTTTCCCGCTCAAGGTTATGGTTGTATCACTCCAGCTTTCTATTTGAAGTTTTTTCGTGTTCATGCCATCAATGAGGTCGCCGTCCGCGGTGGCAAAAACATCTCCCGGTGCGCTCCCAAAACCGTAGTCCCTCACGTCACCGTTCGCTATCTGTTTTACTCCCAGAGACGTGATCGTGATCTGTCCCGGGCTTGTTTCGATCCAGGGACCGCCCGCGGGCCCGTTCACCTCGAGCACAACCGGCGTCTTGTCCGGAAGGTCGCAATCAAGGCCGCCAGCGCTTGAACGAATGGGGATGATCGGCGTGTCGGCATAGGTGATCTTCGCAGGCCAGATATCTATCTGCCAGGTTGCAGTCGGATATCCTGCGTTAAAGTAGGGATCGGGATGCGCAGGATCGAACCCGGGATGGTTCAGCACGATCTTGACCATGTTCGGGCTGACGCCGGTCGGCAGTGCGACATTGACGGTATATGTTGAAGGCAACAGGGCATTGTACTGGCCCCATTCATCGGTATAGGTGCGCACCAATTCATTGCCCGCGAAATCCTGGATCGAGATCGGCATGAATGAGGGACCGGGCTTGTCCCCCAGTCTCGGGTTACCCCTGCGGAATTCCAGGGTCAGGTCGTTAGTCACGAGCCCGATGAGCCTTCCTGCGGGCGGCACCTGGGTAAAGAGATGAAAGTCGGTGGCCGCGTTCTGGCCGTCGGACAAACGGACCAGTTTCCGGTCGCAGAGCGGCCGTGTTTGTCCGACGTAGGGAAAGACGGGGCTGTCGGCGTCTATCGGGCTGTTGTCGAAGCTGTGGAAGGCGGGAACGATGTGGTCCGCGCCAACACAGACTGCCGGGAGAAGCGCGGGCTGCGGCACTGACGGAGTGTATTCGTCCCCGGCCACGATCGCGTTCAGGTCTTCTTCCTTCACAAGCTCATATCCGGCCGGGGGGATCACCTCCACCACGTATTCACCGGCAGGAAGCGGGTTGTCCTGAGCATCGGTCGTGAACGCGTAACCGCCGTCGAAAACAACGGGTTTGATCTGGTTCCAGACCGAGATCGTCTCTGCACAGTCGATGTATTGGTCCAGCGGGATACCCTGGGGTGTAAGGGAGAGGCCGGCTGCCTGCATTGCCGATTTGCAGCCTGTAGGAAAATTCTTGTCCCAACTGTCGGTTTCAGCGGTATTGATCGGGCCCTCAGTGATCGGCTTTCCGGTCGCCGGGTCATATCCCGTTACTTTATAGAGATTGACCGTCACATTGGGAATGCCGGGCTCCCAGGTTTCGCCTGTCGCCATGCGCGGGTCTGCCTGGGCCCGGGTCGTCGCATAGAAGACGACGCCGGAAATGCCGCCGTTCTCACCAGGGGCGTAATCAACCCTACCCCAGTCGATCTTCGCGGTGTTGTCGAAATAGAGTAATAAGCCTTCGAGCAGCACCGGGAACGGTTCGGTGTCCGTGCGGGTCTCGAGCAGCGGGATGGTCGCGTTCGGCCATGGAGTGAGCAGCGGGCCGCCCTTGTCCACGTACACCGTGGCGCCGGTAGGCTTGAACCGTGCGTAATCGCTCTCGGCCACCAACCATTTGAAGAACGGAAAAACTTCGTTAAAGGCAAAGGACCCGCTGCTGTCCGTGACCGTTGATTGGTAGATCGTTCCATCCCTGAAACGGAGATTGAGCAACTGGTTGGAGATGCCCTGTTCTTCTGCTTCCCGTTTGCCGTTCTTGTTCGTGTCGTAGAAGATGCTTCCTTCATAGATGCCGAACCATTGGAATATCGGGATCTGGCCCATGGCAATGGTCCCGCCGGTGGACGGAACGACCACTGTCCGAAAATCGATGATCTGGTCAAGGGGAAGGTCCCACATGGTCAGCGTATACGTCCCCGGAGGAACGCCGGAGATGGAGAACCTGGCATCATCATCGCACTTTCCAACGTAGACCTGCCTGTTGCCGTTGCCTGTATCGCTCAAGCCCACATAGGCCTCGGGTACGGGCTCGCCGACATTAAGGCCCATCTGGAGGGGCGGCCGGTTGATGCGGTTCATCATGACCTGGCCGGTGATTGTTCCCGGTGTTTCTCCGGGCAGTAGAGCCCGGAACTGGTTTGTGGTGGTGTCCGTCGGCGCAGATGAGAGATAATAGGATGTTGGCAGAACAAAACCGATATAAGCATGAACGCCGAAGAATCCGGCTTCTGTATAATACTGCGGCTCTCCGGCAACGATCCAGGAGTCGATCCCCGGCGTCCCCTCGATCGTCGATGTCTGGACCCAGGGCTTTCCATCATTCGGCACGGCACGGGCCCCGTATTTCCCCGGGGCCAGGTTGGGAATGATCGCATTGCCGCTAATGTCATCTGCAGTTGCTTTCGAAAGCACGTAACCCTGGCCCATGGTCACGGTATTCCCGGTGGCGGGGTCGTAAGTGGTCCCGATGGCGTTCCCAAAGGCATCGGTCGACATCTGGCCCGCCTGGTCGTAAACATATATCTTGAAATCAGGAAGAAGCCGCTCGGCCGGAGCGTCAGGGGCGCCGTTGATCGGCGCGTTGTCTTCAAAGACCATTACGGTTATTTGCGCCAGGGGTATCGGATGCGTATGCAGCATAACGGCAACGCTCGCCTGGCCAGGCTTCACGGCCGCCCCGCCCAGTGTGTGTCCCGGCGCCATGACTGAGACGAAATAGCGACCGGTCGCGGGAAGATCGACCACCGGCGTGGAACCGGTGGCCAGGACCGGTGCGTGGCTTTTATGAATGGAAACGGACAGGCTGTTGTAATTGTTCAGCACTCCTGCATTGGCAACGGCATCGTAGGTATTGTCTTCCTGGACCAGCCATTTGTAATTTGGAACAGGGCTGCCGGCATCGTCCACCACAGTCAGCGTAAAGGCCTGGGCGTTTGTCCCGAGGAACATACCGGACAGAAAACCTAGGATCAATACGCATCTCTGAACTATCCCAAATGGTGATGAGCATGTCTTCTTACTCATACGACCCCCCTTTTTTCACTTTTTCTCTATTTGCGTTCATTAGATAAACTATAGTAACAGACAACAAGACCTGCAAAATATGATATGAAACATATTTTCGACATACGTAAAGACATATTCTCACTCGTACCTGCCATGACTTTCCACAATCAGTTTTTTCCTCAGTTGCTGGTATAGCATAAACTGACACTACGTCGAAGGCCGGCGTTCCAGCTTCAGTTCCTCGGAGATCAACTGGGCGAGTTGCTCGAACTGAAACGGCTTCTCGATCCATCTGCCGACGCCCATGGACTGAAGCCGCTCAATGACATCAGGCGAGCACTTGCCGGTCATCACGCACACAGGGACAAATGGATAGTTCTTTTTCACATGCTCGATAAACCGGTATCTGTTTATGATCGGCATCGAGAGATCGGTCAGTATCAAATCTATCGGCGTGGTTTTTAAGATGTCCTCTCCCTTTGCTCCATTTAAGGACGTAAGGATGGTGCAATCCTTCAAAACCATGCGCAGCCCAACCGATAGAGCGTCCAGGATATCCCTATTGTCGTCTAATATGAGTATATTTTTCATAATATACTTCTGGAGCAGTGATTGGCATCGTCAAACTTTTACCATCGAGAGCATCAGTAAAATTATTCTCAAGTCAAAAATAACAGATCAACAAAGACAACCACGTGGTACTTATATAGCAATACCAATGCCACGTAGAGGCCATAAAATGAGTTCTGGAATATCAGTGAGTTAACATCAAGTTCTGAAGCGCCGATTGAGGAACCAGCCCATTTTGGGCGGTCTATTTTAATGTCTCAGGTCTTTTTTGACCAGAGTCTTCAGCTTTCGCTTGAGTGTTGATAGAGAGAATCCCAGTGCCTTTGCCGCCCTGACATAGTTACCCGAGAACTTATCAGGCACGTACTGGATATGCATCCACTCAACTTCCTCGAGCGATCGCTGCGTTTCCTTTCCCTGAAAAGGGTACCCTGTTGCCTGCGGAACCGGCTTCATTTTATAATACGTTCGGATGGCTCTCTGATGAATAAAAATCTATTTCACCTGTCACGGACGCGCTCGTATCTGTTTAGTCAGCGAGGATTTCGATACAAAGAGATTGCAGAGTGGTTGCGCAAAAAAACTGCGTCGGTAAAGGTATTCCAGGTGAAGTTAATCGTGTATGGGCAGTAATAAAAATGGGAGAGAGATTTCTCCCGCTGGTCGAAATGACAAAACGAAACTATCGTTGTGACTTTTGCAAGAGACACCGTTTTAAACACATCTGCGCCCGCAGCGACCCACTCCAGCGGCCGGTTTACAGCACGTCTGACAATTCCATATTTCTCATCTTTGTTTGGTTCCTAATTCTGTCGATTGCCTTCTTCTCGATCTGTCTGACGCGTTCCCGCGTGAGACCAAGCCGTTTACCGATACTGTGCAGGGTCCAAGGGGAATCATCATTGAGACCATAACGCAGCTCGACGACCCTGCGCTCCGCGTCAGTCAGCTCGAAAATCCATTCGTCAATCTGCTTACGCCTGCTCATGGCATCGCAATCACTCTCCGGTGACGGGGCCCGGTCGTCTGCGAGATAGTCCCCGAGCGTTTCATCCCCGTTGTCCATGACGATGACATCAAGTGAATGCGTTTCCCGCGATACCTGTGAGTACATCCGGACCTTCTCGATGCTGACATGCATTGCTTCCGCGATCTCTTCAGGATACGGATTCCGTCTCAGCTGCTGCTTCAATTTTTTCTCTGTGCGAGAATATCGATAGACTTCCTCGGAAACATGCACAGGCAGGCGGATGGTCCTGACCTGATTCACGATGGCCCGCTCGATCGCCTGTTTGATCCACCAGCTGGCGTACGTGCTGAACTTGAATCCTCGTCGATAGTCGAATTTTTCAACAGCCCGGATCAACCCGATATTTCCTTCTTCGATGATGTCGGAAAAGGGCAGTCCCCTGTTGATGAACCGCTTGCCGATGGACACCACAAGCCGCAGGTTGGCTTCGATCATCTTACTGCGCGCTTCCAGGTCGCCCGCTGCGACCCTCTTTGCAAGCTCCTGCTCCTGCTCGAACGTAAGAAGCGGCATCTTCCTCATTTCCTTTAAATAGAACGAGATAACATCGGAGGCCTTCGATGGGGATTCCTTCTCTACGCGGCCAGGGCGAACATCAGCTGCTTCACCTGTTGAACTCTTTCCATCATACATATCATACGAAAAATCAATATCCGCTGTGCTTTCAATAGCCTGATGAATTGCGCTCATTTGTTTTCTCCTCGCGTAATAACGCTCATGATGGGTACTGCGCTGCTCACGCTGCCAGTTTAAGTAAGCCCGTTTCACAACAGGCGCCTTCATTCTTGAAGAGAGCGCCGGGATGAACGGTCCGCTTACCGATTATCGTTCCCGCTGCTATTCGCACACACGCTCATCATGCCGTCTGCTGTAGATGGTTACAACAGTGGGCGATTGCTCTTAACATTATCGATTGGTTAAATGTTCAGGGCGCGCGCTATTTTGTCTGTGATCTGCTCAAAGAAAAAGGCTTTTTCGATACATTCTGATACGCCCAACTCACCAAGCTTCTCCCTTTTTTCCTGGAAACAGCGACCGCTCATGACAAACAGGGGGACCCGCGGACTGACCTTATTCCTGTGGTTGATCACCCCGTATCCGTCCATGACAGGCATCTCCAGGTCCGTCAGGATAAACGCGACTGGCAGGGAATCCATCATTGCGCTAGCTTCCCTGCCGTTTCTCGCGGTAAGAGTATTACAGTCCTTCAACTGTTCGCCGATCACAGCGGCCAGCGCCCCCAGAAGTCGGATGTTGTCATCAAGGAGAAGAAGGTTGTTCAAAATTGTCCTTTCCCGGCGGGTTTATCCGGTTATTGTTATTGGAAAGCGCATGCCGCACAATCCGTTCTAACTCTATTTTTTTGATCGGCTTGTTGACAAACTCGAATGCGCCAAGGCTGATCGAATGCAAGTAGGTCTCGATGTTCGCATGCGCAGTGATCATGATCACCGGCAGACTCGGACGCAATTGCCTCAGCTCAACAAGGAAATCGAGTCCGGATTTGCCGGGCATTCGATAATCGGTTATGACTAGATCGACCGCAGTATTGTTCTGGATCAGTGACAGGGCGGCATCTACATCCCCGCGGGCTATGACCCGGTAATCCAGGTCTATCAGTATTTCACAGTAGTTTCTGACATTCTCCGAATCGTCATCAACTACAAGAATGGTTTTTGTACTTTTCTTCTTTTGCGCGCTTGCAGACACAGCCGGCACCAGGAGTTCCCATGAACGAAATAAAATGAATGACTTTAGAAACTATCTAGCAAGACTGATACCAGGTCTGAATAGTGCCGAGAATAAAGGGGATAGCAAAAAGAGCAGACAGGGGAAAGCAGAAGGATCTTCATTTTGAACGGTTCATTTTGAGCAGATCCGATCACATTAACCGGGTGCGGGTATGATCGGAGCTTGCAAGGAATGCGTCTTTAGTCGTTCTTTTTCACTTTTCTTTTGAGCGTAGACAGGGATATACCGATCGCCCTGGCAGCCTGAGCATAATTACCGGACAGCCGGCCGAGCGCATGGCGGATGTGGCGCATCTCCACCTCCTCCATCGACAGCAGCGGCGCGTCGCCCCCGGACTCAGTGTACGCAGTTTGCGGCTGCTGTGTTTTGCCAAGCAACCCGGCCGGCCTGAACTCATGGCCTTTCTGGAGCAGGTAGGCCCGTTCAAGAATATTTTTTAATTCCCGGACATTCCCCGGCCAGTCATACAGGCACAGACTGGCGGTCTCTGCTTCCGACAAAGGCACCGCATGTCCGCAGGCGATCGTTTTCATCAGATGGCTGCAGAGCAGCGGGATGTCTGAGCGTCGCTCCCTGAGCGGTGGAATGTGCATGCGGATCACGCTCAAGCGATAGTAGAGGTCCTTTCGGAAGGTCTGGCCCAGAACATCTTCTAGCTTAATGCCTGTCGCGGCAATGATGCGGACGGTGACGGTCCGGACCGATGCGCTGCCCAGTCTTCTCAGCTTTTTTTCCTCGAGCACGCTCAGGAGCTTTGCCTGCAAATGCACGGGCATCTCGCCGATCTCGTCGAGGAACAGGGTGCCGCCGTCGGCCATTTCAAAGAGACCCTTTCGCGATGCAACCGCGCCGGTAAAGGCCCCCTTTTCGTATCCGAACAGTTCAGCATCGATGAGGCTCTCGGGCAGTGACGCACAGTTGATGCTGATAAAGGGGGCCTTGGGCGAGGGGCCCCGGTAATGGATGGCCTTTGCCACGAGGGTCTTTCCGGTCCCGGTCTCACCGGTAATGAGCACCGGCGAGTCAGAAGTAGCGGCAAGGCCCACCAGCTTCCTGGTCTCCGAAAGTCCCTCCCCTCCGATAAGGACGGCGTCCTCGCTCTCCTGGGTCGAATGGTAATCCTGGATCTGCTCCACATTCTCTAGCTCAAGGGTGCGGAACGCCTGCTGCACCGACAGGGACAGCTCTGCCAGGTCGAAGGGCTTCGAGAGATAATCGGATGCGCCGGAGCGGATCGCCTTGATGGCGTTCTCGAAGCTCGGGAATGCGGTCGAAAAGATGATCTTTGTCTGGTCGTTGCACAGCAGGATGGCGGGGCAGAGAGTGTATCCCTCGGCATCGGGAAGATGCTGGTCGAGGAGAACGACATCGATCATCTTTTGACGACAGAGATTGATCCCCTCCGCCGCCGTGTTCGCGATCAGGACTTCCACGTTGTCGCCCGACAGATATTCCCCGACCGAGTTCGAGAACACCCTGTCGTCGTCGATGATCAGGAATGTCTTCCTCGTTTTAACACCCCTCATGGGCTCTCTCCGGTAACGAAATAGTCACGACGGTCCCGATGTCCTTCTTGCTTTCTATTTCAATGGTGCCGTTCATCCTGGTGATCATTTTTTTGACGATCACGAGCCCGAGGCCTGTACCGGTCACCTTGGTCGTGTAAAAGGGTTTAAACAGGTCCTTCACCTTGTCCTCCGGGATCCCGCATCCATTGTCTTCCACCTCGATTAGGACCATGTCGTCCAGCCGGGAGATGCGCATGGCGATCTTCGGATGGTCACGTTCTCGAACAGCATCGGTGGCATTGGTGATAAGGTTCAGCAGCACCTGTTGCAGCGCCCGCGGATCGGCATACAACCGGTCCGCCTGCGGGTCCATCTTGACTTCGAACGCGATGTCCTTTGTCTGGAAGCCGTCTTTCACGAGCGGCAGGAACTGTTCCAAGAATGATGCCATCATGAGAGTCTGCGGTTCCTGGGTCTCGTACATGTTGAAGCTCTTGAGCGAGCTCAAAAGAAATTCCACCCGCCCGATCTGGCCCGCGATCCGGTCGAGATAGTCCCTGATCGCATCCTTGGATAAGTCCGGCAGTTTGTAGCTCAGGATGCCCAGGATCATGTTGACGGCGTTGATGGGGTTCCCGATCTCGTGCCGCACACCGGAAAAAATATAGCCGATGCTGTCCATGGTCGTGACCGACTCGGCAATGGCCTCGAGCCGGAGCTTTTCGGTGATGTCCCTTTTCAGGGAAACATAATTCAGGATCTCTCCCGAAGGGCCCTTAACCGGAGATACCGTGCAGTCTTCGTAGTACAGGGTCCCGTCTTTCTTCTTACTGACCATCTGTCCCCGCCAGACTCCGTCACGCAGCATCGTTTCCCTAAGATCCTGGTAGAACTGAATGCCCTGCTTGCCGCTATCCAGCAAGTGTAGCCTTTGACCGAGTAACTCATCCTTCGTATACCCCGTTAACTGCTCGAATGCCGGGTTCACATACTGGATCAAGCCCGACGAGGGCTCGGTGATGACAACCCCCTCGGCCGTGGATTCCACGGCGGAAGCCAACCGCGCTCGTTCTTCCTCAATGCTGAACCGGTAGACCGCCTCGCCGATGATATGCCCCAGATGTTCAAGGAATTCCACATTTTTAAACGGTACCATCCCTTCCCGCTGATCGGCAAGATGAATCGCTCCCAGCGGCTGGCCCCGGTATAGGATGGGGATGACGGCCAGGGATTTGAAGCCGTGTTTTATGCACGTGCCGCGGTAGTGCCTCTTCTCATCATCGGCCAGATTGTCTACGAACTGGAGAGAATTATTGGAATAGAAGGAACCGCTCATTGTCATGGTGGGAAGGTCCGAAGACTCCGGCTTTCCCGCTACGATCCGCGTACAGATGCAATGGTCCTCGGCCAGCGACAGTTCGTTCTCCTGCTTCAGAAATGCCCCGTCATATCCATCACACGCCTCGAACGGCGCCTTATTGTCCGGAAGTGCGATCCGCACTCCGACATTGCGGCAGCCGCTCCAGTCACGGAGCAGTCCGCAGACGGCCTCCAGATATTCCTTGCGCGTGATCGTAACGGTAAACAGCTTGAGAAGCGCGTTCATGACTTCCGTGCGCTTTTGGGTGTCCCTGCGCTCAGTGATGTCGCGCGCGATGATGCTGAGCATGGGGTTGCCTTCCCTGTCCCGAAACAGGACCGAGGATATTTCACAAGGGACCGCCGTTCCATCCTTTCTGATGACATCAACCTCGCCGCGGGTCCTTCCGGTTCGCTCACGCTCGGTGATCAGGGATGCGACGTAAGGATCCGCCTGATTGACAATGGCTGATCTGCCCGCCTGGCAGATCTCATCCTCGGTCATGTCGAGGAGATGACAGGCGGCGGGGTTCGCCGACACAATGGTCCCATCGGGTTTCATGAGGACAATAGCATCAAGACTTGATTCAAAGAGCCGGTGGTATTGTTCCTCGCTCACCCGCAGATCTTCCTCGGCCTTCCTGCGCTCACGGCGCATGCCGGCTTCGCGCAGTTCCCGTTCCACCGCGGGGACGAGTCTGGATAGATTGCCTTTGATGATATAATCGTGGGCGCCTGCCTTCATCGCCTCCACGGCGATGTCCTCGCCGATATTGCCCGACACGATGATGAACGGAAGGTCTAGTCCGCTGCACTTGAGAACGGTCAGTGCGTCGAGTCCGCTGAACGTGGGAAGGACGTAATCCGAGATGACGATGTCCCATTCCCGGTTCGCGAGCTCGGAGCGCATGGCTTCAGACGTCTCGATGCGTTCATGGGCCGGATCATAGCCGGCGCGCCGCAGTTCCCTCAGCAGGAGCAGGCAGTCGTCCTCGGAATCCTCTACGATCAGTATGTTTAAGGGCTTAGACATGTTTGAGAAGTTTCAAGTTTCAAGGTTCAAGGTTTCAAGTCTCAAGTCTCGCATTCTTGTTTTGCCGTTAACTTGAAACTTGAGACTGTTTTTAAATGAAACTTGAAACTGTTTTTTAGCTGTTTCTTACGGCGCTTCATTCAACACCAGCCAGTACAGCCCAAGCTGGTTAATGGCTTCGGCGAACTGGTTGAAGTCCACGGGTTTGCGGATATAGCTGTTCGCGCCCACAGTGTAACTTTCGATCCGGTCCCGGTCCTCGCTCGAGGTGGTGAGGATCACTACGGGCAAAAGCTTTGTCCGCTCGTCGTTGCGTATGCGCTGAAGTACCTCGTGCCCATCCATCCTGGGCAGCTTGAGGTCCAGCAGCGCCACCTGGGGCAGGATCTTTGTATCGCGGCCCGCGTACTTGCCGGTCCCAAACAGGTACTCAAGGGCCTCAACACCGTCCTGGGCAACCACCACTTCGTTCATGATCTTGCTTTTCTTGAGCGCCCGGAGCGTGAGCTGCACGTCATCGGGATTATCCTCTACCAACAGAATGATTTTGTTTTTCATGAAGCCTCCGTGAATAGTTTCAAGTTTCAGGTTTCAAGTCTCAAGTTGCGAAACAGAATAACATCATTTTTATATTTGATTCCCTTTATTGAAGAATCCCGGATATGACTCATCAGTCCGCTTATCATCTTACTGATTTCGGTCGCATTCGAGAATAATATTTCGAAGGTTTCTTTATCTAGATATTCCTGGTCCACGGCTATATAAAGCTGGCATTTCACTTCGCCGATGGAACCTTTTGCTATTGACAAAAACTGCCCGAATTCACCGTTTCCACTTCTTTCGAAACCCTCTGCAATATTCGACATGACTGACGAACTAGCATTGCGTATCTGGTCACGGAGACCAAAGTCCTTTGAGAACGGCCCCTGTTTGGTAACTCGATAAATATCTCGTGTTAATTCGCGTGATTTCTTCCAGGCGTTTATCTCCTCAAATCTCTGAAATGTCGCCATGTCATCACCTCTAACTTGAAACTTGGACCTTTAAACCTAAGACTTGAAACTTGAGACTTGAAACCTGAAACTTGAAACTCTTTACCCCAGCGTAAAATATACCGTCGTTCCCTTGTTCACTTCACTTTCGATCCATACCCGGCCGCCGTGGCGGTTGATAATGCGCTTGACTGTGGCAAGGCCGATGCCCGTGCCGGTAAATTCCTCGATCCTGTGCAACCGCTGGAAAGGGCTGAACAACTTGCCCGCATAAGCCATGTCGAACCCCACGCCGTTATCCATCACATAAAATGCTTCGGTATTCTCCCTGTGGGCGACGCCGAATTGTATCACGCTCCGGGCGGCTTTTTCACTAAATTTCCACGCATTGGAGAACAGGTTCTCAAGCACCACGGTCAGGAGGCGAGCGTCACCGTATGCGGTAAGGCCGTCGGCTATGACGAATTCCGCGGACCGTTCGGGGTGGCTTTCCGCCAGCCTTCCCGCAACCTCCTTCGCGATGACGCTCAGGTCGACACGTTCGCGGTTCATTTCGCTTCGGCTGACGCGGGAAAGTTTGAGAAGATCGTCAATGAGGTGCCCCATCCGTACAGTGGCCTTCCGGACGCGGTCAAGGTAGCTTTTGCCTGTGTCGTCCAGCCTGTCCACATAATCTTCGAGAAGGGCAAGGCTGAAACCCTCGATGCTCCGGAGCGGGGAGCGGAGGTCGTGGGACACTGAGTACGCGAAAGCTTCGAGTTCCTTGTTAATGCTCTCAAGCTCGGTCGTGCGTTCGATCACGCGCGCCTCGAGCTCCTGGTTGAGCTTTTTGATTTCTTCTTCAGCTTGCTTGCGCTCGACTATTTTCCAGACCGAATCCATCAGGAGCGTCATTTGGTTGGAGTCGCTGTCCGTGTACTCTGCGGACCTGTTGGCAAAGCCTACAACCGCAACAATGCGGCCTTCGCTGAAAACGGGAACGCTGAAGAAGCGAAGCAATGGCGAGTGGCCTTCCGGATAGCCCTTCTTCAAGGGATGGGGAGCGGCAAAATCATTTACGATGATGGGCTTGCGCTGCCTGACCACTTCGCCCCAGATGCCGGTTTTTTCAAGCTTATAATCGGTCTGCGGGTTGGCGATCGTGCATTCAGCCATAACGTCCTTTGACCATGCATGAAGGATAAAATCCTGCGTATCTTCACGGTAGAAATAGAGATAGCCGAATTTACTGCCGGACAGAGCGATTGCCTCGTCAAGCGCAAAATCCAGCAGCTCCCGCATCGATGCCGCGGGATATTGCGAAATCCTTAAAATACTGCCGGTGCGCGCCTCGTCAAGCCTCGCGATGTATTCCGCCTTCTTGCGCTCGGTGATGTCGCGGGCGGCGGCGAACACGCCGTTGACATTCCCCGCCTCGTCGCGGTAAATCGCGGCGTTGTACAGCACGGGGGTAAGATGTCCGTCCTTGCGCCGGATCTCGAGGTCGTAGTCCTTGACCAAGCTTTCCCGGAACACCTGCAGATACCCCGCACGCGCTTTTTCCGGGTCCGTGAAATAGTCGGTGAAATCGGTGCCGATCAGCTCCTCGCGGGACCGGCCCGTCACGTTTTCCGTGGCAACGTTCACGTCGGTGATCTTGCCATCGGCAGAGATGGTCACGAGCGGATCGAGACTGGCCTCGATCAGGCTCCGGTTGTAGGCATTCGCCAGCTTCAGGATGTTTTCCGCCCGTTTACGCTCGGCTACGGCATGTTCCAGTTCGATCGTCCGCTCCCGGATCCTCTGGTCTATCGCGTCAGTCATCGCGTCGAAGGCCCGGGAAAGCCGGCCGACCTCGTCTTGGGCAAGAGTGCCGACCCGGTGGCTCAGGTCGCCGGCGGCAATGGCTTCCGCGCCTCTTTGCAAAGATAGTATCGGTCCGGTTGCCGCTCTGGCGATCGCCAGCGCCGCAAGCGCTCCGATAAGCACTATGAAGATACCGATGAAGATCACGAGGACCAGCAGCTTCCGGACGGGGGCGAACACTTCCGATGCATCGATCTTCGTCACCAGCCCCCATCGTAAAAAAGGAATATAGCGCCATGCGGCAAG
>Ga0210377_10001056_pt1 | contig 25671 bp, 23 predicted proteins | sample PLM4_65_b1redo_FD_155480 | JGI IMG/M metagenome (GOLD analysis project Ga0210377, IMG submission 155480) | Groundwater sediment microbial communities from an aquifer in East River, Colorado, USA - PLM4_65_b1 redo | ecosystem: Environmental > Terrestrial > Soil > Riparian zone | place: USA: East...
CCAGGGCGGCCGCGGGGCGGGCAAGACGCGCGCTGGGGCGGAGTGGCTGGCCGATCTGGCGGAGCGGACGCCGCATGGCGTCTTCGGGCTGGTCGGGCCGACCGAGCACGATGTGCGCGAGGTGATGATCGGCGGGTCTTCGGGGCTGCTGAACCTGCCGGGGCGGATGCCTTGCTACTATGAGCCGTCGCGGCGGCGGGTGAGGTGGAAGGACAACAGCGCGGTCGCCTACGCGTTCTCGGCGGAGGAGCCGGAGCGGCTGCGCGGTCCGCAATTCATGGGCGCGTGGGCGGACGAGTTCGCGATCTGGCCCAAGCCGGAGCATACGCTGGCGATGCTGCGGATGGGGCTGAGGCTGGGGAAGGATCCAAGGCTGGTGCTGACGACGACGCCGAAGCCGATCCTGAGCCTGCGGAAGCTGCACGCGGAGGCCTCGTGCGCGGTGACGCTGGCGGCGACGTCGGCCAATGCGAGGAACCTGCATGAGGGGTTCCTCAGCGGGCTGGAGGAGATCTATGGCGGCACGCGCCTGGCGCGGCAGGAGCTGATGGGCGAGCTGGTCGCCGGCGAAGGCGCGCTGTGGACGGCGGAGATGATCGGCGCGGCGAAGGCGCGGGGGCGGGAGCGGCCGCCTACGTTTGAGCGGGAGGCGTTCGAGCGCGTGGTGGTGGGCGTCGATCCGCCGGCGGGCACGGGCGGGGTGTGCGGGATCGTGGCTGTGGGGCGCATCGGCAGGACAGGCGTGGTGCTGGAGGATGCCTCGGCCGCGGGGCTGTCGCCGAATGGCTGGGCGCTGCGCGTGAAGGCGGCGGCGGAGCGCTGGGGCGCGCGTAAAGTGGTGGCCGAGGCCAACCAGGGCGGCGACATGGTGCGCTCGACCTTGGCGGCGGCAGGCATCGCGTGCGCGATCCAGCTGGTGCATGCAAGTCAAGGCAAGCGCACGCGGGCCGAGCCGGTGGCGGCGCTCTACGAGCAGGGGCGCGTGGCGCATGGCGGGGAGTTCACGGCGCTGGAGGAGGAGATGATGGCGCTGGGCGCGGAGGATGCGGGCGAGACGCGGCTCGACCGGGCGGATGCGCTGGTCTGGGCGCTGACGGCCCTGCTGGTGGAGAAGCAGCCGCCGAAGCCGGGCGTCATCGATCTGTGGAGATAGGCCGGGTCACACCCCGGTCAGCGCCGGCGGGCGCTCTATGCCGCGAGCAGCCCCCAGATCGTGCGTCCGACCAGGACGGCCAGAACCAGCGTCGAGAGGACGAAGGCGTAGAAGCGCTGCATCACGACGTTGCTGGTGGTCTGGAGGATCGAGTGGACGACGCGGATCACGACATAGGTCCAGGCGAGGCCGGTGTTGATCGCGTCGGCCTGGCCGGCGACCTGGGCTGCGAGGGCGGCGGCGTAGAAGATCGTCGGCTGCTCCATCAGGTGGTTGTAGTTGTCCGACACCCACAGCGACTTGCCCGGAAGGTCGAGCGTCGCCGTGCGCTGCGCTTTCTGCGGATGGATCTTTTCCCTGCGCATGACGGACACGCGGTCGAAGACCATCCAGGTCCAGATGACGAGCGTCCACGCGACGAGCGCGAGGACCGGCAGAACCAGGCCGTGCTGATACATGAGAGCCCCTCCGGATGTTGGAGAGTGGCGCACTTCGCTCCGCGCGCACAAGCAGGTGGGGAAGGGGGCGACCTATGGCGCTGGGACCGCGATAGGGATGGGAGCTGATGGGCGTAGGGGGACACCGGAGTAGGCGCCGGCGCGATCACGGAACGGTGAGGATTGGGCGCTCAGATGCCACACGAAGCAGCCATTGCCCGACGGAAGGCTTGATCGTAGGCGTTACAGACACGCCGCACCGATGCGGTGACATTGTTGCGGAGACCGACTCGTGCGCCACGCCTTGATTCTCGCCCTTGGAACCGCTCTTTGCGTCGCCGCGCCGGCGTTCGCTCAGGCGCCGCTGGCCGGCACGCCCGCGCCGAAGGCGACGACAGCGGCCAAGTACGACCCGACCAAGCCCTATCCGGCCTATACGGCGCCGCGCCTGAAGATCGGTCAGCCGGATTTGCAGGGCGTGTGGTCGAACGCGTCGCTGACGCCGCAGTCGCGTCCGGCGAACCAGAAGGACAAGGCGGTCCTGACCGAGGATGAGGTCGCCAAGCTCGAAGGCCAGGTGCTGGTCGAGATCAAGGAAGGCAACCAGCGGACCGACCCGAACGCGCCCGCGGACTTTGTAGCGAAGACGACGGTCACCCGCCCGGAATTCACCGCCGCCGGCGGCGCGGTCGGCGGATACAACCGCGGCTGGCTCGATCCGGGCAACAGCGTCATGCGCGTCAACGGACAGCCGCGCACGTCGATCTACACGACGCCGACCGGCGCCGCGCCGCCACGCAAGGCGGGGGCCGCTACGGCGACGGCGACGCAGCCGGCCTTTGTTGCGCTGCTGGGAACCAGCCCGATCCCTCGCGGTGCGCCGTTCGACAACCCTGAGTCACGCGGCGCCGGCGAACGCTGCATCATCTCGTTCGGCCGCAATGGCGGTCCGCCGATGCTGGCTAACGGGTTCTACAACAACAACTACCAGATCGTTCAGTCGCCAAACGCGGTGCTGATCAACGTCGAGATGAACCACGACTCGCGGATCGTCCGGCTGAACTCCAAGCACCGCACCGACGATGTGCGCCCGTATTTCGGCGACTCGATCGGCTGGTGGGAGGGCGACACGCTGGTGGTGGAGACCACCAACATCCCGCAGAGCCAGCAGTTCTCGGGCTCGTGGAAGGATCTGAAGGTGACCGAGAAGTTCAAGCGCGTCGCCGATGACCGGCTCTATTACAGCTTCACCGTCGAAGATCCGACGACGTGGGATGCGCCGTGGGGCGGGGAGTATGAGTTCCATCCGCTGGAGCCGCAGCGGCTCTACGAATACGCCTGCCATGAGGGCAATTACGCGCTGCACGGCATTCTTTCGGGCGCCCGCGTGCAGGAAGCCCGCGCGGAGGAAAAAGCCAAGGCCGCTGCCGCCACAGCTCCCAAGGCGGGCGCGAAGCCTGCGGCCGGCAAGCCGTAGGTTCGGACGGATCGCTTGACGGGTTCGGCAGCGGACGGTGTGAGCCGTTCGACGATCAGTGTTGATGGCGACCGCCGAGCCGCGTCCCCGGGGGGTTCATCCAGGAAAACGCCCTCAAAGGCGAAGTCGAAGCCCGGTCAGGCCACAGTCGTTGATCATCGCCGACCGCGAGAAGCTTGGGACAACCACAGCTTGACGATGCGGCGCGCGCGCCCGGCGAGCCAATTCATCGGAATGACTGCGCATGACGCAGCGCTCGGGCGCCGTCTCGTCTGGATAGGGGCAATTTCTTCTCCGGCCGGCCGCGCCAATACTTTTTGAAGCGACTTATTGTGCCGAGGTCCGGGGTACTTCCTGCCTTCCCTTACGCAAGTTGATGCAGAAATGCTGCACCTTCGATCATGTACATGGAAAATCATTCGATCCAGGTCGCGGATAGATTGACGGGTCGACCTTCATGGCGGGAATGTGACTTCAGCACTCTCGCGACGGTCGGCATTCGTCGCGATTCAGGGTGATCGGCACTTCAGAGGGGTCAGAATCATGAAATCCGCCAAGGCGCAGCTTCTGCGCTCGACATTGCTTGTTGCGCTGTCCGCAGCGCCAGGCTTCGTAACCAGCGCCTTCGCACAAGCTCCGCCAGCGCCAGCAGCCGAGGAAAAGGGCGACGTCGTCGTCATCACCGGTTCGCGCATCGCGCGGCAGGACTATGTGGCGAACTCGCCGATCGTGACGGTCGGCCAGGAAGACATCCAGGCGACGGGCGTCACCACGCTCGACACGCTGCTCAACGAGATGCCGCAGTTCGTGCCCGCCATCAACATGACGTCGAACAACCCGTCGAACGGCGGCCAGGCTAACATCTCGCTGCGCGGCCTCGGCACCAACCGCACGCTGATCCTGATGAACGGCCGGCGCGTCGTCCCCTCGAACAATGACGGCACGGTCGACGTCAACCTGATCCCGGCGCAGCTGGTCGGCAGCATCGAGGTGATCACCGGCGGCGCCTCGGCGACCTATGGATCCGACGCGCTCGCGGGCGTGACCAACTTCATCCTGCGCGACATCGAGGGCTTCGAGGCCTCGACGTCCTACGGCATCACGGACCGCGATGACGCCGAAACGTTCTCGCTCTCGCTGGCCGCCGGCGGCGCGTTCGACGACGGCCGCGGCAACGCGTCCTTCATGGTGTCGTACAACGACCGCGACCTCGTCTACAACGCCGCCCGCCCGTTCTCCTCGATCGCAGGCCCGTCTGGCGCCACCCCGCTGGGCAGCACGATCTTCGACACCAACAACCTGCCGACGCAGGCCTCGATTTCCGCGGCGGTCCCGGGGGCGGTGAACACCAGCACTTTCGGCTTCAACAACAACGACACGCTGTTCGACTACATCCTGCGCCGCGACTTCGTGAGCCCCGGCGGCATCACCTATGACGGCTTCACCCAGCCGGGTCCGTTCTTCAACCCGAACTTCTCGTTCAACACCGCGCCGCTGAATTACGGGGCGCTGCCGCAGACGCGCTATAATGCGTTCGCGACGGTGGACTATGAAATCAACGAGTACGCCGAGTTCTATGGCGACTTCCTGTTTACCCAGTACGAGTCGGCCCAGGAACTCGCGGCGTCTCCCGCCGCCGGCTCCACCACCGGCCTCCGCGTGCCGGTCTCCAACCCGTTCATCCCGGCCGAACTGCGCACCGTCCTTGCCTCGCGCCCGAACCCGCTGGGTTCGTTCCTGCTCGACAAGCGTTACGTGGCGCTCGGGCCACGCAAGGGCGCCGAACTCTATGACGCCTACCAGATGACGACGGGCGTCCGCGGCGGCCTGTTCGGCCTCGGCGACTGGACGTACGACGCCTACGCGTCCTACGGCCGCGTCGATCGCACGACGACGCAGACCGGCAACGTCTCCCGCTCGGCCGTCCAGCGCCTCCTGAACGCCACCGACGGCGGCAACTCGCTGTGCGCCGGCGGCTTCGACTGGTTCGGCGAGACAACCCTGTCGCAGGCCTGCAAGGACTTCATCGGCAAGACCGCGAAGAACCTGGTGGTCGTCGAGCAGCGCAACGTCGAGATCTCGACGCAGGGCTCAGTCTTCGCCCTGCCGGCAGGCGAAGTGAAACTCGCTGTCGGCGCCAACTACCGCGAAGACCTCTACCAGCGGATCACGGACGCCTCGCTCTCGGGCCCGATCACGACGCAGCCCTGCATCGCGACCGTCGCCTACAACGGCACGGCCGGCTCGGGCGTCTGCGCCAACCCGACCACCATCACCCCGGCGGTCGTCAACCAACCGCCGCTGACCGGCAACGACGTGGCGGGCTTCAACCCGTCCGCTTCGTTCGCGGGCGCGACGGACGTCGTGGAATACTTCGCCGAGGTGCTGATCCCCGTGCTCTCGGACCTGCCGCTGGTGCAGGAACTGAACGTGACGCTCGCGGGCCGCATGTCGGACTACTCGACCGTCGGCAATGTCGAAGCCTACAAGGCCGACATCGACTGGACGATCGTGGACGGCTTCCGTGTCCGCGGCGGCGCCCAGCACGCCGTGCGCGCGCCTGCGATCGGCGAGCTCTTCGCCCCGCAGCTGCTCGGCTTCCCGAACATCGGCAACCCGAACAACGGGGCGACCGGTCTCTTCTCGGGCGACCCGTGCGACATCCGCTCGGCCTACCGTTCGACCAACGGCGCGGGCGGCAACCTTGCGGCGGGCACCAACGCTCAGGTCGCTGCTCTCTGCCAGGCGCAGGGCTTGGCGGCGGCCGGGGTCAACACCTACACCTTCACCAACCAGCAGGTCCCGGGCTTCAGCGGCGGCAACCCGTTGCTGGCGGAAGAGACTGCGGAATCGTGGTCGCTGGGCTTCGTGTGGCAGTCGCAGTTCGATGAGCCGCTGCTCGCCAACCTGTCGGCCTCGGTGGACTACTACGACATCGAGCTGACGGACGCGATCGGCGCGCTCGACGCAGCCACGGCCATCCAGGCCTGCTACAACGCGCCGGTTGCCCCGTTCAACCCGACCTACGACCCGAACAACTTCTTCTGCCAGACGTTCGAACGTAACCCGCTGAACGGCAACATCATCAACCTGCAGGCGACGAACCAGAACCTTGCCACCGCGAAGACTTCGGGCGTCGACTTCCAGGTCGACTGGGCCTACGACATCGGCCCCGGCACGCTGGACATCGGCTGGATCGGCACTTGGCTCGAGAACTACGAGACGCAGTCGCTTCCGGGCGCGCCGTTCGTGCAGTACGAGCACCGGATCGGCAACAACGGTCCGCTGGGCTCGTCGGTCGGTTCGTCTTTCCCGGAGTGGAAGTGGCAGATGAGCGCCAACTACACGATGGGCGCGCTGAAAGTCGGCGCCCGCTGGAACCACATCGCCGAGATGACCAACCGGTCGAACGCCAACGACGCGATCCCCGCGATCGGCTATCTCGACCTGCTGGCGCGCTACGACCTCACCGACAACCTGTCGCTGCGGTTCAACATCAACAACGTGATGGACGAACTGCCGCCGACCTACTCGCCGGCCGTGGCGGCGAACACCGACCCGTCGACCTACGACGTGCTCGGCCGCCGCTACACGATCGGCCTGACGGCGAAGTACTAGTACTCGCCGGAAACAGGACGAAGACTGATGAGGGAGGGCGGGCCGCGAGGCTCGCCCTTTCTTGTTCCTGGAAGTTGAGGCGGAAGATCGCGAAGACGGCGCGCGGGAAACTGAAGTCGAGCTGCGGCCACGCGCAGGCCGGCGAACAATCTGCAAGAAAAACCGGACATTCGCGCGAGCTTTGTTCTCTGGATTCAGCCTCGACGCGAACGTTATGCCTGAACCATCAGATATCTCGCCTGACGCGCGAGGCCGTTTGATCTTTCAGCGCAATTTTTTTCCAGCTTATCGCTTTTCGATACTGGTCGAACCGGCCAGTTTTGAGCTTTTGTGGGAGAAATATTCCTTTCGCTGCCCAAGCTGATGCAGAAAAGCTGCACACATCGGTCGGAATGGGGAAAATCCTTCGGAGCCGCGCCAGTCCTGATTGACGGGCTGCATTTTATGAAAGGAGTGTGTCGCTCCTGATCCCGCAGGTTTTCCGCCTTGTCGTCAACAAGCGGTCCTCGGGGTCGAAGTCATCATACCGACCGGATTTCAGACCGGATTCAGAGGGGTGTAATTGTGACAACCAGAAATACGAAAGCGCATCTGCTGCGCACCACGCTGCTCGCCGCGATCGCCGCATCGCCAGCCATGGTCGGAAGCGCATTTGCGCAGGCGCCGCCGGATGAGGGCGACGTCATCGTCGTCACCGGCACGCGCATCGCGGTGGAAGGCTACGAGTCCTCCAGCCCGATCACCACGATCGATGCTGATGAACTCTCGCTGAAGCAGCCGATCGACGTCGAAAGCGTGCTCCGCTCGATGCCGCAATTCCTGCCCGGCAACGGCGGCCAGGTGAACAACGGTTCGTCAGGCACTTCGACCCTCGACCTTCGCGGCCTGACCACGCCGCGCACCCTGCCGCTGATCGATGGCAAGCGCATGGTCGGGTTCGACCCGAACGGCCTCTTCGACGTGACGGCTATCCCGCTCGCCCTGCTCGAGCGCGTCGACGTCGTGACCGGCGGCGCCTCGGCCGTGTACGGTTCGGACGCCGTCGCCGGCGTCGTCAACTTCATCATGAACGACGACTTCAAGGGCGGCCAGCTCGACGCCAACTATTCCATCACCGACCACGGCGATGGCGAAGTCGAGAACTACCAGGCCACGCTTGGCGCCGGCTTCGACGATGGCCGCGGCAACGTGGTTCTGAGCATGGGCTACGCCAACAAGGAGCCGGTCTATCAGACCCGCGGACCTGGCTCGGCAACCCCGGGCGCCAGCTCGACGACCGTTCCGACCGCCATCGACTCCTCGACCGGCGGTCGCACCCAGATCAGCGCAACCGGCACTCTGGTTCCGTTCTACCAGGGCTTCGACTTCAACCCGCAGAACCTCTACCAGTCGCCACAAACGCGCTGGAACGCGATGGCGCTGGCGAAATACGCGGTCAACGACCACGTCGAGGCCTATTCGCGCTTCATCTACTCGAACTCGGAAAGCTCGCCGCAGCTGGCTTCCTCCGGCACGTTCGGGTTCTCGTTCGCGATCCCGGTGAACAACCCGTTCCTGTCGGCGCAGGCGGCAACCTACCTGCAGGCCAACAACACGGTCGGAACCTGCGCCGCCCTCAACCCCTATGCAGTCGCGGCGCCCGCCGGCAACTGCGTCAAGGTCGGCGTGCGCTGGCGGGCCGTGGTTGTCGGTCCCCGGCAATACACGTTCGCCTACGACACCTTCCAGAGCCTTATCGGCGCCCGCGGCGACTTCTGGGGGTGGGACTGGGACATCGCGGCGGCTCATGGCGAAACCAGCCTGAAGCGCCAGCAGCGCAACGACATCAGCGCAGACCGCGTCCAGCAGGCGTTCTTCGCGACCAACACTACGACGTGCTTCGACACGTCGAACTTCTGCGCCCCGCTCAACCTGTTCAACCCGGCGATCCCGATCACTCCGGCCGCGGCGGACTTCATCCGGTTCAACCTGCAGGTCCAGTCACTGACGCAGCAGGACTACATCACGGGTTCGGCGAGCCGCGAACTCGACGGGATCCAGAGCCCGTGGGCGAACTCTCCAGTCGCCGTGTCGTTCGGCGCGGAATATCGCGACGAGTCGTCAAACTACCAGCCTGACGCCGCCTCGCAGTCCGGCTCTTCGCCGGGCTTCGGTCAGACGCTGCCCACCAAGGGCCGCTACGACGTGTTCGAGCAATTCGTCGAAGCGATCGCTCCGCTGGTCGAAGACCAGCCGTTCGCAAAGTCGATCAACCTCGAGCTTGGCTTCCGGAATTCGAACTACTCGACCTCCGGGGTCACCGAGAGCTTCAAGTACGGCGCCGACTGGACGCCAGTCGAGGGCGTACGGTTCCGCGGCATGTTCCAGCGCGCCGTGCGCGCCGCCAACATCGCCGAACTGTTCGCGCCGGTGACCCCGGGCACGGGCGACCTGCTGGTCGATCCGTGCGCGAACGGAGCGCCTGGAACTCCGATCACGGGCGCTCTTGCCGCGCTCTGCATCGCGACCGGCGTTCCGGCCGCGACGATCGCCGGCGGAACGCTCGACCAGCCGACAGCCGGCCAGGTCAACGCGTTCTTCGGCGGCAACCCGAACGTCACGCCTGAAGAAGCCGATACCAAGACCTTCGGTGTGGTGTGGCAGCCGACCTTCCTGCCGAAACTCGCGGTGACGGTGGATTACTATGACATCCAGGTCGACAACGCGATTTCGATCCGGCCGAACTACGACATCGTCGATGGGTGCTATAACGTCGCCCGCAACACGACATTGTCGGCGGCGAACACTGACTGCCTCCTGATCGCCCGCAACACCCAGAACGGATCGATCGAGGGCGATCTGGTGTTCGGCATCCAGCAGGTCACCCAGAACATCGGTGAAGTGCACGCCGAAGGCGTCGACTACGGCGTTCGTTATAGCTGGGATCTCGGCACCTGGGGCGGCATCGAAGCCGCTCTGGACGGCACGCATGTCATCGATGCGAGCTACATCCCCTCGCCGGGCGGCGCGAGCGTCGACTGCGTTGCCCACTACGGCAAGCAGTGCGGCCTGCCGTCGACCGTCTCCGGCTCGACCGGCGGCCCGACGCCTGAAGACCACTTCGTGCAGCGCACGACCTGGACCTGGGGCGACTTCGACGTGTCCTACCTCTGGCGCTACCTCAGCGAAGCGTCTGTGGACCCGACGCAGGCTGCCGATACGGATCCGGAATCGGCCCACATCGACGCGGTCAACTATATCGACCTCGCCGCCTCGTGGCAGATCACCGACTGGGCGAAGCTGAAGTTCGCCATCACCAACGTGACGGACGAAGAAGCGCCGTTCGTCGTGACCGAAACCGGTTCGACGACGTTCAACAGCGGCAACACCTATCCCTCGACGTATGACGTCCTGGGCCGGGTGTTCACGGTCGGCGCGACGGTGAAGTTCTAAACCGTCGGCCAATCGGCCAAACCATCGCGGCGGCTCCTTCCAAGGAGCTGCCGCAACTTTTTCGGCGGGCGCGATTGATCGCACGGCGCCCGCAAGGCACGCTCATCCAGTCATGGCGGAAGACGTTTCCCAGCTCATCAGGCAGGCCGAGGCCGCCGCCAACGCCGGCCGATGGGACGAAGCCGAGGCGGTCTGGCGCGAAGTGCGCCGGCGCGATCCGCGCAATTCCAAGGCGGCCTTCAGCCTGGGCGTGCACGCCATGCGCCGCCGCGATTTTGCCGGGGCCTGCACACTGCTCGACGAGGCGCGCCAGGCTGCGCCGCGCGACCTCTTCCTGCTGCTGACGCTGTCCAAGGCGCGGCGCGAGAAGGGCGATGAGGCGGGCGAGAACGAGGCCATCGAGGCGGCGCTGGCCGTCGATCCCTATTATCTGCCGGCCCTGCTGGCGAAGGCGCAGCGGCTGGAGCGGCTGGGGGCGGGGCCGACGGCTGCGATGTTCTACCGCTCGGCGATCAGGGTGGCGCCGCCCGAGCCGCAATGGCCGGATGTCCTGCGCCCGCAGCTTGTGCATGCGCGCGCGTTCGCCGAGCGTCATGCGCGCGCGTTCGGCGCCCATCTCGACAAGGCCCTTGCGGCGGCGATATCCGCGCTCCCTGCCGACAAGGCGGCGCGGTGGCGCGAGGCTGCATCGATCATGGCGGGTCTCACCCAACCCTATGTCCAGAACGCCAACCAGCTCCATGCGCCGCGCCTGCCGGCGATCCCGTTCTACGACCGGTCGATGTTTTCGTGGGCGGCGGAGCTCGAATCGAAAACCGGCGCCATCCGTGATGAGTTGAAGGCGGCGCTGGAGCGGGAAGGGAAGGAATTCACGCCCTACATCAAGGTCCGCCCCGGCCAGCCGGTCGACCAGTGGGCCGAACTCAATCACTCGACGCGCTGGAGCCATTACTCGCTGTGGCGCAATGGAAAGCCCGACGAAGCGCACCTCGCCCAGTGCCCTGAGACGCGCAAGGCGCTCGAGGCGGTCGACATGGCGGTCCTCGACGGGCTTTGTCCCAATGCGATGTTTTCGGCGCTGGCCCCGCACACCGAAATCCCGCCGCACACCGGCGAGACGAACGCGCGCCTCGTGGTGCACCTGCCGCTGATCGTTCCCGAGAAATGCAGCTACCGTGTCGGCTTCGACCATCGCGAATGGAAGGTCGGCGAGATCCTTGTGTTCGACGACACGATCGAGCACACGGCGCGCAACGACAGCGACGAGCTGCGCGTCGTGCTGATCTTCGACATCTGGAATCCGCTGATCAGCCGCGAGGAGCGCCAGGCGGTGGCGGCGCTGGCGTCAGCGGCGCGCAGCTTCTCCGCCGGCTAGGTCAGGTGTCGCCGATGGCGTGCAGCGCCGAGCCGCGTTCCTGCAGCCACTCGCGCGCTGGCTCCCAATCGGGCATGGCGCGTTCGACCTGCCTCCAGAACCGCGTCGAGTGGTTCATCTCCTTGAGATGCGCCACTTCGTGCGCGGCGACATAGTCGAGCGCAAAGGGCGGCGCGCAGACCAGCCGCCAGGAAAAATTGAGCCGCCCGTCCGACGAGCAGGATCCCCAGCGCGAGCGCATGTCCTTGATCGAGATCGACTTGGGGGTGACCTTGAGGGTCTTCGCGTGAACCACGACCCGCTCGGAAAAGTCATTGCGGGCGGCAGCCCGAAAGAAGGCGCGGGTCTTGTCGCGGAAGGCTTCCCGGGGCCCCGGAACAAGCAGGATCGGCGTGGGTGCCGACGATTTGTCGAGACGAACAGTTCTGCCTGCCTCGGCATGCTTCAGCCTGTGGATAACTCCACGCAGCGGGATATAGGCGCCCGGTTTCAGAAGCACGGGCGGGGGGAGGGCGCCGAGGCGCTCGGCGATCCATTCCACGCGTTCCGAGGCGAAGGAAATCGCGTCCAAGGCGTGTCTGGGGGCCGGGGCGGTCGCAACCGCTTCCCTGGCTGTTGGATCTATCCGCACGGAAACGCGTGTCGCACGCTTGTCGACATGCACCCGGATCGGTACCGAAACGCCCGATTTAGCGATCAGAAATACGCGGTGATGCGATTCCGAGGCAATCATGCTAAGGGCCTAACGTCCTGCGGCAAACGACGCAACAAGACACAGCGAGGGACGGGTAAAATGAAGATCTGGATCGCCAGCGCGAGTGCGCTGCTGATGGCTGTTGCCTGCAGCGCAAGCAAGGAAGCCACCGCCGCACTCGAGGCCATGAACCTCGAGGAAGGTTCTTCCTCCCCGATCATCAAGTATCAGGGGAAATCCGGAAGCGGCGACACGATCACGCTCAAGAACGTCATCGTGGGCCCAGGCGGTTCCGGCCTCAAGGCCAATAGCCTGATCCTCGGCGGCCTCGACGTCACCGAAGGCGGCAAGCCCGTCCTCACCTCGATCACCCTTAAGGGCATCACGCCGGAACAGGCCCTGCCGGAGGGCATGAAGTTCAACCTCGACACGATCTCGGTCGAGGGCCTCAACCCTGTGACAGGCGAATTCCTCGCCAGCGCCTTCACCGACGCCGGCCCGGGCGAACCGCCTGCGTTCGCGCAGTGGGGCTTTTCCAAGATCTCGATCAACGGGATGACCTTCGCAGCCGACGGCGCCGCGATGGGCTCGCCCGGCAAGGTCAACGTCAAGCTTGGCGAATTCTCGATCTCGGACCTCAAGGACACGATTTTCGCCAAGACCCACATGTCGGGCCTCAAGGGCGACTTCGACGTTCCGGCGGAAACCGCGGGCATGGAGATCAAAGGCACGTTCGACTTCGGCGTCGCCGACATCAAGAACATCCACGGCGGCATCTTCGCCGACATAGCCGAGGCCGGCATGAACGCCGCGCTCGATCCCACCGCGGCGGCGGGCGTCAGCGCCAAGATCATGGAGTCGTTCACCAGCCCGATCGAGGCGGGCTATGACGAGCTCAACTGGACCGGCATGAACATCGAGGCTTCCGGCGCCAAGCTGGTGGTCTCCAAGATCGACCAGAAGATTACGCGCAACGCCCAGGGCATCGCCACAGGGATATCCTCGCCGCGCGCGACCATCACCTTCACCGCGGACTCCGCCGGCGGCTCGCTTGGCCAGCAGGCGTCGCTGGCGCTTGCCGCGGTCGGCTATCCCTCGACCACCATCGAACTCTATGGCGAGGGCGAAGCGACCTTCGACCCGGCAACCGACACGACCCGCTACGTCAAATCCAACTTCGGCCTCACCGACGGCATGGATTTCAAGATGACGGGCGGCCTGCAGGGCCTGCAGAAGGCGATCGGCGCGCTCATGAGCGCGCTTAGCGTCTACGAGACCACGGTTACGCCGACCGATCCGACCGATCCGACAGCGCCGGCTGCTCCGGAGCCAGATCTCAGCGCGCTCGCCGATCTCAAGATCGTCGACCTCGACCTCACCATCACCGACAAGGCGATCGTGAACTTCGCGCTCGGCGTCACCAGCATGTTCGCCGGCGGCGATGTCGAGCAGCTTCGCGCCGACATCGTGAACCAGATCACGGCGATGGCCGCCAGCATCCCGGCCAGCAGCGTCGATCCGAAAGTCGCCGCCGAGTTTACGAACGCGGTCGCAGCCTTCGTGAAACAGCCGGGCTCGCTCAACATCAAGATGAAGCCGGCGCAGCCGGTCGCGCTTGGCGCCTTGGGCTCGACCCCGGTCACCAAGGAAGCGCTCGGTTTCTCGGCGACCTTCACGCCTTCGCCCACGCCGCCGCCGAAACCGGCCAAGCCGGCCAACTAGGCGAGGCAAGAGACCGGATATCCTGCGCCCGTCCCGAGACCCGGGGCGGGCGTTTGGTTTTTCAGGGGCCGGCTTTGGGGCGCCGTCAGTTCAGCGCGGCGATGCACTTGGCCATCGCCTCGGGCTTTTCCCCGAGCGGGAAGAATGTGGCGAGCTTCCAGTTCTCGTCCATCAGGTAGACAATGGCCATATGGTTCATCAGGTAGCCCGACGCGCTGTCCTCGTCCTCGACCCGGCTGAACGGGGCGCCGAATTCACCGGCGATCTGTTCGAGTTCTTCGAGCGTGCCGGTGAGCCCGACGATGTCGGACGGAAACCCGTTGCTCTGGATGTAGCGGGCGAGCTCCTCCGGCGTGTCGCGCGCCGGATCGACGGAGATAAAAGCTGTGCGCGGCGTCTTTGCGCCCTGCGGCAGAAGGCGTATCGCCGTGCCGACGGCGTACATGGTTTGCGGGCAGACGTCGGGGCAGTGCGTGAATCCGAAAAAGACCAGCGTCTTGCGTCCCTTGAAACTGTCTTCGGTGATCCGCGCTCCGGTATGGGACGTCAGCGAGAAGGGACCGCCGATCTTCTCCGAAGTGCGGCTGAAGCACGCCGGGTCGGCTCCCGTCCGGGAGCATGCCGTGGCGGTGAGCGCCAGGATCGCGACACCGATCAATCGCATAGAGGCGAAGCGCATGGCCCGGTTATGCGCATGGGCGCGTTCAAAAGCAAATTGCGGCCTGTCGACGTGGGTTATTCCGCGGAGTCCGCGCCGTGACTGACGCTCCCGCCGGCGCAGATCCGGCTTCCGCACCCGCCGCCAATCTTCCCGCGCGCGTGACGGTCGATCCCACGCGCGAGGCGCTGAAAAGCGTCCGGTCCGCCTTCGGCCGCACACGGCTGCGCACGCTGGTCTCGCTGCGCTGGATGGCCATAGCGGGGCAGGCAGGCGCGGTTCTTTTCGTCCACTACGTGCTCGGTTTCGAACTGCCGCTCGCTGCCTGCCTGGCGGCGATCGGCGCATCCGCCTGGCTCAATGTCGCGCTGATGGCGGTCTTTCCCTCTCAGCATCTGTCGTCTCCGACGGAGACGGCGGGCCAGCTCGCCTTCGACATCGTCCAGGTCTCGGTCCTGATCGGACTTACCGGGGGCCTGCAGAACCCGTTCCTCCTGATGATCCTCGCGCCGGTGACGGTTGGATCCTCGCGCCTGCTGCCGGCCTTCGCGGGGATGCTGGCCCTGCTGGCGCTGGTGTGCTGTGCGGCAATGTCGGTCTGGGGCCTCGATCTGCCCTGGCGTCCGGGCGAGAAGCTGCAGCTTCCCTTGCTCTACCAGGCGGGCCAGCTGGCGGCGGTCGGGATCGGTCTGGTGTTCTTTACCGTGTCGGCGTGGCGCACGGGGCGGGACGAGGCGAAGCTGGTCTCGGCGCTCGACGCCGTGCAGGCGGTTCTTTCGCGCGAGCAGCAGCTCTCCGCGCTTGGCGCGCTTGCTGCGGCCACTGCACATGAACTCGGCACGCCGCTCGCGACCATCCATCTTGCGGCGAAGGAGCTTGGCCGCACGGTGAAGCCGGGCCAGCCCGCGCGCGAGGATGTCGAGCTGATCATCGAACAGGCCGAGCGCTGCCGCGCCATCCTCAAGCAGATTTCGCAGCGCCGTCACATGACCGATGCGGCGCTGTCGCGCACGCCGCTGCCCTCGCTGATCGAGGAGGCGGCCGAACCGCACCGGGCGCGCGGCATCCATGTCCAGTGCTCGTGTTCGCCGCTTGTCGGTCAGGCCGAGGGCGCCGACCGCGCTCCTGTCGTGGTGCGCAAGCCGGAAATGATTCACGCTCTCGGAGCGTTCATCGAAAACGCGGTCAGCTTCGCCTCGAAGGAGGTCAGCGTGAACGCGCGCTGGTCGGAGGACGAAATCCGGATCTACATCACAGACGATGGGCCGGGCTTTGCGCCGACCGTGCTTTCCAAGCTGGGCGAGCCTTATTTCAGCGAACGCAGTGTCGAACAGCGGGGCGGGGGCATGGGACTGGGCTTTTTCATCGCCTGCACCCTGCTGGAGCGCACCGGCGCCCGCATAACCCCTTATAATCGCCAGCTTCCGGCGCGCGGAGCGGTCATTCGCATCGTCTGGCCCCGGAAAATGATCGAGGCGCCGCCGGGCTGGATCGAGGGATAACTCTGGGTCAAGACGTTGGCCTTGACCGCAGCGACCGATATATTGCCTGTAGAAATACGCGCCTCCACGGGAGAAACGGGTTGGACGAGCCAGTTGAAGCGGACCCAAAGGTTGCAGCTCTCGAAGACCGCACCCTGATGGTCCTGGATGACGATGCGCCTTTCCGAGCGCGTCTGGCGCGGGCGCTGAGCCAGCGCGGGTTTGAAGTCGCATCGCTGGGCTCCGTCGCCGAGGCGCGCGACCATCTCAAGAAAAGCCAGCCGGCTTATGCGGTGGTCGATCTTCGTCTCGAAGATGGGTCGGGGCTCGAAGTGGTCGAGGCGCTGCATGCCCGCCGAGAGGACAGCCATGCCGTGATCCTCACTGGATACGGGGCCATCGCGACGGCCGTAGCGGCGGTGAAGGCCGGGGCGATCGACTATCTGCCCAAGCCGGCCGACATAGACGACATCGTCAACGCCCTGCTGACCGGCCGCGAGAACCGGCCCGAGCCTCCGGAAAATCCCATGTCGGCCGACCGGGTGCGATGGGAGCACATCCAGCGGGTCTACGAGCTGTGCAATCACAATGTTTCGGAGACGGCGCGGCGGCTTAACATGCACCGGCGCACGCTGCAGCGGATCCTTGCAAAACGTGCTCCGAGATAAGCTGGCGAAACGAACGCCCGCGCCGCAGCGGAAGCCGCGCAACTTAAGGCTTGCGTCAGGGTTCGACCCTATTCAGTCCTTATGCAGGCAGGGGACTGGAGATTTGTAATGCTTCGCGTGGCCGGGATCTCGCTCATCCTCGCGGGCTGCCTTGCCGCGGCGCCTGCGGTCTCGGCGCAGGCCAAGGCGGTCGGACGCTACAAGGACTGGCGTGTCTTCACGGAAACCGTCGGCAGGGACACAGTCTGCTTCGCCGCGGTCGAGGCATCCGACAAGGCGCCCAAGAGCGTCGATCATGGCGAGGTCAATTTCTACGTCGCCACCTGGAAATCCGGATCGGCGTCGAACCAGCCCAGCCTGAAGGTCGGCTACCAGCTGCGCGCCGACCTCGCGCCGCAGGCCATCGTCGGGCGCGAGCGGTTTCCGATGTATGTTTCCGGACCGGAGGCCTTCGTTTCCGACGACAAGGAAAAGTCGCTGCTGGCCGCGTTGAAGAAGGGCTCGGAGCTGCGCATCGAGGCCGCCTCGGTCAAGGACGCGCGCACCGCCTATCATTTCTCGCTCAAGGGCTCGACGGAGGCGATCGACAAGGCGCGATCGCTCTGCCGGTGAAGGACGGGCCGGTGAGCGGCGGCCCCGGCTCGAGCGCCCTGGGGCGGCGCATCCCGACGCGCCTGGGCGAGGCCTGGTTCGACGACGCGACCGAGGCTGATATCGACATCATAGCGGATTATTTCACCCGGCCGGACGCCAATCTCGACACGCTGATCGACCGCACGAAATTTCCGGGCCGGGCGGCGCTGCGCGAGCGTTACGCTTCCTGGAAGCGCACCGGCGATCCTGCACAGATGAGCAGCGTTTTCGCGTTGCGGCTGGAGGGCCGGCTGATCGGTTTCACCAACCTTCTGCGCAAGACGGACATCGACAACTACTCGCACTGGCACATCATCGAACCAGGCGACCGGGCAGGTGGAATTTCCACCGCGGTCTATCCAACGCGAATAGACCTTTACTTCGAGCTGTTTCCGATCGAGCGGCTGATCCACCAGACCCGCATCACCAACACCGGCGTCAACCGCATGCTCGACAGGTTCGTAGCCGTAGCGAAGACCGAGTTCGTCGAACGGCCCGACGGTCTCGCCAAGCCCGGCGAGTTTCATATGCGGTATGTGATGCGCGCCGACCTTCCGCGCATTCGCGAGATCGGTGACAAGCTCGCGATGTCGACCTGAATCGCCTTGCCGCTGACGTGTGATCGACTAAGTGTTCTCCCGCAGTCAGTGAGGAGACATCCATGAGCTATGTCGATGCGGTCGTGATCCCGGTCCCGGAGGCGAACCTGGACGCCTACAAGAAGATGGTGAAGCTCGCCGGCAAGGCGTGGATGAAGCACGGCGCGCTCCGCTATATCGAGGCGATCGCCGACGACGTGCCGGAAGGCAAGGTCACTGATCTATACCGCGCCGTGAAGCGCAAGGAGGGCGAGACGATCGCCTTCGCCTTCGTGATGTTCAAGAACCGCAAGCATCGCGACGAGGTGATGAAGAAAGTGATGTCCGACCCGTCCCTGGCCGAGGCGATGAAGAACATGCCGTTTGACGGCAAGCGCATGATCTTTGGCGGCTTCAAGCCGATCGTCGAGCTGGAGGCCAAGGAGCCGGCTGCCGCGAAATAAGCCCTCCTGACGAAGGGGATCGCGATTCCGGGCGGCTTGTTGTATGAGCCGCCCGATGTCCGTGGAACTTGATCTTTCCCGAAAACCCGCTGCGGCGGGCCCGGCCAATTTGGCGGGCCTCGGCAGGGAAGGGCTGCGCCAGGCGATGATCGCCGCCGGGGTCGAGGAAAAGAAGGCCCGGATGCGGGCGAGCCAGCTCTGGCGCTGGATCTACCATTACGGTGTCACCGATTTCGCCAGGATGACCGACGTGGCCAAGGAGCTGCGCGCGGTTCTGGGCGAGAAATTCGTGCTGGAGCGGCCGCACGTCCAGGCGGCCCAGACGTCGGTCGACGGCACGCGCAAATGGCTGATCGGATATGGGCCGAACGCCGAGGCCGAGTGCGTCTACATTCCCGATGTCGGCAAGGCGGGCGCGCTGTGCGTCTCCAGCCAGGTGGGTTGCACGCTGACCTGTACCTTCTGCCACACCGGCACGCAGAAGCTGGTGCGCAATCTCTCAGCGGCCGAGATCGTCAACCAGGTAATGGTGGCGCGCGATGCGCTGGGGGAATGGCCGACGGCGGAAAAGCCGCTGAACCTTGGCGACCGGCTCTTGACCAACATCGTCTTCATGGGCATGGGCGAGCCGCTCTACAATCTCGACAACGTGGTCGAGGCGCTGGAGACGATCGGCGATGGCGACGGCATCTCGATCTCCAAGCGCCGCATCACGGTATCGACGGCAGGCGTCGCGCCGCTGATACCGGAGCTGGGCAAGCGCACCGGGGCCATGCTGGCGATTTCGCTGCATGCGACCAACGACGACCTGCGCAACGAACTCGTGCCGCTGAACAAGAAGTACAACCTGAAAGAGCTGTTCGATGCGATCCGGGCCTATCCGGACCTTTCGAACTCCAAGCGCGTCACCTTCGAATACGTGATGCTGAAGGGGATCAACGACACACTGGCCGAGGCGAAGGATCTGGTGAGGCTGCTGAGAGGCGTGCCGTCCAAGATCAACCTGATCCCGTTCAATCCCTGGCCCGGAACGAAGTACGAGTGCTCGGATTGGGAGACGATCGAAGCGTTTGCAGAAGTCCTGAACCGTGCCGGTTACGCCAGCCCGATCCGCACGCCGCGGGGCAGGGACATCCTCGCTGCCTGCGGCCAGCTGCGGTCGGAGTCGGTGAAGGAGAAGGCCAGCGAGCGGCTGAAGAAGCGGCTGGCTGAGAAGGAAGCCGAAACACAATGAAGCGTGTTGCCGTGGCGTCTTTACTGGCGATCCTTGCCGCGCCTGCCTTCGCGCAGATTACCGATCCGGAGGTCGATGCGCTGATGAAGCGCTACGTCGATCGCTTCAACAAAGGTGATGTCGCGACGCTTGCGAGCGAAATCTACGCCAATGGCGATCAAGCCGCGCTTACCGCAAAGTTCGAGGCGTTGCGCAAGGACGAATTCGGCAAGCTCGACCTCTATGGCTTCAAGGCCTGTCCTGTCGCCGGCGACAAAACCAAGGTCGAGATGCGCTTCGGTCTGCTCTACACCTATGGTGGTCTGATGAACGGCGATCAGGCGAAGGTGTTCGAACTGGTGAAGACGCCGTCCGGGTGGCGCATTGCTTCCGAAACGGATACGCCGTTCGATCAACAATTGACCTGCGGGTGACCCTTGCGCCTTCTGTTCGCCGCCGTGTTCCTCTCGCTTTCGGCCTGCGCCATGACGCCAGAACTGGAAAAGCCCGAAGCGGTCGTCGAGCAGCTGATGTGGAACTACACCAAGGCCTGGAACAAGCACGATTCCGCGACCATCGCGCGGGACTTCTATCGTACCGGTCCGACGGTCGAGGAGCAGACGGTCAATCTCGAGCGCAGCTTCGAGAATCTGCGGGCCCAAGGCTATCACCGCTCCGACATCTTCGAGATCAAGGCTTGCATGACGGGCCCGGATACCGCCTGGGCAGGCATGAAATTCTCGCGTCTGAAAACTGACGGCGAACCGCTGCCGCCGAAGGATCGCGCCAGCTCCTATACGCTGAAGAAGTTCGACGATGGCTGGCGCATCACCCGGGTTGGCGCGGGCGGCGTGTCTGCGGATCAGCCGCTGGTTTGTCCGGCGAGCTAGATTCCGGCACCCGAATCGAACAGGTCGGCGCCGGCATCGACCACCGAGAATTCGCCAGTCTCGGGATCGCGCCAGTGAAGTTCGCCGCGCCCGATCGAAAACCACGCCCCGTCCATGCTCAACTCGCCGCGTTCATAGGCGCCGCGCACGAACGGAAAGCTGAAAAGGTTTTTCAGCGACTGGCCGACAGCGCCGTGCTCGACGGCTTCCTGCCAGTCCTTGCTCGGGATGGTCGCGTCCGCCAGCACGACGTCGCGCGCTTCGGCTGCGATCTCGACCCAGGGCGCAATGAACCGGCCGATCGGACGATGGTCGGCGGCCGCAAGGCTCGCAGCGATGCCGCCGCAGCCGCCATGGCCCATCACCACCACCTGCTTGACCTTGAGCTGCATCACCGCGAACTCGACTGCGGCGGAGACGCCGTGGAAGCCGCCCGATTCCTCGTAGGGCGGGACAAGGGCGGCGACGTTTCGGATGACAAACAATTCGCCCGGCGCAGCGTCGAAAATCATGGCGGGATCGGCCCGGCTGTCGGCGCAGGCGATGATCATGGTGGCCGGGCGCTGGCTGTCCTGCAGGCGATGGAAAGTGTCGCGGGCCTCGCGATATCGGCGTGCGCGAAAACGGCGATAGCCGGCGATCAGGTCCTGTGCGTCGTCGGCGAAGTCGATCATCGTGCTGCCCGCCTACAAAAGATCGGGCGGCTAGGCAAACCCCATGCTTTTCGCTCGGCGATTGACCGCAGCCCGGCTTTGGCCGACAAGGTACGACGTGTTCCGTTAGCGTCCCAGCCACAAACGCAAAGCTAGCCGCTGGCGTTCCAAGCCAAGAGGAGGCCGCCATGGTGGGTGACAGCGAACTGCCTCCCCCCGAGGGTGAAGAAGCCGAAAAACGGCGTGTCGGGCCCAAGCGCAGCGAAGCCTCGACCAACGCCGTGCTGATCGCGGCCTATACTGAATTGTCCGAGCATGGCTGGCGCGGGTTTTCCGTCGACCGCGTGGCCAAGAACGCAAAGGCGTCGAAGCAGACCATCTATCGCTGGTGGAAGTCGGCGGCGTGCCTGGCGGTCGATGCGGCGTTGGCGACGCTGGCGGACAAGCCGGTTTCACCGCCGTCGAATGCCGATGTCCGCGACCGGATCTCGGCGCTGATCGAGCCCATGCTGGTAGCGGTGCGTACCGGGGACGGCGCCCATGCCTGGCGTGGGGCGCTTCTCGCCGCTGCGGACGATCAGGATGCCGGAGAAACCTTCCGCGCCTGGTTCTCCGAAAGCGTCAAGATTCCGCTGCGCCACATCCTTGCCGAGCAGGCGCTCAAGGGCTCTATCCGCCGCGACTGGGACATCGACCTTGCCACCGAACTCCTGTTCGGACCGGTCTGGCACCGGCTGATCGCCATGCGCGGGCCTGTCCCGGAGGTCTATTCCCGGCGCCTCGTCGAAAGCGTCCTCAAGGCTCTGTCTCCAAGCTGATATCCCTGTCCTGCAAGCGGGATTTCCGCGCAGGTCGGTTTACAGCGTTTGCTCTAGCGCCGTCTTTTGTGTGTGGGCTTGGGGCTTTCGCAGGCGTAATCTCCTGACGTTCACCGGCGCCAGACCGGCGTCGGGTTGGGAGGATCGACCCATGGAATTTGGCCGTAAGCTGCTTCTCGCAGCCGCAGTGATCACCCTTGTTGCAACGCCTGCTCTCGCCGCGACCGGCGGCAGCGGAGGCGGCGGTGGAGCGCCGAGCGCGTCGGGCGGTCCGAGCATCGACCCGGCGAAGCGCTATGCCGAGGGCGTCGATTTCCTCAAGGCCGCCAACTACAAGCAGGCCGAAAAGGCGTTCGACCAGGTGCTCGACGTCGCCCAGCGCGATCCCAACACCAACTACATGATGTCGCTGGCGCAGATCGGTCAGCAGGATTTCAAGAACGCCCGCAAATACCTGCGCAATGCGGTGAAGTACCAGGCGAACTTCCCGCTGGCGCGGGGCTGGCTCGGCGCGATCGAGGCCAAGCTCGGCGATGCGGGCAAAGCCAACGAACAGAAGACAGCGCTCGGTGATCTCAAGACGAAATGCGCCGGGACCTGCCCGGATGCCGGCGTGATCGATCAGGCAATCGCGCGGATCGATGCGGCGTTGACCGCGCCGGACGCTCCGATGACGCTGTCGGGCGACATGACGCGGCTGGCATCGGCGAAAGATGGCGATGCGGCCTATCTTGTCGCCTCCTCGCTGATCAATGAGGGCCGCTACCAGGATGCGCTCTATTCGCTGCGCTCTGCCGGCGTGGCGCTCGGCCCGCACCCGGACGTGCTGACCTATCTGGGCTTCGCCAACCGCAAGCTGCACAACTACGACGTGGCGGTCAGCTATTATTCCGCGGCGCTGAAGCTCGATCCCGAGCACCGTGGCGCCAATGAATATCTTGGCGAATACTATGTCGAGACCGGGCAGCTCGCGAAGGCCAAGGCCCAGCTGGTGAAGCTGGACAGGATCTGCGCCTTCGGATGCGAGCAGGCCGAGGAGCTGCGCCGGTGGATCGCCGGCGGCAAATCGTAAGGTCCGCCTTCGCAGCGATCACGGCGGCCGTGCTTGTTGCGGCCGCCTGTTCGCATGCGCCGGATACATCGGGCCAGCCCAAGGCTTCCGACATCCGTTCACTGCGCTGGGTGTCGAAGGACACCGACAAGGTTGCGTTCCTGTCGAGCCGTCCGGTTCGCTGCGAGCGGTCCTCGGGCGATTTTGACCAGGCTGCGCCCACGCCAACCGACCGTGACCGCTACGAGGTCGGGCGCCTTGCGTTCGAGAGCCCGGCCTTGCTCGGTGGCGCTGCGGCGCGGATGGGCCTTTCCTGCTCGTCCTGCCATCTCAACGGACGCGGCAATGCGGCGTTCTTCGTCGAAGGCGTGTCGGACAAGCCGGGTATGGCGGATGTGACGTCCAGCGTGTTCTCGAAGGTGAGGGGGGATGGGAATTTCAATCCGGTTCCGATACCCGATCTTGCAGCCAAGGACGGCAAGCAGATCAAGGACCGCAAGAGCCCCGAATTCCGGACGAAAGTTCATGGCCTGATCGTCGAAGAGTTCGACGGACAGGAGCCGCCGCCCTTCGTGTTCGATGCGGTGATCGCCTATCTCGACGCGCAGGACATTTCCACCTGTCGGGATCCTGGGGCGGTCGTGTCCGTAAGGGCGGCGGACGACATTGGCGACGTGGTGAAGGCGTTCCATGAGGCGGGTCTGCTCGACCGGAACGGGCGTCATGACGACGCCCAGCTGATGGCCCGGGCCGCGCGCGACCGGCTGGGCCGGCTGCATGAGAGGTTCGTCGCGCCTGACCAGGCCGGGGTCCGCGACGCGCTGATCGACGCCAGCCGGTCGATCGAGGCATGGGCTTCGGGCCAGCGGGTTTTCGCGGAGACGGAGCGGGACCTGGAGGAGCTGGGCGTCCTGGTCCTGAAATACGGCCGGGATTCGCTCTACGAGCCGGAAAGACTGAAAGCGGCCTTCGCGGAGGAGTGAAGAACCCGGCCGCTGTTCCCCCCGTGCCTTTTGGAAAAGCGCGGCTATAGTCCAGGACTATCGGCGATAAGGCGCATCGAACGCCTGCCGGGCTCGCCTGTCCCTTCGGGGCCGCGCCGGCCAGCAGAGGGGAGAGAACACATGAAAACGAAGCTCATGCAGGCCGCGGCCTGTGCGGCGCTGCTGATGCTGGCGGCGCCTGCGGCGCTGGCGCAGGGAAGCATTTCGAGCACAAGGCCGAAGCAGGACATCGGCAAGATGGACGACTACATCAAGTCCTACCAGGACGCGGTGAAGTACTATCAGACTGGCCAGTTCAAGCTGGCGGAAAAGGAGCTGTTGAGCTTCCTGGAACATGTCGGCGAGCACGCCGGCGGGAACTTCCTGATGGGTCTCGTGCAGATCGAGCTGCAGGATCTCGAGAAGGCGCGGACTTCCTTCCGCGCCGCCGTGAGGCTCGACGCCACGATGGTCGGTCCGCACGGCTATCTCGGCGCGGTCGAGGCGGTCCTCGGCAACATGCCAGGCGCCGTGGCTCAGAAAACGACGCTCGCGAAGATGAAGACCGATTGCGCCGGAAAATGTCCGAAGGCCGCAGAGATCGACCAGGCGATCCAGCGGGTCGACGAGAACATCGCTGCGGCGACGGCGCCTTCGGCCCAGCCGTCCTGACGGCTTAGCCCCTCGTACGCAAGGCGCGCTTAGAGGCTCTCTGAGGCCGGGATGACAGCGCCTCGGCTGTGCTGTTACACCGCGCGGCATGGAGTTCGGGGTCTGGCTCGCCTTCTTCACGATGTTCCTCGCCGGCGGGCTGACGCCCGGGCCAGCGGTGATGCTCGTGACGACCTCGTCCATCCGCTATGGCTTCTGGGCTTCGATGGCGCCCGCCGCCGGCATCTGCGCCGGCAACATCATCTGGGTGGCGCTGGCGGCCTCTGGCGCATCGGCCCTGGCGCATGCGTTTCCGGCTGGCTTTACGGTGCTGAAGATCGCGGGGATCGCCTTCATCCTGTGGCTGGCGTGGCGAACAGCGTTCGGCGAGCCGGTCGACCTGCTGCGCCGTGAGCCGCCGCCGCGCAGCAAGCTGTTCGTGCATGGGGTCGGATTGCAGATCGCGAATCCCAACGCGCTGGTCTATTTCGGCGGACTGATGCCGGCCTACCTGAACGCCGGACAGGACCTGCTGCCGCAGGTCGCGATCATCCTGGTGACTGTCACGCTGACCGAGATGGGCGGACTGATCGTCTATGCGGCGGGCGCCGATGCCCTGGCCAAGCGGTTCCAGTCGAAGACGTTCGCGCACTGGTTCTTTCGCATTGCAGCGCTGACGATGGCGGCCTCGGCAAGCTTCGCGGTCTATTCGACGTGGGCTGCGACCGGCCGGTGATGCGGCCGATGCGCGGCGCCTAGTCGCTCACCTGGCCGCTGCGGATGGGCAGTTGCTGCGGTTCGACATCGGGAACCGAGTCATTGCGGTTCGCGGCGGAAAGGCGGCAGCGGTCGCGTTCGACCGGGTCGTTCTCGAAATGCTGGAGGCAGACTGCTTCGAGCGACAGCTCCTGCGCCGGCTTGGCGGCGGCGCAGCCGCCAGCGATGAGGCCGAGGGCGATGCACGGCGCCGCAAGGATAAGACGCTGCATGATGGAAACTCCTCTACTCTCTTGAACGCATAA
>Ga0210377_10001057_pt1 | contig 25666 bp, 18 predicted proteins | sample PLM4_65_b1redo_FD_155480 | JGI IMG/M metagenome (GOLD analysis project Ga0210377, IMG submission 155480) | Groundwater sediment microbial communities from an aquifer in East River, Colorado, USA - PLM4_65_b1 redo | ecosystem: Environmental > Terrestrial > Soil > Riparian zone | place: USA: East...
GGAATGTTTACCAGGTTAAGTGGCGAAGGTTGGGGACCCGGCCCGCGCGTAGCGTCATCCAGGAATTTCGGAAGGCGGTGACCGGTGGGCTCAAAGACCTGGTATCCAGAAACGGATCCCTCCCGGACCGGTACGTCCTGCTGGTCAACCTGGACCTGTCCCGAGCCGATCGGGAGACGCTTGCTCAGGCCCTGAGGAAGGACTGCCCGGAGTTCACGGACCGTCCGCTGATCATCTGGGGGGCGGCGGAGATCGCGGCGGCACTGAATAGCCATCCCCACGTGCGTCACGCGTTCTTCTCTGAGGGGGCCTTTTGCACGCTCGAAGTCGCTGAGGAGGAACTTCGCGCCCGGTACGAGGCGATTGGCTGGGTCGACTTCATTGGCTACACCGAGCCCATTCGAGTCATCCAGGAGTTCATCGGAAAACCAACGGGGAGACTCCTTCTCGTTACTGGCATTGCCTATTCTGGCAAGACGCGAACAGTCCTTGAGGCGCTGAAGGGCCAAGGGAGCAGGATCGTATGGAGTTCAAATTCTGATTTAACCACGGAGGACCATTTCCGTTCCCTTGACAGCCCACTTGGGAAGGCGATCCTTGTCTTGGACAACTGTGAGGGCGAGCGTTTGGAGAATTTCGAACGGTGGGCAAGGTCGAGAACTCACCTGAAGACGATCATAATCTCCCGACGGGGTCTTTTCTTTCCGGATATCCCTCTCGTGACGCTTCCCGGGTTGTCCGAGATTGATTGCGATGCCCTGTGTGGTCAAGCCGGTCAGTATATACCGCACGTGATTAGAGATTGGATCCACCGACTGGCCGGAAATAATCCGGGCCTGATCCTCTACGGGCTTGCGGCACAACGCGAGATACATGACCGGCCTGTTCTCGTCTTGGAGAGGCAAAGGCCGCGCCAAGTTGTTGGCGCTCTCTTGCGAAAAGCTCTCTTGGAAAATCTGCCCACGGACGAACGCGACGCTCTGCACGTTTTCTCCGTCCTGCCGCAGGTAGGGGTCGAAGGGGATGTGAAGGAAGAACTTGCAACGCTTTCGGCTCTTCTTGATCGGGATGAGCTCAAGGTTCGTCAGGTCATTCCGAAGCTCGCAGCTAGGCATCTTCTCTTTCACCGGGGACGATTTGTGGAGGTTGCCCCTGAGCTTCTCGCCAACCATTTGGCCGCCGAAACGTTGAAGGCCTCCCCAAACCTGGTTACTAAGCTCTGGCTCCGCCTGAACAAGTCTGCACAGGATCGCCTACTAAGGAGGCTTGTTGGCCTAACCGATGATCAGGCCGTCGGAGTCCTTCTGGACGAGGTCTTCTCCGAAAATGGTTGGTTCCGAACTTTTGACGATCTGAGGACTCAGGCGCGGAGATTCCGTTTGCTTGCCGAGGCCAGACCGAAAGCCGCCCTTCAAGCACTGGAGCGACTTCTTGAAGGAATGGACACTTCAGATCTCCGAGCTTTAATTGATGCTGACCTGCGACGGGAGGTCGTATGGAGCCTCGAAACACTCGCACTACGCACTGTGACGTTTCCCGGGGCAGCCGAACTCCTCTTACGCCTCGGCGAAGCCGAGAACGAGAACGTTGCAAACAGCGCTAGCGGAGTTTTCCAGGCCCTCTTCCACTGGCATCACCCAGAGGTGAGTGCCCCTCACTCAGAGCGGATTGACTTCCTCCGCCGCACGGCGCTAGACCGATCCCCAGGCAGGCGAAGACTGATAGCTCAGGCTGCCGGGCGGGCTGTGGCAAGCGGGGTAACGTTCTTGCTTCATCATGGTGAAGGCATTTCCCTCCCCGAAAAGCCTGCAAGACTTCCCACCTGGGACGATGTCTGGCAATTTCATTCCTCCATCCTGGAAATCCTTCGGGATTTCACGCCGGACCCAGACAAAGAGGTTGGCGCCACAGCGTTTCATGAGATCCTTGAGGGCATCAGAGAGATGCTCCACCTTTCGGTTCTTGAGGATGGCCTCCACGATCTTGCTAATGCCTGCTTCGACACACTCGGGGACCTTGCGGGGAGTGATTTAAGTCTACAGCAGCGGACCGAACTACGTAGCACTCTTGATATGATCCATGACGATCTCCGGCAGCGTCGCGACGACGCAGTTCGGCATGGGCGGCAGCACTCCGGGGCTAACCTTGCCGAGGATAGGTTGGTGGAGATCCGGAAGCTGCTAGCGGACCAATCCTTCGAATCTCAGTTGAAACGATGGGTGGGACCTCGCTCCTGGGGGGATGATATCGCGGATGACGAGGTCGCGAGCAGGGGTGAGACTGAACTGTCTACTCAGGAGATTACGAGACTTGCCGTGGAGGCATGTAGGAACCCGGATGTTCTCACACCTGCACTGCAGGATTGGCTGGTGAGCGACGAGGCGAAGCACCCCGCACCCTTCTTCGTAGCATTGGGGGAACATGATACGGAGGGTGCGTGGTGCGTTCAGATCATCGAGCGCCTCGGATTGGAGAATGGACGATGGGCGTTTGGCTGGTACCTTTACGGAGTCGCAAGAAGGAATAGGGATCACGCCGAGGAGGTGCTCGACCGCCTGGGTCCTGAGAAGGCTGAGCACGTTCGGGGCATCCTCTCGGCAATATTCCTCCTTCCTGCAAGCTCGAAGAGCATCGAGCGACTAATCTCGCTGGTGGAACGCGGCCATACCTCGGCAGCCGAGGCTATCGGGGGGATTCGGTACAGCGGCTGGGTGAGGTCCCTACCCCTGGATGAATTCTTGACCCTAGTGAGAGGACTCGACGACGGTAGAATAGAGGCGTCCTCAGGACTGGTAGAGGTATTGGCCGGCTGGATTCACTTCTCCCGAGAGATGCCCGAGGAACTCCAAGAGAGTGGCTGGGTATTCTTGGAGAGAAGTGCGCGAAGCGGCAATCGCCACTTTGCGCACAGGTGGGATCGAGTGGCGACATCGTTGGTGGCGAAGCAGCATCAGAGGTTCTTTGGCTTGATCGAACGGCTTGCCAACGGTCCGGATGGTCTGGGGTCTTCGAAAATACTCGAGGAACTTGGCCATCATGGGAGAATGTGGAAGAAGCTTATGGAACTGGACCGGCCTGGTACCCTACAAAGCCTGTTAAGCGCAGAACTCCGAGGGCCAGGCAGCCCCTTCTGGGTGGCCTGGTGCCTGGAGCATTTCGTGGATCCCGATATGGACGAGGAGATTCTAACAGGATTCGCGGTAGACAATGGGGAGAAGGCAGCGCTCGCCGTCGCCAGGATTCTGGATGCCGGGAGAGAGGGATTCTGGAGAATCGCCGCGAGGCTGATCGCGGCATTTCCAGACAGTGAGCGATTGATGGGACGGCTAGATTCGAGAGTGGGTACGACCGGCGTCATCTCCGGAAGTTTTGTCCCAACATGGCGTCACCGACTGGAGAAAGCAACCCCACTTATCGAGCATTCTCACCCGAAAGTTAGCCAGTGGGCACGACAGGTCGTGGACTGGCTGGAGGACTACATCAGAAGTGAGGAGAGGGAGGATCAGGAACGTTTCGTCTGGGATTACCGGATCTCCCGCCGTCAGTTGGAGGGCCTACTGGAGAAGCGCGGCACACCCGATAGGCTTTGGGCTATTCGCCGAATCCTAGAGCGGGCGCCCACAAAGGACGTGCTCGACCTACTCACGCTAAAGGACATCGAAGAGGGGCTTGCCAAGGTCGATCTGCCTCAAGCGAAGCGTAAGAATTGGGAGGCCTACCTGGCGCATTGGAGCCATCGTGGATAGTACCCTGACCGAGACGCAGCGTAGGTTTCTGGAGACTTTTTTCTCCTCCAGCGCCATCAGTGCCCACTTCTATCTGTCGGGTGGAACCGGGCTGGCGGGATTCTATCTGCACCACCGGCTCTCTGACGACATTGATCTTTTCACCCTGGACGCCGCCCAGCTCACCCCCGCTCGAGCCGTCGTGCAGGCTTCGCTCGCAACCTGTGGTCTGGAAGTCGCGGAGAGGCGGGAAACCGAGGAGATGCTGGAGTACAAGATCCAAGGCGACCCGCATCCAACTCACCCACTCCTGAAGATAGATGTCGTTCGTGACACAGAGCCGATATTTGCTCCGGTCGAGGCTCATGGTGTCATCAGAGTGGATGCCTTGCTGAGTATTGCAATCAATAAAGTTGCCACAATCTTCAGTCGAGGCTGGGAGGTGAAGGATTACGTGGACCTGTACTTTATTCTCAAGACGAAGCCGTTCGACCTTGACGCGCTCTTACCCTTGGCCGGCCAGAAGGATCTCGGCTTCGATGAATTGCAATTTGCAGCGAATCTGGCTCGGGTTTCAACCCTTCAGGGATTGACGCCCTATCTCCAGCGCTACATGGTGCAGCCGTTGAGAGCGGATGAGCTGGTCCGGTTCTGCGAAGAAGCCGCTGCTCGCATATTTGACCGGCATCCACCCCGCCGGTAGCTCACTTGCACGAATTTGTTATTCTCCCTCCACCATATCGCCGCTTCAGCATCATTGGCCACCCCTCCTGCACGGAACAGTTCAGGCTTCCGCTATGGCATGGACAAAAACAGTGTTCGAAAGACAATGTAACCAACTGCTGAAGGCTCTGGCCCGAACCACTGACTTAGGACCTCTGGCATCGCTACAACAGATGGTTGTGGCAGGAAAATCCCCTTGACAACGATGTTTGAGTCCAAATATAGTCCGCCTACTTGTAACGGAAATCACACGGCATTGCTCCTTTTTGTTAGCCAATGCGCCCAAGGGCTGCTCTCTTCGATGTCCACGGCCTGTTCCTGCGTGACTACCACGGGGAGGTGTGGGTCGGCACGCTCCTCCAACTGATGGAAGAGCTGGCCTTCACGCCAGAGGCCGTGCGCGTGGCGCTTTCGCGGATGGTGGCCGACGGATGGTTGTCCAACCGCCGGATCGGCCGCAAGAGCTTCTACACCCTGACCGAGCGCAGCCAGCGCCGTCTGGATGAGGCGGCGGTGCGGCTCTTCGCCCCGGATCATGGGACGTGGGATGGTCGCTGGCGGATCCTGACCTACTCGGTGCCCGAGGGACGGCGGGCCGATCGGGACCGCCTCCGGCGGGAACTGACGTGGCTGGGCTTTGGCCCGCTGTCCAACAGCACGTGGATCAGCCCCTCCCCGCTTTTCGAGCGCACCTGTGAGGTGCTGGAAGCGCAGGGGTGGAAGGAATACGTGGCCCTGTTCACCGCCGAGCATCACGGGCCCGGTGCGGACCGGTGGCTGGCGGAGAAATGCTGGGACTTGGCGGCGATCAATCAGCGCTACGGGCAGTTTATCAGGAGCATACGGCCGCGCCTCCCAGCGGTACGGCAACGACGGAGCCCACTGCCGGACAATGTCTGCTTCGCTGCGCAGGTGCGGCTGGTCCACGAGTTCCGGAAGTTCCTGTTCATTGACCCCGGCCTTCCGGCCTCTCTGCTTCCCCGGGATTGGCGAGGCCATGAGGCCCGGCGCCTCTTCCGGGAGTACTTCGAGCTGCTGTCGCCTGGCTCGACGCGATTTTTCGTCGCCGCCTTTACCGCTGCGCCGGACCGTCCGCAGGATCGGACTGTCTTGCAGGCGTGCCTGCGCGGACCCCTCGGCAAAGGCGCCTGGCCACTCTCTCTCCAGACCGCTCTGGAGAGCGTCAAACGATGATCTGGAATCCCGAGAAGGAGAGCATGCCGCGGGAGCGACTTCGCGTCCTGCAACTCCAGCGCCTCCAGCAGACGGCGCGCCGGGTGTACGAGCAGGTGCCTTTCTATCGGGAAGCGTTCGACAAGCACCGGGTGAAGCCGGCCGACATCCGGACCATGGAGGACATCCGGAAGCTTCCCTTCACCCGGAAGGCGGATTTCCGCGACACCTATCCGACCGGGCTGTTTGCGGTGCCCCTGAACCACGTCGTCCGCATCCATGCATCGTCCGGGACGACAGGCAAGCCGATCATCGCGGGCTACACCCGGGCGGACCTGGCCATGTGGGCGGAGACGTGCGCACGCTGTCTGGCCTCCGGTGGGGCCGTCCCGGGGGACGTGTTCCAGAACGCCTACGGCTACGGCCTGTTCACCGGGGGCCTGGGGTTCCACGCCGGGGGCGAACTGATGGGTCTCACGGTCATCCCGGTCTCCGGCGGCAACACCGAGCGCCAGATCCTCCTGATCCAGGACCTGAAGCCCAAGATCCTGACCTGCACCCCCTCGTACGCCCTGACCATCGCCGAGACGATCCGGGGGATGGGCATCGACCCGGCCAGCCTCGCCCTCAAGGCGGCGATCCTGGGCGCAGAGCCGTGGACAGAGGAGATGCGGAGGGAGATCGAGGCCAAGTTGCCCGTGAAGACGGTGAATATCTACGGCCTCACCGAGGTCATCGGCCCGGGAGTGTCCTGCGAATGCGTCGAGGTCCAGAACGGGATGCATGTCTACGAGGATTACTTCTACCCGGAGGTGATCGACCCGAGCACGGGGGCGGTTCTTCCGCACGGGACCCGGGGCGAACTGGTCTTCACCAGCCTGACCAAAGAGGCCCTGCCCGTCATCCGGTACCGGACCGGAGACATGGCCTCCCTGGACGCCTCCCCCTGTGCGTGTGGGCGGACCAGCATCCGGATGTCCCGGATCGTCGGTCGGACCGATGACATGCTGATCATCCGGGGGGTGAACGTCTTTCCGTCGCAGATCGAGACGTCCCTCATGCGCATCCCCGAGTTGAGCCCGCATTACCAGCTCGTGATCACGCGGGAAAAGACGCTGGACGAATTGGAGGTGCGGGTCGAGGTCAACCACGAGTTCTTCCAGCTCATCGGCGGCGAGATCCTGGTGGACGAGGTCCACGAGGCCGATCACGCGGTCCACGAGCTGCGGCGCAGGGTAGGCGAGCGCCTCCGGAGCGCGCTGAGCCTGAACACCACCGTCACGCTCCTGCCTCCGGGTGGCGCTCCCAGAAGCGAGGGCGGGAAGCTGAAGCGGGTGGTAGACCGGCGGAAGCTTTGACGGAGAATGGCAATGGTCTATCCAACCAGCCAGCCGGCTGACTCCCTGGGATTCACGCGCGTCCGGTACGAGAAGGACGCCTGGCGAGCCACCGTCACCATCAACCGGCCCGAGGTGCTCAACTGTCTGGACTTCCAGACGCTGCGGGAGCTGAGCCGGGCCTTCGAGGACGCCTCCTGGGACGATGGCGTGGCGGTGGTCGTCCTCACCGGCGCAGGCGATCGCGCCTTCAGCACCGGGGCCGACCTCGCTGAGCAGGAGGAGCATTTCCTCCGCCGGCCTCGCGACTACTGGAAGTGGATGGGCGCGTTTATCGACGCCCAGTATCGCCTTCTGAACATCGGCAAGCCGACGATCGCCCGCCTGAACGGCCTGGTGGTGGGCGGCGGCAATGAATTCAACATCGCCTGCGACCTGGCCGTGGCCGCCGATCACGTCCGGATCCGTCAGGTGGGCACGGCCCGGGGGAGTGTGGCGGCGGGCGGGGCCACGCAATGGCTCCCCCTCATGGTGGGGGATCGGCGGGCCCGGCAAATCCTCTGGCTGTGCGAGGAGATTGACGCGCAGCAGGCGCTCCAGTGGGGCCTGGTGAACCAGGTGGTCCCCTCTGCGGAGCTGGACGCGGCCGTGGACGCCATGGCCCGGAAGTTGGTGGAGAAGCTTCCCGAGTGCATGCGTTACACCAAGCAGCAGACGAACTTCTGGCGGGACTTCTCGTTTCACCTGACTGTCGGCCATGCGCGGGACTGGCTGAGCCTCCACTCGGGCTCGCCCGAGGTGTATGAGGGCTTCCAGGCATTCCGCGAGAAGCGACCCGTGGACTATCTCGGGCTGCGCCGTCGCGCCGCCGAGGGCGGGTCTTCCGAGTTCGTGTGGGGCCCCCCGCGGCGCACGTGTTCCGCCTGCGGGGCGAAGGGGATCCCGGAAGCATTCACGTTCTGCGGCAACTGTGGCGCGAAACTGTAAACCAGGTCCTGCTGTGTTGCAGTGCTGCCGTGCTGCAGTGGGAATTCCAAGACGGCAATACCGCAGCACGGCAGCACCGTAAGATCGCAGCAGCGAGGCCCGCATGGAATTCACGGTGATCAAGGCGTGGACCGAGGACGCCATTGGGCTGGTGCAGCTCAACCGACCAGAGGTCCTGAACGCCTTGAGCCAGGAATTGTTCGAAGAGTTGCTCACGGCGCTGGAGGCCTTCGACGCCGACCCCGCCATCCGCTGCATGATCCTCACGGGGAGCGGGCGGGCCTTCTCGGCCGGGGCCGATATCAAGCAGATGGCCCGGATGAGCGCCGTGGATCAGATGGCGAGCCCTGCCCCGGCCCGCTGGGAGCGGATGCGGTGCATCAAGAAGCCCATCGTGGCGGCGGTGAACGGCTTTGCCCTGGGCGGGGGCTGCGAGCTGATGATGTGCTGCGACATTGTGGTGGCGGCGGAGACAGCGCGTTTCGGCCAGCCGGAGATCAACATCGGCATCATCCCCGGGGCAGGTGGGACCCAGCGCCTGACCCGGGTGGTGGGGAAGTGCAAGGCGATGGAGCTGATCCTGACCGGCCGCCAGATGAGCGCGACGGAGGCGGAGGCGCTGGGCCTCGTGAACCGCGTGGTGGCCCCGGAACTCGTCCTGGACGAGGCGAGGCGGATGGCGCGGGAGATCGCCGCCAAGTCCCCCATCGCCGTCCGGACCGCCAAGGAATGCGTGCAGAAAGCGCTGGAGACCCCACTCAGCGTCGGACTGGAGTTCGAGCGGAAGATGTTCGCCTTGCTCTTCACGACCGAGGACAAGGTTGAGGGGATGCAGGCCTTCCTCGACAAACGCGAGCCCAAGTTCAAGGGCAGCTAAGCAATCCGGCAATCTGGCAACTTGGAAATCTGGAAACTCGGAACGCCCGATTGCCTGGTTGCCTGATTGCCAGATTGCCCGATCGCCACGGGGTCTGATTGCCACCGGGCAGAGGGGTGATGGGCCGGTCCGGTGCGATGTAGGCGGGGGAGTGACCCACTGAGAGGCAGCGAGGCTCCGGCCTGGTCCAACGTGAGTTCGAAGGTCCCGGCCGGGGACCGGAGGATAGACGATGCAGACTGCCATGGAGAAGCACGAACGCGTCCTGGAGCGGATTCTCGCCGGCGAGACGATCGAGTCGCTGGCGGAGATGAGCGAGGAGTACCACACGCACCTCGTGAACCTGATGCAGATGCAGGCGGACTCGGAGCTGTCGGGCGGCTTCGGGTACGTCCCCTGGATCGTGAAGGCTCCGACCGTGCCCGAGATGCTGGCGGTGGCCACCATCGTCAAGGACGAGGTGCGCCATGCCCGGGTCATGTACCGCCTGCTGGCCGACCTGGGAATCAACCCCGAGGAGAAGATACACCAGACGGATCTGACACTTCGCGTCTCTCCCGATCAGGATCTGGGTACGGCGCGGGCTGCGGCCGACAAGCGGGTGAACATCTTCTATTATCCCATTGACACCTGGGCCGACTTCGTGATGTTCAACTTCTGCATGGACCGGGGGGCGGGCCACCAGCTCCAGGACGTGTACGAGTGCAGCTACGGACCGTGGCGCCGGGTCATTGACGGCATCTTCAAGGAGGAGAAGATGCACATCGCCCACGGCGAGACCTGGACCAAGCGCCTGGCCGCCGATCCGGCGAGCCGCGAGGAATGCCAGCAGGCGCTGGGCAGATGGTACATCCGGACCATGAACATCTTCGGCCGGCCCCATTCGCCGAAGAACAAGATCTATCGTGAGCTGCGCCTGAAGATCCGGGACAACGACGAGGTCCGTCGCGCCTTCGCCGAGGAAGTCCGGGCGGTCGCCGAGCCCCTGGGGTTGAGCCTTCCTGCGTGGAAGCCTAAGTGGGAAGAGCTGCCGCAGGAAGCAATCATCCCCGGCTAATACGTCGCAAAAGCGTTCGCCGGTTCGGGTGTTCGGCAGTTCGATGGTTCGGGAAGGACCGAACTGCCGACTCCGCCCCGGACCGCGTGCGGAGCGGGGATGGACGAACTGCCGAACGCATGCAGGGTGATCCGGAGGAGACGGGTTCTAGGGACGATGTGACTGGTCACAAAGGGCGAATGCTGTGAGCGATGAAATTACGACGATCGGTGTCGTCGGGGCCGGCACCATGGGTGCCGGGATCGCCCAGGTGGCAATCCTCCGCGGATTCCGAGTCCTCCTGCACGATCCCGTCGAGGCGGCACTGGCAAAGGGGAGAGCCCGCATCGCCCAGAGCCTGAGCCGGGCCGTGGAGCGCGGCCACGTCCAGGCGGATGCGGCCGAAGAGGCCTTGGGTCGCCTGGAGGCCGTCACCCGTCTCACGGAGATGCGGGACGCCGGCTGCATCATCGAGGCGGCACCCGAGGATCTGTCGCTCAAGCAGCGGCTCTTCACCGAGCTGGATGGGCTCGTCGCTCCTGCTGCGATCCTGGCGACCAACACCTCGTCCCTTTCGATCACCGCCATCGCCGGTGCGACCACACGTCCGGGGCGCGTGGTCGGCATGCACTTCTTCAATCCGGTTCCGGTGATGGCGCTGGTGGAGGTGGTGGCCGGCCAGCGCACGGATCCCGCCGCCGTCGGGGAGACGATGGCGCTGGCGCGCCGCCTGGGAAAGACCCCGGTCCGCGCCAAGGACACGCCCGGCTTCATCGTCAATAGGATCGCGCGCCATTTTTCCCTGGAGGCGTTGCGTATCCTGGGAGAGGGCAGACTCACCCACGATCAGATCGATCGGGTGATGAAGGGGATCGGCCGGTTTCGCATGGGTCCCTTCGAGCTGATGGACCTGATCGGCATCGATGTCAACTTTGCCGTCAGCCGGTCGGTGTACGAGGCGTTCTTCCATGATCCGCGATTCCGCCCCCATCCGATCCAGCAGCGCATGGTGGAGTCCGGGCTCCTGGGGCGGAAGACGGGCCGCGGATTCTATGAGTATCCGGACAGTCAGAAGGCGAAAGGTGTCGGGGACCCAGCTTCCCTCCTTGGATTGGCAGAGGTTCACGTGGGTCGGAACGTTCTGATCCTTGGACAGAGTCCGCTGGCGGAGGCGCTCGCAGAGATCACCGAAGCGGCTGGATTCTTGGTGCATCGGCCACCCGCCTGGCCGGAAACCCGTGAGGACCTGGACGCGATCTTTTCGGACCAGAGTCGGCGGGAACGGTACCTGCGCCACCTGGGGGAGGCCTACCGGGAGGCGGACGTGGTGATCGAGGCGGAGGCATCGGAATGGATGGATCCGGAACTCCCCGAGACCACGCTGATCTTGACCGCCACCCTGGGCCACAGCGCGGCCGAGGCTGCGGCCGACATCCACGCTCGCCATCGTGTGGTCGGCTTTGCCGCCCTTCCTCCCTTACAGAAGGGACAGACGGTCGAGCTGGCAGCGACCCCCTGGACCGAGGCCGCGGCACTGGAGCAGGCGGGGGAGTTCTTCCGTGGTGTGGGGCTGGAACCGGCGGTCGTTCCCGATGGCCCGGGTCTCGTGTTCCCCCGCATCCTCTGCCTGATCATCAACGAGGCGGCCTTCGCGGTGATGGAAGGGGTGGCGTCGGCCGAGGATATTGACACGGCCATGAAGCTGGGGACGAACTATCCCCTGGGCCCTCTCGAGTGGGCGGACCGGATCGGCCTGGACCAGGTCCTGGGCGTGCTGGAAGGCTTGCAGACGGAGTATGGGGAGGACCGGTATCGTCCGGCCCCCCTGCTTCGCCAACTCGTCCGCGCCGGATATCTGGGGCGATCGACGGGCAGAGGATTTCACGTCTATGGCAAACCGTAACGTCCCGATATTTCGAATGTCGGATTCTGAATGTCGAATCACGATTTGAGGCCTTCGAGAAAGCATATGAGATCGGCCATCACGCCCGACATGACCATCAAAGAGGTGCTGGATCGCTACCCACACCTCTTCGGTGTCTTCGAGGACCACGGTCTCCACTTTTGCGCGGGGTGTTACGTCATGCTGAGCAGCAACATCGAGCAGGGGGCCAATTACAGCGGGCTGAGACCCGCAGACCGCGAGAGGCTCTTGGTGGAGTTGAACCGGCTGGCCCGGAACGGTGTCCAGGCGGAGGCGCCCGCATCACCCTCCACGCCCTGAATTCCGGGAACCCGGGGAGGGACGGCGGAAGCGCGCGAGGGAGTCAGGGGATCTTTCACGAAGGAGGGGGGAAGATGCGGCAGGAGCGTTTGAGACAGTGGGTGGGAATCATCGGTCTGGCGCTGGTCCTGGCCCTGGGAAGCGGGAGCCTCAGCTTCGGCCAGCAGCCCATCAAGCTGGGGTTCATCCCCGACATGACCGGGCCGGCCTCGTCCCTGGGCCTGCCAGAGCGGGACACCGGCCTCATGCTTCAGGCAGAGATCGATGCCAAGGGAGGCATCAAGGGGCGGCCGGTGAAGCTCATCATCTTCGACGGGGAGAGCACGGAAACCAAGACATTGCTGGCGGCAAAGAAGGCCATCGAGGAAGAGAAGGTAGCGGCCTTGATCTGCTGCTCGCAGAGTGGGACCTCGCTGGCGATCAAGAACGCGGTCCAAACGGCCAAGGTGCCCATGGTCTCCATGGCCGCCAGCGTCAAGATTGTGGAGCCAGTTAATGACAGCTTGTGGGTGTTCAAGACGCCCCAGAGTGACCACCTCATTGCCGAGGTCCTGGTGGACTATTTGGTTAGCAAGAAGATCACCAGGGTCGCCTGGATGAATGTGGATAACGCGTTCGGCGACAGTGGCCGGCTGGAGTTCGATTGGCTGGCCAAGAAGCTGGGCATCGCCATCGTGGCCAATGAGCGGTTCGGCGACAAAGATGTGGACACGACCACCCAGCTCACCAAGGTGAAGGGCAGTGACGCCCAGGCCTTGGTGGTGTGGGCCATTCCCCCTGCCGCCTCGGTGGTGACAAAGAACGCCAACGAGCTAGGGCTCAAGATCCCCCTCTTCCAGAGCCACGGGGTGGGGAACAAGCGCTTCATGGATCTCGCCGGACCCGCGGCCAACGGGGTGAGGTTCCCGGCAGGAAAACTCCTCAAGGCCGAGGACCTGCCGGACAGCGACGCACAGAAGAAGACCCTGGTGGCCTACGCCAAAGCTTACGAGACCAAGTACGGCGCCGGAAGCCGGAGTACCTTCGGCGGACACGGGTGGGACGCCGTCTGGCTGACGTACAAGGCGGCCGAGGCCGCCGCGGCCCGGACCAGTCCGGATGACCTGATGGGCTTCCGTGCCGCCATCCGGGACGAACTGGAGAAGATCAAGGAGTTCGTCGGCATCGGCGGGATCTTCAACATGTCGGTCAGGGATCACAACGGCCTGGACAAGCGGGCCGTCATCATGTACGAGATCGTGAATGGACAGTGGCAACTGGCAAGATGACCTCGCGGCGGGTGAAGGCGCATGATCCAGCGAACGGGGCGGGGCTTTCCGGGCCCCGCCCCGTTCGCTTTTGTGGGCAAGGCACTGTCCGATGACCTCTAGCCAGCAACTCCTCCAATACCTGATCACGGGAATCACCAACGGCAGCATCTACGCCTTGATCGCCCTGGGGTTCGTGGTGATCCACAGCGTGACCTCGGTCATCAATTTCGCCCAGGGAGAGTTCGCCATGCTGGGCGCCCTCCTGGCCATCTCCCTCATTGCTGCCGGCCTGCCCCAGGGCCTGGCCCTCGTAGTGGCCGTGCTGGCGGTGGGGGTCTTCGCGGCGGCCCTGTATCAGGTGGGCCTCCGGCCGGCAAGGGATGCCTCTCCTCTCACCATGATCATCATCACCATCGGTGCGGCCCTGGCCATCCGGGGTACAGCCCTGGCCATCTGGGGCACGGAACCGTATGCGATGCGCCCCTTCAGCACGGGGGGCCCTCTCCAGATGGGCGGCGCGGTCATCCGCCTCCAAAGCCTGTGGGTCCTGGCGACGACGCTCCTGCTCCAGCCCCTCCTGCATGTCTTCTTCACCCGCACCATGCTGGGACGGTCGCTCCGCGCCTGCGCCGTGAACCGGCTGGCGGCTAGGCTCATGGGAATCCGGGCCGACCGGATGGCACTCCTGGCCTTTGGGCTCAGTGGAGCCGTGGGTGGCCTGGGTGGTATCCTCATCGCCCCCATCATCTTCGCCACCTACGATATGGGGCTGATGCTCAGCCTCAAAGGGTTCGTGGCCGCGGTCCTGGGCGGTCTGGTAAACTACCCAGCGGCGGTGGCGGGCGGCTTCCTCCTGGGAATCCTGGAATCGTTGGGGGCCGGCCTTATCTCCTCGGGGTACAAGGACGCCATCGCTTTCATCGCCCTCTTCATCATCCTGCTCTCCAAGCCCCGCTGGATCGTCCGTTCGGAACAGGCGATCGAGGATGAGTCCTAGTGAATTGTGTCAGAATTCCAGCCAATTTACCCTAATGAAGCCCCCGGAGGCGCCCCGAGGCGGCGGGCCCGCGGGGCCGGCCGGGTCCGGTCCGGAGTCCGCCGTTCTGTGGCGGACGACCCGGAGCAAGGCCGGCCCGGCTTCGACGAGGCCCGACGCTCGGAGGGGTGGTTCCGGGGGCGAATGTCGGCGGATTTATGACACACCAGACTAGCATGGCCGAGGTCCGGCGCGCTGTCCCCTGGGGGCCGCTCTGCTTCCTGATCCTGGTTGCCTGCCTCCCCCTGGGTGTCCAGAGCCGCTACTACCAGAGCATCGCGGTCATCATCGGCCTGCACACCATCGCCGCGGTGGGGCTGTCCCTCCTCATGGGGTATGCCGGCCAGGTCTCGTTGGGCCACGCCGCATTCTATGGTCTGGGCGCCTACCTGTCGGCCATCGGTTCCACCAGCCTCGGCCTCAACCCGTGGCTGGCCATGCCCGTGGCGGCCCTGGGCACCGGCGCCCTGGCCGCCGCCATCGGCACCCCGATCTTCCGACTCCGAGGCCACTTCCTGGCGATGGCCACCCTGGGCTGGGGGATCATCATCTACATCGTGTTCAACGAGCTCCGCGAGGTGACCGGAGGTCCCTCGGGCCTCACCGGCATCCCGAATCTTTCCGTGTTCGGGGTCCCGCTGAACACGGACATCCGGTACTACTACCTGGTCTGGGCATTCGCCCTGGGCGTGATCTTCCTCTCGCGCAATATCGTGGATTCCCGTGTGGGGCGGGCGCTGCGAGGCATCCACGGCAGCGAGAGCGCGGCGGCCGCCCTCGGCGTCAACACGGCTCGGTACAAGATCGCCGTCTTCACCCTGAGCGCCGTGTACGCCAGCCTGGCGGGAAGCCTCTACGCCCACTACCTGCTCTTCGTCAACCCGCCTCCCTTCAGCTTCAAGCTCTCTATCGAGCTGCTGGTGATGGTCATGATCGGGGGCCTGGCGCACATCTGGGGTGCCCTCTTCGGCGCCGCGCTGATCACGATCCTGGGCGAGAGCCTGCGGGCCACCATTCCCCTGCTCATGGGCCACGCCTCGGGCGAATACGAGATCATCGCCTTCGGCCTCATCCTCATGGCGACCATGATCGCGCTGCCCGAGGGTCTGTGGCCCTGGTTGGTGGCAGTGGGTGACCGGATCCGGGGACGCGGGGGGAGAGAGAACCCCTCCCCTCAGGCTGCGTGTGCACCCCCAGGGGACGGACAGCCCTTGGGGGCGGTGCTCCCGACCGCGGCGGATCTGCAGACGGAAGATGGCCCAGCAGTCCGTAGGCCAGAGATCCCTCGTCGTCACCTATCCTCGCAGGGTCCCGTCCTCGAGGTTCAAAACCTAAGCAAGGCGTTTGCCGGCCTACAAGCCCTGTCGCGCGTCTCTTTCACCGTGGGTGCGGGAGAGATTCTGGCGATCATCGGTCCCAACGGGGCCGGCAAGACGACCCTGTTCAACGTCATCGCCGGCGCCCTACCTCCGACCAGCGGGACAATCCGTTTCGCCGGTGAGCCCATCCAGCACCTGGCGTCCCACCGCATCGCCACTCTGGGTTTGATCCGGACGTTCCAGAATGTCCGCCTCTTCGGCACGATGACCGTGCTGGAAAACGTGATGGTAGGCCTGCACCAGCGGACACGGGCAGGGATGGCGGCGGCGGCGACACGCCTTCCGGGGGAGCGGGCCGAAGAGCAGCGGACCCAGGACGAGGCCCGCCGTCTCTTGCGCCTGGTGGGGTTGGAGGACCGGGCCCACGCCATGGCTGCCAGCCTCCCATTCGGTCAGCAGCGTGTGGTCGAGGTCGCCCGGGCGCTGGCGGCCGATCCGGTCATCCTCCTCCTGGATGAGCCGGGTGCGGGTCTCTCGGTCGAGGAGCGAGAACGGCTGCGCGACCTGCTGCGGCGGGTCCGGGCAGACGGCGTCACCGTGATTCTGGTGGAGCATGACATGGACCTGGTCATGGGCCTGGCGGACCGGATCGTGGTCCTGAACTATGGGGAGAAGATCGCCGACGGGACCCCGGACGAGATTCAGAATGATCCCGAGGTGATCACGGCCTACCTCGGCGGGGAGGTGCTGGACGCCCCAGCCGCCGGGGGCCGACGCTAGCTTCCCCTCCTATACCCTCTCCGCACCCAGAGGGTACCCGAGGGAGAGGGCCAGAGTGAGGGCCAATCCTCACTGGCGAGCCGCCCTCACCACCATTGTTGGAAAAGCTATCCATGACTCAGAACGGGGCGTTGCTGACGGTCGAGGATGTGGTGGCGGGATACGGCCGCGTCGAGGCACTCCACGGCGTCTCCCTTCAGGTGCGCCGCGGAGAGATCGTTACCCTCAACGGCCCCAATGGCGCCGGCAAGACCACCCTGCTGAATGCCGTCATCGGGATCCTCACGCCTCTCGCCGGCCGGATCCAGCTCCGGGAACTAGACACCGCGGGCGTCGCACCCGAGGAGATGGTCCGCCTGGGCGTGAGCTACGTCCCCGAGCGACGCCAGGTGTTCGCCAGCATGAGCGTGCTGGATAACCTCTGGCTGGGGGCGTATCACCGATGTAGCCGGGAGAAGAAGGAGACCATCTTCCAGGATATGGACCGGGTCTTCAGCGTCTTTCCCGTCCTGCGTGAACGGAAGCGGCAGGTGGCGGGGACGCTGTCGGGCGGGCAGCAGCAGATGCTGGCTCTGGGGCGCGCCCTCATGGCACAGCCTCACCTCCTGCTCTTGGATGAGCCGTCACTGGGACTCGCCCCCCTGGTGGTCGCCGAGATCATGCGGGTCATTGTGGAGTTGCGGCGGGAGGGGATGACCGTCTTCTTGGTGGAGCAAAATGCCAAGGCTGCCCTCACCATCGCGGACCGCGGCTACATCATGGAAGGCGGGCGGATCGTCCTGCAGGGGCCGGCGCGAGACCTCCTGGAGGACGAACGGGTGCGGCGGGCCTACCTCGGGCGACGGGATGAATGGGATCGCAAGACACGGCGGTAAGTCGTGCTGCCGTGTCGCAGTGCTGCCGGTCTCGAATCCTGCCTCTGATTCCTGCCTCCAACCCTCAAAGAAAGAGTCCGACGCTATTGCCGATCGCTATTGTGGTGCCAGTGTGGGAGATCCCGCAGGCTGGGCGTTGAGGTTGCCGATGAGCGCCGAGACCGCGGTAAGGGTGAATTCCAGGTTGTCGGGCTGGGCCAGGAGGAGGGACCGGGCGCGGTCGACAGCCTCGCGGGTGATGGGGTATCCATTCCGCTGGTGGAGTTCGGCGTCGGCCAGGGGGGTGAACAAGCTCGCGGAGAACCCGGCTGAAGCCCTCGAGGGTCTGGCCGCGGCGAGATCAGGCGCCAGAATGCTGTCATATCTATGGGGCTGTCTCCAGGCTGGACAACCTTTCGCTTGACGAGTACCATCGAATCCTCGTGATAGGGAGGGAACAGGAGAGGACACCGTTATGGGTGAACCTCGTGAGATGACGGTCCCGGTGGAGAACACGGCGCAGGCATATCTGGAGCTGCTCCGAGCGCGGGGGTTCGAGTATTTCTTCGGAAATGCGGGGACGGACTTCGGGCCCCTGGTGGACGCTTTCGCCAAGTTCGAGGCTGAGGGGAAGGACCGACCTCGCCCGATCACGGTCCCCCACGAATTCGTGGCCGTCAGCATGGCCCACGGCGTCACCATGTGCACAGGTCGGCCCCAGGTGGTGATGACTCATACGATCGTGGGGACTGCCAACTGCGCCGGAGCCCTGATCAACGCCGCTCGCGCGAACATCCCGCTCTTCATGACCGCCGGCCGCACCCCGCTCGTCGAGTCGGGTCTGCTGGGGGCCAGAGACCTTTACATTCACTGGGCGCAGGAGGCCTACGACCAGGCCGGGATGATCCGCGAGTTCCTCAAGTGGGACTATGAACTGCGCAACTTCGTCCAGCTCGAGGCTGTCGTTGATCGCGCACTGTCCATTGCAACCGCCGAGCCGCAGGGGATTGCCTATCTTACCTTGCCGCGCGAGGTCCTGGCCGAACCGCAGACCGAGTTCAGGCTGAATGCTGCGCGGGCCGACTTTCGGCGGGAACGGCTTCAGCCGGAGCCGGGACTGCTCGAGCGGGCAGCGGCTCTCCTCGCAGCGGCGGAGTCACCCCTCCTGATCACCACATCCTCTGGGCGCGGTCAGGACGCGGTCGAGGCCTTGGTAAATCTCTCGGAGACCCTGGCCATCCCGGTGGTGGAGTTCAACCCGACCCACGTCAACTTTCCCTCGAATCATCCCCATCACCTCGGTTTCGACCCGGCCCCCTTCCTCGGGCGATCCGATGTCATCCTCGTCGTCGAGAGCGACGTCCCCTGGTTCCCTTCGCGGATGCGTGTCAACCCGCAGGCCCGCATCATCCATGTGGGCGTGGACCCGCTGTTTGCCCGCTATCCAATTCGGACGTTCTCCATGGAGTTGGCCATCCGGGGCGATGCGGCGACCACCCTGACGGCGTTGGCGTCCGAGGTGAAGCGCCACGGCACGACCCAGGACCCGAGGATCGGCCATCGCTCCGCCGCGCTTCGGGCCGAGCACGACGCGCAACGTGAGGCGTGGCGCGCGGCGGCTCTGTCGGCCCAGGGGGACTCTCCCATTGATTTCGACTGGCTCTCCCGCTGCATCGGCGAGGCGATGGAGGACGACACCATCCTCGTCAACGAGTACGACCTCCGCCTGACGCAGGTCTCTCGCAATCGGCCGGGAGCCTTTTTCTCCCATTCTCCCGCCGGCTGTCTCGGGTGGGGCGTGGGGGCGGCATTGGGGGCCAGGCTCGCCCACCCGGACCGGACCGTCATCGCCACGGTGGGGGACGGCGCCTACATTTTCAGCGTCCCCACCGCCGCCCACTGGGTAAGCGCCACCTACGACCTGCCAATCCTCGTCGTCATCTTCAATAACGGATGCTGGGGCGCCGTACGGAAGACAACGGAAGGGCTCTTCCCGAAGGGTTGGGCGGCGAAGACGGGGGTCTTTCCCCTCAGCGACCTCAGGCCGTCTCCGGCCTACGAGAAAATCGTCGAGGCCCACGGAGGTTACGGGGAGCGGGTAGAGAAGCCCGAGGATGTACGCCCAGCCCTCCGGCGCGCGCTGAAGGCGGTCCGAGAAGAGGGGCGGCAAGCGGTCCTCAACGTGATCTGCAAACGCGACTGAGGGAAACCGACCCGAGAGCGTCGGCGCCGGACACCCCTCTTCCAACGTATGATCTCACGACCATCGGGGTGGTCGTGGAGAGGAAGATGACCATACCGGTGAGCGACCCGGTCTACCAGAAAATCAGCCAGGATCCTTTTGCTCGATGGATGGGGATCGGACTCCAGGAGCTGCGTCCCGGTTATAGCCGGGTGGCCATGATGCTGACGCCCCAGATGGTGAACTTCCACGGCATCCCGCACGGGGGAGCCATTTTCGCCCTGGCGGATGCCGCCTTTGCCACGGCGAGCAACTCCCACGGGCAGACGGCAGTGGCCCTCTCCATTATCGGTTGTCCGTGGTCTCTTTTCCATTGCGAGAGATTGGTATCTGCGTCCATCTGCGTGTATCTGCGGTTCCATATTGGAGGGGCTAGGTCATGCGCGACGCCGTGATCATTGAAGCCGTGAGGACTCCCATCGGAAAGTACGCCGGGGCTCTCAAGGATGTCCGGCCGGACGATCTTCTGGCCCACGTCATCGCCAAGCTGGTGGAGCGGACGCGGGTCCCGGCGGAAGCCATCGAGGATGTGTACGCGGGATGCGCCAACCAGGCGGGTGAGGACAACCGGAACGTGGCCCGCATGGCGGCCCTGTTGGCCGGCCTGCCCATCGACATCCCGGGGGCGACGGTGAACCGCCTGTGCGGCTCTGGGCTGGAGGCCATCAACGATGCGGCCCGGGCCATCCAGACCGACAGCGGCGATGTCTTCATCGCGGGCGGAGTGGAGAGCATGACCCGCGCCCCCTTCGTGATGCTCAAGGTGACTGAGGGGTTCCCGCGGGGCGCCATCACCATGGCCGACACGACCATCGGCTGGCGGTTCACCAACCCGAAGCTGGCCGCCATGTTCCCCCCGGAGGGCATGGGCGAGACCGCAGAGAACGTCGCGGAGCGATATCGGATCACCCGGGAAGAACAGGACGCCTTTGCGCTCCAGAGCCATCAGCGAGCCGTGACTGCGATTCAGGCCGGCCGATTCAAGGACGAAATCGTGCCGGTCGCCGTCCCCCAGAAGAAGGGGGACCCGGTGGTGGTGGACACTGATGAGGGGCCCCGGCCCGACACGACCCTGGAGAAGCTGGCGAAGCTCAAGCCGGCCTTCCGCGAGGGGGGGACGGTCACGGCCGGAAACGCCTCCCAGGTGAATGACGGTGCGGCCGCCGTCCTGCTGGCCTCGCAGGAGAAGGCGAATGCGCTGGGCCTTCGGCCTGTGGCCCGCGTCCTGGCCACGGCTGTGGCCGGCGTCCATCCGAGCTACATGGGCATCGGCCCGGTCCCGGCCACGCAGAAAGCGCTCAGGCGCGCGGCTCTCCGTCTGGAACAGATCGACCTGATCGAGCTGAACGAGGCGTTCGCCGCGCAGAGCCTGGCCTGCATCCGTGACCTGGGGATTGATCAGGAGCGCTGCAACGTCAATGGCGGCGCCATCGCCCTGGGCCATCCGCTGGGCTGTAGTGGCGCCCGGATTCTCACGACCCTCGTCCACGAGATGCGACGACGGCAAGTGCGCTACGGCCTGGCGACCATGTGCATCGGCGTTGGGCAGGGGATCGCGACAATCGTCGAGCGTCTGCCCTGACCTTATCCGCAGATTTCGCCCGCCCGAGACGGGTCTTGCCAGGTCGTATCACTTGCGATCCGGGCGGGTCCGCCTATGGCGCGACAGATTGCGCGGAGTAGTCAACTTGAACTGCCGACTCCGCCCCGCTACGCGGCGCGGGGACAGCCGAACCGCCAACCTGCCGAACGATCGAATGCCTTTGAGACTCAAACCCGTCGCCACTGAGTTAATTCACCGCTACATATCCGCCCGGACCGCTTAGTTCGCGGGGAAGGCCCTCGCGCTTGCATCGGGGCAGACAACCGCTCGGCCCTCCCCGCGCACCCACACCTTCGGCGCGGGTACCCGACCGAGAGGGGCGGCCCGCCGCCCCTCCTCGGACTCTCCCCCGGACTGTGCGGTTCGGTGGTGGACTGTCGCCTAAATTATGCACCGCACAGTAACCTTGCCGAAGGTGCGTGTTTGTTGCCGGGAAGGGAACGATTCATGAATCGTCTGCGGACGATCAAGACGCACACGATGGTGCTGGAGGCCGCACCGGAGGCCGTGTTCCCGCTGCTGTGTCCGGTACGGGAATATGACTGGATCGAGCCGTGGTGCTGTCGGATGATCTATAGCCGGTCGGGGTTCGCCGAGCAGGACTGCATCTTCCAGACTGACGTTCCGACGGATGGCCCGACCGAGACGTGGGTGGTCTGCCGCTACGAGCCGCCGCGCCTGATCGAGTTCGTCCGGGTGAGCACCGTGCGGGCGATCCGCCACACGATCACACTCCACCCGACCGCGGGCGGAAAAACGGAAGCGGAATGGCGGCAGGTGATCACCGGCCTCACCGAGGAAGGGGACCGCCTGGTCGAGCAGGAGCCGGGGGAGGCGTACCGCGTGCAGATGGAGAGGCTGGCAGAGATGCTGAACCATTACCTGAACACGGGGAGGATGCTGTCGTACAACGCAGACTGAGCGGAAGCGTGCTGTCGCACCATCGTCTGGGTTCCCGGGGGTGTTGCGAAGCGGTGGGCCGTGCGGTGGGGGGGTACCCAACGCCTGCGTTGGGTCCGGTCCGGCACGGAGCCCCGCCACAGGGCGGGGCGATCCGGAGCAAGCCCGCCCCACCCAGGCCGCCAGGGCTGGGGTGCCGTCGAGGCCCGCCCCTGAGCGGCACCTCCGGGAGCGCCGGGCAAGCGGTGTTGCACCCATGATTGCGCATGTCAGGAGTTCTGATATTCGGCCCTGTTGCGTAATGGGAGGCAGGAGATGAAGAATTATGCCCCGAAAAGAGTGAATCCCCGGAAGCTTGAGCGGCTCGTCTCGTTAGCCTTTCAGAGGGTTGGAGTGCCTCTCGGCGATGCGGACTTGACAGCCAAGATACTCGTTGATGCGGATCTGCGAGGAATCGACTCTCACGGTGTGATCAATCTGCACGGGTACTACATAAAGGGGATCCAAGGCGGTATCATCAAAAGTAAGCCAGCGATAAAGATATCATCGGGCAGCCCAACGACCGCATCGGTTGATGGAGACAATGGCCTTGGCTTTGTCGTAAGCCACAGAGCCATGGACGCATGCATAAGAATGGCACGGGAGTATGGTACGGGATGGGCGACCGTATGCAATAGCACTCACTCCGGTGCGGGGGCCTATTACGTGCTCATGGCCGCAGAGCAGGATATGATCGGCATTCACTTTTCCACGGGTGGGTCAACCGTGGCTGCTCCTGGAGGCAAAGGACGGCTCATCGGCAACAACGTGATCGCGTTTGCGGCGCCCGGAAAGAAACATGGACCTTTTGTCCTCGACATGGCGCCGACCATGGCCATCGCAAACAAGCTGCATATGCTGCAGTGGGAAGGGAAGCGTATGCCGGAAGGTTGGGCCATAGATTCGGAGGGGCGCCCGATCACCGACCCCAACGTATACTTTGCGCAGGAAGGAGCCATTCTCCCCTTGGGAAGCACTCCCGCCAACGGTGTCCACAAGGGATTCGGACTCTTGCTTGTTTCAGATATTCTGACGGGACTCTTGTCTGGGGATGGCGGCAGCATGTTCCGCAGAAAGGGCGAGCACAGTCATGCCTTCTGTGCCTTGCGCATCGATGCGTTTCCGACAGGTGGGGAGTTCAAAGACCTCATGGATGAACTGGTCGAAAAGCTCCATGCAACCCCGACTGTAGAGGGTGTAGGTCGCTTACGGTACCCCGGCGAACGAGGCAGTCTCACCCATAAGGAGAGAAGCGCTCATGGCATACCTCTTCGTCAGAATGTCGTTGATGATCTGCAGAGGATGAGTGAGGATCTGAATCTTCCCATGAACGACATCTGGGAAAGGTAGCATTTCCAGCGAGGGGGACGGACCATTCGGGGCGGCGCGCCGAGGCCGCCAGCCGCTCTCCGGGCACGGGGACATCTCCGGCCAGTCGGGGCTACCGCCGGAAGACACCCTGCCGCCACCGGCGGCGGCACCTGGGCACCGCAACGCGGGAGTTGCTGTGTTGTTGCGCCAGAAGGAGCCGACCGCCCCCCGTCCCTATGCGCAGCCAGACAACTGCACCTCGCGTCCCGAACCCCGCCCACACAGGTTCTCGGCCGGAGACGACGTAGACTGCAACGTCCCGGATGGTGAAGACGGGGGGCGGCGGGTCAGGGCCAGCAGAGGGAAACAACTTTAATCAAGAACTCGGGTGATCAGAGAGCCTCGGGATCTCGACAACGGCCGTCTGGAAGGTCCTATGGAAGGCGGGGGCGTCCAGGAAAGTTCACGTAGGCAACAACGGTCCCATTCTACACCTTCTGTTCATTCTCTCATCCTCTCTGGATCAATCTCCAGGCTCTTGCACCAGTCGCGATACGTGAACGGCGAAATCTCGGATGGTTTGATCTCGCTGCGGCCGCCCCAGAAGACGTTGGTATAGGTGGCAGGGATGCCGGCTTCGGCGAGATGCTGGTCGATGGCGGCCTTGTGGGCGAGCAGCACCTGCTTATCGGTGCCGTGGGCGACACCCATGATGTTCACGTTGTGGAACTCGGGTCCGCCTTCGCGCCAGTAGGCGTGCGTCAGGATGTGATGGCGGCCCACTTCGCGGCCCGCGTCGAGCTCGCGGCCCGGCGCCACAGCCCAGTGAAACAGCGCGTTGAAGCGTGTAACTCGCTCGCCGCCCGCGACGGACTTGACGTGCTCCAGGAATGTCGAGAAGCGGCCGATGATCTTGCGGCCATCGAAGTCCTCGGCGATCGCGAAGAACCTCTCCAGCGGCACGCCCGCTTCTGTGGCGCGCGCATCCCAGAGCCTCGGAACAAGTTCCTCCGGCTCAAACTCTCGCTTCAGCGCCACCAGGACGCGCCACTCCAGCTCGTTCAGCCTGGTGACCGTCACATCTGTGACGTCGGCTGGCACCTCGGCGCGACTGCCCGGTTCCAGCCCACGCCGCCGCACGTGGCCGACGCCGAGCGTGAACAGCTTCTTCGCGGGCAACAGGAGGAACCTCTCCGCGCCCGTCTGCCGCGCGAGGACCTCGCAGTGCCGGGTCATCGAGAAGCCCTGCGGGACTTTCAGGGTCGTCCAGAGCCGGTACTTGGCCCCGGCGGTGGCGGCGTCGGTGGTGCGGATCACCACATGCCCGCTGAACGGGTCGCGCTCAAACATGTAGTCGAAGGCCGCGTCGAGCTTCTCCTGGGGCACCTGCCACGCCACGAGCGCGCCCTGCGCGAGGTTGATGGCCAAGAGCGTCTGCCGCACCCGCCGGATCGTCCCCGCCCGCAGCATCGCCTGGATGCGCGCGATCACTTCCGACAGCTCCACCCCCGATTGCCGGGAGATTTCCCCCAGCGGATCGCGCTGGAACCCTTGGAGCCGATCCTCGGCCACAGCGAGGATCTGGCCGTTGATCGGGTCGGTGAAGGTAGAGGGGATCATGTTCATCATACGCGCTGTGCTCCCCATTCGCGTTCGGCGTCGGTGAAGTCCTGGACGCGGGTTTCCCTTTATTCCGTAGTCGGGGAAAGGATCGCGTGCTCAGTAAAGGTGGTCCCCTTGGCGATCTGGTCGGCGACAGGGTTGCGCTCGTCTTTGGTGCGAGCGAGTGGTGGAATGCGGGACGTTCCCACTTCCGTCAGTCTCCGCTGGGCACCCGCTGTGGTGCGCAAACACTCCGTCCGTTCTCCGCCTCCGCTACTAATCTATCCTGTTAGAGCCCGAATGCAAAGTCTCGCAGTGACGCGCAACCTGCTGCAGGGGAGGCCGGTCATGTAGGGGGGAATACGTGCGGTCGGTTCTCGACCTGGGGGTGCCCCAAACCGAGGCAGCTCGGATGCAGGGCGTATGCGCACCCGCCATCGAAATTAGCCGACGGCCAGGGGTATCAGCGTAGATTTAGTCCGAATACAGCAGTTCAACCGCAAAGCGCGCAAAGTCCGCAAAGGAACCTGCTGTATTCAATGGGCTGGCGCGGAGGAGATCGGGGGAACGACCCGAAAGGTTTTGGCCCGGATGCCCTCCTGGCTTGATGAGAGTTGGCGAGTCTTTGCGATCTTTGGTGCGCCAGGC
>Ga0210377_10001058_pt1 | contig 25642 bp, 29 predicted proteins | sample PLM4_65_b1redo_FD_155480 | JGI IMG/M metagenome (GOLD analysis project Ga0210377, IMG submission 155480) | Groundwater sediment microbial communities from an aquifer in East River, Colorado, USA - PLM4_65_b1 redo | ecosystem: Environmental > Terrestrial > Soil > Riparian zone | place: USA: East...
CTAATTTGGGCCATGATGTTTGGGAACACGCGTACTACATACGATATAAATGGCAAAGAGGGGAATATATAAAAAACTGGTGGAATGTTGTTAATTGGAGGGAAGTAAGTGCTTCTTTTGATAGACAAGCCTAAGGGAATAACTTCACACGACGTTGTAGACGCTGTAAGGCGTGCAACAGGCGAGAGAAGAGTGGGGCACGCAGGAACACTAGATCCTAACGCAACCGGCCTTCTAATAGTAGGAGTTGGCAGAGAGTTCACAAAGAAGCTTGGAAGTATAGCCAAAGATACAGAAAAAACTTACGAGGCTGAAATTTTCTTGGGTGAGACGAGAGATACAGATGACTCAGAAGGGAAAATCCTTACAAAGAGTACAGAATTTACTCCACCAGATAAAGACACAATAAATAGAGTACTAAAAGAGTTCATTGGAGAGCAAAATCAGATGCCGCCATCGTTTTCTGCCATTAAAATGAAAGGTAAAAAGGCATATGAGCTAGCGAGAAAGGGTATCAATCCGAACCTAGAATCAAGAAAAGTAGTAATTCATTCAATTAAACTAATTTCTTATAACTACCCAATATTAAAAATCGTTTGCAAAGTTTCCTCAGGTACTTATATTAGGTCTCTTGCAAGGGATATCGGAGAGAAGTTGGGCTGTGGCGCTTATCTTCGTGAGCTTAGAAGAGTCAGAATTGGAAAATTCTCGGTAGAAAAAGCAATAGGCCTACAAGAGCTGCCCCAACTGAAGAAATAAATACTGCAGCAGCTGAGATGTCCTTGGCCTTTCTAGCTGCCTCTGAAATTTCTGGATTTGCAAGATCTATCATTTCCTCAAGTACGGTATTAATTAGCTCCAGTGTAATAACTGCGGAAATGCAAATTATAAGAATAGCCCATTCAACAGGATCGAGCTTACTAACAAACCCTAAGACAGTAATTAATGCTGCAACTAAAAAATGAATTCTTAAGTTTGGCTCGTCCCTTAAGGCGTCAGCAATTCCGCGCCCGGCATATCCAAAACTTTTAACTAGACTTTCTTTTTTGCTCATATTTGATTATCATAATTATATGGCAATAAGGAGGTTAACTTCCACTTTTTTACTTTTAATCCCCGTTATTGTGCTTATTGCGGTTGTAGTTATTACTAAAACTGCCAATAAGGTAAGTAGTGTAGCTGCTTGCGGTGTTAGTGACTATTCAGGAGTTTTTGACCCTTCTCTTTCCGAAGCTATCTATGACGGTAAAAAAATCAAGGCCCCCGGGCTTGCCAAAGACAAAGAAAATTCTAGAGTTTTAGGTGAAGCCTCAAACTCTAATAAGTGGATTGAGGTAAGTTTGAAGGAGCAGAAACTTAGGGCTTGGGATGGCAACACCCTATTTTTAGAAACTCCTGTCTCAACAGGTCTTCCCTGGACTCCTACTCCAACAGGAGAGTTTAACATTTGGATTAAATTGCGTTACACACGTATGTCTGGAGGAAGTGGAGCTTACGCTTACAACCTACCGAATGTTCCTTTTGTCATGTTCTTTGAAAACAGTAGTGTTCCCAGCTGGAAGGGTTACAGCTTGCATGGAACATATTGGCACAACGATTTTGGCAGAGTCCACAGCCATGGCTGTGTAAACTTGCCAACGCCAATGGCTGAAAGAATCTATTACTGGGCTGGACCTAACCTCCCATCCGGCAAAGCTTCGACTTATGCCAATGCAGACAATCCGGGAACAAGGATTGTGATCCATGAATAACACACTAATAGAATTTTTTGCCACTTTTTTTATCTGGATAATGTTTGCAGGGCTTGTTGTTTTGTGGTTTGTTGATGGCAAAATAAAAAAAGAACAGGTACTTCATGCAGGACTTTCCATAATTCTTGCTTGGACTTTTGCCGAGATGATTAAGGAAATTTACCACACTACCCGCCCCTTCATTTTAGACGGCAAAGATCCTCTCGTTTTATTTATCCCTGCTGCAAACGGATCTTTTCCATCGAGCCACACCGCTGCGGCATTTGCTCTGGCTATTACTATTTGGCTGCACGACAAAAGAGTTGGCGCATTATATTTAGCGGCGGCTCTTGCTGTCGGGGTTGCCCGAGTTCTAGCAAACGTGCATTATCCAATAGACATCATTGGTGGGGCAATTCTTGGGATTATTGTCTCCTACGTAATTGAGAAGGCCCACATTAAGACAAAATAAAACCTCTTGACTGTTAGCAAACTAGGTGTTAGACTGCTAAAGCGTATGGAATCTACGGAGAAAGAAATAAGAACAGTTCCAGTAATCGCCATCAGGGATTCGGTTGTTTTCCCACACAGCGATTCATTGCTTTCATTTGGCAGGCCAAAATCGGTTTCTGCCGCCTCAACTGCTTTCCAAGAAGACAGGGTTGTTGCAATTTTTTCCCAAAAGGATCCTAAAACTACAAACCCAGGCTTTGATGATCTCCATAAAATTGGAACAATTGCGACCATTACCCAAATGATGACCTCTGATGGTGAAATCCACGCCATGGTACGTGGCCAGGCCCGTATTAAGCTTGTTGAAGAGTTGGCTGAAGAGCCCCACTTGGTTGCCAAAGTTGTAGAAATCCCCGAAGAAGAGTATGACACGGATGAAGTTGCAGCCCTTTCAAAGCAGCTAACTGAGCTATTTAGAAAAGCTGTTAACCTTGGAAAAAATGTTGAAGTAACTACAGTTATGAAAGTAATTTCAGGCCAAATTGAAACTTTAGAACTAGTTGACTCAATTGCATCTCTTCTTGAAATAAAGACAAAAGAAAAGCAACAGCTATTGGAAACTTTTTCAGTTGAGGAAAGGCTTCAAAAAACTATTGAATATCTGACCCGGGAAGTGAACCTCTTAGACCTTGAAAGGACAATATCAACAAAAACTCAAAAGAAATTTGAGGATCAAATGAGAAAGACCATGCTTCGTGAAAAGAAAAGAACTATCCAAAAAGAACTGGGAGAGTTGGGTGATGACGAGGACGAAATAGCAGAGGATGAGGCTAAAGATTACGAGAAAAAGATTAAAGAAGCCAAAATGCCAAAGTCTGCTGAAGAAAGGGCCAAAAAAGAGCTTAAAAGACTAACTCAAATGAGCCCCAATAATCCAGAAGGCGGGTACATCAGGAATTACTTAGATTGGCTTGTTGATATGCCTTGGAGCAAGGTTTCACCTAATAATATATCAATTGCAAAAGCTGAAAAGATTCTAGAGAACGAGCACTACGGACTTGAAAAAACAAAACAACGAATAATTGAATATTTGGCTGTCATGAAGCTTAAAAAGTCACATCACCAGCCGACAATCCTTTGTTTTATCGGCCCCCCAGGGGTTGGTAAAACATCAATTGGTAAGTCAATTGCAAAGTCTTTAGGCCGTGAATTCGTAAGAGTTTCGCTTGGTGGAATTAGGGACGAGGCAGAAATCAGGGGCCACAGAAGAACTTATGTGGGAGCACTTCCAGGAAGAATTATTCAAGGAATTAAAAATGCAGGTACTAAAAATCCCATTTTCATGCTTGATGAAATAGATAAATTAGGAGCCGACTATAGAGGCGACCCAAGCTCAGCTCTACTTGAGGCATTAGACCCCGAGCAAAATAAAGAATTTTCAGATCACTACCTTGAAATTCCATTTGACCTATCTGAAGTAATGTTTATTGCAACTGGAAACGTTCTAGATACAGTCCCTGCTGCCTTAAGAGACAGAATGGAGATTATTAATTTCGCTGGCTATATTGACCAGGAAAAGCTGGCAATTGCCAAGAAATACCTTTGGCCTAAAGAGCTTTCTGCAAATGGCTTGGAAGACAAAAAAATAAAAATTGATGAAAAAGCTATTAAGTTTGTTATTTCAAGATACACCCGAGAAGCTGGAGTTAGAAGTCTTGAGCGAAACCTTGCATCCCTACTTAGAAAAATAGCTAAGGCTGTTGCTGAAAAGAAAAAATATCCGACTACTATTAAAGCTACTGATGTAAGGAAATTTTTGGGGCCTGAGAGATTTAATTCCCAAATTGCAGAAAAGAAGGATGAAGTAGGCATGTCAACTGGAATGGCCGTTACTTCAGTTGGTGGAGAAATTCTTTTTATAGAAGTTGCAACAATGCCTGGAAAGGGAAAGCTTACAATAACGGGCCAATTGGGAGATGTCATGCAGGAGTCTGCCAAAGCAGCTTTTACTTGGGCAAAGTCGCACTGGAGGACCTTGGGACTTAAAGAGGATTTTGCATCAAACATTGATGTCCACATCCACGTTCCTGAAGGAGCAGTTCCCAAAGATGGCCCTTCAGCTGGAGTTGCTATGACGACAGCCCTAGTCTCGGCCCTTACAAAAATTCCAACCAGGCGCGAAGTTGGAATGACTGGAGAAGTGACTCTTAGAGGAAGAGTTTTAGAGATTGGCGGAGTCAAAGAAAAAACAATTGCAGGTCATAGAGCTGGACTTAAAACTATAGTACTTCCAAAGGATAACAAGAAAGATATGGAAGAAGAAATACCGGTTGATGTTAAAAAAGAAATTAAATTTGTCTTTGCTGAGCAAGTTGAAGAAGTTTTAAAAGTAGCCCTTACTTCCTGGCCACCCAAGGCTAAAAAGTGATATAATACTCATATCTGGCCCCATCGTCTAGTGGTCTAGGACATCAGATTCTCATTCTGAGAACTTGGATTCGAATTCCAATGGGGTCACATCTTTAACATTTTCAGCACCAAAAGTGCTAATTATCTCAAAAGCAGGGGATATTCTTGAGTTCGAAAAGACGTTTTCTTTATACGTTACACCTTCAGGAAAAATAGCTCTTTGAAGTCTTAATTTTATGTTTGGTCGTGCGTCAAACCACGAATTTTCCAAAGTTCGAATAAAGCTTTCAGCATATGCAAGTAAGGCGTTCACGTTAAGCTCTTCTGTGTGTATTTCAGTAAGTTGCAATTTTGCCAATGTTATCTTTTGGTCCAGGTCGTTTACTTTATCTTTGACAATATGCTCTGGTAAAATTCCTTTTCTTCCGCTATCCACAACCCAATCAAGTTCTTTTTGAAGTTCACTCGTATCATTCAGTTGTCTTACATAATCACCTTTAATTTCCGTCTCTCTTTCTTTGTATCTTTTTATAAATCTAGTCTCAAACCTTTTAATTGTTTTTTCTTTTGGTTTAACTATTTTGAGATATTCCATGAATAAATTTTCAAAATCAGTTTTCTTAATCATTTTGGAGTATCTGAAACAACTCTTGTTAATACAATAGTAATATGGGTGAGTACCTGATTTAGCCCAGCAAGCCGTCATTGGTTTACCGCATTCGCCACAAATTGCAAACCTGCGAAGAGGAAAATCTGGGTTATTGTAAACCCTTTGCCTTGTATTGTGTCTTGAAACTCCATCTTGTATATCTTTGCATTTTTCAAAAAGGGAAACTTCTATTAAAGGCTCATGTAGTCCCTTAACAAGTTTTTCTTCCTGGTTTTTTATCAATCCTACATAATATGGATTATTTAGCACCCAGCAAATCATTTGTTTAGAAAATTTAATAACTTTTCCTCTATGATTTTTAATTCTTCTTTTCCTCAAGTCCTTAGCGATATCAGAGTAGGTAACTACTCCTGTTGAAAATTTTGTAAATATTCCCTTTATTACATCAGAGCAAGTTTCATCAAAAACATGGGGAGTGAGTTTAATACCCTCAATTCTATTTGGTTTATATCCCGTTGGGGGATTCCATGGCCAAAGACCTTGCTCAACACGCTTCCACATTGCTAGCTTGACTCTCTCTCTTTTAACTGAATTATCAAATTGAGCAAATCCAGCAAGGATTGTTTCCATGAGTTCTCCTTGTGGAGTGTCATCAATGGGTTCAGTAGCACTTCTAAGGCTTATTCCCACTTTAAGAAGTTCGGTTTTAAGGTAATAGTGCTGGCTTACATCACGAGCGAATCTGTCAATTTTAAAAACAACAAGAACTTTTGCTCTACCTTCATATTTTCTACAAAAATCAAGAAGTTCTGCGATTCTAGCAACATTACTACTTTTAGCACTTTCAGCCTCAACTTTGTGATATCCAATTATTTCAATGCCACTTTCTCGGCAATATCTATCACATACATCAACTTGGGTGTCTGTTGAAGTTCCTCCAATTTGTTTAGGGTCACTAAACCTTGTTGCTATTATTCCCTTCATATAATTTAAATGGCCGCCCCAAGTTGAACTCAAACCCATTCGGATTTGTCTTGAGACGGCCATTAAAAAGCCGAATGGTTAGTTTGAGTTCGCTTCTATTTTATCACTTTTTTGAAGTCTTTTCTGCCTTGAGGCGATAAAAGAATCAATAATAATGTCAATCAAAACATCTAAGAATTTGTCCAGTTCACCTTCTAGATTTCCATCAGTAGAGGAAACGGATTTTTTCATTTTGTTTCCTTTGTTTCCACCCGCTCAGTGATTTTGTTACCAGAAATTTGTGGATGGCACTTAGAACAAACCCAACCACCATCGTTTAGTCTTTGCCAGAAATCAGTACCATTACAAGTACGGCAATTGAGAGGTTTTGCATTGGGATCTGTTTCTTCGGAAACAATATCTCCAAGCTCTTCATGATTGCTTTGTTCGTTTAATTCGTTTGTTTCGTTATTCCCATGATAATTAGAAACTTGTTTATCATTCGATAAATCTTTTTTATCTATATATTTCTCTAGAATTTCTAAATAAGTTGTGTTTTCCATAGTTAGGTTACGAATTAAACGAAATAAACGAATTAAGATTTTTTATTGATTGCATACCAACGTTCCTCGCTCCTTCCTCCTGTAGAAACAATTTGTTTTTTTGCACGGTCAAGACCCTCTAGTGTTTCTAAAGCAGTTGATATTAATTCTGAAGAAAGGTTATTACTGAAATAGTTACTAATTTCAGTACGAGACATTCCAAATTGATGGACAACAAGAGCCTCTAGAATTTTCTCCGCAATTGGGTCTCCAATTTTGTTTTTAAAAATGTAATTTACTGAACTATCGGCATAATCCCAAACGGCTATTGCAGCGAGAAGATGCTCCGGCCTAATAAGAGTGGATTTATCTAACAAGGCATATATACAAGCAATGCGAGTAACAATTGCCTCTGCTCGTGAAGTCATTACACCAGCCATTCCAAATTTACCTTCAGAAATGGCTGAGTATATTTTCTCCCATATAGGTTTCGTTTCTTCAGCCCATCTAATCTCTTCCGATTGTTTTGCAAAGTTAACAGAACTTCTAACCTTTTCAATCAGAAGAGCAAAATCTGTTTCTGGCAACCTGCCCCCAAACGGAAGACACTGTGAACGCTCAGTGCAAAACCATATGAACCTATTGCCGAAGCCGTTTCCTGCCTCAGTATTAGTAAGATAACGCAGAAGTTCGTCTTTAGTTATATGCCCAATGACAGAAATATGTGCATTAGTCGCTTTTGCAAGACTATTTTTAGTCAATGATTGCAAATTTCCAGTATCCCATGCATTACGAATTATTGCCGAAAGAGTGTTTCCTTCTCTTCCCAATACTCTAAGGGTGGATGCAAACTCTGATTCAACAACAAGAAGTCTTTTATCGCTAATGCCTTGATCTTCAACGACTTGCTCATATGTAGTAATTCCCTTGTGCTTTATGGCTTTTGTTTTATGAATTTCATCTCTTACTGCCCAAATTAAGCCTTCTCCAGAGGATAAGCCTGATGATATATTGTGTTTCCAAACCTCATCTATTTCTCCGAAAAGCTTTTCTATATATTTCCAACTAGTTCCTTTACGTCCCTTTGCTGTTCTACCTACCAAAACCCCAAATAATCTTAAAGGATGGATATCGGCTTCTACTTTGAAATTTGGTTCACTACCAACAATAGAACCAAAAGCGATTAAGAAATTAAGCAAGAGTGCTGCTGGGTCTGCTTCAGTATGAGGTCGAATTGTATTTACAAATTCACCTGCAAGACCATAAAAAGCTCTCTCATTTAATGGTGCTGGCCATGAGCGATCGGACTTTTTTGGATTTTTTTTAATAAACTCTAATGCTGAGCTAAACAAAGTTTGTAGTTCTTTTTCTTCAAGAGGTGGCTTGTAAGTTTTATTTATATTCCACATAACATTCCACGCTTCTTCTTTAGAAAACCTATTTAATAAAGAGCAAGAGAGTCTATGAAGGCTGTCATTACGACTTCCCTCTTCAATGTTTATGAATTCTGTTATATCTAAAGGTCTGTTTGAACTAGACTTTTTTACAAAGTTTTCAATTAGAGATTCATCAAGAGCTGGAAGATTTTTAACAATTGTATCTAGTGGAAGTGTTTCATCATAAAGCCATTCGTATTGTTGACCATTAGGATGAATAGTTGGAGGCAAAACAACATACCCCCCTTCTCCTCTGACATCAACGGACATTTCCCCATTAACAGTATTTCTTATTCCTTCTTGATATCTAAAATATCCATGCAGGCCACCTTTACCTGATCTAACTTTTAATGGAGTATTAAAAACTAACTGAGAAGCATTGTTTTTATAACTATCTAAATCTACAATAATTACTCCACTTAATTTTCCAGTTAATAGTGCAACTCCGACATCTTTTCCTTCAAACCATTCTTTATATTCCTCAAGCGTTGGTTTTCTTGTTTGATATTCTTTCCATTTAAAATTATAAGGTGGCTTTTTAGTACCTTTACTTATTGGTATAACAACCCATCCGAGATTTATATATTGTTGAATTGTTTCAAAAGGTATCATTTTTATTTCTCCTTAAAAATCAAATCTTTTAAGTCGTTGTAACGAGCAAAAAGTTCACGAGGATTGACCCTGGCTTTGCCAGAAAAGTAATCTTTAACTAAAGAATCAGCTTTATCTTTAGGAAAAAATTGGAAGTATATTGACCCATCCCGCTTTACCGTTCCCACCAAATCTACTTTGGAGGCATACAGGAAAGTAGCTATTGCTAGATTTCTAATCTCTAATTTATTCTCATTCATATTAGTAAGAGAATAAAATAGGAGGTGGGGATTTATCACCTTATTAAAAGCGTATTATTGAGGCCGATTTTGTATAAACCGAAAGCAAAAAGCGTAATATCGCTCTCAGGTTTACATAACAGAAGTCATTCTTTTATCTCCAAAAAACTTTCTTTGTATCGAAAGTGAATAAAATAGTTGGGTGAGATATGTTTATTGAGGACTTTTAATCTGTTTTTTATTTTTGCATCCATGTCATTACTATGTTCGTAAATAGCTTTGGAATATCTTTTACCTTCCATGGTCGGCGTAATACATCTTCCAAGCAAGTAGTTACTTACTTTATGTCTTTCGCCAAATAGTTTAGCCATTTCATATAATGCTTTGTATTTCTTGTTATCTGAACTTGGAAGGAGAGAAACTAAATCTACATTTGGCATTTTTTTGTAATTTTTATTATTAAAAGTCTTATTCTCTAAAACTTTTTGAGCTGTTTGTTTCAGCCTATTAAGAGGATTTATGTAGTTTTCCTGAGCTTCATAGTGAGCAAGGTCAAGCGTCAAGTTTCCTTCAGCATCTAATCCTTTATCTAGCTTCTGAGAGAAGAAAAAGAGTATGGTCTTCCTGTTTTTATCACCATCAGACAAAACTGTTATTTGCGAGAGAGGATTAACTTCATGTTGAGAAATAAATTCATTTACAATCTCAATTAGAGTTTCCAATGTTTTGTCAGGCATGTTTATAAGTAAATCACGTAAAGGGCTTAGCCCAAAAATTCCATCTCCATCTGTCATTTGCGTATTATATCTCCAGGCTAAAAATTTTGATACGCCAAGGCGAGCCATGAACAAATAGTGTGTGACTGTGAACTATGTATATTTTCTGTCCAGCCCCACCCCTACCTATTTCTTAATTACCCAGTGGTATATCAAATAAAGATGTATGGGTAGGTATTTCTTGTAAGGTAGATATGGTATCTGTATTTGGAGTTTGTGCGTGTTAGCTTCAGTTGGTGGAATAGATTTTGTAATTGATTCTGAAACCCAGAGAAGAGTTGGCAAGATGAGTGAATAACTGCCCCCGATAGGGAATAGCCTTCCCCTACAGGCTAAAAAGGCAACTTCGCCCACTGATTTTGGTGTTTTTGCCTATTTTAGAAGGGTAGAATATCTGAAGATTTTATACCAAGAGCTTTGATTATTTTGAAAAAGACCTCAAGTGAAGGATTAACTTCACCTCTTTCAATCTTGCTGTAGTAACTTGAGTTAATTCCTGAGTTAACAGCTACTTGAACTTGTGTTTCACCAGACCTTTCCCTGGCTTTTTTGATGCTTTCCCCAACCTCCTCCTTAATCTTTTCTGTGAAATATGCTGCCATTAGCATTATTGTGCTAGAAATGGTACAATATAACTGTCTTTATAAAGACAACTTAGCCTCAAGACTAAGGCTAATAAGTTTTAAGGTAGTCACGCACGAATTGAAGCTATGAAAACACTGAATAAAGGAGAAAAGTTGACCATAATATTAGTCATTTTGGCCACCAGTTGGATTGGCTGGAGTTTGTTTGGTGAAAAATTTGAATCTATCTTAGGAATTTTCTTCTTGATTGTGCTAATTGCCCTACTTCTTGTTGCTGTAAGGGTTTTTAGAAGACCAACAATGAAGGAACTCAAAAGACAATTAAAAGATTCTGAAAGGTGGGAAGCTAAAAGACAAAGGTTTATCACAGGAAAATGAACAAGAAAGTCAGGCCTGAATGGTATAAATGGCTAATAATAGTTGGTGTTATTTGGGGAATAAAAAGTTATCTTGGGTTTGTGCTTGTGTTAGTTGGAATAATCGTTTGGGTTTACAAGAAAAGAAAAAGGTAGATACTTTTTTTAAGTGTTATAATGAGCGATGCCCTACACAAGGGCATTTTTTTATAAGGAGATTGAAATGAAAATCAAAAAGTTTAGAGTATGGAATTATAAATCAATCATAGATTCAGAGGACTGTTATTTGTCACCTGGAGTAACAATACTTGCTGGTAAAAATGAGTCTGGCAAAACCTCCATTTTAGAGGCTCTTGAAGATTTTAACTCAAATAAGGAAGTCAGAGTTAAAGCCATACCAATTCAAGATGATGAAGCAAAACCTAAAATCAGTGTATGGTTTTCTTGTCCACAAGATGATTTAAAAGAGATATTTGAGAAAATTGGTCACACAAAGGAGATTAAAGATGAATTTACAGAAATTAATTTGGAGAAACACTATCCTGACGGATATGCTTTAGGTGAAGAAACAGTTAAAAAATTAGGACTTCCTAAAGAAAGAAGTTTAGATGTTGATTCTCTCAACGAAGAGACGAAGGAACCACTTGAAACGATAGTTGCCATTTTCAATGCTCATCAAGGACACCTGCAAACTGTCCCGCCTCCACAATTTAATCCCAATGATCCCTCAGAAGCAGTAGAAGCTTTTAAAAAATATAGGGAGGCGGTTGAACCTTTAGTGCCAAATGTTCCTGAGCCAGACTCTAATGCTTTAATGGAAAAAATAGATGCAATAATAAATACTTTGGAAAAAGTTGGTGAAGGCATCTCGTTAGTTGACAAATTTGTAAAAGAATTCCAAGACTATTTCCCAAACTTCATTTTGTTTAACTCATTCAACGATATTTTCCCTAACGTGGTTTCTCTTGATAAACTAAAAACGAATGACTGGATTAAAGACCTGTCTGTTATTAGCGACTTAGATGTTGAGACAATTACTTCGGGTAACGATAGGAAAAAGAAAGACCATAAAACAGAAATTAATATTGAATTCAACCAGGAATTTAAAAAGTTCTGGGAGCAAGATTTATCTGAATTATCGGTAGATTGGGACAGTGAAAATCTTTATTTCTGGATACACGAAGACGGACATCATTATGAACCTGAAATTAGAAGCCAGGGCAAAAGATGGTATCTGGCTTTTTATGTGAAGGTTACAGCAAGAGCAAGAGAAGATAAGCGCAATATTATTTTAATAGACGAGCCTGGTCTCTATCTTCATGCAACCGCACAACGTGATGTATTGAAAAAACTTGAAGAAGTTTCAAAAGATGCCCAAGTAATTTTTTCAACCCACTCACCCTATCTTATTGAAGCAGACAAATTGGCAAGAATTAGACTGTTGCATAGAGATTCTTTATCTGGAACTAAGATTGAAAATAAAATTCACAAAGTAGCAGATAAAGAAACACTTACCCCTATCTTAACTGCGATAGGTCTTGAAATGACAAGTAGTATTTCGCAAATTGATAAAGTAAACAACCTTCTAGTGGAAGGCCCATCTGATTATTATTTTTTTCAGGCTTTTAAGAGCCTATATAAGTTGGAAAATATTAATATTGTTTTTGGTGGCGGTTCGGGAAACATGCCTAAAGTTGGAACAATTTTACACGGTTGGGGATGTAATGTTAGATATCTGTATGATTCAGACCAAGGTTTAAAGAATGCTCTAAAGAATATAAAATCAGAGTGGGTTACTACAACTCAAGAAATGATTTCTAAAATACCTGTAGAGGGGGCTATAGAAGATATCTTTACGAAAGCTGATTATATTAAGTTTGTACTTAAACCAGAAAAGAGATTTTCTTTTTCAGGAAAGAATTCAGAATATGCAAAAGCTAATAGAGACAAAGTGCTTGACGCCAAATTATTTTTGGAATCGTTAACAGAAGGCGAAGTAAAACTTGATAAAACATCGGAAGGGAATATAAGTAAATTACTCAACGAATTAGAGTCTAAATTCAAATCTTCCATTGTTTCTAAATAGAATACTTTTGATATCGTTTGATGTATGGCGTATTGTAGTGAGTTCTAATATACTGATAATACAATGAAGAATGGTCATGTTATTTCCAAAGATAACAAAAAGAAAGTCAAACCAAGAGTTCTCTCTTTATTTTCAGGATGTGGCGGAATGGATTTGGGATTCGCTCAGGAGGGTTTTGAGGTTGTTTGGGCAAATGATTTTGAACATTGGGCTTGTGAAACTTACAAAAAAAACTTTGGTGAACATATAGTAGAAGGTGACATCGCAGATATAGATTTCTCAAATACTCCTGACTGTGATGTGATAACAGGTGGATTTCCTTGTCAAGATTTTTCAATGATTTGGAAACGTGGAGGAATTGAAACGGACAGGGGAAATTTATATAGGCACTTTGTTCGTGCTGTGGCCACGAAACTCCCCAAAGTTTTTGTGGCTGAAAATGTTAAGGGTATTTTGACCGCCAATAAAGGAAAGGCCATAAAGCAAATAGTTAAAGACTTTCAAAAAATAGACGGAGCAGGTTACAGAATATATATAAACCTATTTAACTTTGCGGAATATGGGGTTCCCCAGTTAAGACAAAGGGTCGTTATTGTTGGAATCAGAAATGATATTCCTTTTGAATTTATTAAACCTATTTCAACTCACCATGAAGGCAATTATCCTACAACTGGAGATGCACTTAGAGGTGTAGAGAACGTCTTGCACAATAATGAGCATATGAATATACACGAAAGAACAAAGAAAATTATAAGTCTGATTCCGCCAGGTGGAAACTTTAAAGATATACCAAAGGATAGCCCTTATTACGTAAAGGGGATGATTAGTCATGTATACAGGAGAATTCACCCAGACAAGCCATCTACAACAATAATTGCAGGTGGCGGTGGCGGAACCTGGGGTTACCATCATATAGAACCAAGACCTCTTACCAACAGAGAAAGGGCTAGACTGTTTGGTTATCCTGACGATTTTATTTTTGAGGGTAATATTTCTCAAGTGAGGCGACAGATAGGTAATTCTGTTCCTCCACCTGGAGCTAGAGCTGTGGCTAAGGAGTTAAGGAAATTGTTTACCGACAATTTTAAATCAGTTGATTTAAAGAAAATGAAGCCCTTATCTGGCGATGTGCTAAACTATGTATCATTTGATGAGTCAATGCAACTAACGATTATTTAAATTTATGGATGATTCAAAAACAACCGTTGTTCCTTTTGCAAATGTGCAAGCCGATTATTTGACTATAGAAGAATTTTTGAAAGAATTGGAAGAACAAGGACTGTCGTTACCAAGGAAACAAATAGATTTCAGAAGAAAAAGCGGTGAAATAAAAGGTAATAAAATAATTCCAGAACTTAACTTCGGCAAGGTTCCTGGTTACAGAAAAATTGTCATCAGTAAACAAGAAGCAATTGCTTACATTCAAAGACTTAGAAGGCAATCTGTAAACATAACATACAAGGATGTTAAGAGTGTGGTTGAGAGTTATGACGAGGTGATGCTTAAACCTGCAAGGGCAGCTATGAGAGCAAATAGAAATTTCACAGGAAAAATAGAAGACGAAGTCAAAGGAAAACTTGTTGAATGGGGTTTAGCAAAATATGCTTACGAGAAAATTGGACTTGAGCTTGTAATAGATTTCGCATTAATAACTGTTACAACTAGAAGGAGAGATGAGGGAGATTTCGTAAAAGCTATGATGGAAGGTAAGGATGTGGAGATTCCTGACGGCTATAAACTTTCTGTAAAATCAACATCTGGTAATTTGTTGGCTGTGCCAGAAGTTGAAACTACATGGGAAGGAGATTGGTTTGTTCTTGCTCTATTGCATATAGAAAATAAATTCTTATATGATGCAATCAAAGCAGGCCTTGACTTAACAGAATTAGATTTTGAAAGAAATCTGGGTTGGTTTGAGATAAGAGGATTTGTTTCCAAAAAAGACTTCACTAATACCACAAAGGCACTTAAAGGTGTGAACCTTCCAGAACCATTTAATATGTCATTTGATTTCGGAAGAGATAACTATATTATGTTGCCTTCCCAACTTAATCAAAAGCCTGAAGACTTCTTAGAATTATTAAACAAAATAAAGGAAAAGATATCAGCAAAATAGCTTTATGAAGCAATTGCAGATAAGACAATTCTTAGTATTTGGGGGAGATAGAGCTATTAGAAGCCTAATGACTTTAACACTATTATGAGTTGGATACCTTCCTTCTTAATTGGTAGTGGTTTAGGGATTGTATTGCGGGATGCTGCTTCAGGTTTTATTAATGAATGGATAAAAGATTATTGGTCAGAGGTAAGACGTAGAAGGAAATTGAAATATAATCAGGGTAGGGCAATCATTAATCTGATAACTGACAGTCCAGGTAATATCCAAAATGACCCTAAGATTAATGAAATTATTAAATTAAAACAACACATTTACGGCTTAAATAAAAGACTAGCGGGAATGTTGGGTATATATGGTCAAGTAAGAAAAATGTTAGTTGATGAATCAAGTAGACTTAACAAAAATGGTGTTTATTGCTCATCTGAGGATTTGAAAATGCTTGGTAGGTTTGGCGAAGAAATTAGTATTATGCATGAAGGGTTAACAATTGAAGCGCACTATTTAATGGGAAATGGACTAATAGAATATTACTTAAATAGGATAAAATTTTTATTTTTTGGAAGATTAATATTAAAGAGATTAGAAAAAATACCAACGATAGAAACATTAGGCGATTTAGTTAGTAAGTCGCGCAATAAACGGTGAGGTATAATTGTCTTGTGAAGAATAAAATATTTATTGCTGTTTTAGCTTTTTCATTTCTTGCCCTATTTTCTTTTTGGCTTTATAAAGAAACTCAAGCTCCAGAGATTGAAGCAAAACAAGCGACTCTGAGGGTAAGTAAAAATGCAACAGAATTTGGTGTAATTGAAAACCTTTTTGAAAAGGGTTATATCAAAAACAAACTTGCCTTTAAGCTTGCACTTCTTGTTTCAAAAGACACAACACAAACAGGAAAAGACGGAGCAATTAAAGTGGGATTTAACACTATTGACCAAGAAGCAGTCTACACAATCTCAAAGAGCATGAGTGCCTGGGATATGGCATATGTATTACTTAACCGTGCCAGACCTTTTGACGGCAGCCATGGAGCACCAGAGGGGATAATCTGGGAGGGTGAGAATACATTTAAACTAGTTGGTACACTCAAAGGAAAACTAACCATATCTCCTCTCTGTCCAGTTGAGCCTTGCTCACTCCCCATCAGAGATTTTTACTCCAATATGCAGCTCACACTTAAAAGAGAAGACATAACACAATATCCAAGAATGAACTTTGAAGGTGAGTTTGAACTGGAAGTTCCTGCTGGAAAATATACTTTAACTCTTGAGCCGTGTGATTATCTAAGTTGTAAAAATGAATTTCCCAAAGAAGTAATTGTTGAAGAAAATAAAACAACAAATTTGGAAATTAATATTGATACAGGAATACGATAATTAAGATGGAAACTTTTTTAACGGGCAACTTCAAATCATTCATAAAATTAGGAATATACAAAGCAAAAAGAAAAACAAATAAAGTATATATAAATGTTCATGGGTTATATGCCATGTCAGGCGATATAGGATCCAAGTCAAAACTATTGGGTGGAAAGGTTTTAGAGAATAATATCGCAAATGTAGTCCAATTCTCCTCTTCTAGAGATTGGAATATCTTTCCCTCTGATGGCAATTATCCAAAACAACAAAAGGCATTTGTTGGAAAAACATTTCAACAAGAGGCTGATGATTTAAGAGATACCATTGATTTAATTGTTGATCAAAGCAAGTCGCTTTTTGGAATTGATAAAGAAAAGCTGAGATTTTATGTTGTTGCCAATTCAATCGGCGGAACAGTTATCTCAACTCTGAAAGACAAATTTAAATATATTGATAAAATTGTGTTAGCTGGATCTGGAACTAGACCTTCAGATTCTACCAAACCAATTCTATCAACTTGTCCCTCTGAAAAGGAAATTCTTGATTCTGCTACAAACTTTAGAGGAGAACTACTTTTTCTCCAGGGAAGCAAAGATGATATTGTACCAATTGAAGCACAAGATAAGCTATTTGCAAATTATAAAAGGGCTAGAAAACAAAAAATCATTATTGAAGGAGCTAATCATAATTTTTCAAAGATTAATGATGAAAACAAAAGACTTGCTCAGAAGTTGTATGTAGACTTTGTTTTGAAATTTCTAACTCAAAAAGAGAGTTCGGGGTGATAGCTAAATTAGGTATGAAAGTCAAATTGAAACGAGACAAGTATAGAAAAAATAGGGGTGGAAATTCAAAATTCCTAGACATTTTTTGTGAATCCTGTGGAACTCATCTTTTTTATTATCAAAAAGATGGACTTGGAATACTCAAAAGACTTTATCTAGACAGAATTATTGGGTCAAAAGAGTATAGTAATTTGGAACATATGGCATTAAAAGACATTCCCAATCTCGCTTGTCTTAGTTGCAAAGATATACTTGGAGTTCCTTATATATATCCAAAAGAGAAACGTTTAGCCTTTAGACTATTTGCAGGAGAGGTTTCTAAAAAAATTGTGAAATCTAATCAAGTTTCTGAAATAACATCCTAAGCCGACAATTATTAAAAAATGATATCTAAAAAACTTTTCTCTTTGGCTAAGACCCCAATTGGAGACTTAATTGTAGGTTTAGCTTTTGGTAAATTTAACAAACTGCTACCCGTAAAGAGGATAAAAGAGACAGATAAGGTAATTGCTTTTTGGCACCCAAAACCATTTTGGGAAAAGCACATTCTGATAGTTCCTAAAAAATCTATCAAAAAATTAACTTTGTTAAAAGAAGAAGATTTACAATATACTGACGAAGTGTTCGTAATTGCTAAAGAGATTGTAGAAAAACTTGGATGGGAGAAAAATGGATATACTTTACTTGTTAATGGAGGCACAAGACAAGAAGTCAATCAATTACATTTCCATTTAACATCTGGAAAGCAAATCAAATAATGGAGTAGAAAACAAATTTGATTAAAATCTAATATCTCAACTGTTGCCTTCCTCAGAATAAATGATATAATTTGATACATTAATATGATTGAGATTGAAGAGAGGCTAACTCCAGTTCCCGCAGAGGTAGGTTTTTGGTTCCCCATCCCAAAAGAAGGTCAAGTTAATTTTGAAGCTAGGATAAGACCAGAAAAAATAGTTATTCCTGAAAAAGTTATGTCTGAACTAAAGACATATATAAGGAAAACTCTTACCGAAATATCTGGATATTCCAAACCTGATCTAGATGGAATTGTGGTTGGTTTGTCTGGTGGAGTTGATTCAGCAACCACTGCTGCGTTATGTAAAGAGGCGTTGTCTGGAACTGAACATTTTGTTAAGGGCTTGGTTTTAGGTAGAGGACCAGAGGGAGAACAGGGTTCTATGAACCAAGTTGAATATCAAGATGTCCTCTGCGCCACTCAGTCGGCTAAGGATATGGGAATTGATTATGAGTATGTAGATATCAACCCAATAATTGATGCAATAAAGCAGACATTTCCAAACTCTAGCTCTTGGGAATTAAGTGGAATTTTACCCAGATTAAGAGCTTCCCTTTTGTATCAATTTGCGGATAACAATAATGCTATTTGTGCTGGAACAACCAATGGAACAGAGTTCATACTCGCAGCTTTTAGTGTAGGTGGGCCTGCTGGCCATTTTCAACCACTAATAGATTTTTACAAGTCTGAGGTTTATAAAATTGCAGAAATATTGGGAGTTCCCGATTATGTGAGAAATAGAAAACCTGGCGTTAGTGAGCTTGGAATTTACGATGAACAATTATATGGAGCAGACTGCTATATTCTTGATCCGATTTTGCGAAGAATGAATTGGCAAAAGAAAAGCCCTGAAAAAGTTGCAAAGGAATTAGGACATGATGTTGAGTGGCTTAGAAAAATTAAGGAGCTAAGGATTGAAGGAGAAAAAGGAAGGAAATTCCCTCCAGCTTTTGTTGTTGGTAGAGGGTTCAAAATAAAAGTAAAGCCAGATGTAAAATTTGACAGGGACAGATATTTTAACAATCTAAAATGAAAAAACTAAATATTGGTTACTTTCAATTCTTACCTCAATTTCTCAAAGTAAAAGAGAATCTTAAAAAAGTTGAGGGTTTAGTTAAAATAAATAAAGAAAAAATTAACAAATTAGATTTGGTCATATTTCCAGAATATTTTTTGTCAGGCCCACTAAAACTTGATTTAATAAAAGATTATGAAAAAGAAATGTCTTCAGAAAAAATATTAGATTCTCTAAAAAAAGTTTCAAAAATCTCACCCAAAACAACATTTGTAATGGGGTCTTTTCTTTACAAAAAAACTGGAAAATTCTTTAATGCATGTTTTGTAATAAGGAATGGCAAAGTATTAACAACTCAATATAACAAAAAGGCTCTTATCTACAATGAAAATTATATTTGTGCTTCAGATAATCAAAGCTCAATATTCAAAGTTGGTGATATGAAGGTTGGTTTGGCAATCTGTTGGGATTTAATCTTGCCTGAAGTGTTTAGAATGTATGCCAAAAAAGTTGACTTAGTTGTAATCCCATCTTTCTGGGGTGTTGGAGGAAACGCATTACAAGCAAAATATTCATTTTCATTAGAAAAGAAATATTATACGGCTTTGGGAATAAGCAGGGCTTATGAGAACTCGTTTGCAGTTCTTTTTGTAAATTCTGTAGGCAAATACAAATCAGCTTTTTATTCTGACAGAATGATGGGTGGTTCTTTTTTTGTTAATCCACCTCTTGGAATAATTCATAAAACTAACGATAAAAAACCAGAAAAGTTGCAAGTAGTTGAGTTTGATCCGAAATCGCTATCGCAATACAGGGAATACTATGCCACAGATAAAGATTATCTTTATTATAAAAGCAAGAAAGTGATTTAATATGGCTAAATTTATAGTTAATAAGAAAAAAATAAAAGAAAATGTGGCCAATCTTAAGAAAGCTTTTGATAGTAAGTCGTTAAATTTTCAGTTATTTTATTCAGTAAAAACCAACTATTCTAAACCCGTTTTAGAAGCGGTTAAGGAATCTAATTCAGAATATGAAATATTATCTGATTTTGAATGGAAACTAGTAAGGCCGTTTAAACCTAGCGCTGTTGTTCTTAATGGGCCTGCAAAAAGTATCTCTCTTGTAGAGGATATTTTGAAAAACGTAGATATTCTCTATTTTAATATTGATAACGACACAGATTTTGAAATTGTTAAAAATATTGAACAAAGTTTGAGAAAAAAATTAAGAATTGGTTTAAGGGTTTATCTAAATGCTGAGGGAATTTGGAATAGATTTGGCTATGATATTTCTTCAGAAAGTTTTCTAGGAAAAATTAAAGAGTTAAATCAACCTTTGGCGGGAATCCATTTCCACTTTTCAACAAATAATTTCAAGATTTCCAATTATGAGTCTCTGTTAAGTAAAATTAAAGATTTTGTAAGGGAAGAAAAAATAAATTTGGAATATTTGGATATTGGCGGTGGTCTACCCGCATCTAATGAATTTATATACAAGCAGGAAATATATGAAAAGTTACCCAGCTTGATATCAAACATTTTCCCTCATACAAAAGTAATTAGCGAAGCTGGAAGAAATATCGTAGCGGATGCTGTTTATTTGGAAACTGAAGTTATTTCCCAAAAAAGAGTTGGAGATAGTAAGTTTCAAGTCAACATTGATGCAAACATTATGCAAGTCCCCTGCATCTACGAGAAAAAGTTCTGGACGGAATATAAACCTAGCAAAAAAAGTAAAAACATGGAAACGGAAATAGAAATATTTGGTAACTCTTGTATGCAAATTGATAAATTTGCTGATTCTGTATTAAATAATCAAGAACCTACCGTTGGAGATATGGTTATTATTCACAACATAGGAGCCTACTCTTACAGCCAAGCAGCTAATTTCATCACCCTTGTTCCAGAAGTTGAAACCTATGAATAAAAAAATAGCACTTGTTACAGATTTAAAAGTTGTAGATAGCCCTCAAGCAGGACTAGGGGTAGCAAGATGTCTCAAGGAAGCTGGTTTCAAAGTAGTGGGTGTAGACGATACTCCACTAGTTACACAAAATAAAGATTTATTTGATAAGGTTTTTTGCTGGGAAGAGTTTAGAACTTTGAACTTTGATTCTTTAATTAAGAAATTGATTGATGTTAAAAATACTTATGGTCTAGATTATATATTTCCCTGTTATGACGAAACAGCAATCCTCTTTTCTTTTATTAAAGATAAATTAGACTTTTTAGGAATTAATTTACTCGTGCCTTCAAAAGATACTTTAAAAAAATTAAGAAAAGAAAATTTATCTGAACTTATAAATGGCGATGATAAATATTGTGTTCCAAAGAGGAAAATAATAACAAACATTGAGGAAGCTCAAAAATTTGCTGAAACGCTTGGTTTTCCTGTGATTTGTAAAGGATTAACAAAAAGTGCTTATATTTGCAAAAACGAGAATGACCTTGCTCAAAATATTCGTAGGATTTCTGATATTTGGAATGGTGGAGAGATTGCTTGCATAATAGAAGAATATATAACTGGAAGATATGTCAATTGCATAGTGGCTATTAAGGATAATAAAATTGTTGGTTTTGTTGAAATGCAAAAAATTGGACTTGATCAGAACGGTGCTACTTGGTTTGGAAAAATCAAAAAATCAAAAGAATTATTGCCACTAGCAGAAGAGCTTGTGAAAAAAAATGACTTTTCAACATGCATAATTGAGATTGAGACAATCGAAAAAGAAGGAAAATATTTTGTTTATGAAATTAATCCTAGAACTCCAGCTTGGGCTTATGCACCTTGTTTGTTGGGATTGAACTTACCAGAAATAATTACAAATGATAAAGCCGAAAGAGAAATAAGCTTCGTAAAAGAGGAAGGTTTCTTTGGGAGAGAAGTAAAAGATTTTATTCGTAAGGATATACAGGGTTATGAAGACAAGATGAATTTCTATTCAAAAGGAGCTGCATATAAGAGTAATGGCTACAAATATCCTTCAGAATTATTACTAGATTTATAGAATATTAAAGCAGCTCTTGATTGTTGTACAATACTAAATAAATATGGCAGACGAAATTAATCCTAGAGTTCATTCAGTTATTGTTAATGGAGTTATCTTCAATGGTGATAAAGTTCTGGTTTCCCAAAGAAGTCTTGAGGAAGCTCATGAACCAGGTAAATGGACAATCCCTGGTGGAAAAATAGACCGAACGGAAGGTGATGTTTTCAATATTATAGAAAAAACATTAGCAAGAGAAATAATGGAAGAAACAGGTGTTGAGATTGAAGATGAAGTTAAATTGGTTACAAACAATACTTTCATTAGATCGGATGGACAACATGTCATTGCAATGGTCTTCAAATGTAAATATAAATCAGGAGACCCAAAGCCACTAGAAGACACTATTGATTGCAAGTGGGCAACCCTTGAAGAGGTGAAAAAGATGGAATTTCCTCCAAACGTACAGGGGTATATTTTGAAAGCTTTTGAGTTGTAACTTCAGTTTTTGTAATCATATTATTCATATTACTTTTTAAGTAATCCTTTTATTCAAATCTAGGTCAAGCAAGGAGTGGGGTTGAATATCTTCAAAAATCTCTCTCCACTCCTTCAAAGTTTCTATAAATTGAGCTATAATATCGTTCGGAACCGTGTAAGCGTGGTTCACAAATTTGATATCTTTTGATTTCTTGACAAAGGGATTTGGAAAGCTTAAACTACCTCTCATTGGCTAAATAATTAGCCCCTTAAAATGAATATTACCTCCTCTATCATTTTTTCGCTTAGGACCTTTATTAAGGTCATTTGAGGCTTGGGAGAAATATTTAAATTTTCTCTCCCAAAGGAAAAAGAGGAGGTATTTTTAGTATAAAAAACATATGACAAGACAAACACAACTAACAAAAGGAGGATTTGGAGCTTTAAAAAACGAGCTTGATGAACTGGCCAATGTAAAAAGGCCAAAAATAGTCGAGAGGCTCGAGTATGCTCGTGGGCAAGGGGATTTGACTGAAAACGTAGAATACCAAACAGCTCGTGAGGAGCTTGACTTTATGGACGGCAGAATTGATGAGCTCAAAGAAGTATTAGGTAATGCCCAAGTTATTGCTGGTGGGAAGTCTTCAAGAAAATTAGGAGAAGTTGGAGTTGGGACTAAAGTTACAGTTGGAGTCAATGGCAGCAGGCACATCTATGAAATAGTTGGTGAATGGGAAGCTGACCCTGTAAATAAAAAGATTTCTCCAGAGTCACCGCTTGGACAAGCCTTACTTGGTAAAAAACTAGGAGAGGCTGCAATCGTTGAAGCCCCAGCAGGAAAAGTTAACTACAAAATCCTTGCCATTGAATAAAGTCAGCCCTATACTTGAGGCATGACAACTAGACTCGATACAATCCGAGAAGTAAGAATTGAGAAGCTCACAAAGCTTAAAAAATTAGGAATAAATCCATATCCTTCAAAAATCAGCCTCAAAGGAAAGCTTGTTAAAATTAGAGAGGCCAGAGAGTCTCTTGAAAAACAAGTTTTGGTTGCAGGAAGGCTTATGGGACTTCGTGGCCATGGGAAAGTTACGTTTGCCGATTTAAAAGATGAATCTGGCCAAATTCAAGTTCTTTTTAAAGGCGACGCACTTAAAAATAAATATGAACTTCTAGAGCTTCTTGATATTGGGGATTTTATAGCGGCTTCAGGAAATGTCACTAAAACACAGGCTGGAGAGTTAACAGTTGACGTTGAACATTTCGAACTATTGGCCAAATCCATAAGCCCGCTTCCAGTAAATTGGGAGGGATTTAAAGATATAGAAACTAGGTTTAGAAAAAGATATGTTGATATGGTCATTAATCAGGAAGTTTTTGAAAGATTTAAGCGTAGATCTAAGTTTTGGCAGGCACATAGGGAGTTTTTTGAAACAAAAGGCTTTATAGAAATAAATATTCCGGTTTTGGAACATATTCCTGGTGGTGGGGATGCTAATCCTTTTATAACTCATATGGACGCGATCGATGAAGATTTTTATTTAAGAATTTCCCAAGAACTCCCACTCAAAAGATTAATAGGCGGGGGTTATGAAAAAGTCTACGAAATAGGCCCTCGTTTTAGAAATGAGGGCTTGTCAGATGAACATATACCAGAACATATTGCAATGGAATTTTATTGGGCTTACGTCGATTTTAATGACGGAATGAAACTGGTAAAAGATCTTTTTGACCACGTTATTAAGAGTGTCTACGGAGATAAGAAAACCTTTAATATTCGTGGCTTTGAAGTTGATTTTTCAAAAGAATGGAAAGTGATTGATTTTGGTGAGATTTTTGAAAAAAATTACGGAGTAAGTCCATATGGAATTTCACTTGATCAAGTAAAAGCACTACTTAAAAAGAATAATATTAAAACTGATTTTAAAGTTAATATTCCAAGGGGAGTCGATAATCTTTGGAAAAAAATTCGAGTCACTATAAGCGGTCCGGCTTTTGTTGTTAACCATCCTAAGTATCTTTCACCACTTCAAAAGCCAAGCTTAAAGGATCCCCGAATTGTTGAAAGATTCCAGCCAGTTATTGCTGGAAGTGAACTGGGTAATGGGTGGAGCGAAGTCAATGACCCTCTTGATCAGTATGAACGATTTGCAGAACAACAAAAATTACGAGATGCAGGAGATAAAGAAGCTCAATGGTTAGACGAAGATTATATTGAAATGCTTGAGTATGGTATGCCTCCAACATTTGGTTATGGACACTCAGAAAGAGTTTTTTGGTTTTTAGAAGACGTAACTGCTAGAGAAGGTGTTCCTTTCCCGCCAATGAAAGCAAAGAAATGATAACTAGACAACAAGCACTAGAGTTACTACATAAAAATATGGCTTCCCCGAATCTTAGGAGGCACTGCTACTCTGTTGAAGCTGTAATGAAAGCCTTGGCACTTCACTTTAAAAGTGATCCTGAAAAATGGGGAATAGTCGGACTTCTTCACGATGGAGATTATGAAATAACAAAGGAAACTCCAGAAAAACACACAATTTTAATGTCCCAATGGCTCAAAGAATTGGGTGAGGCAGATCCCGAAATAATGAGTGCAATTCTTTCCCATAATTATGCTCATACAGGACAAAACCCGCCAAAAAATAATCTTGAATGGTCGCTTTATTGCTGCGACGAACTTACCGGATTTATTGTAGCAACGGCCTTGGTTAGACCTGAGAAAAACTTGACCGCTGTAACAATAGACAATATTTTAAAAAAATGGAAAGAAAAAAGCTTTGCTAGCGGAGTTAAAAGAGAACAAGTTGCAGAATGCGAGTCTCGGCTTGGAATTCCACTAAATGAATTTATTGAAATTGCCCTCATTGCAATGCAAGCAATTGCACAAGATTTAGGTCTGTGATAAACTCGCCAAATAGTGCTTTGGTTTATTTGGTTTTTCTTCTATAAATAAGAATGTATAAGATTGGAATTGTTGGTTATGGATATGTTGGCAAGGGAATGCATAAGCTATTTCCAGATTCGGAGGTTGTGATTTTCGACAAAGAGAAGGGTGGCAAAAAGGAAGACTTTAAAGATGTAGATCTCGCCATAATTTGTGTGCCTACCCCAATGATGGAGAGCGGCAGATGTGATACTTCAATAGTCAGTGGTTCAGTCAAATGGCTGAAGAAACTTAATAAGAAAATGCTTATTTTGATTAAATCTACTGTTGAAATAGGTACCACTGATAGGTTAAACAAGCGGTATGATGGCCACCTTGTATTTTCTCCCGAATATATAGGTGAGGGCACATACTTTACGCCACCTTGGCTTTACC
>Ga0210377_10001059_pt1 | contig 25640 bp, 20 predicted proteins | sample PLM4_65_b1redo_FD_155480 | JGI IMG/M metagenome (GOLD analysis project Ga0210377, IMG submission 155480) | Groundwater sediment microbial communities from an aquifer in East River, Colorado, USA - PLM4_65_b1 redo | ecosystem: Environmental > Terrestrial > Soil > Riparian zone | place: USA: East...
GCTCGTGCTGCTCGTGGGCTCGGCCAATCGCGACGAGCGCGCCTTCCCGGATGCGGATCGCTTCGACGTGCTCCGCAACACCCAGCGCAGCCTCGCCTTCGGCCAGGGCACCCACTTCTGCCTCGGGGCGTCGCTCGCGCGCCTCGAGGGGCGCGTTGCGCTCGAAGAGGTGGAGCGACGGCTTCCGGCGTGGGAGGTCGAGGCGTCGGGAAGCGTGCGCGTCCACTCCGTCAACGTGCGCGGTTTCGCCGCTCTTCCGGTTCGCTTCGCCGCATGAACGCGCAGCGTCGCACGGCGATCGTGACGGGCGCCTCGTCCGGGATCGGCGCGGCCACCGCGCTCGAGCTCGCGCGGCAGGGCTTCGACGTCGCGATCGGCGCTCGGCGGGTCGAACGCCTGCGCGAGGTGGCGGAGCGCGTCGAGGCCGCGGGCGGCCGCGCCTTCGCCCACGTCCTCGACGTCTCGCAGCCCCACTCGATCGACGCGTTCTATGCCGCCGCCGAGTCGGCGCTGGGACCGATCGATCTGCTCGTGAACAACGCGGGCATGTCGATCCTGAACCTGCTCCCCGATGCCGAGGTCGAGGACCTGCGCGCCGAGCTCGAAGTGAACCTGCTCGGGCCGATGCTGCTGTGCCGCCGTGCGATCCCGGGCATGCTCGAGCGACGGCGCGGCGATCTCGTCTTCGTGGGCAGCGAGAACGCGGTCCGCCCGCGCCCGTACCAGGCGGCCTACACGGCCGCCAAGGCGGGCCTCGAGGGGCTCGCGCGGGTGCTCGCCATGGAGCTCGACGGGACCGGCGTGCGTTCGATCCTGGTGCGGGTGGGGCCGACCGGCAGCGAGTTCGGCGCGCGCATGGATCACGGCATGCTGAAGCGGGCGCTCGAGGCTTGGCGCTATTGGGGCGTTCAGCGCCACATGCACTTCATGCCCTCGGAGAGCGTCGCGAAGGCGATCGCCCGGGTCGTCGCCGCGCCCGTCGAGGAGAGCTATCCGAGCCTGATCGAAGTCATGCCCGGCGGACGCAAGAAAGAATTCACCGGCTAGCCGGTCGACGCGAGTCGGCCGGCGCGCCGCGAGGCGAAGCCGAGCAGAGTCAACGAACCTGGAGGAGATCCCATGGCCCTGGCTCCCTTGAACCCCGAAACGCGGAATCTGATCGCAGGCAAGCTCGTTGCTGCGAGCAACGGTGCGACCTTCGAGAACGTGAATCCGGCCACGGAGGAAGTGCTCGGCGTCTGTGCGGACGGAACCAAGGACGACATGAACGCGGCGATCGGCGCGGCGCGGCGCGCGTTCGACGAGACCGATTGGTCGACCAACGCCGCCTTCCGCAAGCGCTGTCTGACGCAGCTCGCCGAGGCCCTGAAGGCGTCGAAGGAGGAGCTGCGCGCGATCGTCGTCGCCGAAGCGGGCTCGCCCGTACTCCTCACCTACGCCGTCCAGTGTGATACGTACATCGACGCGATGCCGTATTGGGCGGAGCTCGCCGGCAGTTACGAGTACGAGCGGCCGATGCGCGACATCTCGTTCATGGGGCAGCCGCAGCGGCGCCTGTTGCGCCGCGAGGCCACCGGCGTCGTCGGCGCGATCACGCCCTGGAACTTCCCGGTGTATCTGAACCTGTGCAAGCTCGGGCCGGCGCTCGCCGCCGGGAACAGCGTGGTGCTGAAGCCCGCACCGGACACGCCGTGGTCGGCGACCAACCTGGGACGCATCATCGCCGAGCGCACCGAGATCCCGGCGGGCGTCGTGAACGTGGTCGCCTCTTCGGACCACCTCGTCGGCGAGATGCTGTCGACGGACCCTCGGGTCGACCTCGTGACCTTCACGGGCTCGACGGCCACCGGTCGCCGCGTGATGGAATGCGCCGCGGCGACGGTCAAGAAGGTCTTTCTCGAGCTCGGCGGGAAATCGGCGAACATCGTGCTCGACGACGTCGAGCTCGCCAAGGTGCTGGCCGGGATCGGCATGATCTGCACGCATGCCGGTCAGGGTTGCGCGATCACCACGCGCCTGCTGCTGCCGCGGTCGCGCTACGCCGAGGGCCTCGCGATCGCGAAGGCTTCATTCGAGCGGCTGGCCTATGGGGATCCCACGAATCCCGCCCACCTGATGGGTCCGGTCGTGAGCCGCCGGCAGCACGAGCGCGTGCTCGCCTACATCGAGAAGGGCAAGCGCGAGGGCGCGCGCCTGCTGACGGGCGGCGGCGTGCCGAAGCACCTCAAGAAGGGCTTCTACGTGGAGCCGACCCTGTTCGCCGACGTCGATCCGGACGCGACGATCGCGCAGGAGGAGATCTTCGGGCCCGTGCTCGCCGTGATCCCCTTCGAGGACGACGACGATGCGGTGCGCATCGCGAACAACTCGATCTATGGCCTCTCGGGCGCCGTCACTTCGGCGAGCGAGGAGCGTGCGCTCGCCGTGGCCCGGCGCATCCGCACGGGGACGCTCTCGGTGAACGGCGCGATGTGGTTCGACGTCGATACGCCGTTCGGCGGCTACCGGCAGAGCGGCGTCGGACGCGAGAACGGGCTGATGGGCTTCGAGGAGTATCTCGAGACCAAGGTGATCGCGCTCCCGGGGCGCAAGGGGTGAAGCCGTGACGCTGTCGGCAACCGGCGGAATGGATTCCACACCGGACGACGAGCTCGAGTCCACGACGAGCTGGCCCGGCGGCGACGCGCCGCCGCGCGTCTCCGGCGGTCTGCCGCTGCTCGGCCATCTGCTCGAGATGCGTCGCTCGCCGATCGCGCTGTTCCAGCGCGTGCGCGACCAGTACGGCGAGCTGGGCGAGATCCGGCTGGCGGGCAATCGTGTGGTGATGCTCTACGGCGAGGAGGCGCAGGAGGCCTTCTTCCGCGCGCCCGACGAGCAGCTCGATCAGGCGGCGGCGTATCCGTTCATGACGCCGATCTTCGGCCGCGGCGTGGTCTTCGACGCGACGCCCGAGCAGCGCAAGCAGGCGCTGCGCAATCAATCGCTGCGGGACAAGATGATGCGCGGCCACGCCGAGGTGATCGCGGCCGAGACGGAGCGCGCGGTCGCGCGCCTGGGGGAGCGGGGCGAGTTCGATCTGCTCGACTTCTTCGCGGAGCTGACGCTCTACACCTCGAGCGCGTGCCTGATCGGGAAGTCGTTCCGGGAGGAGCTGACGGCGGAGCTCGTCCCCATCTTCCACGACCTCGAGAAGGGCACCGACGCCTTCGCCTACGTGAATCCCTACCTGCCGCTGCCCTCGTTCCGCCGCCGTGACGCCGCGCGCCGGCGTCTGGTCGCGATCCTCCAGGGCATCTTCGAGAAGCGCGAAGCTGCGGGCGACCAGAACAAGGATCTGTTCTCAGTGCTGCGCACGATCAAGAACCCGGACGGCAGCCCGCGCTACCCCGTCGACATCATCACCGGGATGTTCATCTCGATGATGTTCGCCGGGCACCACACCACGTCGACGGCGGCGTCGTGGATGTTGATCGAGCTGCTTCGCCACCCGGACGTCCAACGGGACGTCGTCGCCGAGCTCGACGAGCTCTACGCGGACGGGCGCGACGTCAGCTACCAGGCGCTGCGCGAGATGCCGCGGCTCGAGTGCGCGATCAAGGAGACGCTGCGCCTGCACGCGCCGCTGATCATCCTGATGCGCAAGGTGCAGCGCGACTTCCATTTCAAGCGCTGGACGGTGCCCGCCGGGAGCACGGTGGCCGTGTCTCCGGCGGTCTCGAACCGCATGCCGGATTGCTTCCCGGAGCCCGAGCGCTTCGATCCGACACGTTACGTTTCGCCGCGCGAGGAGGACAAGCAGGGCTTCGCCTGGATCCCCTTCGGCGGCGGCCGGCATCGCTGCGTGGGCGCGTCCTTCGCCATGATGCAGCTCAAGGCGATCTTCAGCGTGATGCTGCGGCGCTTCGAGTTCGAGATGGCGCAGCCGTCCGAGACCTATCGCAACGACCACTCGAAGATGGTCGTCCAGCTCGAGCAGCCCTGCCGCGTGCGCTACCGCCGGCGCGCGCTGAAGGCGGCGCCCGTCGCGCGGGCCGCGCGGGAGAGCGAGATCTCCGAGCCGGGCGCGGTGCGGCTGCGCGTCGACGCGGATCTGTGCCAGGGCCACGGCGTGTGCGCCGGCGAGGCACCCGAGGTGTTCCGGGTCGATCCGCGCACGGGGAAGGTCGAGCTGCTGATCGAGCGGCCTCCCGAGGCGTTGCGCGCGCGCGTGGAGAAGGCGGTGCGCTACTGCCCCACGCACGCTCTTTCGCTCAGCAAGGACTGACATGGCGGCGGCGCACGCCGCCCCGGAGGATGCGACATGCCCGCCTTCCCGCGACACGAGCTCGAGGAGATGATGCACCGCTGGGTCGCGGCCAACGACCGCGCCGGCGAGACCGGCGACTGGGCACCGATGGGCGACTTCTATGCGCCGGACGCCCTCTACAGCTGGAACAACGGACCGAAGCACGAGTTCGTCGCGCGCGGCCGCGACGAGATCCGCCGGACCGTTTTTGGTACGGAGATGGCCGGCCTCGAGAAGTGGACGTACCCGTACGTGCGCGTGCTGATCGACGAGAAGATCGGCGAATTGATCGGGATCTGGCGCCAGATCGCGCCCGTCAAGAAGGCTGACGGCTCGCACTACGAGATCGCGGGCACCGGCGGCTCGTGGTTCCGCTACGGCGGCAACTACCAGTGGTCCTGGCAGCGGGATTTCTTCGACCACGCCAACGCCGCGAACGTCTTTCTCGCGATGGCGAAGGATGGCAGGCTCAGCGAGGAGATGCAGCGCCGCATGGCGCAGGGCTCGAAGATGCCGGGCTGGGTACGACTGTCCGAGTTCGACTGGTACGGAACGCTTCCGAAGGGGGACTGACCGCTGTTCACGCTGCGCTTCGACATGCGGGCTCCTAGCGAAGGCCCGCCCGCGGCGGAGCTCTACCGCGCGGCGCTCGAGATGGCGGAGTGGGGCGAAGCGCACGGCTGCCTCGCCGTCCAGGTCTCGGAGCACCATGGCTCGCCGGACGGCTATCTGCCCGCGCCGCTGGTGCTGGCTGCCGCGCTCGCGGGCCGCACGCGACGTCTTCCGATCCAGGTCGCTGCGCTGATCCTTCCGCTCCACGATCCGATCGAGCTCGCGGAGCAGATGGTGGTGCTCGACCTGGCTTCGGGGGGACGCGTCTCGTACGTGCTGGCGGTCGGCTACCGCGAGGAGGAGTACGCGGCGTGCGGTCGCGATTTCGCGACGCGCGGACGCCGCATGGATGCCTGCCTCGCGGCGTTGCAGCAAGCCTTCCGCGGGGAGACGTTCTCGTTCGAAGGCCGGTCGGTGCGCGTGCTGCCGCGCCCCGCGACGGCGGGCGGCCCGCCGCTCCTGCTCGGCGGGGGCAGCGCCGCGGCGGTTCGCCGCGCGGCGCGCTTCGGGCTCGGCATGCTGACGCAGGGCGGCGATCCCTCGCTCGCCGCGCTCTACCGCGCCGAGTGCGAGCGGCACGGCCGCGCGCCGGGCGCCTTCATCGATCCGCCGCCGAACACCGTCACCTCGGCCTTCGTCGCCGAAGATCCCGACACCGCGTGGGACCGGCTCGGCCCGCACCTGCTCCACGACGCTCGCATGTACGCCGCATGGATGGGTGCGAGCGGCTCCGTCTCGAAGTCCGCCGCGGCGAGCGTCGCCGCGCTGCGGGCCGAGCAGGGGCCGTACCGCATCTTCACGCCCGGCGAGGCGGTCGAGCACGTGCGCCGCAACGGCGTGCTGCTGATGCAGCCCTTGTGCGGCGGGATTCCGCCCGCGCTCGCCTGGGAGCATCTCGAGCTCGTCGCCAAGCGGGTGCTGCCCGCACTGCGGAGTGCTTCGTGAGCCGGCTCTTCGAAGGCGCCTGCGAACCGAACCTGTGAGGGGCACCGACATGGGCGAGACCGATTTCGAGTACGACCCCTATTCCTACGAGATCGACGACGATCCGTATCCGCTCTACCGGCGCATGCGCGACGAGGCGCCCGCCTACTACAACCCGCGTCTCGATTTCTGGGCGCTGACGCGCTTCCAGGATTGTCACGACGCCTTCCTCGATTGGCAGAGCTACTCGTCCGCGCAGGGCACGGTGCTCGAGCTGATGGGCGACCGTCAGTATGCAGGCTCGCTGATCATCTTCATGGATCCGCCCAAGCAGACGCGCTACCGCAACCTCGTCTCCAAGGCCTTCACGCCAGCGCGCATGCGCGCGCTCGAGCCGCGCATCCGCGAGATCGCGGTGGAGCACCTCGACCGCCTCGTCGGCAAGCCCCGCTTCGACGTGGTGCGCGAATTCACCGCGAAGCTGCCGATGGACGTGATCAGCACGCTGATCGGCATCCCGGAGCAGGACCGCGATGCCGTGCGCGGCTGGTCGAACGACCTGCTGCACCGCGACCCCGGGAATCCGATGCCGACGAAGCATGGCTTCGAATCGATGGGCAAGCTCCAGACGTACTTCAGCGAGCAGATGGCCGAGCGCCGGCGCAAGCCGAAGGACGACGTGATGACGCTCTTGATCGAAGCCGAGGTCGATGGCGAGAAGCTCGACGATGGCGAGATCCGCGGCTTCTTCAACCTGCTCGCCACGGCCGGCAACGAGACGGTGACGAAGCTGCTGGCGAGCGCCTTCTACTGGCTGAATCGCTTCCCCGATCAGCGCCGGATCCTGGTCGAGGAGCCGCAGGCCATCCCGAACGCGGTCGAGGAATTCCTGCGCTTCGATCCCCCGTCCCAATATCAGGGCCGCACGCTCACGCGCGACGTCGAGCTGCATGGCAAGACGCTGCCGAAGGGCGCGAAGGTGATGCTCGTGAACGGTGCGAGCGGCCGCGACGAGCGCCAGTTCCCGGATCCGGATCGCCTCGATGTGAAGCGCGAGATCGAATTCCACCTGGGCTTCGGCTACGGCCGGCACGTCTGTCTGGGCGCCTTCCTGGCGCGCATGGAGTCGCGTGTGGCGCTCGAGGAGTTCTTCCGCCGCTGGCGCGACTACGATGTGTCCGAGGACGGCATCGAGCGCATGCACTCGAGCAACGTGCGCGGCTTCGCGGGCCTCGTGCTCGACGTGCGCTGAGCGCCATCGCGCGGCGGGGCGCGCCCTCGGCGTCGCCGCGGACGATCCGCTAAACACGCGGCATGGCCTTCCTCGTGGTCTGCCTCGTTGCGCTCGTCGCGGCCGGCCTCACGCTCTACAGCGGCTTCGGTCTCGGCACGCTGCTGCTTCCCGCGTTCGCGCTCTTTTTCCCGCTCGAGGTCGCGATCGCGGCGACCGCCGTCGTGCACCTCGCGAACAATCTGTTCAAGCTCGCGCTCGTCGGTCGCGACGCGAGCGTCGACGTGGTCGTGCGCTTCGCCGTTCCGGGGGCGGCCGGCGCGTTCGTCGGCGCCTGGCTGCTCGGCAGCCTTTCCGGAATGGCGCCGATCGCCCGCTGGTCCTACGGGGCACACACGTTCGCGATCACGCCGATCAAGCTCGTGCTCGGGGCCCTGATCGCCGGCTTCGCGCTGCTCGAGGTCTCGAAGCGCGCCGAGGCGCTCTCGTTCGGGCGCCGCTGGATCCCGCTCGGCGGCGTGCTCTCCGGGTTCTTCGGCGGACTCTCGGGTCACCAGGGCGCGCTGCGCGCGGCGTTCCTGCTGCGCCTCGGTCTCTCGAAGCAGGCCTTCATCGGCACGAGCGTGGTCTCGGCGGTGGTGGTCGATCTCGCGCGGCTCGGCGTCTACGGAAGCACGTTCTTCGCCCGCGATTTTGCGACCCTGCGCGAGCGCGGAGGGGAAGGCCTCGTCGTCGCGGCGGTCGCCGCCGCCTGGCTCGGCTCGTTCGTCGGCTCGCGCCTCGTGCGCAGCGTGACCCTGCGAGCCCTGCAAACGATCGTCGCCGCGATGCTGCTGCTGGTGGCGGTGCTGCTGGCGGCCGGCCTCGTCTGACTCCGTCCGCGCTCAACTTCGTGTCGCGGCCGATCGAAAAGACCGCCATGAAGATCGACCGCCAGCCCGATGGGACGCTCGTGATCCGGGCGAATCCGGCCCTTCTCCAGGCGATCCTCGTCTGCCTCGGCGCCGCGGTCGTGGCCGCCGTCGCGCTCCAGGAGCCGCGCGACGACACGCGGCTGTGGCTCGGAGTGCTCGGCTCGCTGGTTCCGTTCCTCGGTGCGGCGCTGCTCGAGCGCGTCCGCTTCGAGTTCGACATCGCGCAGCGGCGCCTGCGTTGGCGGCGGCGCAACCTCTTTCGCGGATCGTCCGGCGAGCTGCCGTTCGCCGAGATCTCCGACGTCGTGCTGAGGGTGCGGCGGGATCGGGACCCGGACCGGCCCCGCGCCAACCCGGTCCCCGCCTTTCGCGTCGCGCTGGTGACGAGCGCCGGCGACCTGCGGCTCTCCGACCGCATGTATGCCGACGAGAAGCAGCAGTCCGAGATCGCGGACGCCATCCGCGCCGCGCTCGGCAGGCCGCCGGGCGGCGCGCCCGTCGAGGAGAGCATCGAGCAGCTCGCCGCGGGCGGCGAGGTGATCGCAGCCATCAAGCTCGCGCGCCAGCGCCTGGGACTCAGCTTGACCGAGGCCAAGCAGCACGTCGACCGGCTGCGAGGCTGACGCCGCGCGACGCAGCGATCGCTGACGTCCGAAAATCTCCAGTTTCACGCCAGCCAACGTGACACCATGGGCAGGGTCGCGGTGCCCGGTGGCACGAGCCGCGGCCGCATTCCCGATGTGCCGCGCCGCCCGAACGAGGAGAACTCCCGATGTCCAACCAGGATCCCGCCGCCGCCTTCCGCCGCCTGCATGCCACCGGCCAGCTGCTCGTGCTGCCCAACGCCTGGGACGCCGGGAGCGCGCGGCTGATCGAGAGCCTCGGAGCGGCGGCGATCGCCACGACCAGCTCCGGCCTGTGCTGGGCGCGCGGCTACGCGGACGGAAAGCTGCTCCCGCTCTCGGTGTTGGTCGGCGCGGTCGCGGAGATCGCTCGCGTCACGAGCCTGCCGCTGAGCGTCGACGTCGAGGCGGGCTACTCCGCTGACCCGCAGCGCGTCGCTGAAATGGTGTCGGCCGTGATCGAGGCCGGCGCCGTGGGGATCAATCTCGAGGATGGAAGCGGCCCCCCGGAGCTGCTCGCCGCGAAGATCGCCGCCGTGAAGCAGGCCGCCCGGCGCTCCGGCGTGGATCTGTTCGTGAATGCACGCACGGACGTGTACCTGAAGAAGCTCGCGCCGCCGGAGCGCGCCGTCGACGAGACGGTCGCGCGCGGCAGGCGCTACCAGGAGGCCGGCTGCGACGGCCTCTTCGTGCCGGGCCTCAGAGAGCGCGACGCGATCCAGGCGATCGCGGGCGCCGTTGCGCTGCCCTTGAACGTGATGGTGCTGCCGAGCCTCCCGCCCGTCGCGGACCTGCGCGCGTGCGGCGTCCGTAGGGTCAGCGCGGGCTCGGCGGTCGCTGCCGCGGCGCTCGGCGCTGCGAGGCGCGCGGCGAAGCAGCTCCTTGCGGAGGGCCGCTACGAGAGCCTCTACGCGGAGCCCGTCGCGTACGCCGAGATGAACGCCTTGTTTCCCCCGCCGGGCAACTAGGCGAGATCACAATTGACACCGTGCGGCGCAGCGTCTACCCCGTGCGCGGATGGTGGAGCCCGCGAGCCAGGACCAGCCTTCTCCGCCGGCGCCCTATGTGCCGGCCTCGGAAGCTCCGGCGGAGCTCACGCTGCGCGCGCTCGCGGTGGGCGCGCTGCTCGGCATCGCCTTCGCGGCGAGCTCCGTCTATCTCGGGCTCAAGGTGGGCCTCACGGTCTCGGCCTCGATCCCGATCGCCGTGCTCTCGATCACGCTGTTCCGCGCCTTCGGCCGGGCGGGGGTGCTCGAAAACAACATCGTGCAGACGACGGGCTCGGCGGGAGAATCGATCGCCGCGGGCGTCGCCTTCACGCTGCCTTCGCTGCTGCTCATGGGCTTCGAGCTCGATCTCTGGCGCGTGACGGCGGTGGCGCTGCTCGGCGGCCTCCTCGGCGTGCTGCTGATGATTCCACTGCGCCGCGGCCTGATCGTGCGCGAGCACGCGACGCTTCCCTATCCGGAGGGCACCGCCTGCGCGCAGGTGCTGATCGTGGGCGAGCGCGGCGGCTCTTCTGCACGCACGGTCTTCGCGGGCTTCGGGGTGGGCGCGCTCTTCAACCTGCTGGGGCAGGTCGCGCGCTTCTGGGGGGAGATTGCGAGCTGGAGCTTCAATTCCTTCTATCGCGGCGGCTCGCTCTCCTTCGAGACGAACCCGGCGCTGCTCGGCGTCGGCTACATCATCGGCACGCGCATCGCGCTCGTGATGCTGGGCGGAGGGTTGCTCTCGTTCTGGGTGCTGGTTCCCGCCATCCAGCTCTTCGCGCCAAGCCTCACTTCGCCGCTGATCCGCGGCGGCGCGCTGCCCGTGCGCGACATGACGCCGGGGCAGATCCGCAGCGCCTATCTCCTCTACATCGGCGCCGGCGCGGTCGCGGCCGGGGGGCTGCTCTCGCTCGTGCGCGCGCTGCCGAGCCTGTGGGCCGCGTTTCGGGGCGCGGCCCGCAGCTTCTCGGTCGCGGGCGGCGCCGTTGGCTTGCGCACCGAGCGCGATCTTCCGATCTCGCTCGTGCTCGGCGGCGCGCTCGCTCTGCTGCTCGCGATTCCCCTCGCGCCGGGCCTCGGGCTCGGCTTTCCCTCGGCGCTGCTGGTGCTGCTCTTCGGCTTCTTCTTCGTGACGGTCTCGAGCCGCATCACGGGGCAGATCGGCTCGTCCTCGAATCCGATCTCGGGCATGACGGTTGCCACCCTGCTCGCGACCTGTTTGTTGTTTGCGGCCGTCGGCTGGACGGGAGTGCCCTACAAGGAGATGGCGCTCGCCACCGCGGCGCTCGTGTGCGTTGCGGCGAGCAACGGCGGCACCATCTCGCAGGATCTGAAGACGGGCTTCCTGGTGGGCGCCACGCCGCGCGCACAGCAGATCGCGATCACGGTGGGCGTCATCACGAGCGCGCTCGTGATCGGCGCGACGTTGCTCTACTTGAACGAGGCGGCCACCACGTTCGTGCCGCGCAGCCACCCCGACTTCGTCGCGAGCGAGGCGGCGGTCGTGACGCAGGACGCGCGGGATCCCGGGCGACTCGCCTTCGGCTCCGAGCGCCGCACGTGGCGCGGCGCGAGCTGGCGCGTGCTTTACGTGCGCAAGCTGACGGACGGCGTGCCGACGGGCAAGTATCTGGTGGGAGACGACGATCGCATCGCCTGGCTCGTCGACCCCGGCGTGTGCGGTCTCGAGCCGGAGCAGCGCGCGGCCGATGGGCGCGTGGAAAAAGTGGTCTCGAAGTTCGACGCGCCGAAGGCCCAGCTCTTCCGGCTGATCATCGACGGCGTGCTCGACCGCAACCTGCCGTGGGAGCTGGTGCTGATCGGTGTCGCGATCGCGCTGATGATGGAGCTTTGCGGCGTTCCGTCTCTGCCTTTCGCGGTGGGCGCCTATCTGCCGCTCTCGACCTCGACCTCGATCGCGCTCGGCGGCTTCGTGCGCCATCTCGCCGATCGTCGCGCGGCGCGCAGCACGGCGGAGGCCGAGTCTTCGCCGGGTGTCCTCTTCGCCTCGGGGCTGATCGCGGGCGGCGCGATCGCGGGGCTGCTCTACGCGGCGCTCGCCGGCATCGAGAGCTCGAGCCCGGGGCCCGACGGGATCCCGCGGCCTGAACCCCTGCTGCGTCACCTGGGGCTCGTGCTGTCGGAGCAGCTGCTCGGCCCGGATGCTTCGGCGGCGCTCGTCGCCAACGCGTGGTGGACGCTCGCGCCGTTCCTCGTGCTTGCGCTGGCGCTCTTCGTCGTGGCAGCGCGCCGCGCGGCGCCGACGCCGGCTGCGTCGGGCCCGCACCGGAAGGAGTCTCGATGAACCTCCAGGATCTCGGCGCGATCGGCGATCTCGTCGGCGGGGTCGCCGTCGTCGTGTCGCTCGTCTACGTCGGCTACCAGATCCGGCAGAACTCGACGCAGATCGAGCACAACTCGCGCCAGCTCGAAGCCGCGACGTATCAGCAGGCGGCAAACGCCTTCATGCAATGGCAGGCCCTCCTTGCGCAGGACGCGGAGCTCGCTGATCTGTGGAGACGGGCATTCGCGGGAGAGCTGCGTGGCTCGGTGGAGCGCACGCGCTTCCACTCCGTCGTCGGGATCCTCTTCACGGCGTACGAGAACAACTTCTTCCAGGTCCAGTTCGGCGCCATGCGACGCGACACGCTGAACCTCTCGCGCGACAGCATCGCGCGCATCCTCGCCTCACCGGAAGGAGCGGCGTGGTGGCACCGCCAGGCGCCGAGCATTCTCACGCCCGAGTTCCGGGCCGCGGTCGAGAAACTCGTCGGCGCCCCGATCCGCGACTCCGCAGGCGGCGAGGGCGCGCCGCGCGCATGACCCCGGCCTCGCGGACGCCTTCCGCGCCGGCGTTGCGCGCGGACCGCTGGCTGATCGCCCTTCTCGTCGGCATCGGCCTCCTGCGCGCCGCGACGCTCGGCGTGGTCCCGCTGCTCGACCGCAGCGAGGCGCGCTACGCGGAGATCGGGCGCGTGATGGTCGCGACCGGCAACTGGCTGACGCCGCAGCTCGAGGCTGGCGTCGCCTTCTGGGGCAAGCCCCCACTTCATTTCTGGGCGACGGCGCTGAGCCTGCGCGCGTTCGGCGCGAGCGAGCTCGCGGCGCGGCTGCCGAGCCTGCTCGCCGCGTTCGCGGTCCTGCTCGTCACGCAGCGCGTGGCGCGCCGACTGCGCGGTGCTCTCGTGGCTTCGCTCGCCTGCCTCGTGCTCGCTTCGAGCGCGCTCTTCTACACGCTCGCGGCGCAGGTCTCGATCGATCTGACGCTCGCCGCGTGCACCACCGCCGCGCTCGGAGCGTTCTTTCTCGCGCAGCGCGAGCCGGGGGCCAAGGCGGCGCGGCGCCTGCACTGGCTCGGCTTCCTGGCGCTGGGCGTGGGCTTGCTCGCGAAGGGCCCCGTCGTCATCGCGCTCTGGGCAGGAACGCTCGTGCTCGCATCGCTGTTGACGCGCGACTCGCGCTGGCTGCGCGGCGTGCCGTGGCCGTCGGGCATCGCGATCGCCGCTGCGATCGGCGTTCCGTGGTATCTGGCGGCCGAGCGCCGGACCCCAGGCTTCCTCGACTACTTCCTGGTCCACGAGAATTTCCTACGTTTTCTCGTGTCGGACTATGGAGATCGCTACGGCCACGCTCACACGCTGCCCTATGGCACGATCTGGGGCTTCGCGCTGCTCGCGCTGCTGCCGTGGTCTCCCGCGGTCGTCGCGCTGGGCTGGCGCAGCTGGCGGGCCGGCGCGCTCGCCCGGCTGCGCGAGGATCCTGCGCGGGCATTCCTGCTGGGCTGGAGCCTCGCGCCGCTCGTCTTCTTCACGCCGAGCCGGAGCGTGGTCGTGACGTACGTCGTGCCCGCGCTTCCGCCGATCGCGATCCTGCTGGCCGACGCCCTCGTGTCGCGGAAGCCAGGGGTAGCCACCGCAGAGGCGGCAACGGCGATCCGACCCGGTCTCGCACCCCGCCTGCTCGCAGGCGACGGGCTCGTTCTCGCGGGCGTCGCCGTCGCCCTGGTCGTGCTCGCGCGCCGGGTCCCGGTGCCGGGCGCCGCGCTCGTTCTTCTGGGCGCCCTGCTCGCGGCGTGCGCCGCGGCGCTCTGGCGCTGCGCCCGCGACGCGCGCCCGCTTGCGCTCGTCGTTGCGACGGCGCTGTGCATCCCGCTGATCGACGCCAGCGGACGCTCGCTCCTCGCCCGCGAGATCGGTGCGCTCGCGTCCACGCGAGAGCTCTCGATGAGCGTCGAAGCCATCCAGCGCGGGCGGCGCTGCGAGCTCGCGTTCTTCCGCGATGTTCCGTCGAGCGCGCGGTTCTATCTCGCCGTCGAAGCCCGGGGGCTCGACGGTGATCCCATCCGGCTCGAGGCTCTCGCGGGCGCGCCGGAATGCAAGCTCGTGGCCCTGCGTAGCCGGGACCTCCGGCATCTGGATGCAGAGGCTCTGCGAGGTCTCCACCCGGTGCGCGACTTCGGAGGCTACGTTCTGTTCGGGAACGCAGGGTCAGGCACGCAAGCGCCTGCCGCCAGCGGGGTGGAGTGAGCGTGGCATATGACAAGAGCGAGTATGCGCGCAAGCGCATCTCGGCGGAGGGCGCGGCCGCTCTCGTGCAGAGTGGAAGCTGGCTCGACTATGGCTTCGGCCTCGGACAGCCGGATCGTTTCGACGCCGCGCTCGCGGCCCGCGCTGGCGAGCTGCGGGACGTGCGCATCCGCGCCTGCCTTTCGATGCGCCCGCGCGCCGTGCTCGAGCAGAACCCCGAGTCTCGCGCATTCACGTTCCTGTCGTGGCACTTCTCGGGCTACGAGCGGCGGATCCACGATGCCGGCAAGCTGGCCTACATCCCGTTCAATTTCGGCGAGGGTCCGGATCTCTATCGCCGGTTCCTGCGCGACGAAGTCGACGTTGCGTGCCTGAAGGTCGCCCCGATCGACGAGCAGGGCTGCTTCAACTTCTCGGCCGTCACGACCTATCTGCGTGCGGTCTGCGACGTCGCCAGGCGCATCATCGTCGAAGTCGATCCGGCGCTCCCGGTCGTGTCGGGGAGCGAGACGGGGATTCACCTGTCCGAGGTGGACGGCATCATCGACGAAGGCGGCAGCGGCGCGCTGCCCGAGCTCCCGAATCCGCCCCCGAGCGACGTCGACCGCCAGGTCGCCGTGTTTGTAACGTCGCTGATCGAAGATGGCGCGTGCCTGCAAGTCGGCGTCGGCGCCATGCCGAACGCGGTCTGCTCCGAGCTCGCGCGCTCGGGCCTGCGCGATCTCGGGGTGCACACCGAGATGATGGTCGACGGGATCGTCGACCTGTACGAGAGCGGCGCGGTCACGGGGATCCACAAGTCGATCGACCGCGGCAAGCTCGCCTATACGTTCGCGGCGGGCTCGCGCCGCCTGTACGACTTTCTCGACCGCAGCCCGGTGTGCGTCGCGCACCCGGTCGACTACACCAACCTCCCGGATCGGATCGCCCGCAACGACAAGGTCTTCTCCATCAACAACACCACCCAGATGGATCTCCAGGGCCAGGCCTGCTCCGAGACGGCCGGCTTTCGACATCTGACTGGAACGGGGGGGCAGCTCCAGTTCGTGCGCGGCGCCTACGCGAGCCGCGGCGGCCGCTCAGTGATCTGCCTCTCCTCGACCTATGAACGCGGCGAGACTCCCGTGTCGCGCATCGTGGCGACGCTCACGCCAGGTAATGTCGTGACGACGCCGCGCAGCGACGTCATGTACGTCGTCAGCGAGTATGGAATCGCGTGTCTCAAGGGGCGCAGCGTTCCCGAACGTGCGCGCGCGCTGATCGGCATCGCGCATCCGCGCTTCCGCGAGTCGCTCGAGCGCGAGGCGCGCGAGAAGGGGATCCTGCCGCGGGGCTTCTTCTAGCAAGCGTGGCGCAGCGAGCCGTAGGCGAGCGAAGCTGGAAGGCTAGCTTTCGGGTTCCGGCGCGCGGGAGACCGCGCGCCTCACGGCGTGACGATCGGGAACGTGCCGTCGGGCCGGTCGAGGAGCGAGAAGAACGCCAGCAGGTCGAGGCGGCTGCCCTCGACGGCGAGATCGTCGGAAAAGAGCATCTCGCGCAGCCCCGCCTGCTGCGTGGCGAGCCGCAGCAGGAAATCGCGCGTGAGCCGCACGCTGGCCGCGGCGTTCGGATCCGGATCGCGGCGCGCGTGGTGGAGAACGCCGTTCTCGAGCGTCAGCACGTGGGTTTCGCCGAGATCCGTGAAGCTGAAGTTGAGCGTCATCTGCTTCCCGGCGGCGCGCGGGCCGTCCAGGCGCGTAGCCATCGAAGCGAAGAAGAGATCGATCGGCACGTGCCGCAGCATGCCCATCGCGGACGCGAGGCCCAGCCCGGAGGCCGGCGTGCCGTGGCGCAGCTCGAAGGCGCCGCTCAGATAGACGTCGCGCCAGGGCCCGGATTCCGCCTGGTAGCCGAGCTGGTCGTAGGCGAGCGCTAGTTGCTCGCGTGCCTCGGCGTCGTCCGGGTCGGCGAACACCAGGTGATTGAGCAGCGTCGCGGCCCAGCGATACTCGCCGCGATCGAAGGCGGCCTGCGCCTTGCGGCGCACTTCGACCGCGCCGCCCATCGCCTCGACGTAGCGGGCGCCCGCCTCGGCCGGCGGCAACGGATCGAGGTTTGCCGGGTTCGCGTCGTACCAGCCGAAATAAAACTCGTAGACGGCCTTCGCGTTGTGGCGCAGCGTGCCGTAGTAGCTGCGATCGGCGAAGGCGGACGCCAGCGACTCGGGCAGCTGGATCTGCTCCGCGATCTCCTGCGGCGTCAGGCCCTGGTTCGCGAGGCGCAGCGTCTGATCGTGGATGAAGCGGTACGTATCGCTCTGCTTTTTCAAATAACTGACGACACGCTCGTGCCCCCACACCGGCCAGTGGTGGCTCGCAAACACGACCTCGGCGTCGCCAAAGCGTGCGAGCGCCTCGTCGATGTAGCCGCTCCAGCGCAGCGCGTCGCGGACCTTGGCTCCGCGCAGGGTGTAGAGGTTGTGCAGCGTATGCGAGACGATCTCGGCGCCGCAAAAGGCCTTCGCATCGGGCAGGTAGAAGGTGAGCTCGGCGGGCGCCTCGGAATCCGGGGCGTACTGGAACACGAAGCGCACGCCGTCGAGCGTCAGCTCCTGTGGCGTGTGATCGATCAGCTCGGTGGGCTCGAGCAGCCCGATCGTGCCGCGGGCTGGCGTCTTGCCGAGGCCGGAGTCTACGTGCCCGCGCGCATCGCGGGGCAGCTGGGTGCCATACATGAAGGTCGCGCGCCGGCCCATCGCGACGCCCGCCAGCACGTTCTCGCTGGTCGCCTCCTCGAGGAAGCCGCGCGGGGCGACGATGCGCACCCCGCCCTTCGCAAGCTCCTGGTCGGAGAGCACGGCGTCGATGCCGCCGAAGTGATCGATGTGGCTGTGCGTGAAGATCACGGCGACGATCGGCAGCGGCCCGAGATGCTTGCGCGCGAGCGCGAACGCGGCGGCCGCGGTCTCCTGGCTCGTGAGCGGGTCCACGAGGATCCAGCCCGTCTGGCCCCGGATCAGCGTCAGATTCGAGATGTCGTAACCGCGAACCTGGTAGATGCCCTCGGTCACCTCGAAGAGCCCGTGCACTCCGTTCAGCTTCGCCTGGCGCCAGAGGCTCGGGTTCACGCTCGCCGGCGCGTCGCCCTTCACGAACGCGTAGGCCGCGGTGTCCCAGATCCGCTCGCCGCGCGTACCCTCGACCAGGACCTCTGGATCGCTCGCGACGAGCCCCCGCTTCGCATCCTCGAAATCCTGCGCATCCGCGAGCGGGAGCGTGCGGGCGACGGCGGCCTGCGCCTCGACGGTTTTCTGCGTTGGATCACTGAAGCCCTGCGCATCCGCGCCGGGGGCGCCCGCGGGCTGCGATGGTTCGCGGCCACACGCGAGAGCGAGAGCGAACAGGGCGATGCCGAGGATCCGGGCGCTCACCCGGAAAAACCTAGCATGTATGGGCGCCAGGCTTCGCGCTGCGCCGCGCGTCAGGCGAGCAGGCTGGCCGCGAGCTTGCGCCCGTAGAAAAATCCGAATCCGCTAGCGACGGTGCTGACGAGATGGCCGGTGATCGGTCCGAATCCGGCGGCGAGCCACCAGCCCGCGTACCCACCCAATGTCGCGCCGACGAGCCCGAGGAGCGTCAGCATCGCAGCCCTCCGAGGCGGCCGCGCGCGCCTCGCGTCTCCCATCGGCCGGTCGCGCGAGCAGCTTCACCCCAGCGCCGGCGGGGCACCCCTGGACCTCGACCCGGCGCCGCCGTATGTAGAGGCGGCACGGCGCGTGAGGAGAGTGTCGAACATGGACGAATCGACGGGCGCGCGTCCGCGCATCGCCATCATCGGTTCCGGATTCTCGGGTCTCTGCCTCGGGATCCAGCTCCAGAAGGCCGGCTTCCGGAGCTTCACGATCTTCGAGAAGGCCGACCGCGTGGGGGGCACCTGGCGCGAGAACACGTATCCCGGCGCCGCTTGCGACACGCCGTCCTTCGCCTACTGCTTCTCCTTCGAGCAGAAAACGAACTGGTCGCGCAAGTGGGCGCCGCAGTCGGAGATCCTCGCGTACCTCGAGCACTGCGCACGCAAGTACGGCTTGCTGCCGCACATCCGCTTCGACACAGAGATCGCCTCGGCCCGCTTCGATGCGCAGCGGGGCGTCTGGCGCCTGCGTACCCGGGCGGGCGAGGAGAGCGAGGCCGAAATCCTGGTCAGCGGGACCGGGCAGCTCAATCGCCCCTACACGCCCGAGATCCCGGGCCTCGGCGATTTCGAGGGGGTCGCGTTCCACTCCGCGCGCTGGAACCACGCCTGCGAGCTGGCAGGCAAGGACGTCGCCGTGATCGGCAATGCCGCGAGCGCGATCCAGTTCATTCCCGAGATCGCTCCGCGCGTCCGGAACCTGTTCGTGTTCCAGCGCAGCGCCAACTGGATGATTCCCAAGCAGGACCGTCCCTTCAGCGAGAAGGAGAAGGCGCGCTTCGCGCGCTGGCATTGGCTCGCGCGGCTCTACCGCTGGTGGATCTGGCTCGGCTTCGAGATCCGCTGGCCGGTGTTCCGGGGCAATGCCTTCCTGAGCCGACAGAGCCAGAAGCTCGCGAGCGAGCACGTCCGCAAGAGCATCCGGGATCCGGAGCTCCAAAAGCTGCTGATCCCGGACTATCCGATCGGCGGCAAGCGCATCCTGATCTCCGACGACTACTACCCCGCCCTCCAGCGCGAGAACGTCCACGTCGTCGGCGACCCGATCGAGCGTGTGACGCGCGACTCCGTCGTGACGCGCGACGGAGTCGCACGACGCGCGGACGTTCTGATCCTGGCGACTGGCTTCGAGACGACGTCGTTCCTCGCGCCGATGCAGATCGAGGGTGCCGAGGGTCGAAGCCTGGACGACGCCTGGAAGCAGGGCGCCGAGGCGTACCGTGGGATCTCGGTGGCCGGCTTCCCGAACCTGTTCCTGATGTACGGTCCCAACACGAACCTGGGTCACAACTCGATCATCTTCATGCTCGAGTGCCAGACGACCTACATCGTCGACTGCCTGCGGCAGATGCGCGAGCGCGGACTCGCGACGATCGACGTGCGCCGCGCTGCGATGCAGGATTTCAACGCGAAGCTGCAACGCGAGCTCGCCGCGACCGTCTGGGCCCGCACCGACCACAGCTGGTACAAGACGAAGTCGGGGCGCATCACCAACAACTGGTCGGGCTCGACGCTGCGCTACTGGTGGGAGACGCGCCGCGCCGACCTGCGCGCCTACGACTCGGTTCCCGCGAGCTCGCGAGGCACGTGACCGGCCGCGCTGGCGCCAGCCGGCTCCGCCCGGGCCGGCGCCTGGGTCTGCGGGGGTTCGCTCGGGCGCTCCGGGCAGCGATCGTCGTCGAATGCGTGCCGCTCGGCGGGACCTTCCATGTCGTCGAGCTCGCCGCGGCGCACCGATCGCAGGACGAGCAGCAGCATCACGCCCGCGAGGAGCAGCGTGGCAGGAATCGTGAGGGCCAGGAAGCCAGCCACATCACGACCACGGCGATGTCGAGCGGCCACTCGAGCTCTGCGTACTCCTTGGAGGTCGTGTGCCCCAGCAGCAGCGAGATCGCCGCCGCGACGATGATCCCGTTCCACAGCCACAGGTGGAAGCGGGACAACGCGTCCGAGAAGAGGCGCACGCGACACAGACGCTGCACGGCGTAGTAGCTGCCCGCGAATACCACGCCGAGCGTGAAGCCGAAGATCACGGCGTTCGTGTGGATCGGGCGGATGCGCCCGAAGTGCAGGTAGGGACCGAAGTTCAGCTCCGGCCATGCCAGCTGGAGCGCCGCCAGCAGGCCCACGCTCATGCCGACCACGCCCCACAGCAGAGCGCAGAGCGCGAAGCCCCGCACGACCGCCATGTCGTAGAGGTCTTCCGACCCCTGCCCGATCCCCGCTGTCTCTTCGGCCACGCAGCCCTCCGCAAAGTCGCGCGGCGCCGCGGCGGCACGAAGGGTGCCAACGCCGGCGGGCGCCACCGGGTGGCACACGGTTCGCAGATGTCGAGGGGCTAGGCTACGGAGGTCGCTTGCGCGCTCGAGCCCCGGCCGTTCGGGGGGCGTTCTTACCCATCGGAGATGCTCGTATGCGGTGCTGCGCCTCACTCGCCCTGGTGCTCGTCGCCGCGGCCTGGCTCGGCTGCGGTCCGCAAGGCGCGCAGGAGCCGGTGGTTTCGACGCCGTCCGCGACGGAAGCGCCGGCGCGCTCCATCGAGCCCGTCGTCGAGGTGACCACGGCCCGCGTGCGGCGCGGCTCGATCCTCGAGCGCGTCTCCGCGCCCGGCAGCCTGCGCGCGCGGCGCGAGAGCCGCATCGGAGCGGAGGTCAGCGGACGCATCCAGCAGGTCTTCGTGAACGACGGAGACCGCGTCGAGGCCGGCGCCCCGCTCTTCCAGATCGACCGCGGGCCCTACGAGATGGCGCTGCGCCAGGCCGCGGCGGTGCTGGATGTCGCGCGCGCGGAGCGCGCCCAGATCGAGGCCGACCTCACGCGCGGCAACGCGCTGCGCCGCAGCGACATCGTCGCGGCCGAGCAGCTCGAACGCATGCGCACGCAGGTCGCCGTCGCGAAGGCGCACGAGCGGCAGGCGGCCGAGGGCGTGGCCCTCGCGCGCCACCACCTGGAGCAGACGCTCGTCGTCGCGCCCTTCGGCGGCTCGATCGCGCAGCGGCTGGTCGACGAGGGCACCACTGCGCTCGTCCAGCCCCAGACGATCGTGGTCGTGCTCCAGGAGACGGACGTGCTCGAGGCCGAGGCGAACATCCCCGAGAGTCAGCTCTCCATCGTGCGGGTCGGCGATACGGCGCTCGTCTACGTCGAGGGTTTGCCGCAGCCGATCCAGACCGAAATCAGCGCGGTGAGCGACACGATCGATCCACAGGCGCGCACCTACCGCGTGCGGATGATCGTTCCCAACCCGGATCACGCCCTCAAGGCAGGGATCTTCGCGCGCATCGACATCCTGCCCAGTGCGAAACGAGACGTCATGCTGGTGCCGCGGGCGGCCGTGCGCAGCGAGGAGGGCGGCAACCGCGTACTCGTCGTGCGAGACGGACACGCGCAGGCCGTCGCCGTGCAGCTCGGCGTCGTCTCCGAGAACGAGGCCGAGGTGCTGACGGGGCTGAGCGCGGATAGCGACGTGGTCGTCGGCACGGCGGCGCGCGAGATCGCTCCCGGCATGGCGGTGCGCGTGGTCGCGGCGCCCGCGAGCCCCACCCCGTGAAACTCGCCGACACCTCGATCCGGCGTCCCGTCTTCGCCGTGATGCTGATCGGCGCCCTCGTCGTACTGGGCGTCGTCTCGATCCCCCGACTCGGCATCGACCTCTGGCCGCGCGTCGAGTTCCCGATGGTGGTGGTCACCACCGTGCTCGAGGGCGCGGCGCCCGAGACGGTCGAGCGCGAAATCTCGCAAGTCCTCGAGGAATCGATCAACACCATCGAGGGGATCAGCAGCCTGCGGAGCACCTCGAGCGACTCGCTCTCGATCATCTTCGTGGAGTTCGGGCTGGACTACGACATCCAGGAGAAGGCGCAGGACGTGCGCGAGAAGGTAGCCGTCGTGCGCGGCGAGCTGCCGCGCGACGTCGAAATGCCGGTCGTCGAGCGCGTGGACCCCGACTCCCAGCCGGTCCTGGTGGTGCTGCTCGCCGGGCCACAGTCGATCCGCTCGATCAGCGAGTTCGCCGACAAGCGCGTGAAGCCACGGCTCGAGCGCATCCCCGGCGTCGGCAGCGTGACGCTGGTCGGGAGCCGCAAGCGCGAGATCCGCATCTGGATCGACCCGCTGCGCCTGGGCGGCTACGGGCTCGCCGTGGACGACGTGCTGGGCGCCCTCGAACGTGAGCACGTCGAGCTGCCGGGTGGCCGGCTGGAGACCGAGCAGCGCGAGTGGGCGCTCCGGACCGAGGGGAAGCTCACCAGCGCCGACCAGTTCGGCGCGGTGGTGGTGGCCGAGCGCGGCGGAAGCGTGATCCATCTGCGCGACGTCGCGAACGTCGAAGACGGCATGGCCGAGGAACGCACGATCTCGCAACTGAACGGCCGGCGTGGAGTGGCCCTCCAGGTGCGGCGCCAGTCGGGCGAGAACACCGTGGCGGTGGTCGACGCCGTCGAGCGCGAGCTCGAGGCCGTGCGCGCGGACCTGCCGGCCGGCTACGAGATGCTCGAAGCGCGTGATGCGTCGCGCTTCATCCGCAGCTCGATCTTCGACGTCATGTCCGCGCTGATCTTCGGCGCGCTGCTGGCGTCGGGGATCGTGCTGCTGTTCCTGCGCGACCTCCGCTCCACGCTGATCACCGCGACCGCGATTCCGTGCTCGATCATGGCGAGCTTCCCGTTCTTCTACTTTTTCGGCTTCACGCTCAACACCATGACGCTGATGGCGCTCTCGCTCTCGATCGGCCTGTTGATCGACGATGCCATCGTGGTGATCGAGAACACCTTCCGGCACATGGAGCTCGGCGAGTCACCGAAGCAGGCCGCGTCGAATGCCACCGAGGAGATCGGGCTCGCCGTGATCGCGAGCGCGTTCGCGACCGCGGCCGTGTTCGTTCCGATCGCATTCATGACGGGCGTCGTCGGGCGTTTCTTCCGCGAGTTCGGGATCGTCGCCACCTGCACCGTCGTCATGTCCGCGCTGGTGGGGCTGACGCTCGTCCCCATGCTCTGCTCCCGCTACCTGCGGCCGTCCGGGGAGCACGGTCGGACCTACCTGCGGCTCGAATCGGTCTACCAGCGTCTCGAGACCTACTACCGCCGCACGCTCGCGTGGGGCCTTCGCCACCGCCCGGCCACGCTGGCGATCGGCCTCGCGGCCGTGGTCGCGGGAATTGCCGTGGCGCGCGCCGTGCCGGTCACGTTCATCATCCCGGAGGACCGCAGCGAGTTCAACGTCTGGCTCAAGCTGCCGCTCGGCAGCAGCGTCCACGCCACCCAGGGCGTGGAGATGGCCGTCGGGGAGGCGCTGCGCCGCAGCCCGGAGGTCGCGGCCGTCTTCTCGACCATTGGTGCCGGCGTCACGAAGCGCGTGAACGAGGCCGAGCTCTTCGTGCAGCTGGTGCCCAAGAGCGAGCGCAAGATCACCCAGCAGCAGTTCATGGCCGAGCTGCGCGGGCGCATTCGCGCGCTGGGACTCCCGCTCCGGGATTCCGCGGTCGAGGAGATCGGCTTCTTCAGCGTGGCGGGCTCGCGCAATGCGCAGATCATGTACTCGATTCGCGGTCCCGACAGCGATCGCCTCCAGTACTTCGCGCGTTCCCTGGTCGAGCGGATGAAGCAGGCGGGAGGCTACGCCGACCTCATGCTCTCCTACGAGACGGGCAAGCCGGAGGTCGCGCTCGAGATCCAGCGCGAGCGCGCCGCCGATCTGGGCGTCCCCGCGCTCCAGATCGGACGCACCATCTCGGCGCTCTTCGCAGGCTACAAGGCCGCCACCCTCGAGGAGGGAGGAGAGCGCTACGACGTGCGCGTGCAGGTGCTGCCCGAGTACCGCAACGACCCCGACAAGCTCTCCCTCGTCCTCGTGCGGGCGCCGAGCGGTGCGCTGGTCCCGCTGCGCAACCTGGTCACCCCGCGCATCGGCATCGGCCCGGTGCAGATCGAGCGCGAGAGCCGCACCCGCGCCATCACCCTGCGCGGCAACCTCGACGGCAAGGCGGCCGGCGATGCCGACGTCGAGATCATGGGCTTCGCGAAGGAGCTGGGGATCGACGGGGAGTACGAGTTCGCGGCCGTGGGCCCCTCCGAGCGACTGCGCGAGTCGCTCGCCGCGATCACCTTCGCGCTCGTCCTCGCGCTCGTCGCCATCTACATGATCCTCGCTGCCCAGTTCAATTCCTTCCTGCATCCCTTCACCATCATGCTCTCGGCACCGCTCTCCTTCATCGGCGCCTTCGCCGCCATCGCAGTGATGGGCTATCAGCTCGACACCCTGGGCCAGATCGCCTTCCTGATGCTGATGGGTGTCGTGATGAAGAACGGCATCCTGCTCGTCGACTACACGAACACCGTGCGCGCACGCGGCGTGTCCGTGCGGGACGCCGTGCTGGAGGCCGGCCCGGTGCGCCTGCGTCCCGTGCTGATGACGGCCGTCTCCACCATCTTCGGCATGATCCCGCTGGCGATCGGCGCCGGGGACGGCTCCGAGTGGCGCAATCCGATGAGCGTCGTGTCGATCGGCGGGTTGTTGGCGTCGACGTTCCTCACGCTGCTGATCGTCCCGATCGCCTACACGCTGGTCGACGACGGCCGGAACGCGGTGACGCGCTTGCTGCGCGCCGTCTCTGGAGCGCGGCGCGATCGATACGGGTATTCTGGAACCGATGAGGCCCCCCCGAGCTGAAGTCCTGCGCGGCCTTCTGCGCCGGCCGCGCAACCGCATCCTGCTCGGCCTGCTCGTGCTCGGGGTGAGCCTGCGCATCGCGCTGCCCTATCTGCTGCGGCCGCTGATCGTCTCCCAGGCTGACGCGGCGCTCGTCGGGCGCATCGAGCTCGCCGACCTCGGTCTCTCACTGATCCGTGGCGGTGTCACGCTGCACGGGCTCGAGGTCCACGTCGACGAGCTGCCGCCGCCCGCGCCGGAGGGCGCTCCCGCGCCCGAAGCGGTGCCGCCGGTCTTCGAGGCGAAGCGGCTGTGGACGCAGATCAGCTGGCTCGCGCTGCTGCGCAAGACGATCGACGTGCAGGAGTTCCAGCTCGAGGGCTTCGCCGTGCGGCTCGACCGCTTGAAGGACGGCCTGCTCCTGCCCAGGCCCGTGCCGGGCGAAGCGCCGGCCGAGCCCGAGACGAAGCCGCCGCTGGCCTGGTCCTTCGCCGCCGACAGCGTCGCGCTCCGGGATGGGCAGATCGCCTTCCGCGATTTCACCGTCGGCGAGGAGCCGCAACGCCTCGATCTGGCGGTGAAGGACCTCTCGGCGAGCGATCTCGCGCTCGTGATCGATGCAGCGGGCCTCGAGCCCGGGCACGTCGTGATCAGCGCACAGATCGGCGAGGGCTCGCTCGGACTCGACGCGCAGGTCGAGTCGCGGCCGGCGGGCCCGGCGGTGGTCTCGAAGATCACGCTCGCGAACCTTCCGATCGGCGGCGTGCGCGTGTATCTCAAGATGTTCGGCTGGAGCGACCTCGCCGGAACCCTCGACGCCACGATCGAGCACCGTTTCGAGACGGCTGGCGCCCACGAGGTCGGCGGCTCGGTCTCGCTTTCGAACGTCGTCGTGAGCGTTCCGAAGCTCGACCGACCGGCGCTGGCGTGGAAGAAGCTCGGCGTCGACGTCGAGAAGATCGATCTGATGAAGCAGCACGCCGCGGTGTCGCAGATCGCGCTAGAGGGCGCGCGCATCGTGATCGATCCGAGAGCGCAGGCGCCCGTGCCGCTGATCACGCCGCGGCCGGGCGCGCGCGCCGGGGCCGCGGCGGGAAAGACTTCGGCGCCCGAGCCCGCCGCCGCGGAAGCTTCGAAGCCCTGGACCTGGCGCATCGCAAGGGTCCGCCTCGCGGATGCCGGCATCGATCTGCTCGGAGCGGCGCAGCCGCTCCCGCTC
>Ga0210377_10001060_pt1 | contig 25627 bp, 13 predicted proteins | sample PLM4_65_b1redo_FD_155480 | JGI IMG/M metagenome (GOLD analysis project Ga0210377, IMG submission 155480) | Groundwater sediment microbial communities from an aquifer in East River, Colorado, USA - PLM4_65_b1 redo | ecosystem: Environmental > Terrestrial > Soil > Riparian zone | place: USA: East...
CGCGTCGATGCTGTACACCGAGAAGGTGTCCTGATCACAGTAAATAGCGACCCGGCCCCACGGCTCGGTGTTGATGCGGCCATCGGTCAGGCCGCCGCCCGCGCAGGTGGTTGTGAGCGAAATCGCCATATACGAACCGTCATCCCATAAGCCGTTGGTGAGGTAGGCGGCCACCACTGCCACCGTGTCGCCGGGGTTGAAAGTGGTGGCGTCGGAGTACGTATAGGTTACGCCAGTAATGGTGGTAGATAGAAAGGCATAAGAGCCACCCGCCACATCGAAGCTCGGCCCACCGTTTACCTGCACGGTGGTCACCGGGTAGACGTTGGCGGCGCCGCTTGCAGACACGTCGCCGGTGATAGTGATTGTGTGCGTGTCGCCATCGCACACAATCGCTGTGGGCGTCCAGGTTCCGCTCCACCCGGCCAGCGCGGGCGTCGCCAGCGCCAGCGTCAGGCCGATCAGAACGCCGAATACAGTCAAGTTCTTGAAGCCGCTGTTCTTCTGCATGGTTTCCCCTTCATTAGCAATTCACACTCTGACACTATCAGGATTGTATTCCAGACTATTCCGATACACAAATCGGTTGCGCGCCAGCCTGATCTGAGTGACACTCTGGGAGTTCTCTGTAACAACTATGAGGTTAGCTCTATGACACGCCACACATCGGTATTCCTGTTGTGCCTTGTCTGGCTGGCGCAGATAGGCTGCGCCGCGCCCACGCCGACCAGCCCGCCTTTCGCGCCGCCAGACACGCCTACCCCATCGCCCACCGAGCCAGCCGCCACGCCCGAAGCCGGGCCGACCATCGCCTCGACACCGATGATCGCCGGGTCGATCAAAGTCGGGGCGACGGTGTCGGACACGGGCGCGTTCGCCGAGCAGGGCCGGGCTGTCCGGCAGGGCTACACCTTCTGGCAGCAGTGGACCAATCAGCACGGCGGGGTCGAGATCAACGGGCTGCGCTACGGCGTCCGGCTGATCCTGCTGGATGACGCCAGCGACCCCGCGCAAACCAGCGCCCTGTATGAAAAACTGGCAGCCGAGGACAACGTTCACTGGCTGCTTGGCCCCTCCGCCGCCGAGCTTGTCCCGCTGGCGGCGGCGGTCGCGGAGGCGCACGGCATCCCGATGGTTGAATCGGCCAGCGGAGCCGACGACCTGTTCGGGCAGGGTTACACAGCGACCTTCTCATTGTTGGCGTCGCCGGGCCGGGCCAGCGAATCGGCGCTGAAGCTGCTGGCCGATCAGGGCGCGACGAGGCTGGCAATCGCCTATGACAACAACCCGCCCTACCGTGTTGTCGCCGCCGGGACGCAGGCGTTGGCCGGGACGCTGGGGATCACGGCAGTCTCCACCGACGTGTTCCCGCCGGGGGTCGTCGATTCCGCGCCGCTGTTGGCAAAATATCAGAGTCTTCGGGCGGACGCGCTGGCCGTGATCGGCGGCCCGACGGACGCGGCGACCTTCGCGCAGGGGATCAAGAAAAGCGCTTTCGCGCCTTCGGCCATCCTGCTGACCGACGGGCCGGGCAACGCGGGCTTCATGCAAGCGGCGGGCGACAGCGCGGAGGGGATGCTGGGCCTCAGCGCATGGGACGCTTCGGCGGGCTGGGCCGATGATCGGGTCGGGTCGGCCAGCGATTTCGCCACGCAGTACGCGGCGATGTGGGGCGACGAGCAGCCAGATTCACGGGCGGCGGGGGCGGCGGCGTGCGGGTTCACGCTGGCGGCGGCGGCGCAGCAGGCCGGGTCGTTCAAGCCGGAGGACGTGCTGGCGGCCTTGCCCGCGCTGGACATGATGACCTTTTTTGGCCCGGTCAAATTCGGCGCGGATGGCCGCAACGAGGCGCGGCCCATGCTGGTCATGCAGGTTCAGAATGGCGCGCTGGCAATCGTCGCGCCGGATAACGTCAAAACGAGCGATGTGGTGTATCCTTTGGCGAAGTAGCGCCATCTTCGGCTATCGACAGAGGGGGGAAGCTGTATGGCTGACCGACCCACTGGAACGATCACGTTCCTATTCACCGACATTGAGGGCAGCACAAAATTATGGGAGCGTCACCCGGACGCGATGAAGGCCGCCCTCGCCCGCCACGACGCGCTGATCAAACAGGCTATCGAAGCGCGCGGCGGGTATGTTTTCAAGACCGTCGGCGACGCGTTCTGCGCGGCCTTCGCCGAGCCGACCGACGCGCTGGAAGCGGCTCTGGCGGCCCAACGCGCGTTGAACGCCGAGACGTGGGCGCCAGAGATCGGCGCGATCCGCATCCGGGCGGCGCTGCACACCGGAGTCGCCGAGGAGCGCGAGGGCGACTACTTTGGGCCGCCGGTCAACCGCGTCGCGCGGCTGCTTTCGGCGGGGCACGGCGGGCAAACGCTGATCACGCTGGCGACACAGGCGCTGCTCCGCGACAACCTGCCCCCCAAGACCAGCCTGCTTGACCTCGGCGAACATCGACTCAAAGACCTGTTCCGCCCGGAGCACATCTATCAAATCGCTACGGACGGGCTGGCTGCCGAGTTCCCGCCGCTGCGAACGCTGGATGTCAGGATCACCAACCTGCCCGCCCAGCCCACGCCGTTTATCGGGCGCGAACGGGAACTGGCGGCCTTGATGAGCCTGCTCGACCGCCCGGACGTGCGTCTGGTGACGCTGACCGGGGCGGGCGGCACGGGCAAGACACGGCTGTCGCTGCAAGCCGCCGCCGACCTGATCGACCAGTATGAGCACGGCGCGTATTTTGTGGCTCTGGACGCCATCCGCGACCCATCGGGCGTCGTGCCGCAGGTCGCCGCCGCGCTGGGCTTCAAGCCATCGGCTGAATCGTCTGACATGCTGGGCGATCTCAAGGTTTATGTGCGCGAGCGCCAAATCCTGCTTGTGCTGGACAACTTTGAGCAGGTCGTTGAAGCCAGCCCGGCGATTGGGGAACTGGTCGCCGCCGCGCCGCGCCTCAAAGTGATGATGAGCAGCCGCATGGCGCTGAACCTGTACGGCGAGCATGACTTCCCTGTGCCGCCGCTGGGCCTGCCTGATCGTCATGGCAAGCTGACGGCAGCCGCGACGTCGCAGTACGAATCGGTGGCTCTGTTTATCCAGCGCGCCAAAGCGGTGAGGGCTGATTTCGAGATAAACGAGGGCAACGCCCCGGCTATCGCCGAGATATGCGTCAGGCTGGACGGCCTGCCGCTGGCGATTGAGTTGGCGGCGGCGCGTATCAAAATGTTCCCCCCGCAGGCCATCATGGAGCGGCTGGATGAGCGGCTCAAAATGCTGACCGGCGGCGCGCGCAATCTGCCTGCCCGCCAGCAAACCCTGCGCGGCGCGATTGATTGGAGCTACGATCTGCTGGACGATGACGAGAAAAAGCTGTTCGCGCGGCTGGGCGGATTCACCGACGGATGGACACTTGATGCGGCGGAAACGATTTGCCAACATGGCCTGCAGGTAGAGGTTGTGGCGCTGTTAGAGTCGCTACAAAGTCAGAGCATGATCCGCAGCATGGAAGCAATGAACAGCGAGCCGCGATTTGTTATGTTAGAGACAATCCGAGAGTATGCGGCTGAAAAATTAGAGGCTAGCCGTGAGCTAATCCCTGCGCGCCAAGCGCATGCGGCGTATTTTGCGCAGGTCGCCAGCCGCGCCGAAGGCCAGCTGACTGGACCCGACCAAGCCGAGTGGCTGGCCCGTCTCGACGCGGACTATGGCAACCTTGTGGCGGCGTTGAGCTTTCTGGCAGAGAAGGGCGAGGCAGAAACAGCCCTCACCATGACCAACGCCCTCACAAGGTATTGGTACATGCGCGCTCGCTGGCAAGATCGAGCGCTGTGGATAAATCGAGTCATTGACCTGCCCGGCGAAGTCACGCCAATCGTCAGGGCGCGCGCGTTAATTTCATATGGCCACGTTCTACGCGCCACACGCGTTCATGAAGCCAAGCAGCGCTATGAAGAGGCGTTAGAGCTCTGCCGGCGCATTAGCGATCAGGCCCTGATCAGCAGATGCCTTATTAATCTGGGCAACATCGCGCTTAACACAGGCGATTACGCCGCCGCTTCCGAGCGCTTTGAAGAAGGCGTCAGCATCGGGCAAAAAATCGACGATCAGGTGATTGTCGCTGGCGGGCTTATAAGTCTTGGCGAAGCCGCAACACGACAGGGCGAGTATGGCATCGCTGGCCAGCGCTTTCAAGAAGCGCTCGCCTTAGAGAGGTCCATGGGCAACATGGAGGGCGTTGAGTCAGCGACCGGTTGGCTAGGATTTGTCGCCCTCTGGCAGAACAATCTCCCAGCAGCGCGCCAATACCTTCAAGAGTCGTTGGAATTGGGCCGCCAATTACAAGACTCTATCGGGATTGTCATCGCGCAGGGCGCGCTTGCCCGGCTTGCCCTACGCGAGGGGGACGCATCGGCTGCGCAATCTACGCTCACTGAAGCATTGACGCTCCTGCTTGAGGCCTCGGCGGGACTAGGCGAAACATCGTGGAATCAATTTTTCGCTCACCTGCTTGACACAGCGGCGCGGCTTGGGGCAGCTTCTAACCAAATGAAGCAAGTCGTGACGCTCATGGGCGCGGCTCAGAAGCTGAGAGAAAGCGCGTTTGTGCCTGCGCCATTCGCCGAACGGGCCGAACACGAACAGATCATCGCTGCCGCGCACGAAGCGATAGGCAAAACCGCGTTCGAATCGTTGTGGAACGAAGGCCGGGCCATGCCCTTGGATTCGGCTGTCAATCTCGCTCTCAACGCGCCCAGCGACGATTAGCGCGGCAGGACAATCAGCAAACAGCCGGCGGCGTAATAGGTGGAGCATTCTGCGCGATGCGCTTCATAAGGGAACAAACAATGCCTGACCGACCTACCGGAACCATCACGTTCTTGTTCACCGACATTGAGGGCAGCACCAAGCTGTGGGAGAATCACCCGGACGTGATGAAGACCGCCCTCGCCCGGCACGACGCGCTGCTCAAGAAGGCTATCGAAGCGCGGGGCGGCTACGTCTTCAAGACGGTCGGCGACGCCTTCTGCGCGGCCTTCGCCGAGCCAACCGACGCGCTGGAAGCGGCGCTCGCCGCGCAGCGCGCCCTGACCGCCGAAACATGGCCCGCCGAGATCGGGGCGATCCGCATCCGAGCGGCCTTGCACACGGGAGTCGCCGAAGAGCGCGAGGGCGACTACTTTGGGCAGCCGCTGAACCGGGTGGCGCGGCTGCTGGCGGCGGGGCATGGCGGGCAAACGCTGATCACGCTGGCGACGCAAGAACTGGCGCGCGACCGCCTCCCGGCGAAAGCCACGCTGGTCGATATGGGCGACCACCGGTTGAAGGACTTGTCCCACCCGGAGCGGATTTTTCAGGTCAACGCGCCCGACCTGCCCGCCGATTTCCCGGCCCTCAAAACGCTCGATCTCAGGCTGACGAACCTGCCCATCCAGCCCACGCCGTTTATCGGGCGCGAGCGCGAGATCGCGGCGGCGCTGGCGCTCCTGCGCCGCGACGATATTCGCCTCGTCACCCTGACCGGGCCGGGCGGCACGGGCAAAACCCGCCTGAGCCTGCAAGTGGGCGGCGAGCTGGTCGATCAGTTCCCCGATGGGGTGTATTTCGTGCCGCTGGCGGAAACCACCGACCGCAATCTGGCCCTGTCTAAAGTCGCGCAGGCGCTGGAAGTGCGCGAAGGCAGCAGCCAACCCCTGATCAATTCAATCACGGACTACTTGCAGGACAAAACCCTGCTGTTGATATTGGACAACTTTGAGCAGCTGGTGGGCGCGGCCTCGATGACGGCAGACCTGCTGGCGACGGCTCCTAAACTAAAGCTGTTGGTTAGCAGCCAGATCGTGCTGCGCATCCGGGGGGAGCATGAATTCCCGGTCGCGCCGCTGGCGACACTCAACCCGGCCCATTTGCCAGACTTAGACCATATCCTGCAAAATGAGTCCATTCAGTTATTCATGCAGCGCGCTCAGGCGGCGAACCCCAGCTTCGAGCTGACGCAAGACAACGCGGCGGCGGTCGCTGAAATCTGCCAGCGCCTCGAAGGCATCCCGCTGGCGATTGAGCTGGCGGCGGCGCGGGCGAAACTGCTTCCCCCGCAGGCGATGGTATCCAAGCTGAATGACCGCTTGGCCCTGCTCACCGGCGGCGCGCGCGACCTGCCTGCTCGCCAGCAAACGCTGCGCAACGCGCTTGATTGGAGCCACAGCCTGCTGAACGATCAGGAGAAAACCCTGTTCGCGCGGCTGGGGGTGTTTGTCGGCGGTTTCACCCTCGACGCCGCCGAAGCCATTTGCAACCCGGATAGCGCGACGGATGTTTTGGCCGGAGTGGAAACGCTGTTGAACAACAGCCTGCTTCGCCAAGATGAGAGCGACAACGGACAGACTCGCTTCAGGATGCTGGAAACGATCCGGGAGTATGCTGTCGAACAACTGGGCAAGATGGCGGAGCTAGCCGCTGTAAAACAGGCGCATGCGATGTTTTACATTGCCAAGATAGCCAGCGAAATCGGCTGGAAGATCTTCTCTTCCGAATCCGTGATGTGGCTGGACTGGCTTGAAATGGAGCATGACAACATTCGGGCCTCGCTGGCATGGTCGCAGACCACCAGCGAAGTTGACGATCTCAAGCCCATTTTACTGCTCACCCTGAGCTGGTTCTGGTACCGGCGCGGTTACCTGAGCGAGGGCCGCGCGTGGGCCAAAGCATATCTGGACACAGCGGGCACAGAGCTGGGAAGCGAAAGACGGGGGAGGCTGCTTTTGGGGGCCGCCTTGATGGCCACATGGCAAGGCGATCCAAAAGAAGCCGTGGCTATGGCCGACGAAGGTTTTGCGACGCTGCAGCGGCACGAGGATGAGAAGTTTCTTCCGTTTGCGATGACGGGGCTGGGGATCATCCATATCAACATGGGCAATCACGCGGCGGCTCTTCCCCTGTTGACCGAAGGCTCTGAATTGTTCAAACAGGCCCACAATGATTTCTTCTACGCCACTACCATGGTGCATCTGGGCAACGCGGCGCTGGGCTTTGGCAAGCCGGCGGAAGCGCGGGAGTGGCATGAAAAAGCTTACCCGATTGCCAAGCAGGTCGGCGATGAATGGGTGATCTCATTCGCTTTGAACAACCTCGGCGAAGTGGCGCGGCTCGAAGGCGATTATGCCAAAGCGCGCGGCTATTATGAAGAGAGCGAAACGCTGCTGCGGAAGACGAAGGATAGTGGCGATCTGGCGCGGTTGGTTCACAGCCTCGGCTACGTGGCCCAACATGAAGGCGATCTAAACAAGGCACAGGCGCAGTTCGCTGAAAGCCTTGCCATGTTCCGCAAGTTTGGCAACAAGCGCGGCATCGCCGAGTGCCTGATTGCGCTGGCGGGCCTGCAAGCCATCAAGGGGCAGCCGCAGCAGGCCGCCCAGCTCTTTAGCGCGGCGGAGGCGATACTGGCTGAGGGTGGTGTGGCATGGTGGCCCGCTGATCGAGTTGAAGTGGAACACACGCGGGCTGCGATTCTGTCCGCGCTGGATGAGGACGCATTCAAAGCGGCATGGGAAAAAGGCAAGAGCCTGACACGGGATGAGGCGCTTGCTCTGGCGCTGGAAGAGGGCAACCATGACTGATCGACCCAGCGGAACTATCACGTTTCTGTTCACCGACATCGAGGGCAGCACCAAACTCTGGGAGAATCACCCGCAGGCGATGAAGGCCGCGTTGGCGCGGCATGACGCGCTGCTCAAACAAGCCATCGAATCAAAAGGCGGCTATGTTTTCAAGACCATCGGCGACGCTTTCTGCGCGGCCTTCGCCGAGCCAACCGACGCGCTGGAAGCGGCGCTCGCCGCGCAGCGCGCCCTGACCGCCGAAACATGGCCCGCCGAGATCGGGGCGATCCGCATCCGAGCGGCCTTGCACACGGGAGTCGCCGAAGAGCGCGAGGGCGACTACTTTGGGCAGCCGCTGAACCGGGTGGCGCGGCTGCTGGCGGCGGGGCATGGCGGGCAAACGCTGATCACGCTGGCGACTCAGGAGCTTGTCCGCGACAGCCTTCCGCAAAAAGTGTCGCTCGCCGATCTAGGCGACCACCGCCTGAAAGACCTGTTCCGCCCGGAGCGCGTCTATCAGGTCAACGCCTCCGGGCTGCCTTCGGATTTCCCGGCGCTGCGCACGCTGGATGTGCGGCTGACCAACTTGCCCGCGCAGGCTACCCCGTTCGTCGGGCGCGAACGCGAAATCGCCGCGATTATCGCCCTGCTCCGCCGCCCCGATGTCCGGCTGGTGACGCTGACCGGGCCGGGCGGCACCGGCAAGACCCGCCTCAGCTTGCAAGCCGCCGCCGATCTGCTGGACGATCACGAGCATGGCGTGTGGCTGGTCAACCTGGCCCCGGTGACCGACCCGACGCTGGTCGCGCCCGCTTTCGCCGCCGCGCTGGGCGTGCATCCCTCCGGCGATGAGCCGCTGGTCGAGACGCTCAAAGCGCATCTGGCCGGGCGCGACACGCTGCTGGTGATCGACAATTTTGAGCAGGTGGTGGAAGCCGCGCCGCTGGTTAGCGATCTGCTGGCATCGTCCAGCCGCCTGAAAGCGCTGGTCACCAGCCGCGAGGCCCTTCAGCTTTCCGGCGAGCATCGCTACGACATCCCGCCGATGGCGCTGCCTGACCTCAACCGCAAAGAGACCGTCGCGGTGATCTCTCAGTACGAGGCGGTCTCGCTGTTCATCCAACGGGCGCAGGCGGCCCAACCGGGCTTCGCCATCAACGAAAAAACCGCCCCGGCCATCGCCGAGATTTGCGTCCGGCTGGATGGGCTGCCGCTCGCCATCGAACTGGCGGCGTCGCGGGTCAACCTGTTCTCGCCGGAGCAACTGCTGGCGCGGCTGGCGGATCGCCTCAAGACGGTCTCCAGCGGTCGGCGCGACCTGCCCGCCCGCCAGCGCACCCTGCGCGGCACGATTGATTGGAGCTACGACCTGTTGAGCGCGGACGAGAAAACGTTGTTCGCATGTTTGGCCGTGTTTCAGGGCGGGCGGACGCTGGAAACCGCCGAGGCGGTCATCGGCGACGCGGCCAGCATCGATGTGTCCGAAGGCATGGAGTCGCTGGTCAACAAGAGCCTGCTCCGGCAGGCGAGCGGGGCGACAGGCCAGCCACGCTTTGTGATGCTCGAAACCATCCACGAGTACGCCCGCGAAAAATTGAAGACTCGCCCCGACGCGGAGGCCATCCGCGCCCGCCATGCTGCCGTGTTCGCCGATCTGGCGACCCGGCTGCAAGCGGGCCTCGATGCCAATGACCCGCTGGATCAGTGGGCGTCCGTGATCGAAGACGAGGAAAACAACCTGCTGGCCGCGTTGGAGTGGGCGTTCTCAGGTCATGCGGTGGCTGAGGGCGCGCGGCTGCTCAATGGCTTATATCAATACTGGTTCGTGCAAGGCAAGTACGAACTGCTGGGCGCATGGGCTGAACGCGCCCTGAGCCGGGAGGAGATTCTCCCGCCTGAGACGCGGCTCAAGATACTGGAAGCGGCGGGGCTGGCGCACTTTGGCATAGGCCAGCTTCCCAAGGCGCTGGAGATCAACCGCAAGGGCGCTGAACTGGCTCGCGCGCTGGGCGACCCGGCGCGGCTGGCGCTGATGCTGGGGCGGGTGGCCGGATCAACGATGGGCGACAAGAGCCTGTACGCCAACGCGCAAGGGTGGATTGCCGAGTCGCTGGCAATATGCCGCCGCCATCATTACCCGCAGCAGGAGGCCATCTCGCTGATTATTTTGGGCGAAGTCGCCCGCGCCCAGCACGATTTTGAGCGCGCGGCTCAGGCCAACCGCGACGCGATCAAGGTCGCCGAGGACAACAACATCCCGCAGCGCGAGGCGATGGCGACGGGAAATCTGGGCATGATTTTGAACAACCTGAATGATCCGCAGGCCATCGCGTATTCCCGCAAGGCCCTTCACAAGGGGCGCGACCTGAATTGGGACTGGCTGGTCGAAGAAAACCTGTGGGCGGTGGGGCGCTGCCTCGCCGCAAAAGGCCAGCCGCGCGCCGCCGCGCGCTTGTATGGGGCAGCGGAAAGCACCCGCGAAGCGATGGGGGCGCGCATCCAGCGCGGCGATCGGGATGATTACGAGCGCGGCCTCGCCAGCATCCGGAAGAGCCTCGACAAAGCCGAGATGGAACGCCTGTGGGCGGAGGGCCGCGCCATGACATTTGAAGACGCCATAACGTTCGCCCTTGAGGAGCGCGACAAAGATGCCTGACCACCCTGCCGGGACCCTGAGACATTCATCTTCTTGAATCTGGCGGCCAAACGCGTCAAAAACACATCTTTAATGATCACCTACCACGCAAACCATAACAAAGGGAAATAGCAATGGCACGGCTCGTTGTTGCCTCATTCACAGTCACGATTAGCGGCCAAGCGCCAGATTACAGCATCAAAGCGGAAGGCCCCAGACTCCTCAGTGATGAGCCGGATCCTTTTCACTGGAATCCGAGTCCGGAACTGCAGGCGATGCTGGATGACCTGCAAGACATCTCGCGCCCGATCACGCTGGAGTCGCTGGTGGCGATAGGCCGCGCCCTGTACCAAAGCGTGTTCTCCACCGAGATTGCGATGGGGTTTGGGGCGGCGCGCGCCCACGTCACCGACGAGCGGGCAGTGCGCCTGCGGCTGGTTGTCCAACCTGACGAACTCGCGCTGCTGCCATGGGAGCTGATGCATGATGGGCGCGATTTTATTTGCCTGCGCAGCAACGTCCCGATTGTGCGGCTGGAAGGGGAGCTGCAGAAAGCCACCCAGACCGCGATCAGCGGCAAGCTAAAGATTCTGTACGCCGCCGCCAGCCCGGTCGATATGCCGCCGCTTGACGTAGTTCAGCCCGCCGAAGACATCAAGAAGCAACTGGCCGAGGGCAGCGCGAGCAAGCGCATCCAGTTCGACATCCTCACCGACACGACGCTGGCCAAACTGCGAACCGAACTGCTCAAGGATTATCATATCCTGTGCTTCGCCGGTCACGGCGACCCGGAGAATATTTATCTCCAGTCGCCCAACGATGGCGTCGCGGAAGCCGTGCCGATCCTGACGCTGGCGCGCGACTTGGAAGGCAAGAAGACGCGGCTGGTCTTTCTGGCGGCCTGCGAGACCGCCGCGGCGGCCCCCGCGCTGGCCTACCGCACCGAAGTGCCAGCGGTGGTCGCCATGCAGTACCCGGTCGGCGACACCGACGCCAACCGGCTGACGGCGCGGTTTTTCGAGACGCTGGCGGCGTACCGACCGTTTGACGTGGCGATGGCCGAGGCGCGCAAGGCGATCATGAAGGATGAGCGCGTCAGCCGGAATGTCTTCGCGCCGCGCCTGTATCTCCAGACCGAGGCCAGCAATTTCTTCAGGCCCAACCGGAACTGGCTGGCGATCCTGTTCGCCATCGGCTTCGTGTTTGCGGCGATACTGGCCTGCATCGGCCTGAACACGGCGCAGGAAAATCTGAAAGACTTTGAGGCCAGCCAGCTTGCCGTGCAGGGGTCTCAGGTTCTGTCCAGCGGCGGGAACCCGGAGACGGCGGCCCTGCTGGCGCTGCGCTCCTTAAAGATCGCCTACCAGCCTGAGGCCGATCTGGTCGCGCAGGAGGCCGAGGACAAGATATGGACAAGGGCGATCCTCCGCACGCCGAGCATGGTGACCAGCGTCGGCTGCGTCACAGCCGCTTGCGAGCAGATTCTGGTCGCCAATGGCGGCGAGCACCCCGTGCAGGTCGTCAATCTGGATGGCCTGCGCGTCGATCATGCCATCGACAGCGCCACCGACATCTGGGGGCTGGCGATCAGCCCCGACGGCAAAACCTTTGCAGGCATCCAGTACGGCAAGAAGACGCTGGGCGTCTGGGACATTGCAACCGGCAAGCAGGCGCGCGTCCTCGCGGGCGGGACGGGCAAGGAATTCCAGATTGCTTACAGCCCGGATGGCAGCGTGATCGCGGCGGTGGAGGCGGACGAAGCGAAGGTCTGGGACGCCCAGACCGGAGAGCCTCTCGGTTCGCTGGCCTATGACGGCATGGGCACAGTGAACGCTTTAGCATTCAGCCCGGACGGGGCGCAGCTCGCCGTCGCCGACAACACGACGATCACGCTGTGGGACATGAACAACGGCAAACAGGTGTGGCAGTCTGCGGCCCTCAGCCAGCCGTCGGCGCTGGCGTTTAACGCCGATGGCCGCCTGTTGGCGGCAGGCGAATCGAATGGGAAAGTGGAGCTTCTTGACGCCGCGGACGGGTTTTCCATCAAGGTTATCACGGCCCATCAAAACGCCGTGCTGGCGGTCGCTTTCAGCCCCGACAGCGCCTTTGTCGCCACCGGCAGCCAGGACAAAACCGCCGTCATCTGGGACGTGGACACCGGGGAAGCGATCCAGCGGCTGGTGGGGCATACCGACCCTGTGCTCTCACTGACTTATGGGCCGGAGGGTCGATCGCTGCTGACGGGAAGCTGGGATGGCGCCGTCCGGCTGTGGGCCGTCAATCCAGCGCCGGAGCTGCACACGCTGACGGGCCACACGGGCCCGGTCAATTGGGCGATGTTCAGCCCGGATGCAACAACGATCGTGACCGCGAGCAGCGACAGCACGATGCGGCTCTGGGATCGCCAGACGGGCCAGCCCCAGTATCTGCTCACCGGGCATACGAGCGGGGTCGGCTACGCGGCCTTCACCCCGGACGGCCTGCGGATTGTGTCGCAGAGCGGCAGGGATGTTGTGCGCACGTGGAATGCCGAAACGGGCGAGCCAGAATTCACCTTCGGCCTTCCCGACCTGCCGATCTACTGGTTCGACTTCGGCTGGCAGAGCGACTATCTGGTCACAGATATGGCCGACTCAGACCACGGCGTTATTACCGCATGGGACATGCGGAGCGGTGAGGAAGCTGCCAGCATTGCGGTGGACAATCAGCCTATCTATGCGACTATCACCAATGACGGCAGCGTCATCTTTGGCGCGGGGGAAGACGGCAAGGCGCGCGCGTGGGAGGCCCAGACTGGCAAGCAGCTGTACGAAGTTAGTGGCTACGACGGGGGAATCAACTGGCTGGAAACCAGCCGTGACGGCGCGTTCGCCCTGACCATTAGCGGCGACCAGACCGCCCAATTATGGCGCATCGCGGATGGGACGCTTCTCCATACGTTTGGCGATGCCACCGACGCGATCACTGTCGCGCGCTTTAGCCCCAACGGCAAAATCATCGCGACCGGCGGCCCGGACCGGGTGGCGCGGCTCTGGGACGCATCCAGCGGCGATCTGCTTCAACTGTTGGCCGGGCATTTCTTTCCCATCAACTCGATTGATTTTAGCCCCGACAGCCAGATAATAGCCACCGGCAGCGGCGACAAAACTGCTCGCGTGTGGGATGTCGCCACGGGAAAAGAGCTGCTGACTCTCAAAGGCCATACCGAAGCGGTGAATCTGGTGGCTTTCAGCCCCGATGGCCAGTCGCTGGTCACTGCCAGCGCGGACGGCACAGCCCGCACATGGAACGTCACTGTGAAGGACAATTTCACGGCGTTTGAAGGGCACGCCAATTCAATCGAAAGTTTTGCGTTCAGCCCGGATGGCGAAACGATGCTCACCGGGGCGGACGACCAGACGGCGCGGGTCTGGGATGCCAACAGCGGCCAGCAGACCCGGCTACTCAGCGGGCACACCGACTCGGTATGGTGGGCGGCCTTTGACCCGACCGGAAACAAAGCGCTCACCGGCTCGCCTGATCAGAGCGTCAAAGTCTGGAACGCGGCGGACGGCTCGCTGCTCGACACGTGGGACATCCAGAACACTTCCCGGTGGGGAATCTTTACGCCGGACGGCAACCAGATCATTTTAGCCGTGCCTGCTATCGCCATTGAAGTTAGAAATGCCGGGGATGGCAGCCTGATAAAATCGTTGGCGTACCCGGCGTGGGCGAAAGCGATCTGGCACAGCGCGGACGGAGCCTTCTTGTACGCGGTCGGGACTGACAACACCCTGACCCAGTGGGACACCGAAAGCTGGGAGCAGACCGGGCAAATCACGTATGCCAACCCGCTTTTGGCCGTCAGCCCGGACGTGACGGTGGCTCTGACCAATGACCCCGGATTCGCTTCCACCACCGTTTATCTCGTCGATGCGGCCACCGGCGGAGACGACAAGTCATTGACCCTGCAAGGGCACTCAGGCGAGATTCTAAACGCGGTATTCAGCCCGGATGGGACGATGGTTTTGACCGCCAGTTTGGATCACACGGCTATTTTGTGGGATGTGGAGACAGGCGCTATCAGGCGCAAATACCGCCTTGACGGAATCGCCACTACACTCGCTTTCAGCCCGGACGGACAGCAGGTCTTTATTGGGCTGGAAGGCGGCCAGATCATCCGCAACTGGGTATCGACCGACAAGCTGGTTGAAGACCTGTGCCATAATCACCTGCTGCGCGACCTCACCGACGCCGAGCGCCAGACCTATCGGGTGTACGACACGTTTATCTACGGGCCGACCTGCGACAACTTCGGCCAGTGAAATGAATCGGGCGCCGCGCAACATTCTACGCGGCGCCCCCTACTGTAAGGGAAGATCATGACCGACCGCCCGACCGGAACGATCACGTTCCTGTTCACTGACATCGAAGGCAGCACGAAATTATGGGAGCGTCACCCGGACGCCATGAAGGCCGCCCTCGCCCGCCACGACGCGCTGCTGAAACAGGCTATCGAAGCGCGGGGCGGCTACGTTTTCAAGACTATCGGCGACGCTTTTTGCGCGGCCTTCGCCGAGCCAACCGACGCGCTGGAAGGTGTCCTCGCCGCCCAGCGTTCGTTGCAAAGCGAGAAGTGGCCCGCCGAGATCGGCGCGATCCGCATCCGGGCGGCGCTGCACACGGGGGTCGCCGAGGAGCGTGACGGGGATTACTTTGGGCCGCCACTCAACCGCGTCGCAAGACTGCTGGCGGCGGGGCATGGGGGGCAGACCCTACTCTCATTGGCAACCCAAGAACTGGTGCGTGACAGCCTACCCCAGAAGACCAGCCTGCTTGATCTAGGCGACCATCGGCTTAAAGACTTGTTCCGCCCGGAGCATGTGTTTCAACTCAACGCGCCCGACCTGCCCGCCGAGTTCCCGCCGCTGCGGACGCTCGACGCAAAGCTGACCAATCTACCCGCGCAGCCCACGCCGCTGATCGGACGCGAGCGCGAGGTGGCAGCTATTCTCAGCCTGATGCGCCGCGACGACGTGCGGCTGGTGACGCTGACCGGGCCGGGCGGCACGGGCAAGACCCGCCTCGGCTTGCAGGCCGCCGCCGACCTGCTGGACGAATACGAACACGGCGTGTACTGGGTCGATCTCGCGCCGATTACCGACCCCGACCTCGTGCTGCCAACCATCGCCGGGGCACTGGGCGTCAAAGAGTCGGGGGATCAACCCCTGATCGACTCGGTCAAGCGTTTTCTACGTGAGCGTCAGCTTTTGCTGGTCATCGACAATTTCGAGCAGGTGATCAAAGCCTCCCCCGTCGTGGGGGAACTGCTCAAGGCCACGCCGAAGGTCAAGATCATCGCCAGCAGCCGCGAGAAGCTGCGGGTCTACGGCGAGCACGAGTACCCCGTTCCGCCGCTGGGCTTGCCCGACCCCAGGAAACAGCAGACGGTCGCGGTGGTGTCGCAGTATGAAGCAGTGGCACTGTTCATCCAGCGCGCCAAAGCCAGCCACCCCGCCTTTGAGATCACCGACCAGAACGCCCCGGCGGTGGCCGAAATCTGCGTCCGGCTGGACGGCCTGCCGCTGGCGATAGAGCTGGCGGCGGCGCGATCTCGATTGCTCAAGCCGGAAGCCATGCTGGAACGCCTGAAAGATCGGCTGAAGACGCTGACAGGTGGCGCGCGCGATCTGCCCAAGCGCCAGCAAACCATCCGCGGGATGATCGATTGGAGCTACGACCTGCTCGACGACGCCGAGAAAATGTTGTTTGCGCGGCTGGGGATTTTTCAGGGCGGGCGGTCCATCGAAGCAGTCGAGGCGGTATGCGGCCCCGGCCTTGACCTTGACGTGACCGATGGGCTGGAGTCGCTCCTGAACAAGAGCCTGCTGCGTGAAGTCGAAGGGCTGGCTGGCGAACCCCGATTTGTGATGTTGGAAACGATCCACGAATATGCCCGCGAGAAACTTCGCGACAGCGGCGAGGCCGAGGCGATCCAACACCGGCACGCCGAGTATTTCGTGGCGCGGGTCGAACAGTTCAAGCGAGACATACGCGCGGGCGGCCAGCAATATGAGAGGTTCGCATGGTTGGATGTGGAATACGCGAACATGCGCGCCGCACTGGAATGGTCTCTGGAAGGCGCGGAAGCTGAAACGGGTTTGCGGATCGTGGGCGCAGTGTGGCCCTACTGGTGGCGGCAAGGACACCATGTCGAATGGCGCGGCTGGATCAGCCGGGCGGAAAAAACGAGCGCGGAAATGCCACCGCTCCTGCGGGCTGGCGTCCTGAGGGCGAAAGGCAATATGCTATACGCCTTCAATAGTTGCGCCGAGTCCAGGCGGACGCTCATAGAAGCGGTTGCCATATATCGGCCATTTGGCGATCCCTATATCATAGGCATGACATTGGTCGAACTAGCCGCTGCGTCGTTTGGGATCGCAGACGAATATGTGGAAGCCGTCGCGTCATGCCAGGAAGGGCTGGCGCTGCTGCGCCAGAGTGACGATAAAGGCGGGATCGCGCAGGGGCTTAACGTCTTAGGTGAGCTGGCGCGTAACCATGGCGACAACGATCTCGCGCAGTCCGCCTATGAGGAATGCCTGACCGTCGCCAAAGAGATCGGCGATAAGCTGCGCGAGCTAATTCAGTATGCCAATCTGGGACTTGTCGCGCTGAATCGAGGCGAGTATGATCAGGCGCGACAATTACAAAAACAGGCCATCACGCTGGCGGTCGAGGTGAGCAACAGGGTTATGATTTTGCATGTGTTGCCATTTGCGGCTTGTGCGTTGAGTGGTCGCGGCCAGCCACGCCGCGCAGCCCGTCTGATTGGGGCCAGTGAAGCGCTGCATTCCAGCATGGAGATCGAGATAGAAGCCAGCGACCTGCTTGAGTATGAGCGTCAGGTTGGGATGCTGCGCGAGCAGCTTGGGGAAGAGGAGTTCAATGCGCTGCGGGTGGAAGGGAGTGTCATGTCGCTGGATGAAGCGGTTGAGTACGCGCTTCAAGAGGTGGAAGACGATGCCTGATCGACCTGCTGGAACGATCACCTTTTTATTCACCGACATCGAAGGCAGCGCGTCGGCTAACGTGCGAACCTCATGCGCCGCGTGTACAATCCGCCTCACGAAAGGACATAGCCCATGATCCCCCTCCGCGACGACAATCCCCGCCGTTCGTTCCCGATCCTCACGGTTGGCCTGATCGCCATCAACGTAATGGTGTGGCTGTACGAATTTCTGCTGCAATCTTCCGGTGAGCGGGCCTTTCTGGAATTTCTGTACCAGTGGGCGCTGATCCCCAGCAACCTGCTGGCCGATCCCGTCGGGGCTGCCCCTACCCTGATCAGTTCGATGTTCATGCACGGCGACTGGATGCACATCATCGGCAACATGGTCTACCTGTGGGTGTTCGGCGACAACATCGAAGACACGCTGGGCAAGGGGCTGTTCCTGCCGTTTTACTTCGCGTCCGGGTTGGCCGCGTCGTTCGCGCAGATCATGATCAACCCGGCCAGCGATGTTCCCAATATCGGCGCGTCGGGGGCGATTGCGGGCGTGTTGGGGGCGTATCTGGTGTTGTTCCCGCGCGCCAAGGTGCAAACTTTGACGTTCATTTTCGGCTGGGGCCGGATGATGATGCTCCCGGCGATATACCTGCTGGGCTTCTGGTTCATTTTGCAACTGCTGCCCGGCGTGTTGTCGATTGGCGCGGCGGGCGGCGGGGTGGCCTACTTCGCGCACATCGGCGGGTTTATCGCGGGCGGGCTGGCGATGCTGGCCTACGGGCCTATGCGCGGGTTGCCAACGATCCTGACCGGCGCGGGGCGGGAGCAGGGGCAGATTGGTGGCGGGGATGATTATCGGCAGTTCTGAGGACTGTCAGGGAAGTTATCGCGTCTTATAGTTTGGATTTGAGACGCACAGCGCAGGTCTGTGAACTATCATTGCTAGAAGTCACCGTTTAGCGTGGCTTCGATGATGTCATAAAGCTGCTCAAAGTTGCGCTCCAGATCGCGGGCTTGGAAACGCAAATCGAGCACGGCGTTCCGCAGAGGTGTTAGATCATCCACGAGGGCTTCTGCCGCTTTCCACTGGCGATCCTTTTCTTTGAGGGTCGACATCTCCTCTTCGGAAAGCGGCGCAAACAGGCGGACGTAGGCTTGCTCACCATCTTGCGCATGTTGAGACATAATGCTGAGAAGCTCACGAAGCCGCATGACTTCCTGCCGTATCCTCTCAATCTTCTCACGATCAGCCATGACTTAACTCTCCCTGAAGTAACGGGCCTCAACGCTTCGTGAAGAAGCAGTCAGTTGTTTTGTGATATGGCTGGCTTTGGGCTATCATCGCGGCACGAGGTTCAGCGGCTTGCCCTCGAAGCGCCAATTCAACGAGGATAACATGATCGATCTTATTCGTAAACTTGTGGAAGCGTATGGCCCCAGCGGGCACGAAGACCAGACCCGCGAGATCGTCCTCACGGAGATCAAAGGGCTGTATGACGACATGACGGTGGACGCGCTGGGCAACGTGATCGCGTGGAAGCGCAGCGGGATCAAGGACGCGCCGCGCCTGATGCTCTCGGCGCACATGGACGAGATCGGCATGATGGTCAGCCATATCGACAAAGACGGCTTTATGCGTTTCACCGCGCTGGGCGGCCTCAACGCCAACACCCTGCACGGCCAGCGCGTCCGTTTCGCCGATGGAACCATCGGGGCGATTGGCGTCGATTCGGAAGTGGGATGGGGCGACGCGCCCAAGATCGAGCAGTTGTTTATCGACGCAGGCAATGGCGGCAAAAAACACGGCGTTAAAGTCGGCGACGCGGCGGGCATGTTCCGCGAGATGACGGTCAACGGGACGCGGCTGACCAGCAAGACGATGGATGATCGCATTGGCTGCGCGGTTCAGATCGAGACGATGCGGGCCGTCCAGGGCAAGAAGCTGCCCAGCGATGTAGCTTTCGTGTTCAGCGTGCAAGAAGAGGTCGGCCTGCGCGGGGCCAAGACAGCGGCTCACGCCGTCGATCCGCAGCTGGGGATCGCCATCGACGTGACGCGGACGGGTGACACCGCCAACGGGATCAAGATGGAAGTGGCATTGGGCAAAGGCCCGGCGATCAAGATCAGAGACTCCGGGATGCTGGCCGCGCCGGAAGCCATCGCGCACATGGAAAAAGCGGCGAAAGCGGCCCGTGTCCCGTATCAGCGCGAAGTGCTGCTGGCAGGATCGACCGACGCGGCGGCGATGCAGCTTGCGCGGGCCGGGGTGCGCGCCGGATGTCTCTCGATCCCGTGCCGCTATATTCACACCACCAGCGAGACGGTGGACATCAAGGATGTGGAGGGCGCGATCAAGCTGCTGGCGAAGGCGGTCGAGATGCCAATCAAAGCCTGAGGTTTCGCAGGCAGCGCTCCAAAAAATAGAGGCGTCCGCTGGACGCCTCTATTTTTTCTCATCTTTCTTCTCCTCGTCCAGATCACGCGGGATATACATGCCAGGGATATGCAAGGTGGTGTGCCGCGCTTTGAGGCCCGGCTTGGCTTCCACCGGCGCGGGCGCCCCCTGAATCTGCCCCTCCTCCAGCGCGCCGGGCTTGGTGGAATCCGGGTCATGCGGGGGCGGCTCCGGCTTGATGCCCGGCGCGGGGATATGCCCGGTCAGGATGGATTGCCGCAATTCTTCGATCAGCTTGTTCAGATCAATGGGCTTGCGCAGATAGACGGTCGCCCCGCAGGCCAGCCCTTTAAGCTCGTCATCCTTGCCCACCCGCGCCGAAAGAATCAGGATCGGCGTCTTTTTCAGGAGCGGGTGATGCCGCATCAGGCGGCATATCTGGTAGCCGTCGGCGTCCGGCAGCATCAGGTCAAGGATCACCGCCTGCGGCTGGGCGTTGATCGCTAGCTGCATGCCACCGGTGCCGGTCAACGATCCCGTGACCTCGAAATCAAACAGCTCAAGGAACTGCTTGAGCATCTCGACAGTTTCGGGTTCGTCATCAATTACAACAATATGCGGCTTGGTCATAGGTTAGCCTATGGCGTATGGCTGATGGCGCATGGCTGATAGCTGATAGCTGATGGCGTATAGCTTATCGCTAATTGGCTTTTCAAGCGAGTCTGACAGCGAGACGTGAAGGTTAGTTATTTGAGCTGTTTTTCGTAAACCCGGTAGGTCTTGTAGATATGCGCCCCCAGTTTTTCAATGATGGCGTTCATCTTGTCGTTGTTGTCCAGAATCCACGACATTTCGATGTCCACATAGCCGCGCTTCAACCCGGCCATGAACATTTCGTAGTACATCAAGGCGTCAACGCCCGTCGCGCGATACTCTTCCAGAATGCCCAGCGCCCAGATGCGAACGCCAGTCGTCTTGCCGCGAATCTTCCAGTGCCAGATCAGCTTCAATAGCTGCCAGATTTCAGGCTCGCCGGGCTTCATGCGCGCCAGCCGCATCGGCTCGTACACATCCGGCATGGGCAGGCCAAAGGCGACTGGCTTGCCATCGACTTCCGCGAACATGGCAATGTTGGGATCAATCATGTCTTTCAGGCTGTGCGCCAGATTGTCGATCTCGGCGTCCGACATGGGCACAAAGCCCCAGTTTTTGGCCCACGCCTCGTTGTAGATCGTCTTGACTCGCCCGACTTCTTCCCGGAAGTGGCTCATGTCCACCCTGCGAATTTTGAAGTTCTTGCGCTCCCGGACTTTCTCGGCCACCCGCTTGATCTTGGCAGGAGGCTTGTCCGCCTTTTTGCCGCCCCACAGGTTGCCGTCAAAGAACCAGTACCATAAGTCCATCGCTTTGGTCATGCCGGGGTAGGTTTCGACCAGTTCTTTAGCGTACGACGGCGCGATAGGCGACTGGATCATGTGGCGCTGATCAAAGCCATCGACCTGCAAGCCGATTTCGCTGTTGGTGCTGTAGGTGGCTGGCCCCATCAGCTTGTTGACGCCCTTGGCCCGCACCCAATCCTCGGCGGTTCGCAGCAGCGCGTGCGCCGCCTCAACGTCATTCAATAGCTCAAACTGGCCGAACCAGCCCGCGTTCTGCTCTTGAAACTGGTTGTAGGCATGGTTGACAAACGCGATGATCGTCCCCACCGGGGTGTCGCCGCGCCACGCAATGAATTTCTGGTGGTCGATGTGCTGTAGCTCGACATTGCGCTCTGGATCGAAGAACTTGACATGCTCGCTCCACAGCGGGGCGGCCCACACCGGATTGTCTTTGTAAACTGTCCAGGGCATGCGCAGAAAAGCCTGCAATTCGGCGTCTGTGCTGACTGGCCTGACGACAACATCGTGCATGGCGCGATTCCTCGTGTGAACAGCGGCGAAATGTAGGGCAACTATAGCATAAACTGCGGCGCAAGGGGAATTGGGCAATGGCGATGTGCGCAAGCGTGATAGAGCGCATCGGCGGTGGATGTCATCCGGCATGTCTCCCGCGCGCAGGGCAGGCTATAATGGGATCGAAGAGAGAATCAAAACAGTCTACGGAGTCGGCGATGATCACTATCTTCAAGAGCAGCGATAACGGCCTGAGCCATCTCTCCGAGTTCGCCCCCGGAAGCTGGGTCTCAGCCATTGACCCCGACCCCGCCGAGATCGCCCTTCTGCGCGACAAGCTGGGCGTTCCTGAAGATTTCATCCGGCATCCGTTGGATATGGACGAGCGAGCGCGAACGGAAAAAGAGGATGGCGCGATGCTGGTCATTTTGCGCGTTCCGCACTTTGTCGGGGAGGCCGCCGACCTGCCCTACGTCACCGTGCCGCTGGGGATTATCCTGCTCGACCAGCAGGTGGTGACCATCTGCAAGACCGACAGCAGCATCCTGCGCGAGCTTTCCAGCGAGCGGGGGCGCGGCGTGCGAACCGCTAAGAAGACCCAGTTCGTTTTGCACTTGCTGCTTTTCACCGCCGACCGCTTTCTGTCGTATCTGGGCGACATCAACCACGCCGTTGACGCGCTGGAAGATCGGCTGCAAGCGTCGCTGCGCAACCGGGAAGTGCTGGAACTGCTCAAATATCAGAAGTGCCTGACGTATTTCACCACCGCCCTCACCCAGAACGACCTATTGATCCAGCGGTTGACCAGCCACAAACTATTCCACCAGTACCCTGAAGACGAAGACCTGCTGGAAGACGCGCAGATCGAAATCCAGCAGGCGCTGGAAATGACCAATATCGCCAGCGGCATCCTCAGCCAGATGATGGACGCCTTTGCCTCGATCATCTCGAACAACCTCAACGTGGTAATGAAGTTCCTCGCGTCGGCGACCATCATACTGGCCCTGCCCACGCTGATCGCCAGCGTCTACGGGATGAATGTCGGGCTGCCCTTAGCCCAGCACCCGCTGGCCTTCTGGGGGATCCTGCTGGTGTCGGTTCTGCTGGCAGCCGTCACGATAATGGTGTTCATCCGGCGCGACTGGCTGTGACCGCCGCGCCTTCCCCGGCGAACAAGCGTTTTTGGAAAAACAGCGCGACATTCACCAGCCCGATCATCACCGGAACTTCGACCAGCGGGCCGATCACCGCCGCGAACGCCGCGCCGGAGTTGATGCCAAACACGGCTACCGCGACGGCAATCGCCAGTTCAAAGTTGTTGCTGGCGGCGGTGAAGGCCAGCGTCGTGGTCTGGGGGTAATTCGCGCCAAGCTGCCGCCCCATAAAGAAGCTGACCAAAAACATCACGACAAAGTAGATGATCAGCGGGACGGCGATGCGGGCCACGTCCAGCGGTATCTCGACGATCAGCTTGCCCTTGAGGCTGAACATCACGACGATGGTGAACAGCAGCGCGATCAGCGTCAATGGGCTGACACGGGGCACGAATTGGGCCTCGTACCATGCGTCGCCTTTCAAGCGCCGCAAGGCGAACCGCGTCAAGAACCCGGCGATCATCGGCACGCCCAGATACGTGAACACGCTCTGCGCGATCTGCCCGATGCTGATGTTCACGATGCTGCCGGACAACCCGAACAGCGGCGGCAAGACGGTGATGAATACCCACGCATAGACGCTGTAAAACAGCGTTTGAAAGATGCTGTTAAAAGCCACCAACCCGGCGGCGTATTCGGTGTCGCCTCTGGCGAGTTCGTTCCACACGATCACCATGGCGATACAGCGCGCCAGCCCGATCATGATCAGGCCGACCCTATACTGCGGATAGTCGCGCAGGAACAGGATCGCCAGCGCGGTCATCAGGATCGGCCCGATGACCCAGTTCTGAATCAGGGATAGGCCGAGAACCCTGACATTGCGGAACACGCCGCCCAGCTTTTCATACTTCACTCTGGCGAAGGGCGGGTACATCATCAGGATCAGCCCCGCCGCAATCGGGAGGTTGGTCGTGCCGACCTGAAACTGGTTGACAAAAGCCTCAACGCCGGGCGCTAAATAGCCCAGCGCGACCCCCAGCGCCATCGCCAGAAATATCCACAGCGTCAGAAAGCGATCCAGCGTCGGAAGCATGGAACGGCGAGCAAGCGGAGCCAGCGTGTTTTCGCCCATATCGGTAAATCCCCTTTTTGTGACTACTCAGCCACCACCCCCACCTGACCTCGCTACCCCTTGCAGGGGTAGACTGCTAGGTCTGTCCTCCCCCGCGCGCGGGGGAGGTGGCCGCAGGCCGGAGGGGGCGAGCAGTTACCCCTTTTTGATAGCTAGATTATGCTGGCCTGCCGTTCAGAAACGCAGTGATCATTATCACGCGCTGTCCGTGACGGTCAGAGAAATCCAAAGCACGAAAAAGTATGCGGGCATCTTGGTATTTCAGCCTTAGCGGGCGACCTGCGGTCGCCCCTACCTCAGACTTTTTCGTGCAACAAGAGAAATCGCCCTGTTTGACGAATCCCTGTCCCTCTCCTATAGTAGTCGTCACCCACTGTTCCTGAAGAAAGGCAGCCTTATATGCCCACAACACCCTCACGCCGCAGGCCGCCCACGCCCAAACCCGATGTCTCGGTCAGCGTTCAGGGCGATGTCGAAGGCGAGTTGTACGTCGCTGGCGGCGATATCAACGTCACGCAGTATTCGCGCGAGGATCGGCTGCTGCGCCGCACCCGCGAGGCGCTGATCGACAAAGTCCACCAGTTCTGGATCGAGGGCGTGCTGGACAAATCGCTGCATGGCGTGGCGATGCTCGACCTCGGCATGAAGTCGAGCGAGGAGGCGGTTCAGCATCCGTGGGAGACGGTGGTCAGGGGGCTTGACCCGCAAAAAACGTCGAGCGTCCCTGCCCGCCAGACCATCGTCGATGTGTTTGACGGGTTCAGCCGCGCCCTGTTGATCCTCGGCCAACCGGGGTCGGGCAAGACGATCACCCTGCTAGAATTGGCCGACGCGCTGATCGACCGGGCGCGGGAGGACGAAGAACAGCCTATCCCGGTGATCCTCAGCCTGTCGTCATGGCAAGGCGAAACGATCAGCGCGTGGGTGGTCGCGGAACTGGCCGACAAATACGGCGTGCCGCGCGCGGCGGGCCAGGCATGGGTGGACGAGGGCGAATTAGCCTTGCTGCTGGACGGGCTGGACGAAGTTCATGCCGACCACCGCGCGGGCTGCGTGGAGGCCATCAACAAGTTCCGTGTCAGGCACGGCCTCGCGCCGATGGCGGTCACGTCCCGTCAGGCGGAGTATGAAGCCATCGGCAAGCAGTTGGCGCTGGAAGGCGCGGTCATCCTGCAATTGTTGTCCGACGCGCAGGTGGATCGCTATCTCAAGAACACCGGGGAGGAATACGAGTCACTGCGAAAAGCCATCAAGGCCGACCCCGCCCTGCATGAACTGGCGCAAACGCCGCTGATGCTGACCGTGATGATGCTGGCCTATCGCGGGGTGGAAATCAAGGACATCCCCGGCGGCAACACGGTCGGCGCGCGGCGACGGCTCTTGTTTGACCAATACATTGAACGGATGCTCAAACGCAGCCCGGCCAACGCCCCCTTCTCGGCGGACGACACACTCAAATACCTGAGGTGGATCGCCCTGCGCATGACCGAGAGCAGCCAGATGATCTTTATGCTGGAGAACATCCAGCCGGGCTGGCTGTCCACCCGCTTCTGGCGCTGGGCCTACAATACTGCGCAGCGCGTGGTAGGCATCCCGCTGCTGGCGATGCTGGCGGTCACGATCACGCTGGCGACGATGATGGCCCTGCAGGGCGCGCTGCTGGGCAACACCCCCGATGTCGTCTTGTTCAATTGGGGCGGCCCGCTGATTCTGGGCGGGCTGTTCTTCGGCGTGGCGGTCGGCGTGATCGCCGGGCGCAGCTCCCGATACGACATCCGCCCGATTGAAGGGCTGCGCTGGTCGTGGGGCTGGTCGTGGCGGCAGGCCCGGTTCGGCGCGCTGATCGGGCTGATCGTCAGCCTCGCGCTGTCGATGATCGCCTTCTTCTTTCTA
>Ga0210377_10001061_pt1 | contig 25622 bp, 24 predicted proteins | sample PLM4_65_b1redo_FD_155480 | JGI IMG/M metagenome (GOLD analysis project Ga0210377, IMG submission 155480) | Groundwater sediment microbial communities from an aquifer in East River, Colorado, USA - PLM4_65_b1 redo | ecosystem: Environmental > Terrestrial > Soil > Riparian zone | place: USA: East...
GCCTGTTTGGAGGATTCTGTTAGCTATGCGAAGGAACGACAGACGTTTGGCAAGCCCATAGCGCACCACCAATTGATCAAGCAGAAGATCGGCTACATGGCATTGTGGCATGAGTCATCCCGACTCCTATACCTACGCGCAGCATGGCTCAAGAATCAGGGGGTACGAAACACCCGCGAAACAAGCCAGGCCAAATGGTTTGCGACAGATCGCGCTGTTGAAGCGGCGTTAGAAGCGGTTCAGCTACATGGCGCCTACGGTTATTCCGACGAATACAACGTTGAACGTTACCTTCGGAACAGCAAAGGATCCGTCATCTACGAGGGCACAAGCGAGATACACCAGTTGATACAAGCCGACTATGCGCTTGGGTTTCGACAGAACAGCGCTCTGCGCTGCGAGTTGCCCGCCTATGACCTCGACTACTGGCAATCAGAGAAGTGACCTTTTTGACGCTTCAAATAGAGTGGCAAAGGTGAGGTTCGAAATACAGCATCGTGCCAACTTTAGGGGCTTGCAGCACCTACAGTAATTTGCGACTCCTCTATCCGTATGGTACAACATACAGTGCCTTGCTATGGGTTTGTATGCGCTCTTGAACCAACAGTTTATCATTCGGGAGTTTAGGTTTACGAGGGAATGCGCGGCCAGACTGGTCAACGCTGCCCCATGTGACTTTACACCCACCCTGCGAACGCAGGTTCACAGGCCACAGCAGACCCATAGCAGGGATACAATGAAAGTCAGCGATGCGCCGATATTACGCGGCGCATCGATCTTTATGAGCGCTTGCTGCTTGAAACCACAGCTATTGACAAGGTTTTTTACGTTGTCTCAATCAGTAAGGCTTTCAGGCGGCTGGTATCGGGTTTGGTCCACAGGGTAATGCCAGCGATGCTCCGCGAACGTGTTGCGAATAACATCTACGTGTTTACCAGCGAGCTTTACGCGCAGGTGACTGCAGGGGCAGTCATCACGTCAGCGGGAGCTGTTGTTATTGACACACTTCCGTTTCCCGTTGAAACTCGCCAAATAGCCCAGTTTATCGAGGAGCGACATAATGTGCCGGTGCGTTATGTCATTAACACCCATTATCACGCAGATCACACCAATGGAACTTGTTATTTTCGGCACGCGCGCGTCGTGAGCCATCGCCTATGTCGTGAGCTTCTTATGACCCGTGGACGTGACGCGATGGAAAAAGCGCGGAAAGGATCACGAGATATGAACGACATTCAACTCGTGCTTCCTCACATCATCTTTGACGATGGGATTGCCAAATTGCATCTGGGCGGGGTTACATTTGAGTTGTGGCACACCCCAGGGCATAGTCCAGATTCAGTAATGGTCTTGTTGGCAGAAGAAAGGATATTATTCGCCGCGGACACCTTAATGCCGTTGCCATTCTTCGCGGACGGAAGTTATGATGACTATGTGGCGACATTGGAAACATTGCTTCCTGAGACGTTTGAAAATGTCATTCAGGGGCACGGAGAAGTGATTCTACGTGGGGAAGTCAAGGATAAGATCGAGGAAGATTTGCGCTATTTGCGTGTGATGCAACACAAAGTTGAAGATTTGATCAAACGCAACAGACCTGTAGAAGCCCTTAACAAGATCGATATTGAAGCTTGCGGCAAAAGCAGAATCCCACTAAACGGCCTGGTTCAGAATCTCCATCGTGGCAATGTGCAAGCATTGTACTCTTCCTTAATCAAATCGCAGACGGAAACTTAAATCGACCGATTCTATATGGGCGGCCAAGGATACTGTCTGCCCGCGCCGGGCATGGGGTATCGTTTAGTTGTGATTAGCGCGTCTCCACGACGCAACAGGGCTTGAATTTCTGGCGCTGTCAGGAGCTGTTGGAGTTCTAGACTCGCCGCAGAGTCCCCAAATCGACCAACAAATTTCCCCAGATCCGCTAATAGATCAGCCGGAATCTCGTCACCTGCGAAGTCCCAGATAACTGTGCGCAATTTTGGAGCGGTGTGAAAACAAATCCCGTGATCGATTGCCCATATCGATCCTTGCTTATCCAGCAGGCAATGGCCCCCTTTGCGATCAGCATTGTTTATCAAGTGGTCGAATAGCGCGATTTGCCCCAACTGTGCGCGAAATTCCGAACCCAATGTGAAATAATGGCGATCAGGGTCATGTTCGACAAATAATTGAACCATGCCTCTTCCCTGTGGCCCATCACGCAAAACTGTAGGCGGAACAAGCCGCCATCCTAATGCCTCGCTAACAACAAACGCGGCTGTCTCGCGCTGGCACAAGCTTCCATCCGGAAAATCCCACAACGGGCGTTCGCCCTGGCGAGGTTTATATATTGCCAGAGCTTTGTCGCCGTCGCAGGACACGGTCATCAGGAATGTGAAATTTGAACCCCACGGCAGCCGACCATGCGCTTCTGTCATCTTGCCGTTCCGCAATAACTCTAGGGCTTGTGGGGTACCGAGTGGCTGATGTTGAGGGCGAACTGTCATAACTGCATCCTGATTCTCATCTTACTCTGAGACGGGTTCCTTTTTATGACCATTGCTCTTGGGACAAAAATGACCGTCGGGGTCCATTGGACGTCCGCAATTGCCACAGATTGGCCGCCCACCCGCCACCACCCCGCGTATGTGATTGGCTAAGACTAACATCTGCTGGCGCGAAAGCTTGAGCCGAACGATGCGTTGTTCCTCAATCATTTCCTCGGCTTGAAGCTCGCTCAACATTAACACTAATCGATCACTGTCATTGTCATAACCGAGGCCAATTTGCCCAACTCGAAACTGTGGGATGATTGGCTCCCTGAGAGCCATATCGGACTGCTTGCGTGGCTCAGAGGTTGTAAGGTTAAATTGTTCTTTGATGTCATTAAGAATTGAGCCGATACCTTCGGCGAGCGCAGATGCCTGCTCCTTTTCAATAGTAACCGTGAACAAACTGTCATTTTGACCGGCTTGTAAATGAAATACGCGGTCGCCTGGCGCGCCAATGGTATCTATAGTGATAAATTCGACAGACTCAAATTCGAATGGTTCGCTCATGTTTTGCCAGGCTACTTCTCCTGTTCATCGGTCATATGGTCACAATGATAAGTGTCATTAAGCCTGATTATAGTCGCCCCTGCCCTGTGAATGCCTATCATTGAAATTGAGGCAGGCGAGATAACAATACGCTGAAACTGGTCTAAGTGCATACCGGCATAGTGAGCGACAAGCGCTTTGATCACATCACCATGAGAAATGGCGGCAACCAGTCCGTGCGAATGCATAGCGACAATTTCCTCAATAGCGGCAATCGCCCTAACCTGCATTTCCCGAATACTTTCCCCGTTGGGAAATCGCGCCTGACTGGGGTTGTGCTGTATGGTTTTCCAAAGCCGCGTTCGAGCCAACTGGCGCAGCCGCTGACCCGTCCAATCACCATAGCGAACTTCGCCAAGCCGCTCTTCAAAAATTATTGTCAATCCTGCTTGATTGGCGGATATAGCATCCGCAGTTTCGGTGGCGCGCTCCAGGGGACTAGAGTAAATAGCGGTGAAATGAGCGTTTGCCAGCCGTGCCCCTAGCGCCTGCGCCTGCCGCTTGCCGTGATCGTTGAGATGCACTTCCGGCGTCCATCCGGCTAGTTTTCCGGCACGCACGAAGTCATTTTCGGCGTGGCGAATCAGTGCCAGAGTTGTCAATCCTCGACAACCTCGGTGTGGGCAAGAGACGCGATTGGAAACTGTTGAACGATTTCGGGCGTCTGAGTTGCCAGCCGCCCCTGCATGCTCCATGGCCCGGTCCACGTAATCTCGACGATAGCCAGGCGTCCTCGCCAGTCAAGTGGCGACTCAAAAAACACTAGCTTGTTTTGGCGCGTTCGTCCCCGCCACTTGCCGAGATGATAATCTTCAACCAAAACCTCGACTGTCTTGCCAAGACATCGGCCATTGATTTCCGCGACGATATCGGCTTGCAAAGCATCAATAAGATGAAGACGCCGCTTCTTTTCCGCGGGAGTCACATCGTCAACCATATTGCGCGCTGAAACCGTGTTGGGGCGCGGGCTATACATCGCCAGATGCGCTTTGTCGAGCTTTAAGTCAGCCAGCACATCTACTGTTTGTTGGAACTGCGCGTTAGTTTCGCCCGGAAAGCCAACAATAATATCAGTGTGTATTGCCACTTCCGGGATTCGATCGCGAATCCGTTCAATGAGTTGGCGATAATCTGCTTGGGTGTACCCGCGCTTCATCGCCCTTAAGATGTCGTCATCGCCGGCTTGTATCGGGACCTCGATGTGCTCGCACACTTTAGGCAATTCAGCCACCGTGTCCAGCAGTATGTCGCTCATCCAGTTGGGATGGGAAGTCAGAAATCGTATTCGCTCAATACCATCAATGTCATGAAGCGCTATCAATAGATCTGCTAGATCGGGGCCGTCAGGAATATCCTTCCCGTAGCGATCAACGATCTGCCCCAGCAACGTGATTTCCTTGACCCCCTGAGCCGCCAGCGATCGAACCTCCGACCCGATTTCGCCAATGCTTCGGCTGCGTTCGATCCCCCGGCGGAACGGGATTACGCAAAACGAACACGCATGTGAGCAGCCATAGACAACGGGCACATGCGCGCTGATCATGCGCCCGCGCTCATGAAATGGAAGCGCTAGCTCGCCATCTTGCAGCGCGTTACGTCGCTGGCGCGCCAGTTCTTCTTGCTTCAAAGCGTCGCTTTCATACCCGCGATTTTGCAGAAACGTTACCATGCCAGAAGGGTCGCTAGGAGCCATGAAAACATCAACAAAAGGAAATCGTTGGCGCAGCGGCAGCGAATCTTTCACCCCAACTAAACACCCCATCAGCCCGATCACTTTGTCGGGATTTTGTTGCTTAAGCCTTTTTAGTTGGCCCAATCGCCCATAAACGCGATCTTCTGCGCTCTGTCGAACGACGCAGGTATTCAAAACAATGACATCAGCTTTGTCAGAGTCCTGAATGTGTCGCAAGCCAAAGCGTTCCATCTCGCTGGCAAGCGCCCTCGAATCGGCCTCGTTCATCTGGCAGCCCCAGGTGCGAATGCTGTAAGTCTTGATGGCTTGCGGCATATGTCCTATATCCCCTCACGACCAAAATTAGCCCATGATCTAACACCTATCAATCATAGCGGATTAGGGTAGAAAATCAATCACGCCAGGCGCTATCGCAGGCAAAAAGGTTCACCGTTATGAAGTTTGGAACGCATTCCAATCACTGACATTATTTAAGCGCAATGCGCTGGTGAATTCTTTAGCCGACTCGGCAATCAACTTGTAGAGGTTGCGTTGGGCAACACCAGCCCGCGCAGCGCTTAAGAAGAGTTTGAATCCGTGTGCCGAATGCCCAGTTCCTGCAATTGATGATCATCAACAACACTTGGGGCCCCAGCCATGAGATCAGCAGCGCGCTGAGACTTCGGAAATGCTATCACCTCGCGTATGTTTGGCTCCCCGGCCATCAACATTACGAGCCTATCAATACCGGGAGCAATTCCGCCATGCGGTGGCGCGCCATACTCGAACGCCTCAAGCATATGCCCAAAACGTTCTTTTGCCTGTTCAATATTGAGGCCAATCAACTTAAATATTTTTTCCTGGATAGAACGATCATGTATTCGAATACTGCCTCCCGCCACTTCATATCCATTGCAAACCAAGTCATACTGTTGGCTGTGTATCTTGCCAGGATCGGTTTCCAGCAATTCAAGATCGTCGGGCTTTGGCGACGTAAACATATGATGGGAGGGATCCCATCGATTTTCTTCTGCATTCCACTCGAACAACGGGAAGTCAATAACCCAGCAGAAACTCATTTCTTCTTTGTTGTATAAGTCGAGTCGCAACCCTAACTCTGTTCGTAGAGCTGATAGGACTTCGTTCACTACTTTAGGTTGATCCGCCACGACAAGAATCAAGTCTCCAACCTGCGCGCCAGATTTGCGCACAATCTCGGCCAGTTGCGTTTCGTTGAAAAACTTTGCAACGGTAGAACGAACTACGCCGTCAGGCTCGATTACAAATGTGGCGAGTCCTTTGGCCCCGGCGCCCTTAGCCAGTTCCTCCAGTCCAGCTACTTCTTTTCGACTATATGACGCACAGCCAGGCGCGACAATTGCTTTAACTCGACCGCCTGATTCGATAGCGGCGGTGAAAACTTTGAACTCGCTTGGCGCGACGACATTGCTAAGGTCGATCAACTCCATGCCAAATCGCACATCAGGGCGATCCGTGCCGAAACGCTCCAAGGCATCAGCGTGCCTCAGGCGTGGAAAGGGCTTGTTTGTCAACTGTTTATCACTGACAGTCTCGACCATGCCCGTAATTAGCCCTTCAATCAATTGCAGGATATCTTCGCGTTCAACAAAGCTCATTTCCATGTCGAGTTGGGTGAATTCGGGCTGACGATCCCCGCGTTGATCTTCATCGCGAAAACAGCGAGCAATCTGGAAATACTTCTCGTACCCGGCGACCATGAGCAATTGCTTCAGCTGTTGAGGACTCTGGGGGAGCGCATAGAATTTCCCCGGGTGAACACGGCTCGGAACCAGATAGTCACGCGCTCCTTCAGGTGTGCTCTTGAATAGGATAGGCGTTTCTATCTCGATAAACCCACGATCAGCCAAATAATTTCGAATATAGCGAACAGCCTCGTGGCGCATGATGATATTGCGCTGCATGCGAGGCCGTCGCAGATCGAGATAACGATAGCGCATACGAATCTCTTCGTTGGTTTCTTTCTCCGAAGCAATCTCCAGCGGGGGAGTCCGGGCTGGATTGAGTATCACAACTGACGATGCCTGAAGCTCGATCTGACCCGTCGCCATCTTTGGATTGACGGTGTCCGGGGTGCGCGCAGCAACGACGCCTTTTATCTGGAGCACGTATTCGGCGCGAACTTCAGACGCAACCCGATGCGCGTCTGCCGCTTCATCCTCATTAATGACAACCTGGGTGAGACCCCAGCGATCACGCAAGTCAATGAAAATCAGGCCGCCATAATCGCGCCGGCGATTCACCCATCCCGCCAGCGTTATGGTTGTGCCAATGTCAGATGTTGTTAGCTCGCCGCAAGTGTGTGACTTTAGCATTCCTTCACTTCTCCTATCCCTAGATAGCCGAGAAAATAAAACCGCCCGTTCCAAGAAGAGGTGGGCGGTTCTGCAATCACAAAGGGACTCATCCTATCGTGCATTGCGCATCACAACGCCACGCCCGCAACGACCATCGTCATTATCCGGAGCGGGGGATGAAAAACTACGTGTGTTAAAATAGATGAACATGGTAACGCCTAAGAATTATTTGTGGGAATTGTAACATAATCGGAATCGCCAAGTCAACACCTCGAACTTCTCCAGATGAATCCATCAAATAGGATTCAACGCAAAAAACGGCTATCATATGCCTTGATAACAATTCATAGGGTTAATCCACGGGGTGACAGCGCCTAATGATCTCTTCCCTCATCGGAACATTACATAGTCGCCGTGATGATTCAGTCGTTGTGGTGATTGGCGGCTCGATTGGGCTCGAAGTGTTTGTCGCGTCGGGAACATATAACCGACTTACGGACGTTGGTCAACCTGTGGAATTATTCACCTATCTGGTTGTCCGAGAGGACTCGCTACGACTATTTGGTTTTCTACTGGAGGAAGAACGTTCAATATTTGAACTGCTCCTAACGGTGCAGGGTGTTGGCCCGCGATTGGCTCTCGCAGTTCTCAGCACGCTCTCGCCTGAACTATTGGCGAATGCCGTTCACCGAGACGAGGCGGATGTCATATCTCGTGTTCCGGGAGTGGGCAAGAAGACCGCCCAAAAAATTGTGTTGGAACTCAAAGGCAAATTATTGCCGGATACCATCCCATCAGGATTGGCGTCGGTATCCAAGTTAGACACCGAGGTAATTGCCGCGATGACGGCCCTAGGGTACAGCATCGTGGAGGCGCAAGCGGCGCTTCAATCTATACCGCGTGACGCGCCTGATGACATCGAAGAACGTGTCAGGCTGGCGCTTGGTTATTTTGCGGAGTAATATGGTCATCTTGCAACCACCCCCGACAATCGAGATCGTTGGAGCCTTGCTGAGACTTGGATCACGGCCCACGAACACGCTAGTCGTCGGGGCTCCGAACGCCGACTTTCCTGGAGACTTGATTAGCGTTGGAATTTGGGAACTGTGTTTTGGCATGATGTTGCTGGTTGAGGACGATCTGATACTGCCTCAACTTATTCTCGATGACTTCGGGCGTCAGCACGTAGGCACAGCAGGCATAGAATTTATGCTACGCGAGGGGGACGCATTTCCTCGCGCTGATGTGTTTGGGTCAAGAGTGTCCACAGGGGTTGAGGATCAATTTTTCTTCAAGCAAATCGATCTTGCGCAAGGGTTGCACTGTGTCGCTTGCAAGCGCAATTGCGCTCAACAGAGACACAGAGTCGATGTGGTTATCTGGGTGGATGAGACGCAACCGCAGCTCCGTGAATTAGACCCGGACGACACACGCGCTATTGGTCTTCTGAGGCTGTCAACACGCTGTCTCGCAATGCCTTCCAGACGCTTGCAATCGGTAGCGAACGATCTGGCTGCGATTATTAAAGCCTGATACGCGCGTAACTTCAGGCAATAGAAAATTCAAGCGGATGAGGGAATCAATGTCACAGTCACTAAACAAACTTGTTGAAGCGATCCGAACATGGCAGTCATTGAGCATCACGGACTACTGGGTGCGAGTGGATTATATTGGCTCCGCGATACATCGCATGGGCGATCACACCTTGACGAATACAGACGGCAAACTGTGGCACTCCTGGCATGGTGAGTGGCGCGAAATAAAGCCGGGATCGGATTTCTGGCTTTTCTCAGTAGCTGGAGCTTTTGCATCGGCGCGGGACATGATTCGTGAGGTGGGAGACGCTGACGAAGCTTTGAAGCTCAAATTCAATTCACAATACGGGTACGTCGAGTCGTTGCGCGTTAAGCTGCCGGAACGCGATGCGGCAAACTTTACTTTCGAGGTGAAAGCTTTTGGGCCTGAACCTCATCCAGAATACGACCAGAAGCTATAATCGCGGAAGAAGGCGAACCAATCATGTCTTCAACATCTGGCAAATACGAGGCCGACAGGCATTTTCGTTTCTATGATCTTATCATGGCGCTGTTTGTCGCCGTGCTTCTGATTAGCAATATCGCCTCATCCGCAAAGATCGTGGATTGGGGTATATCCATTCTAGGGCTTCCGCTGGCTTTCGACGCCGGAACGCTGCTGTTTCCCCTGAGCTATATTTTTGGTGACGTGCTGACTGAAGTCTACGGCTACAAGCGTTCTCGCCGAGTAATATGGGCAGGTTTTATGTCCGCCGCCTTAATGTCTGGCGCCTTGTGGATGATTGCCCGAATGCCGGGCGAGGCCCACTGGCTTCAATCGCCCGGCCAAGCCAGCTACGACGCGATTCTGGGCGGTGTTTCAAGCGGCGGCATTATTGCCGCCAGTCTCGTCGCCTATTTTGCGGGGGAGTTTTCAAACAGTATTATTCTAGCGAAAATAAAGGTTTGGACTAAAGGTCGCTTTCTGTGGGTAAGAACCATCGCCTCCACGCTGGTAGGCGAGGGCATCGACACGTTGCTGTTCATCGGCATAGCGACAGCGTTGGGGGTCTTTCCACCGGAGATTGCGCTGACTCTTATTGTCTCAAATTACATATTCAAAGTTGCGATTGAAGTTATGATGACACCGATCACATACCAGATTGTTCGAGTTCTGAAAAAGGTTGAGCATGAAGATTACTACGATCATGTTACCAATTTCAGCCCATTCCATCTAAGCGAATCATGAGCGCCAATGCCGACGATCTGGATTTAGGCGCGCCTCTCCCGACCGATCACCGATCAGGGTACGTGGCAGTTGTCGGCAAGCCTAATGTGGGCAAATCCACGCTCATGAACTTGTTGTTGGGCGAAAAGCTAGCGATTGTGTCGCCCAAGCCACAAACTACCCGCGACCGGCAGCTTGGTATCTTGACGAGGCCAGATTCCCAGATTGTTTTTGTCGACACGCCGGGCATCCACGAGGCCCATAGCAAACTTGGGCGGCACATGGTCGAGGTTGCCACCGAGTCGATTCCGAACGCCGATCTGGTTCTTTTGTTGATCGATGTGTCTCAGCCATTTGACGACGCTGACCGCGCGATTGCCGAAATGATCATTCAAAAGGTCGATGTCCCATTGGTAGTTGCGCTAAATAAGCGCGACCTGGCGACAAACGAACTGGTTCAGAGCAGGACGGAAGAACTCAAGTCAGTAGCGCCGGGCGCAGAACTTGTTGCGATAAGCGCCGCCACCGGCGATCAGGTGGACGCTTTACTGGCCCGACTGATCGCCTTGCTGCCACCGGGACCGCGTTTTTACCCCGAAGATCAACTGACCGAAACGCACCTGCGTGACAATGCGGCAGAAATCATCCGTGAGAAAATTTTGATACTGCTGGCGGATGAAATTCCGCATTCAGTTGCGGTCATGGTAGATGAGTTCAAGGAGCGCAGCGAGACAATGACTTATATTGCTGCGACAATTTATGTTGAGAAGGACAGCCAAAAAGGAATTCTCATCGGCAAGAAGGGCGCCATGCTCAAACGCATCGGCGAGAAAGCGCGTCCCGATCTGGAGCAATTACTTGGAACATCTGTGTATCTGGAATTGTGGATCAAAGTGATGAAGAACTGGCGTCGTGATGAGCGCGCGTTGCGGCGGCTAGGATACTATCGGAAGCAATAGGCACGGAATGATGCGATCTCGGAACAAGGGATAAATCGCTATGAAGGCACAAGAGCCACCCGTCAAGAAGCACGACGATAACATTATCGAAGGGGAGGTGATCGCCGAATTTAGAGACGACACCTTGATGAATCTGCCGTCATTGGAAAAGGATCGTCAGGAGTCAATCTCCACGCCGAAAATTGCCGAGAACACAGAAGATAACAGTCGTCGCCAGTTGATTGTGCGACTATTGATGGGTGGGGCAGCAGCGTTAGCGCTGGGCGGCAGCGCGGCGCTTCTGCTCAATCGAGAAGACAAACCCGGCGTTGTCGTCCTGCCTAACGGCGCTCAGGTTAGCGGCGAGAACTCGGTTAATGTTGCGCAACTTGTCAAACAAATTGCCGACTTGCAACAATCACTTGAGTCGGTCACCATCGAGCGCGATCAGGTCAAGGCGCAGTTCGCCGAGTTGACAACGCAATGGCAGGCAATCAAGCCGCAGTTGGAACTGGCTCAGGCGCTCAATGACTTGTGGAAATCGCTGGACGACATTGGACTTGACGACCTCTTGAATGCAGCACTGTCGACGTTAACTACGGTGTTTGGCGGGGTTATGGGTGTGGTTGGTTTGCTTCAAACAGGAATCACCGAGGGTCAGTCGGCATTGGACTATGTTTCAACAAACTTTCCAAGACCGCAATCCGGAATTCAATGGCTGTCCAGTCAAATAGCTTTATTGTCGAAAAGCCTCAACGATCTGGCGGCTCAAGTGCAGCAAGCCGTCGAACCTGTCCAACCTTATGCTCAGATGATCGGCAACTTTGTGGTCTGGGTGCTCGATCAGCTTCCATTCAATATTGGCGCCAAGGCGCGCGCAGGCTTAGAGGGGATGCAAGGAATCATTGCCGGGCTGCCCGCATTGGTGGAGGGTATTTCGAATGATGTGCTTGAACCACTCGCAATCTGGTTTGGCAGCGACCCGCTTCGAAACCTGTCCGGGATACTGCTTGATCCAATCAAGGCCAAAGTCATTGATCCCACGCGCGACTTGCTGACAAAGGTGCTTAACTTCAACGATTCATTTGAAAAATTGCTGATAACTCCATGCAACGACGCGCTTGCACGACGAGCGGGAATTCGCGCGCAAATCAACAGCTTGGAAGGCCAAAACCCAGGCTGAGATTGATTAGCCTCCCGCGAGATGAGCGACCCTACGCAACCCACCAATCCAGTCCCCTCTGAGAGATTTCAGCGCATTCTGGCCTTTTCCTCCGACGAGGCTGACGGATTGGGTCATGGATATATTACTTGCCAGCACATCCTTTATGCGTTGAGTCGAGAACCAAGGGGACTGGCCGGAAGCGTGCTGGATGAATTTGGCCTTACGGCTCAAAAATTGCACGATATGCTTGCCAAAACATCGGCGTCACACGACCGAACCCTTGCTAGCCCGATGGACCTTTCAGATGAGGCGCGCGATGCCGTCAAACGCGCCGTTAACATTGCGCGCCGCTGGGAGCATCCAACGCTGGACACTGAGCACCTACTGTTCGGGATCGTAAGCGCTCCAACATCGGCAGACGAAATGTTAGCGGCATTCCATACGCACCCGAATGCTCTGCTGACACGATTGATGGAGCTTCAACAGAGCGCGCCTTCAGTGGCAATCCGTGACGAAGCGACCTACGCCTATCGCCTGACGTTGGAAAGCGCCTGGCTGTTAAGCCACGCGATGGATGAAGCGCGCCGGGACGGAGCGACGCAAATAACCTCATTTCATTTGCTGATCGCAATGATAGCCATGCCCGGTCCTTTGCATGATTTATTCGCAACGAGTCTTGGCTTAAGCGATAACGCATTGATGCGCAGTACGCAGCCGGGGCTTTCCGGCGCGACTGCGAGGCGATTGCCGTTGGCGAGCGATCTGCAAAAGATACTTGGATGCGCGATTGGCGAGGCGTGGAATCGAGGCCATCTTGCCGTGACGCCTTTGCATCTGGCAATGGGCATGATTCGCGCTGAACAGTCGGATGCGCTGGACATGCTCGCAGAGCAGGGCATTTCACGAAGCGGTTTTGAGGAAGCCATTGAAACGGCGATGCCTCCAGCCGTGGCGCGCTGAATCAGGCCATACCCTGATCGTACAACTCATTTCGCCTGAGCGCGTCTTCTGCCCGTTGAAGCTCTCGCCCCAAATAAACATAATGCGTGGGAAGTGACGCAAGGCGAAGTGACGCGATCTCCTTGCCAATCTCGGCGCTGCTCGTTCCGTGTGTTTGCCAGATGATACCCTTGCCATCCGGGTCTTGAAGCTCCACAACGATAACGCGGTTCTCCAATCGAATAGCGAAGTTTCCATGTGGATCAAATTCCACCGTTCGATCAGCCGCCTGTCGGCTGTCGACGATGGTTTGAACTTGCGCCCAGTCGTGTTCGTAAATATGCGCGCTCACCGTGTGGCTGGTGGTAGGGCCAAGTTTAACGCCGAGCGTTTCAGCGGCTCGTCTTTGCAGCAAACGCATCGCAAAGGTGTTTTGCGGCCAAGCGGCGAACATATCTTGTGATCGCGCGCTATAGGTGAGATATAGCCGCCCGTCAACAATATTCATGACAATCTGCGTCAAGCATGGCGGGGTGTCTCGTTCTGGGTCAGATTGCGGATCCCACATCGTCGCAATCGCTCGCCGTGAATATGGAGCTGCCGCTAGCTGTTGAATCATCGCGCTTTCCTGATCGCGCCCAAAATATCCATGCAGACGGTTTCCATAGGTATAACTCAGATCATCGGCAGGAAAATCCTCAAGAATGCGGGGCGCATACTCAGTAAGACTAGTCTCGGTTAGGGGGAGATATTCAGGCAAGTACGGATTATCTGGGTTTTCGTCGAAAATGACCGTTAGTAAGTTTAGGGCCTCCCGCTGGCCGATATTGTACTGGCTGCGTTTGACTTGTCCAAAGTGCATGATCAGAGCCAGCGCGCGCGTCCACCCCATTGCGATCTTGGGCGCAGTTATGTGCCAGCCTGTGCCTCCTGAAGGCATAGTATCGGGCACATCTGGTTCGCTCTCAGGGAAGACTTGAGCCTCGCCATGCGGCGGCAATGGATCAAGGCGCGCGACCTGCCCCATCAGCGCTTGCACACTGCGATGTTCTCGCCAATCGTGAATGTATACGTGTCTGCGCAGGCGCTCAATTGCGCTATCAGGCACGTTTTTGTCAAGGCCAACTTCCGTGCCAATAATTCGATGGCTCGCGTCGAATCCTTCATTCCATAACTTAATCAGGTCGCGCCCTGTGTGTTGTGTATCAGGCCCCCAGAGCGCTAGATGACGAATAGAGGGTGCGCGCCAAAGCCCTCGGAGTAGCACGCTGATTCCGCGCGCAGTGTAAAGATTCCCTACAAGACTCAGCCGCCCCAAATCTTCGGTTGAGAACTTGACGCGCGACAAATCCTTCCATAAAGCGCACACGGCGACCGTCGACTGTGTGTTGCCTGCAAGGAGACGATGGCGAGCCAGATAAGAGTCATCGATCAGATGGAATGTTGTCATGCTATCGGGTCTAGACAGCGGTTTGTCGGTAGAACGACTTATGGGCCAAAGGGGCATTATTAGGTCTTAGCCGAACGCAAGGCGCCAGGTCAGACTTGCCAGAGCTATGCCTGTCAGCAAGGCCAATGCTTTCCCGCGACAGCCCCCTCCCCCAGAGAGACGGCTATCGACTCAACACTTGCTCTAACACTTTAACTGAGAACTGGCGACCAATGACTGAGGCAACCCGCAATGTATGTTTCACATCGTCAGGGAGCCGGTCGATACGGGCTAGTAGCAGCCCCTGCAAGTTATCGGGTATTTCTATGTTGTCGATTTCCTTGACTGCAGCCCACCGGTCACCTGCTTTCACAATCGCCCCCCGGTCAATCAGCATCCGGATGACTTCTTCAACGAAGAATGGGTTGCCCTCTGCCTTTTTTAAGATGACGGCTCGAATATGTTCCGGAAGAGCTTCAATTTCGAGCAGGTTTGACACTAGCTGTCGGCTGTCGTTGTCAGACAGGGCGTGCAGCATCAGTTCAGTCAATTTATCGGAAAATTCGTCACGCGCAGCCGCAATCAATTTCCATCCGGGAGCATCCTCGTCCGGACGGCTGATAAAACAAAACAGGACTGGCGACTCGGCAGTCAGGGATAGGAGCTTTGCGAGAAGGTCTGTCGAAGAAGGGTCGGCCCAATGAATATCTTCCAGAATCAATCCCAGCGGCGCGCGCGCCGCCAACGCCTGAAGTAACATTTTTGCAGTGGAAAGATAGTGACCCTGCAATGCTTGCGGGTCAAGAGTTTCGATCTTCTCTTTTGCTTCGCCTTCTAACTGAAGCGACAAGAGATGCCCCAAATACGGGTAGACTGTCATCATGTCCTCGCCGAACAAATCTTTCGTTCGATTCTGCAGCGCATGGCGTGTTTCGGTCTCAGTTGCGGCAGTGGCAACGCCAATTAATGACCGAATTAGGTCGATGAGCAAATGGTATGCAAGCCCTTGACCATATGACAAACAGTAGCCGGTTGCCCATGATATTTCTGCCCCATTTGATGGAGAGCCAACCGCAGTCTTCCATTCGGATAGCAGACGACTTTTGCCCAAACCTGGCTCGCCTACGATGGCGACAACCTGCCCTTGTCCTCCCTCCGCGCGGCGAGCCGCAGAAACAAGCGCCTGTAATTCTTTGTCTCGCCCAACCATTGGGCTTTCAAGTCCACTGAGGCCACGCAGTCGCCCTGGCTGGGCCTTGACGTCACGCACTTCATACACTCGAACAGGCTCGGCTTTGCCTTTGACTTCAACCGGGCCAAGATCGCTACAGTCAAATACGGGCGCAATGAATTTATAGGTGTTCTCTGAGATAAGGGCCGTCATTGGTCTGGCCGCGGACTGCATTCGCGCGGCTAGGTTGACCGCGTCGCCCATCGCCGTGTATTCATACTTGAGATCGCTTCCCACAGAGCCTACAACAACTGGCCCGGTGTTCAATCCCACACGAACCGCAAACTCGATTCCATAGTCTTGCTGAACTGTCTTTGCGTATTCTTCGGTGGCGGCCAGCAACTCAAGAGCGGTGTGCGCGGCTCGCATCGGGTCATCCTCGTGGGCGACTGGCGCGCCAAAGAAAGCCAAAAGGGCGTCGCCGAGCAGCCGGGCTATTGTCCCTTCATATTTGTAGACTATGGGAGAGAAGCGGTCGAACGCGTGATTCATGATCGCTGTCCAGTCTTCGGCGTCCATTTGTTCAGCAAGAGACGTTGACCCGACAACATCAAGGAACAGGGCAGTGACGACACGACGTTCGCCCGCCAGGTGCGCCGCGGCGCGAACCTTCTCAACCAACGGAGCCGGAGCAGCTGCCGCCAATCTGCTATGTCGGGCTTCATCCGCAGGCGTGCTCACAGTCATGGGCTCGCCACAACTCATGCAAAATCGCGCCCCTGAAGGCAACTCTGTCTGGCATTTTGGGCATTTCATCGCTTACTCCTCTGGCAAGTTTGTCGGCCCGCATTAATTGGCCCCTCTGACACAATCGTACTGGTGGAGAATGCTTCAAGAAGGTTAGCCGTTTGCGCCTATGCTGTCAAATGCGATTTCAATTCCCGCGTGTCTTGTCATCAAGCAAATACATTCCTATACTGGTAAATATGACTTACCTAGTTGGCGGTCGCCATACAGCAGGGCTTTCAGTCGTAGCGTTAATCGCTATAACTGCGTGGGTAGGCTGCGCGCCGTCTTTAGGCGCGACTTCCACATCTTTGCCGCCAGAGCTGAGTCAGACACCCCCAGACGACCCGTCGGCAGCAACCCCGCGTGAATCAATCGCCAATTCGTTTCCAACAGGAACTGCTCACGCGATAGCTACAGTTGAGCCGGGTGACGCTGGACGCATCTTACAGGCCGGCAACGCCAATTTTGATTCTGGAGATTATGCTGCTGCTCTAAATGATTACTCGCTCGCAATTAGAGCAAATCGGGGTTATGCGGAGGCCTATTGCCGACGCGGCCTTGCGTATATCGAAATTGGCGATTTTAGATCTGCGGTCGGCGACTTTGCCTCTGGGCTTGGAATTGATCCGGTGAATCCAATTTGTTATGTTGGTCGGGCCAGAACATGGATAAACGAATCCCAGTATGACCTTGCTCTCGAAGACCTCAACCAGGCAGAACGCATAGACCCAAGCTATTCGCCGATTTATCTCGTTCGGGGCCGATTATATCGGATTCTGGATCAACCACGAAATGATTATTCGCGGGCAATTGCAGACTTCAACACACTTGTGCTATTGACCCCGAAAGAATCCGTCGGGTACTTAGACCGCGGCAACACTTTCTTACTCGCGGGAAAACCCGAAAGCGCGCTCGCGGATGCTAATATCGCGTTGAGGCTTGATCCGAATTCTGCGCAGTCTCATTATCTGCGTGGACAGATATTCGCGGCCACAAACCAGCCGGATAACGCAATCGCCGATCTCGAAGAGGCAGCAACTCTTGGCATTCAAAGCTCCGACCTCCATGTGACGTTAGGACTCGCGTATTTACAAGTCGGCAATAACGCCGAAGCCGTACAAGCGTTCACACAGGCGCTTGAACTTGAACCAAGAAACGCGCAAGCGCATTTTGGGCGCGGTCTTGCGCATCTGATTGCAGGCAGGAACTACGCGGCTCTTGTGGATTCCAACGCAGCGATTCAAATCAAGCCCGATTATGTTGAAGCGCTTGGATTGAGAGGCTCAGTTTATTTAAGATTGCAGCGCTGGGAGGACGCCATTAGCGATTTCGAAAAGGCGCGAGAACTTGACCCGAAGTTCGTTGAGGCGTTTTTTGGAATTGCGCAGGGGCAGGTTGGGCTAGGTAGAAAAGTGGATGCGATTCAGGCGTTACAGCAATATATTGCGCTTGCGCCGCCAGGCGCGCCAAACCTCACCCAAGCTCGATTGCTATTAGCGTCACTTCAAAACGCTGTGGCAACGGGAACGCCCCTTCCCTAGATAAGCCCTAGGTTCAACTAAATCAGGTAATGGAGTTCCGCGCCTCAACTATATCTTTGTAAATCTGAGCAACAAGGGCGTCAATGCCGTCAAATTTCTTCTCATCGCGCAACCGTGACACGAAGTCTAGCGAGATTTCATGATCGTAAATATCCCCGGCGAAGTCCAGCAGGTGCGCTTCGACTGTTTGCTCGCCTCCGCCATCAAAAGTTGGGCGAACACCGATATTGACCACACACTGAATCAGGGCGCCATCGACACTGGCTCTCGCCGCGTAGACGCCGCGCGACGGGATAGCCTGCTCGACAGGAAATAAGAGATTAGCCGTTGGAACCCCAATCAGGCGGCCTCTACCGGCTCCACGCACAACCATGCCAGAGATGCGATGGGGCCGACCCAGCAGCCGGGCAGCTTCGAGGACATCCCCGACGGCAAGAGCTTGGCGTATTCGGGTGCTGCTGACTCGCTCGCCGCCGGCGTCCATTAAATCAACGATGCGCAAATCAAAATCGTGCTTCATAGCAGCTTTGCGAAGGAACTCAATGTCTCCCTCGCGTTTATAGCCCATCGCAAAGTCAGCTCCAACCCAGAGCGAGGCCATGCGCAGGTTTGTTTTCAACTGCTCAACAAACGCAGCCGCTCGAATCTTTCGCACTTCGTTGTTGAATGGTTGTGTGATAACAATCTCGATCCCCAGCCCGTTCAGCAAAGCTGCTTTGCGCGCCGGAAGAGTCACGTAGTAGCCCGGCTGGGATCCATGAATAATCATTTCGGGATAGGGGAAGAACGTCAAAACGACGGGCGTAAGGTGGAGATCGGAACCATGCTCAATAAGCTGCTTAATAAGACGCTGGTGACCACGATGCACACCATCAAAGACGCCAATCGTGACTACCGATGGCGATATGAGTTGAGCGGAATTAAGCGAATCAAATTGAATCATCGTTTTGCAAGCGATTGCTCAGACGCGCAGGATTGGCTGGTCGGAAAGACTTTTTCGGGACGCCAGACGCCGGGCTGCTTTCCTAGCCTTAGCACTGCCACCAGATCACCCGACGCAGCGTACGCAAGCATTGCTGAAGAGATGTCGTTGACATCCAATTCTATAGTCTGACCTTGTCTCAACCGAATCACATCCGAGTCAGTGACTCGTTGAAAAGGCATTGATCTTAACGCGCTGGCTGGTGAAATTAGCATCTGCCCCCAATCATCGCGAGCAAAAAAAACCCCTAACTCTGAGTCCAGCAGCGATTGGCTCAAGTGGAAATCGCCGCACTGGGTGCGAACAAGACCGATAAGAGTCGCGCCGCAACCGATAATCGTTCCTAGATCGTGAGCAAGACTGCGAATATAAGTCCCGGTGGAACATTCAATGTCAAGCGTTATCAAAGGCGACTCAAACCGCGTTATCAATATATGGTAAATGTGAATCTGGCGGGGCCTCAATTGAAACACTTCCCCGGCGCGAGCGCGGGTGTATGCGCGCTTCCCCTCCACTTTGACAGCGGAGTGCGGCGGTGGAATCTGGGAGAGATCGCCCACGAATTGGCTTACGATTCTCTCAAGCGCATTTCTGTCAAGTTCTGGTGGAAGTGGCCGTTCCGCAATAACCGTTCCATCGGCGTCATAGGTGTTTGTAGTGATACCAAGCCTGATGTGCGCCGTATAGCTTTTGTGATCATGCGCAAGATATTCGATCAGTTTAGTTGCTGCTCCAATTGCGACAATCAGAACGCCTTTTGCCATTGGGTCAAGGGTGCCCGCGTGACCCGTTTGGCGCACGCCTGACAGTCTCCTTATCTTTGCCACCATATCGTGGGAAGTCGGCCCAACGGGTTTATGGATATTTAAGAAACCGTATTTCATATACGCTCGCCAACCATCAGTCAACCGGATGCGCGCTGCAATTTTAGCTGGTCGAGGGTTATCTTCGTAGCATCGTTAATACCCTCCGATAACTTACAACCGGCAGCAAGTGCGTGCCCGCCGCCTCCCAGCGCAAGGGCCGTTTTTGCAACATCATGACCGGGTCTAGCGCGAAAACTAACATCAATCTGATTATTTGGTTGTTCTGTGAACACTACGGCTATATTGGCTTCAGACGCGCTCAACAAGATGTTCGCCAAGCCTGAGTCGTGACTATCACTAATGCTAGCTGTCTGGCGGTCCGCAAGTCGAATAGCCGTCCATAAGATGTCGCCATCAAGAACAAGTCTACTCAGGCCGATTCCCCACAATCTCAGCGTGTTAAGAGAGCGCTGGTTGAAGACAATTTCGGTTATTGTGGCAATATCAGCTCCTACACTCACAAGACGCGCTGCCGCTTCAAGCGTGTGCGCCGTGGTGCTCGACGTAGAAAAGCTGCGCGTGTCGCCAACTAACCCCGCCATCAGACAGGTTGAAATTTCAACGGTTAGTGGAATATTCAGTGTGTGAAACAGAAGAAGCATCGCTTCACATGTCGCAGCTGATTCGGGCACAACCAGATTGACTGTGCCAAAATTTAGATTAGTGACATGGTGGTCAATATTGAGGATTGGTATGCGCCCATCCAGCAGTCCCTGCGCGACCGAACCGAGTCTTTCGCTATCGCTTGCATCTACGCCAATAAACAAGTTTGGCGAAAACTCAGGGCCTATGGAAGACCGAATTTGTTCGCTGCCCGGCAAGAATCGGAGTTTCTCTGGAACTGGGTCGTCGCACAGCAGAAGAGCCTCTTTTCCCAGCAAGCGCAGCGCGTGTCCGATTGCCAGCAACGACCCAATGGCGTCGGGATCCGGCGCAACATGGGTGGCAACAGCAATGCGATTTGCCACGCGGACAAGCGTAGCGGCGTCGTCAATCGCGCTCATCCGCGTTCTCATTGGCCTCTTCCGATGAAGGAACTCTTATCGACGCTAACAGGGCTTCGATTTTGTCCGCTTGAGCCAGAGATTCATCCCAGTGAAATCGCAGTTCTGGCGTTTTTCGCAGACGAACGCGTCGACCCATTCCTTTTCGCAAAAGGCGCGTGGCTCCGTCGAGCGCGCGCATAACGTCCTTGCGCGCGTCTTCACCGCTCAACGCGTTCACATAGACATTGGCAATTTCCAACTCGCGGTCGATAACGACGTCCATAATCGTGACGCCTTCTAGCCGCGGATCGTCTACTTCAAGACGAATCAGTTCACTGATCACCTCGCGTAGTTGATCCGACACCCGCAGCTGTCGTCTTGTAGGCATAAGGCTCGCTGTCTAGCTCACACGCTTGCGAACCAAGAATTGGATCATGTCGCCAGTCTCGAAATCGGTAAATCCATCTATGCTGATGCCGCACTCAAAACCTGTCTTGACCTCTCGCACATCTTCTTGAAACCGCTTCAGGGAGGAGACAGTGCCTTGAAAGATGACCTGGTGGTTTCGTAGCACGCGGGCTTGAGCATTTCGACGCGCATCGCCATCGCGAATGAACGACCCTGCGATCGCGCCGACTTTCGAAAGCTTGAAGACTTGGCGCACTTCAGCGGTCCCAACAACAACATCCTCGTAGACTGGCTCAAGGAGCCCTTCAAGCGCTTTTTGAATATCTTCGATCAAGTTATAGATAACATCGTATTGGCGAATTTCGACGCCTTCGCTATCAGCCTGTCTGCGTGCAACGTTGTCTACGGAGACTTGAAAGCCAATGAGCGCCGCTTTTGACGTGGACGCCAACATCACATCCGATTCGGTAATGTTGCCTGTCTCGGCGTGCAGGATGCGCACCTTGAGCTCTTTTTCATTTTCGGCGACGCTTAACCGCTCCAATGATCCGATTATTGGCTCAAGCGATCCTTGCACATCAACTTTGATTATTAGGTTGAGTTCCTTGGCTTCGCCCGCCTGGAAGCGCGCATACAGTTCGTCCAGCGTGAAGGGAAGTTTTTCCAAAACGCCAGTGCGCCGCGCATCAATCCGTTCGGCCAGAATTGCGCGCGCTTCTTTCTCGTTCTTGACGACCTCAAATATCGTGCCGGGATCAGGAACCCCATTCAGTCCCATAACACGAGCAGGCGTCGATGGGGGAGCCTCTTTTATCTCCTCGCCGCGCTCGTTGAACATCGCTTTCAGACGGCCATAAGCAGCACCCGCCAACACAACAGCCCCTGTTTGGAGCGTGCCATTTTGAACCAGCAGAGTTACCATAGCGCCGCGCGATTTGTCTAATTCAGCTTCTAGCACCGTGCCTGCGACTATTCCCTGCGGATTGGCAAGTATCGAGGTCTCATCAGCCGTGAGCAATATTGCTTCCAGCAAATCATCGATGCCTTCGCCAGAGCGCGCCGAAACAGGCACAATCAATGTGTCGCCATCCCATTCATGTGGGGTCAGGCCAGCCTCAGCCAGTTGTTGCTTTGCCCGATCCACATTGGCGTTGTCTTTATCGATCTTGTTTAGCGCCACGATGATTGGCACATGGGCGACTCGTGCGTGCGCTAAAGCTTCACGGGTCTGAGGCATCATGCCATCATCGGCAGCAACGACCAAAACTGCAATATCAGCGCCCGACGCGCCACGGGCGCGCATTGCGGTAAACGCTTCGTGTCCAGGAGTGTCAAGGAACGTAACCTTACGGCCATTGCGCTCAACTTGATACGCGCCAATGTGCTGCGTGATGCCACCGGCCTCGCCATCGGTAACGTTTGTCAGGCGTATCCTGTCCAGCAGGCTGGTTTTGCCATGATCAACATGACCGAGAATGGCAACAACGGGCGGTCTAACAGTCAAGCTATCCGGGCTTTCCGATTCATAAATATGGCGCCAAGCAGGACCGCTGTCGTCGTCTGTGGACGATTCTTTGACAGCGACAATCGCCCGCGCCTCAAACCCCATCTCAGAAGCGACAATGGACGCGGTATCAAAGTCAATCTGCTGATTGATACTCGCCATGATCCCGTTGCTCATGAGTTGCTTGATCACAGCAATTGGCGTTGCCCCAAGCAACTCAGCCAGTTCTCGCACAGCAAGAAAATCTGGCACCTCAACAATTTTTTGTTCTGTTACTTGTGACATAAGCGCCTCCGGTGTTACGGTTGTGGCATTTATGCTGAGTCACTCAGGCGGAGTCGCCGCTAATTACGACGGGTTTTCTGCACTAGCTGAGTTTGCATGATGCCACAACCGACTATTTTTGTGGTTTCATCGAAATTGAGGCGATCTGCGCCCCATGCGCCGACAAAAGCGCGCGGTCCAACTCACTAAATGATGTTTTCAGAGCTTTGCTCGCCAAGTCGCCCTGCGCTGCCTTGAACCAGCACTCTGGTTTTGAGCAGACATAAGCTCCGCGTCCGGGCAACTTTCCCGTCTTATCCACTTGCAGCCCTACCTCGGTGTAAACCAAACGGAAAAGTTCTCGTTTCCCAGACACCTGCCGACACACAATGCAGGTGCGCCGCGGTGTTCGACGCTTTTCTAAAGATGACTTAGTCATGGTTCAGTAAGCTTTGCGCTAATCATCGCCTATATTACGACGCTAGTCAGATACGCTACCTATTCTTCAGTCTGCTCAACACCGAGTTCATCCCAGTTGCCGCGTGTACGGCTGGCCTTGCGACGACGTTTGGCAACGACCCGCCCAGCATCTTCATCAAAAACTAATTGGCGTCGTCGTTGACGAGCCTTCTCACGCCGCGCTTCTTCGGCCTCCGCAGTGGTCATGCCCTCAAATTCGAACGGGTTTTCCTCTTCAGTGAAATCTTCGCCTGCTTCTTCCTGGCCGCCACGAGCTTTATCCGGCGATCCAACGCCTGGCTCTTCACCTATGCTAACACCAGTAAGTTGAGCCACCAGTGCAGCGCGTTGCGCTTTTGCGAATTCATCATCGGCTTCTTCATCTAATTCAAGCGCAGCCTCGCCTTGCGATTCGACCAGAACGCTTTCTGCAGGCTCAAGAGCCAGTTCTGATTCATCAGCCACGACTTCGGCGGCAGGCTCCGGCTGTGAAAAATCTACGGATGCAAGAATTTTCTCAATGGCTTCCGCCCCGGGCGCGCCAACTCCCTGAATACCCAGGAAGACTCGGGGTTCGATTTGATACTGCTCCATTACTTGCCCAATCGTGCTATAACCAGCTTCTGCCAGGCTGTTGGTGATTCGTGAAGGCAATTCAGTGTCTTCAAGCGCTAGCACGTAAGCCTGCTGTGGCACTGAGGCACGCGCCGCTTCGCGGCGAGCGCGACGTTCCGTGCGATTGGCCTCACGATACTCTAAGCGATGACTCTCCACTTCATTGACAAACTCGATCAAGAACTGATATTCCTCCGGCATTACAGCCCGATTTGTCACTTTCTTCTCTAAGATCTGCGATACCTTTTCCATCTTATCAACGCTTGTCGCCACCAGATCAACGAGTTCAGGCTCTTGCAGGTGAGCCATTGCCTCTTGCGACGCTTCGATGACGCTTTTGATATCGATACGCCAACCGGTAAGTTTCGCGCCCAGACGAGCGTTCTGGCCTTCACGTCCGATTGCGAGCGACAGTTGATCTTCTGGAACGACGACCATAGCGGTGCGTCCAGCGTCCGGGTCATCATCAAGAAACACAGAGCTTACCCGCGCCGGACTAAGAGCCTTAGCAATGAAAGCTTTTGAATCTGAGTTCCATTCAATAACGTCTATTTTTTCATTATTCAATTCCCGAACTATTGTTTGAATGCGAACCCCACGCATCCCTACACATGCGCCAACCGGATCTGCGCCTTCTTGCAACGCAGCCACAGCAACTTTGGAGCGGGCTCCCGGTTCGCGCGCGATACTCTTTATTTCAACTGTGCCATTGTAAATTTCGGGAACTTCGTATTCAAGAAGTCGGCGTAACATGTTTCTATGAGTGCGACTTACTACAATCTGCGGGCCACGATTGCTTCGGTGAACATCCATGACATACGCGCGCACTTTGTCATGAACTCTGTATTTTTCGCCGGGCATTTGCTGACTGCGCGGCATAATTGCCTCGGTGCGTCCAAGACCAAGAGTCACCACGCCGCCGGAATCGCTTTGCACGGTGCCTGTCACTAGATCGCCAACTCGTTCGAAGTATTCCTGAAATTGGGCTTCACGTTCAGCTTCGCGCATCTTCTGAAGAATGACTTGTTTGGCCGTCTGGGCCGCGATTCGTCCGAAGTCTTGAGGAGTGCTTTCAACGATTGCCATATCCCCGAGCTGCGCTTCCGGGTTAACAACATGGGCGTCCTCAAGCGTCACCTCGGTCAAAGTATTGAGGACGGAATCTACGACTTCCTTCTCAACCCATACCGTGATCGTTCCATTGCGGTCGTCAACGCGCGCCTCAACATGCTGACCTGAGCCAATGCCCGCGTTGCGCCGATACGCAGAGATGAGAGCAGCGCGTAGCGCGTCTAGGATTATTTCGCGGGGCAGCTTACGGATCTCAGCGATTTCGTTGAAGGCTAGAAGAAAATCACTCTTCATCTTTGCTACGACTCCTGCAAAACCAATTTGGATAACGCTTGTCAACAATGAGTTGCGTTAAACGACAAAACGTGGGGAATTGCCCACGTTTCGAAGCAAACGTTAACGATTACTGCACACTAAATTATTATATCAAGAATGGTCGGCTATAGCAATAGGTCGGCTTGCCTACTTTGTCCAATCCGATACAATCGAGAGAATCTTGCGCCTGCCCGGTTGAAGGATTGCCAATGAGTGAAAGCTCTATCGAACGACTAATTGAGAAAGGAAACCAAAGCCATATAATAGGGAAATGCCAAGAAAGCGATTTGAGGTCACTGAACAACAGGACAAAGAACTTCAGCGGGCTTTTGTGAACGCCAAAGACGGAG
>Ga0210377_10001062_pt1 | contig 25619 bp, 23 predicted proteins | sample PLM4_65_b1redo_FD_155480 | JGI IMG/M metagenome (GOLD analysis project Ga0210377, IMG submission 155480) | Groundwater sediment microbial communities from an aquifer in East River, Colorado, USA - PLM4_65_b1 redo | ecosystem: Environmental > Terrestrial > Soil > Riparian zone | place: USA: East...
TAGGACTCCGCCCTTTCAAGGCGGTAACACGGGTTCGACTCCCGTTGGGGACGCCAACCGCCCGGGCGATCGAGCGCGGCGCGCGCGGGTGAGTCGAGCGTTTCGCCCCGCGAGGCCCCGCGGATCGCCCCTAAAGGGCGCACGCGTTCGACCCGATGGCCAATCGCGCCGAGTTGATGTCGATCCCGCCGACGATGCCGTCGCCGTTGAAATCGGCCGCGGCGCAGGCACCCTGCGCCGGCTGCCCGAGGCAGGCCTTCGCCTTGGCAAAGTCGACGAAGCCGATCACGTGGTCGCCGTCCAGGTCGCCCAGGCAGACCGTGGGTATCGCAGCGAGCGCGCAGGCATCACTGCCGAGGCTCAGCGAGTGAAGGTCGATGGAGTCGACGACGCCATTGAAGTCGAGGTCGGCGCCTGCGCAAAACCCTTCCGCCGGCTTGCCGAAGCAGCTCCGCGCATCGACCCAATCGGCGCCCCCGATCAGCTCGTCGCCGTCGAAATCGCCAGGACACAAGCGAACCAGGGGGCTGGGATCGGAGAGCGGGCCGAGGTGTCCGGCGCCGTCGTACGCGGCGACGCGGACGGAGACGTAGGCGTCCGATTCGACGTCGATGCTGGCGCTCGGCACGGCGACCGTCGCGACGAGCTCCTCGACGCTCCCGCCGATCGATGCGTAGACGGCATAGCCCGCAACGGGCCCCGTGGAGGGCGACCACTCGAAGCCGGCAACGCGCGACAAAGCGAGCGCGGGGCTGGCCCCGCCGAGTAGGATCGCGAGCACTGTCGCGCTGGCGAAACGATGTTTCATTTGAGCACCTCCTCAACAGCAGCTTGCAGGCGGCATGCTGGTGAATGCCGCCGACTTCCGAGGTGACGCCCCTCACAATGTCTGTAGAAATTTCGAGGCTCTACCGATGCCGGGGGAGCCGGAGACGGCCCTACACCTGTCGGGATTGCTGCCGATAAGTCGGGGGGCGGCGGTATCGCCGCAGGGGAGTCGTGTGGCTGACGCGAAGCAAATCGATCTCGATCTGCTCTCGATCGCCGAGCTCGAGCAACTCTCCGTTCGGGTCGGTCAGGAGATCGCGCGGAAGCGCGCAGCCGGCCGCGCGTGGCTGATCGAGCATGGCTCCCGGGTCGTGGAGACCGACGCACCGAAGTACCAGAACCCGAACAACGCGGCCCAAACCTGGTCCGGGAAGGGCAAGCAGCCGCACTGGGTCGAGCAGGCGCTGGCGCAGGGAAAGACGCTCGAGAGTCTGCAAACCGACGACATCCGGCCCGTTCCGCATCGATCGGGAGGGGACGGCAAGAGTCGGCGGTCCGGGTAGGCTTGCGCTGACGCCTTTTCGCTGCGTGCGCGCCGCGCGCTAGCGCTCCAGCTCGCCCGTGATGAACGCTTCCATGCGCCGGAAGGCTTCGTCGTCGGGCCACTGGCGGGGCGGGTGCTTCATGAAATACGCCGAAGGCGACTCGAGCACGCCCCCCACGCCACGCTCGAGCGCGAGCTTCGCGCAGCGGATCGCGTCCACCGAGACTCCGGCCGAGTTCGGCGAATCCTCGACCGAGAGGCGCAGCTCGAGGTGCATCGGCACGTCGCCGAAGAGCCGCCCCTCCATGCGCAGGAAGCAGACCTTGTTGTCGTTCTGCCACGCGACGTAGTCGCTGGGGCCCACGTGGATGTTCTCGTCCGCAAGGCGCGTCGCTGCCACCGACTGCACGGCTTCGGTCTTGGATTCCTTCTTCGACGCGAGTCGGCTGCGGTTCAACATATTGAGGAAGTCGGTGTTCCCGCCGGTGTTGAGCTGGTAGGTTCGCTCCAGCTTCACGCCCCGCTTGCGGAACAGATCGGTGAGGGTGCGATGGGTGATCGTGGCGCCGAGCTGAGCCTTGATGTCGTCGCCCACGATCGGGACGCCGCGGTCGGCGAAGCGCTGTGCGAGCACCGGGTCGCTCGCGAGAAAGACCGGGATGCAGTTCACGACCGCGACACCAGCCTCGAGCGCGGCCTCGGCGTAGAAGCGGCTGGCGAGCTCGGAGCCGACCGGGAGATAGTTGACGAGGATCTCGGTGCCCGACTGCTCGAGCGCCTTGACCACTTCGGCGCGCGTCGGCTCCAGCGCATCGGCCACCAGGAAGCTGCGATGCTCCGGGTACTCGCGCATGTGCTCGGCGATCCCATCGAGCTGGCGTCCCATGCGCACGAGCACACCGCTCTTGGGAAGCTCACCGCAGAAGACGGTCGTGCAGTTCGGCAGCTCGAAGATCGCCTCGCAGACGTCCTTGCCGACCTTGCGTACGTCGACGTCGAAAGCAGCGACGACCTCGATGTCCTGCGGGCGGTAGCCGCCGATCTCCCAGTGCAGGAGGCCGATCGCGTCGCCGGCTTGCTTGGACGCGTAATACTCGAGACCCTGGACCAGCGAACTCGCGCAGTTGCCGATGCCCACGATCGCGATCTTGATCCGGCCCATACCCCCTCCAACGACCCGGCTTGGCGAGGTGGGTGGGGTTTCGAGATCTCGCTCGTAGCGCCCAGCTCCACCGAGGCAGGCTTTCAATAACATGTCGGGCGCAGCGGGGCCACGGAGGCGTTGCGATGTCGGGGGGGTCGAGCCCCAGCGGTACGTCGAGAGGCGCGTTCGGGCTGCTGGGGCTGGTCCCATGCGCCGCCCTGGCGATGCTCCTGTTCACGGATCTCGCGCACCCGCTGTTCTGGTCGGATGAGGCCGAAACCGCGATGTTCGGGCGCCGAATCATCGAGTTCGGCTACCCGAAGGTGCATGCACCCCCAAACGTCGTATACCAGTTTGGGCCCAACATCGCGCTCGGCGTCGAAGAACACACGGATGCGTATATCGGCACCACCTGGGGCCAGTTCTACTTCGCCGTGCCCGGGCTGTGGTGGGCGCAAGGCGTCGAGGATCCCTGGGCGAAGACGGCGCGGGTGCGGCTCCCGTTCGTGGTCGCCGGCGCGCTCGGGCTAGCGCTCTTCGCCGCCGCGGCGCGGCCGGCGTTGCCGCCGCGCCAGCGCTGGCTCTTCAGCGCGCTCGTCCTCACCGGTGCGTGTCTCTCGACCTCGCTGCTGCTGCACCTGCGCGAGGCGCGTTACTACCCGCTGGTCGTCCTGCTCGTGGGCGCGGTCGTCTTCGTCCACCTGCGTTTCGCGGTCTTCCGAACGCTCGGCACGCTCGGCTATACGGCGGCCATCAGCGTGCTGCTGTTCCTGCTCTTCAACACGTTCTTCGCCGCCTTCTTCAGCGTGCTCGCCGTGCTGGGGCTCGAGCGCGCGCGCCACGGCGCTCGCGCGCTCCTTCCGCTGCTGCCGGTGGTCGTCGCGGCGGCGCCCCTGTTTGTTTGGTTCGAGACCTTCCCGATCGCATCGGCGATCTCGCGCGAGCTGTCGCTCGGGCCGCGCGGCTTGCTCGATAACGTCGCGATCGTGGGCGCTCACCTGCTGCGGCGGGAGTTCCTGTTGCCGGCGCTCGCGTGCCGCGCAGCGCTGATCGCCGTCGACGCCGCGGCGCGGCGCCGTGGCCGGGCGCCCGAGCCCCACGCCCTGCGCGCGACCAGCGGCTTCCTCTGGCTCCTCGCGGGTGGCTATGCGCTGCTCGGGTGCGTCAATCCGCTGCCCCTCGAGCGCTATTTCGTGGTGCTGAGCCCGCTCCTCACGCTCGTGTTCCTACTCGATGCCTTCGCGCTGGTGGCCGCGGTCTCCCGATCCGTCGCTCCCGCGCGCCAGACTCGCGCTGCGCGGGGGACCGTCGCGGCGCTGGTCGCGATCGCCATCGCCGCGCGGCTCTCGGCGCCAGGCGAGATAGCCGCCCAGGTGGCAGCCCTCGCGACGCCCTACCGCGGACCGATCGACGAGATCGTGACGTGGGTGCGCGAGCGCTACCCGGATCCCGAGCGACTCGTGATCGCGACCAACTACGAAGAGCTGGCGTTGATGTACTACCTGGAGAGCCACGTGATCGTCGGGCTCACCCTCAACAACCTCGCCGCGGACCGGCGGCTGGAGCCGGATCTCGTGATCCCGCGGCGACACTGGCGCAGCAGCCTGCCGGAGGTGCTCGCATTCCTGCGCCGCGGGAGCTGGGAGCGCAACGCGTTGCCCGTGGTCGATCTGCACTACAACAACAACCCGGCGCTCTCGCGCTCGCGATTCCTTCCCGATCCACACCGCTTTCGCACGGCCGTACCGGTGCGCGACGACGAGGCGCTCGCGATCTACCGGCGCGTCGCGAGCTCGAAGGACACGGGCACCTCGAGCGGCCCGTAGACGCGCGGCAGCACGCCCGCGGCCACGACGGCGCGCGCCGCGGCCGCGTCGAGCAGCGGCTCGCCGGAGGAGCGCGAGATGCGCACGTTGCGCGCGCGGCCGTCCGCGCCGATCTCGAAGCGCACGAGCGCGTCACCCTCCTGATCCTGCCAGCGCGCGAGCGGCGGATACTCGAGGGCCGCCTCGATGCGGCGTCGGATCTCGGCCAGCCGCGACTCGACGCTGGGCCCGGTGGGCGCGAGATCGATGCCCGGCGCGTGCACTTCCGCCACCGCGCCGACGTCCTGCGCCGGCGCGGGTCCGGCGGCGAGCCCGAGGCACGCGATCGCGAACGCAGCCTTCGCGCTCATCGCCGCACCGTGATGCCCACGCTGCCCTCGAAGCTGCGCGTGGGCGAGGGATAGAAGCCAAACTCGCCGCGGGAGAAGGTGCGCTCGCCTCCGACCTCGGTGTACTTGCGATCGAACAGGTTTCGCACCCAGAACTGGAAGCCCAGCTCGAGGCGCCCGCCGATCAGCGGCCGCCAGCTCACGCCGGTGTCGTAGACCGCGAACGCCGGGAGCTTCTCGAACTCGTTGCGCAGGTCGTTCGCGCGGAAGCGACTGCCGATGACGCGCGTCTCCGCGGCGAGCTCGACCCGGTACGGCAGCTTGAAGCGCACGCCGGCGTTGCCCCGGTGCAGCGGTGTGATGGGCAGGCGCTTGCCATCGAGATCCGTGATCGAGTCGTGCTGGATCTGGTTGTCGTCGAGGGTGTAGTTGGCGTGGATCTCGAGCCAGGACAGGGGGTCGAGCTGGAAGCCGAGCTCGAGGCCGCGATGGCGCACGCGGTCGATGTTGACGTTCATCGGTGACGGGCCGAAGGCGCCGTCGATCTCGTGATCGAAGAGGATCTGGTCCTCGACGTCCATCCAGTACAAGGCGAGGTTGGCCGAAGCGCAGCTCGTTCGGAGCTTCGCCCCGAGCTCGTAGGCGTTGGAGGTCTCGGTCGCGAGCGCAGGGAAGAAACCAAACAGACCGAACGCCTCGTCGATGTTTGGGAAGCGGAAGCCGTGCGAGTAGGCGGCGTAGACGGCGACCGGCTCGATGACGCGGTAGGTGAGGGATGCCTTCGGGCTCCAGATCGCGTCGTCGTTGTCGAACGACGCGCCGGGAATCGCAGGATCGCGCCCGTGCAGCTGCCCGTCGTCGTAGCGCAGCCCCGCGGTGAGCAGGAGGTCGGGGGTGAGGTTCAGCTCTTCCTGGAGATAGCCGCCGACCGTGCGCCGCTGACTGCGCGTGCTGCCGTCGAACAGCGTGACCCCCGCATCGAGATCCCGGAACTCGCTGTCGACCGAGATCTCCTCGTACAGCCAATCCGAGCCCGCGCTGAGCCGGCTCGCGAGACCGAAGAGCGGACGCTCGAAGCGAGCCTGGGCGTTGATGCCCACCGATCGGATGTGCCGGTCGTCGGTCGACCGCGAGCGGCCGAGGAAATCGCCCGCCGGGATCGTGAGCACCGCGTGGTCGCGGCGTTCGGCGATGAAGGGCACGATCTCGAGATGCAGATCCTCGCGCGGCGTCCATTCCGCCAGCCCATCGACGTGCCAGCGCCGGCGCTGCTGCTCGTCGCCCTCCGTTCCAGGCGCGGCGGCACGCCGGCCGAGCAGGTCGATCTGCTGCATCGAAAGCGCGCCGGGGCGATCCCCATGGTCGCTCGCGTAGCCCGCCGTGAGCCCCACGCGCGCTCGCTCGCCGAGCAGACCGCGCAGCGAGCCCTCGTAATGGTGATCGTCGAAGGCGCTGCGGTGGCGGTAGTCGTCGGTCGTGCCAGCATCGGCATAGAACGACACCTCGATCGGCCCTTCGCGGGCGGCGACGAAGCTGCTGCCGTGCCAGGTGTCCCAGCTCCCCACGCGGCCGATGGCGTTCAGCTGCGTGCCTTGCGCGCCCTTGCGCGTGATGATGTTGATGACGCCGCCCACGGCGTTGTCGCCCCACACGGCGCTCGCGGGCCCGCGCACGATCTCGATGCGCTCGACGTCGTCGAGCCGCAGCCAGCTCCAGTCTGGCGTGCTCGATTCGGCCTCGTTGATGCGCCGCCCGTCGACGAGCACGAGCGTGCTCGAGCCGTTGCCGCCGCCGTCGTCGAATCCGCGCGCCTCGACGGTGTAGCCCTCGGGGCTGGTCGTCGTGTTCGTCACCATGATCCCCGGCTCACGGCTCAGCAGCTCGGGCAGCGTGGTCGCTCCGCTGCGCTCGATCGTCTCGCGATCGAGCACCGTGACGTTGCCGGCCACGTCCAGCACGTCGCGCTCGGCGCGTGTCGCCGTCGCGGTCACCTGGCCGACCGAGCGCGCGGGCGGCGCCGGCGCAGGGTCGTCCGCACGCGCGAGGTCGACGCCGATCATGAGGAGAACGCAGCCCAAGGCAAGATTGCACGAAGCACGTTCCGCCGATCCCTCGCAGCGGAAACGGAGCGCACGCATCGCAGGACCTCCGTCGCCCCTCGCGCAGCCAGAGGGTGAAGGAGCGTCCCCGTCGTGTTGCCGATGCTCACGGGCCAGGGTCGTCGCCGCACCGCTCTCGTTCCTCGAAGAGCAGATCGCGTTGCGCGCCCAGGCAGGTTTCCTGGCTCGTGGGTTCGTGCGGCGATGAAGCCTTCGCCGCACTCGCCTCGCCTGCGCCTTCCCGCGGCCTCAGGGCCCGGTGGCATCGTGCAGGCGGTGCTCCCCAATCACAGTGGCGGGACCGCGGCCGATTTTCACGGCCTTCCCTTTTCACCCTTGGTGGGCACCTGAGCGCGTATGTCGACGCCCTTGATACACCGCGTGCGGGAGCGGGTCAATCCGGCGCGACGCCGAGTGCCGAGATGCGCCGCGACCAGATGCGGTGCACCACGAGAACGCACGCGAGGATCCCGGCGAGCGCCAGCCCCCAGGCCTCCGGAGGCTGCCGCTGGAGCCATGCGACCAGCCCCGCACCGCTGAAGGCGATCAGCGCGCTGGTGGGCGCGAAGCCCAGCACCGAGCCGAGCACCAGCGTGCCGAATGACACGCGGGAGAGTCCGAGTGCCCAGTGCGCCGGCTGTAGGATGAAGAAGAACAGACGCATGAGGATCACCGCACTGAGCGCATTGCGGGCGACCCAGGCATCGAGGCGTACGAATCGCAACGACAGGCGGGCTTGCACCCAATCGCGCGCGATCCAGCGCGCGAGTGAATAGCCGACGACACCGGCCCCGACGGCCCCCGCCCAGATCAGGAGCCAGGCCTGCCAGGCGGGCCACACGGCGACGGCTGTGAGCATGAAGATCAGGCCCGGAAAGCCGACCGGCTCGAGCACGGCGAACAGCAACACGAAGAGCAGCGGCCCCCAGAAGCGGGCCTCGCGGATCCAGGTGCGCAACGCCTCGGCATCGAGCCGGTCGAAGCTCCCGGTCGTGAAGAGCGCGAACAGGAGCGCGGCAAAGGCGAGCAGGAGCAGCAGTCGGGGCTTCATGTTGGGTGGAGCTTATCCTGCGATTGGCAGCGACGGCAGGCGGTGATACAAGAAGGGATCGCCGCAGCCCGCGGCAACGGAGAGAGCATGGCATTCCATCACGTCGCGATCGCGAGCCGGGACATCAAGGCGACGCACGAGTTCTACACCGGCGCGATGGGTTTCCCGCTCGTCAAGGTGGAGGTCGCACCGGCGGGAGAGAAGGGCTTTGCCAAGCATCTGTTCTACGACTCAGGCGGCGGCGAGTTGATCGCATTCTGGGACTTCCACGACGCGGATCTTCCGGAGACGTGGTCGAGCGCTATCTCCGAGGGGCTGGGGCTTCCGCGCTGGGCCAATCACATCGCCTTCGAGGCGCGCGATCTCGATGACATCGCAGCGCGTCGCACGCGCTGGCTTGACCACGGCCTCGACGTGCACGAGGTCGATCACGTCTGGTGCACCTCGATCTACGCGACCGATCCGAACGGCATCCTGGTCGAGTTCTGCACGACGACACGCAGCTTCACGGCGCAGGATGGCGCGGACGCGCTGCGCCTGCTCGCCGACCCGGATCCTGCCCGGCCCACGACGCTGCCCCGCATGCAGTTCTTCCGGGCGCGCGATCATCGCCGCGAGAGCCGCTAGCGCTTCAGCCACTCCACGAGCGCAGCGACCGCGCCGTCGCGGCCCTGCTCGGCCGGAAAGCCGTAGTGGTCACCGGAGACGCGCACGCGCGTGAGATCGTGCGTGGCGACGGAGCGCGCGATCAGCTCGTCGTCGGACGGGAAGATGCCGTGATCACCCTCGTACGCGATCTGGAGGCACGGCAACGTCATGTGCTTCCCGGTTTGCTCGATCTGGGCGCGCGAAGAGAGGCCCGACCACGTAGAGAGCCAGGCTTCGGGCGAGACCACGCGACCGAAGCCGACGGCTCCGTAGTTGATCGCGTCGGGTCGCACGCCCCAGAGCGAGCCGTAGCTGCGCGCGGACGGATCGAGCGAGAGATCGACGCAGCGCGGGTCGGCGTCCGTGCGGTAGACGATCAGGAAATCGGTCGCGATCGAACGGCGGCGGTCCTCGCGCGAGCCGGTCGCTTGCCAGCGCGTGCGCGCGGCGCGCCGGACGGCGACGCGGCGGCGTGCCTCGGCGTCGATGCGTTCCACACGCGCGCGCTGCGCGGCGCGGTAGGCCGCGAGGAAGCCGGGCGTGTAGCGGCTCCCCTGGGGCGGCTGCGCGAAGCCGTTCGCCGGCTCGTAGAGGTCGAGGGCCGGATCGCAGGCGACGGGGTCGCGTTCATCGACGACCGACGGGTCGATGGCGTGCAGCAGGTAGTGCCCCTCGCCTGCGTGCCCGGCGAGGTAGACCAGCGCGTCCGCGGCCGGCAGCTCGAAGCGGTTCAGGTCGAAGGGATCGCCTGCCGCGGTGTCCACGAGGCGCCCGCCCGCCGGCGCGAGCGCCTGACTCAAGTAGAACGTGAAGAGCGAGGCTCCACCCGAGTTCCCGAGCAGCACCACGCGTTCGTAGCGGGGGCGCACGGCGCGCAGGCCCGCGGCGACGTCGAGCAGCACCACCTCGTGGATCAGCGTCGAGTCGTTTCCGAGCCAACGGCTGTTGATGCAGAACACCGCGAAGCCCGCCTCGACGAGACCCGGCACGAGGTAGTGCCGCGAGAAGTTCGCGCGCGGGTGCATCAGGCACACGACGCTGCGTTCGCCACCGCGCGCGTAGAGCCAGCCGTGGGCGACGGCGCGGTCCTCGGTCGGGAGCTGGAGCGGCGTGCACAGGGTGCCCGCGGGCGGATCGCGGTGCCACTCGGCCACGAGCCACGGGTTGTCGTAGCGGCCGAGCCGGCCGGATGGCGTCTTCGCGGCGGTCACGCCGGGCGCCTCACACGATCCGGGAGTCGCGATTGCCCCAGTAGCGATCGCGGAGCAGGCGCTTGTAGAGCTTGCCCGTCGGGTGGCGCGGCAGCTCGGCCTCGAAGTCGATGCTGCGCGGACACTTGAGCTTCGCGAGCTGACTCTGGCAGAACGCGATCAGCTCGCGCTCGAGCTCGGGCCCGGCGCCGGACATGTCGATCGGCTGCACGACTGCCTTCACTTCCTCGCCGAAGTCCTCGTTCGGGATGCCGAAGACGGCGACGTCCGCGACCTTCGGGTGCGTCACCAGCACGTTCTCCGCCTCCTGTGGGTAGATGTTGACGCCACCCGAGATGATCATGTTGGCCTTGCGGTCGGTGAGGTAGAGGTAGCCCGCGGCGTCGACGTAGCCGATGTCGCCGAGCGTGCTCCAGCCCTGTGCGGAGCGGGCGCCGGCCGTCTTCTCAGGCGCGTTGTGATACTCGAACGATCCGCCGCCCTCGAAGTAGATGCCGCCGGGTGTCCCGGGCGGAAGCTCCTTGCCCTCGTCGTCGAGGATGCGGAGCCTCGCGTTGAGCGGGCGCCCGACCGAGCCCTTGTGCGCGAGCCACTCGTGCGAGTCGATCGACGTGAAACCGTTGCTCTCCGTGCCAGCGTAGTACTCGTAGAGCACCGGGCCCCACCACTCGATCATCTGCTGCTTCACGGGAATCGGACACGGCGCGGCGGCGTGGATCGCGACGCGCAGGCTCGAGACATCGGGGCGACGCCGCTCCGCCTCGGGGAGCTTGAGCATGCGCACGAACATCGTCGGCACCCACTGGCTCACGGTCACGCGGTGGCGCTCGATCAGCTCGAGCGCCGGAACGGCATCGAAGTGCTCCATCAGCACGCAGGTGGCGCCGAGCCTTTGGGCCGACATGCAGAAGCGCAGCGGCGCGGCGTGGTAGAAGGGCGCCGGCGAGAGATAGACCGTGTGCTCGTCGACGCCATAGAGGCCCTTGAGCAGCGCCACCAACGCCGGCGGCGTGCCGATCGGCTGGCCGAGCCGTGGGAGCTTCACGCCCTTGGGACGTCCGGTCGTGCCCGAGGAGTAGAGCAGGTCCGATCCCTCGAGCTCATCGGCGATGGGCCGCGCGGGCTGCTGCGCGATCGCGGCCTCGTAGCTCGCATAGCCGTCGCAGATTCCGCCGACCATGTAGCGGCCGGCGAGATCGGCGAAAGCTGGCCCGAGCGCGCCCGCGACGTCGCGCGTGGCGGCCGAGGCGATGAAGACCTTCGCGCCGCAATCGCGGACGATGTACTCGACCTCCGGCGCCGTGAGCCGGTAGCTGATCGCGGTGTAGTAGAGGCCAGAGCGCTGCGCCGCCCAGCAGATTTCGAAGAAGCGCGGGTGGTTCTCCATGAAGATCGCGATGCCGTCGCCCGGCTGTAGCCCGAGCGCGCGGAAGAGCTGCGCGCCCTGATTCGAGCGCTCGTCGAGCTCGCGGTACGTCACCACCTCGCCGCCGGCGGCCATCAAGTATGCCGGCTTGTCTGGATGCAGCTTCGCGAGGGATCCCGGATACATGGAGTCGAACCTCTCGAAAACATACGAGGCTTGGCGCGGGCCCCTCTGGAAACTCCGGCCTGGGATCGAGCGACGGGCGCTCCCAGCGGAGTGATTCTAACCGCCGTCGCCTCCCGGACGGAAGCATTTCGCGCGCAGGCTCAGGCATCGGGCAGGTAGTGATGTGCCGCTTCGATGTCCGCAGCCGTGTGCGGGTGCCCGGGCGGATAGTCGATCCACTCACGGCTGGCGGGGTCGCCGTAGCAGGCGAGCAGAGCGAGCGAGCGCACGCCCCCGAAGAGCAGGCGCTTGGTGGCGAAGCGCGAGCTCATCAGTTCGTGCAGGATCGCGTCCTGCGACTCGCCGTCGAGCGCGGTGAACGGCCGCAGCTTCGCGAGCAGCGGCGGCACCCCGAATTCGAGCACGAGCAGCGCCTGGCGCAACGTGGACGCGAGCGTGGGGGCGCTCGCGAGGAAGGCCTCGGCACGCGCTCCGGGATCGAGTCGCCGCGCTCGTATGCGCAGCGCGCCGGCGGGTCCGACGATGCGCGCGGCCGCGGCTCCGAAGACGGCGTACGTGCGCGGCGTGAGGAAGCGCAGCGGCAGATCCGGCGGCGGGGCGAGGGCAGGCGCGGCGTCGCCACAGCCCGATGGCAGGAGGCCCACCGCCGCGGCGAGCCCTGCCAGCCGCAAGAACGCCCGGCGGTCGAGCGCCGCGAGGGAAGCCAGAGCCTGGCGGCGGTGCGCGTCGCTCACGAGGTCGGCCCCCGGTTGGCCAGCGCCGAGGCGATGCGCAGCGCGTTGGCGAAGATCGTGATCTGCGGGTTCACGCCGGTGTTGCTCGGCAGCGTCGAAGCGTCCGTCACGTAGAGCCCGCGCACGTCCCAGACGGCGCCGTCGGGGCGACAGGCGCTGACGGCGCGCTCCCCACCCATCGCGGCGCCGCCGAACAGGTGCACCGCATACAGGAATGCGATGCGCGTCGGGTCGAGCGGCGCGGCGTCGAGCGCGGCGAGATCGCTCTCGTTCTGGATCGGTGCGAGCCCGTGCACCGGCAGGATCACCTCGCGCGCGTCGGCCGCGAGATAGGCGCGCGCGAGCTCGCGCAGCGCCTGGCGCAGTCGCTCGACGTCACCCGGCTCGAGCTCGTACGCGTAGCGCGCGCGGCCCTCTGCGTCGGCTTCGACGCGCCCGCGCGTGGCGTCGCGCAGCACCACCACGGCGCGCGCCAGGTGCGGCAGGGCTTCCATCACGCGCGCGTGCTCGGATCCGAAGCCGGGCAGGGCGGCGGCCGTGACCAGCGGGTGGACGGCCGTGTTCTCGAGCATGAAGCCGGGGCCCGCGTGCCCGTGGACGTCGCTGAACTGCGTCACGGCATAGGCCATCGTGGGTCCGAAATAGCCGTGTACGGGCTCGGCGAAGCGCGCGGTGACGGCGGCGCTCGAATGCAGCTGGAGGCCGCGGCCGACGGCGCCGTCCCCGGCGATCCCACTGCGCAGGAGCAGCGCCGGGGTCTCGAGCACCCCCGCGGCGAGCAGCACGAGCGGCGCGTCGATACGAATTTTGCCGAGCGGCTCCCGGGATGCGGGATCCAGGCGCAGCGCCTCGACGCCCGTGACGGCCCCCGCCTCGACGCGCACGCGGGTCACCTGCGTATCCGCCAGCACGCGTGCCCCGGAGCGCTCGGCGCGAGGCAGATAGCCGACGAGCGCCGACTGTTTGGCATCGATGGGACAGCCCCAGTTGCAGCGCCCGAGCCGTGCGCAGCCGCGCACGTTGCGGGGCATCGCTTCGCCGGCCCAGCCGAGCCTGCGCGCACCCAGCTCCAGCCGATGGGCATTGCGGTTCAGGTGCGAACGCAGCGTCGGTTCGGCGTGGACGTCCGCCCAGGCCTGCTCGACGAACGGGGCGAAGGCGGCGTCCGTGAGCTCGGAGAGCGCGTGCTCGCGGCGCCAGCGCTCGAGCACCTCGGGCGGCGTCCGCCAGCACAGCGCGTCGTTCACGACGGTCGAGCCGCCGACGCAGACGCCGGCGTAGAGGCTCTGCGCGCCCGAGGCCGTGGCGCCGGTGCGACCGAGGCGCGCCGTCATCAAAGCTTCGTCCGACAGGAAGTCTGATGCGGAGAAGCGCGGGCCGGCCTCGAGCACCAGCACCTCGAAGCCCGCCTCCGCGAGCCGCGCCGCGGCCGGGGCGCCCCCCGCTCCCGATCCGACCACGAGCGCGTCGGCCCGCAGCCGCGGGCCTTCCCGCAGCGTCACGCCGGCGCGATCGCGTCGATGCGGGCGAGCAGCTCGGCGGGGAGCTCGACGCCCGAGGCCTTCACGTTCTCGTCGAGCTGCGAGGCGCGCGTCGCGCCGACGATCACGCTCGCGATGCTCCGCTGGCGCAGGCACCACGCGAGCGCGAGCTGGACGAGCGAGATCCCGAGCTCGTTCGCGATCGGCTGCAAGCGGTCGACGCGAGCGAGCGTCTCGGGCTCGAGGTAGGCCCCCATGAACTGGTTGCGCTGCGCATCGGTCGCGCGGCTCCCGGACGGCTTTGCCCCGCCCGAGTACTTGCCGGAGAGCACGCCCTGGGCGAGCGGGCTGAAGACGATCTGCGAGAGCCCCTCGCGCTCGCAGGCGGGAAGCACTTCAGATTCGATCTTCCGGCGCAGCAGCGAGTACTGTGGCTGGTTCGAGATCGGACGGTACGCGAGCCGCTCGCCGGCGACGCGGCAGGCGTCCTGGATCTGTGCGCCGCTCCACTCCGACACGCCCCAATAGAGGACCTTGCCCTGGCGGACCAGGTCTTCGTAGGCGCACACCGTCTCCTCGATCGATGTCGAGGGATCCGCTCGGTGGCACTGGTGCAGGTCGACGTAGTCGGTGCCCAGACGGCGCAGGGAAGCCTCGACGCTCTCGAACAGGTGCTTGCGCGAGAGCCCGCGATCGTTCGGGCGCGGCGACATCGGGAAGAATGCCTTGGTGGCGATCACGACGTAGCGGCGCGGGATCGCGCGCAGCGCCTGGCCGAGGACTTCCTCGGCCAGGCCGGCGGCGTAGACGTCGGCCGTATCGAAGAGATTGATGCCGAGGTCGTAGGCGCGGTGCACGATCTCGCGCGTCGTCTCGCGGTCGACGCTCGAGCCGAGCGTGAGCCACGAGCCGAGCGAGACCTCGCTGACCTGGAGTCCGCTGCGTCCCAGGGATCGGTATTCCATGTCGCGCATTCTACCGCGGGGACTACCCGCTCGAGGCCCGGCAGTTACCCTGTCGCGGCCATGCTCGAGCTTGCCGCCGCCACCGATCCCGCCTGGGCCGCTCGGGCGATCTCGCGCCTGGACGAGCTGCTGGTCGATCACGCGCACTGCGAGAAGAAGGCGGCGGGCACGGCCGTGCAGCTGCTCTTCCGCTATCCCCAGCACGCGGGTCTCCTCACGCCGCTCTCCCAGCTCGCGCGCGAGGAGCTCGTGCACTTCGAGCAGGTGCTCGCGCTGCTCGCCGAGCGCGGGCTCGCGTTCGGACGCCACCGGCCGGGCCCCTACGCCGGGAAGCTGCGGGAGATGGAGCGCACGAGCGAGCCCGAGCGGTTGCTCGACACGCTGCTGTGCTGCGCGCTGATCGAAGCGCGCAGCTGTGAACGCTTCGGCCTGCTGGCGGATGCCGCCCCGGAGCCCGTGCTCGGCCATTTTTGGATCCGCCTGCTCGAAGCCGAAGCGCGTCACCACGGCCTCTACCTGACGCTGGCGCGCAGCCTCGCCCCCGAGGCCGCCGTGGCGGCGCGGCTGCGAGAGCTTGCGCGGCACGAAGCCTGCGTCCTCGACGAAGCGCGCTTCACCGGCCACCTGCACGGGGGCATCCGCTAGGTGGACTCCGCTCGCCGGCGGCTCGCTGCGCGCGGGGCCGGTTGGGTTGACTTCGCTCGCCTGCGGCTCGCTGCGCGCTTCGCTCGCTAGCCGCGGGTGCTCGGACCGCGCGCCCGCGGGAATCGCGACGTGCGCTCTTTCGAGCCGGCCCGCGCATCGGGTTGACGAGGCTCCGCGAATTGGCAAAGTGCCTCGCGGGATGGGGCTGCGTCGACGTTGCGGCGCGGGAAGGAGCCGAGATGGAGATCACGACTGAACGCGTTTCGATCCCGCTCGCCGAGGGCGGCACGATGGGCGGCTACCTCGCGCGTCCGAAGAGCGCGGGGCCGCACCCCGGCGTGCTCGTCTACATGGAAATTTTTGGCGTGAACCCGCACATCCGCGAGGTCACGGAGCGGGTCGCGCGCGAGGGCTACCTGGCGCTCGCGCCCGATTACTTCCACCGCACGGGACCCGGTGTCGAGTACGGCTACGACGACGACGGCTTCGCTGGCGGCATGAAGCTGCTCGGCGCGCTGCGCGCGGACGAGATGATCGCGGACGCGAAGGCGGCGATCGGCTGGCTGCGCGCGCGCAAGGACGTGCGCGGCGATCGCATCGGTGCGATGGGCTTCTGCATCGGCGGCCACATGACGTATCTGACGGCCTGCGAGACGGACGTGCGTGCGGCGGCGAGCTTCTACGGCGGCGGGATCGCGGCGCCAGCCGGACCCGGCGGCGCGGCGTCGACGCTCGGTCGCACGGGGAAGATCCGCGGCAAGATCGTGTGCCTTTTTGGCGGCAAGGACGCCTTCATCCCGCAGAGCCAGGTCGAGGCGATCCGCTCGGCGCTCACGAAGCACGCCGTCCGGCACGAAATCGTCGTGTACCCGGACGCGGACCACGGCTTCTTCTGCGACCAGCGCGGCAGCTACCAGAAGGCCGCGGCCGACGCCGCCTGGAAGCGCGTGAAGCAGCTCTTCCACGACGAGCTGGGCTGAGCGCCGGGCGGCACGCGGGCGCCTGCGCGCCGGAACCCGTCAGCCGTCGATCTCCCGGCGCAGCGCGGAGAAGAGCGACTCGACCGAGGTGAGTCGCGCATTCTCGCCCATCAGGCCGACGCGCCAGATGCGGCCGGCGAGGCTGCCGAGCCCGCCCCCGACCTCGATGCCATAGCGCTCGAGCAGGCGCCGCCGCAGCGAGGCTTCCTGGGCCGGCGTGAAGCGCTCGGGCAGCCGCAGCGAGGTGAGCATCGGGAGCCGGTGGCGGGCTTCGACGAGCGGCCGGAAGCCGAATGCGCCGAGCCCTTCGACCAGCGCCTCGCCCGCCTCGCGGTGGCGTGCGATGCGGGCCTCCATGCCCTCCTCTTCGATCATCTCGAGCGCCTCGGCGAGGCCCAGGATCATCGCGACCGGCGCGGTGTGGTGGTAGACGCGCTCGCTCCCGAAGTAGGCGCCGAGCAGACCGATGTCGAGATACCAGCTCTGGACCGGCGTGCGGCGCGAGCGCACCCGCGCGAGAGCTCGCTCGGAGAAGCTCGCGGGCGAGAGTCCGGGCGGGCAGGAGAGACACTTCTGCGTACCGCTGTAGGCGGCATCGATGCCCCACGCATCGAGCGAGACCTCGAGACCGCCGAGCGAGGTGACGCAATCGAGCGCGACCAGCGCCCCGGCTGCGCGCGCTGCGCGGGCGATGGCCTCGACGGGCTGCTGCACGCCGGTCGACGTCTCCGCGTGCACGAACGCCACCAGGCGCGGGCGCGTGCGAGCGATCGCCTCGGCCATGGCAGCGTCGTCGAGGATCGTGCCGGGCTCTGCGTCGACGCGCGTCACCTGCGCGCCGGCGCGCCGCGCGACTTCGCACATGCGCTCGCCGAAGACGCCCGCGACGCCGATCACGACCGGATCGCCTGGCTCGAGCAGATTCACGAGGCAGGCTTCCATGCCGGCGCTCCCGGTCCCCGAGAGCGGCAGCGTCATGCGGTTCTGGGTTCCGAACAGAGGCCGCAGCCCCGCCTGCACGCGGTCGAGAATCGCGAGGAAGTGCGGATCGAGGTGTCCGAGCATCGGCAGCGCGAGCGCGCGCCGCACGCGCGGGTGGACGTTCGAGGGGCCGGGCCCGAGCAGCAAGCGGCGGGGCGGAGCGGGCATCGGCACGCCGGCCATGGTAGCGGCCGTGCGCTCGAAAACGCTGCGGAATCGAACGCATACGAAAGCGGGAGCGTTGACACCGCCGCGCGGCCGAGACACCCTTGCGCGAGCCCCCGCCTCGACCGGTCGCCCCCTCCGACCGGGGTGTTCCCGCGACTTCTCCGACCCACCGGGGCCGCATCGAACGGAGCTGTGTGACGCGCTGGCTGGCACTCTCGCTGGGTCTCGGGGCCGCCGCCCTGGCGGTCTGGGCCCTCGCCACGCGACGGCCGGCGCCGCCGCTCGACGACATCGACGGTGCCTCGCGCGCGCGCCTCGAGCAGGTGCTGCGCGACGCCGAAGCCGACCGGCCCGGGAAGCCATGACGCTGTACCGCGCGCGCGAGGCCTACGAGCGCGAGGAGCTCGAGCGGCTCGCGCCGGCGGCAGTGAGAAGCGTGCAATCGCGCGGGCGCCTGCATCCGGAGCCCGAGCATGCGTACCGCACGGCGTTCCAGCGCGACCGCGACCGCATCGTGCATGCGCGCGCCTTCCGCCGCCTCGAGTACAAGACCCAGGTCTTCATCTACCACGTCGGCGACCACTACCGGAATCGCCTGACGCACACGCTCGAGGGCGCACAGATCGCGCGCACGATCGCCCGCGCGTTGCGCCTGAACGAAGACCTCGCCGAGGCCATCGTGCTCGCGCACGATCTCGGCCACACCCCCTTCGGTCACGCCGGCGAACGCGTGCTCGCCGGCCTGATGAAGGGCGAGGGAGGCTTCGATCACAATCGTCAGAGCCTGCGCATCGTCGATTGGCTCGAGGACCGCTATCCGGATTTCCGCGGTCTCAACCTCACCCACGAGACCCGCGAAGGTCTGCTCAAGCACGGCTCGCCATGGGAACATCCGGTGCGACTGCCCGAGCCCACGGCGCAGCCGAGCCTCGAGGCGCAGGTGGCCGACACCGCTGACGAGATCGCCTACACGAATCACGACCTCGACGACGGCCTGGGCTCGGGCCTGCTCGCGCCGGCGCGGCTCGAGGAGGTGACACTCTGGCGTGACACGCAGCGGGCCGTGCGCGAGCAGCTCGGCACCGTGCCCGACCGCGTGCTGCATGCGCAGGTGGTGGTGGCGCTCATCAATCGGCTCGTGACGGACCTGATCGAGTCGGTGGTCGAGCGCGTCGACCGGGGCGGCTTCGCTTGCGTCGACGCCGTGCGCGCCTGCCCCGAGCGTCTCGTGCGCTTCTCTCCCGAGATCGAGAAGCAGAAGCGGGAGCTGAAGAGGTTCTTGTACGACGAGCTCTATCAGCACCCGCAGGTGCTCGCGATGAACGAGCGCGCGGTGGCGATCCTCGGCGATCTCTTCGGGGCCTTCCGGAGCGATCCGGGGCGGCTGCCCGAGCACGTGCGCGCGCGCATCGCCAGCGATGGCGAGGCCCGGGCGATCGCCGATTACGTCGCCGGCATGACCGACCGCTTCGCGCTGGAGGAGCACGAGCGCCTGGGGGCTGGGCGTGGCTGAGCGCAAGCGCGCGCCGGCGCGGGCCGGGGGCGGACGCGGCTCCGGGATCCGGGTCGTGCTCACGACCGTGCCCGACGCCGAGGTGGGGGCGCGCCTCGCGCGCACGCTCGTCGAGGAAAGGCTCGCGGCGTGCGTCAACCTGGTCCCCGGCGTGCAATCGTTCTATCGTTGGCGGGGCGAGCTCGAAGAGGCTGCCGAGCTGCTCCTCGTGGTGAAGACGCGCGCCGACCGCAGCGCCGCGCTGGCGGCGCGCATCCAAGCCCTCCATCCTTACGAGCTTCCCGAGGTTCTGGAGCTCGCCCCGAGCGGCGGGAGTACGGCCTACCTCGACTGGGTGCGGCGGGAGTCGTCGACATGAGCGCGAGCGTGGGGCTGCCGGAAGGGCTCGAGCGGGCTGCGAGCGCGCTGCCCGGCGATGCCGATGCGATCCGGCCGGCCAACGGGGATCCGGCTGCGCTGCTGCGCGCGCTCGACGTCGAGGCCGCGGCGCGCGTGCTCGGCTGGCTGCTCGTCCATGAGCCCGAGGCCGGTGCGGAGCTCGCCGATAGCTGGGCCGAGGAACCCGACGCGGCGAGCGGTCCGCTGACGCGCCTGCGCGTCGACTCGCTGCCCAAGGCGGGTCGCAAGGCGCTGAGCCGCGTGCGGCACCGCCTGCGCTCGCGCGGCATCGAGCTCGCCGACGCGGAGCCGGCGGCGGTCGTGGCGAAGCTCCCGCCGATCGAGGAGGAGGTCGAGGCGGCATTTCTCTCCGCCGTCGACCCGCGCGGGACGCGGATCGCCTATCTCGTCGAGTCCAACCCTGCGGGCGGCGTGCGGTTGTTCGAGCTGGTGCTCGACGAAGAGCGCGGCGTCGTCGAGTTCGAGGTCTACACCACTGGCCGCAGCAAGGCGCGGCAATTCCTGCGCGATCTGCGCAGCCGCGAGCGTTTCCCGGCCGTCGAAGCGCCGGCCGACGCCGTGCGTGCGCTGATCCAGAAGATCGCCGAAGGTCAGCCGGCTGCACGACCGCTCCCGCGCGGCTTCATCGAATTTCGTGCGCGCGTCGCCGTCCCGAGGCCCGGCGCGCGCACGCCCGGCGCGCTTGCACAGGAGGCCCTGGGCGCGGTGACGGACGCAGCGGCGCTCGCGCGCGCGGCCGAGCTGGTGCGGAATCACGAGATCGGTCCCTGGCCCGCCGCGGCGCACGTGCTCGAGAAGGTCGCCGAACGCATCAACGAGCTCGCGAAGAGCCCCCTCGTGGTCTCGCCGGCCTCACGCCGCGAGCGGGCGCAGTCGCTGCTCGCCGAGGCGCAGACGGAGGTCTTCGCAGAGCCCGTGGCGGCGCACACCGCGCAGCGCTTCGCGGAGAGCGCCTATGTGCTCTGGAAGACGGGTCGCGAGCAGGACGCGAAGGCGTGCCTGGCCGCTGCGCAGTCATTTGGCGAGGAACCGGTGGCCGAGAACCCGGTCGCCCGCGCGCTGCTCGAAACCGTGCTCGCCCCCGTGCTCGCGGGTCTCGACGAGGCGGCCCCGCGCGAGGCGGAGCCCTCGCTGCTCGTGACGCCTTGAGCAGTACGGGAGTACGCAATGCTGCTCGCCCAGGGTCGCTATTGGCGCGCCACGCTGGCGAAGGGGCGCGATACGATCGTGCTCGACGTCGTGCGGGCTTCGCTGCCAGAGGATCTCCAGGAGCTGCGCGACCTGCGAATCGACATCCCGCTTGCGAAGTGGAATCGCATCGTGAAGAACGTGCACTCGGACCGCAAGCTGGTCGCGGGGCTGCTGATCGACTTCGCGAAGCACAAGCAGCGCGTGGTCGCCGCCGTGAGCAGCGACCGCCTGCTCGCGGAATACCAGCGCGTGGTGCTCGATGCGACCACGGCGCTGATCGAGAGCGGCGTGCTCGTGCTCGAGCGCGCCGCAGAGACCGAGGAATGACGACGCGTCGGCGCGCCCACGCCGCGGCCGCGAGGCCGTGGTCGAAGCCGTGCACCGACGCCCAAGGAGTGGCATGAGACGCCGATTCGGCCGGGGACGCATGAACCGAGGACAAGGCGAGGCGCGGGGCGCCTCGATCGACGCTGCGCGCTGGTTCGAGCGCATCGTCGCGGAGGGCGTGTTGCCGGTGACCGCGCTCGAGCGGGTCGCGGCGGACGAAGTGCCCGACGGCTTCGCCGTGCTCGCGACCGGCACCACCGAGGAAGGCGCGACGCTGCTCGTCGGCTTCTCGCCGAAGAGCGGCGGTGACGCCGCCCTCGCGACGCTCGCCCACGCCCAGCTCCTGCTCGCCGAGCAGGGCTTCACGGGCGAATCGGTGGCGCTCGCCCCCGACTGGTCGATCACTTCGCGCCGGCGCCTCGAGCTGCTGCGAGCCCCCGCGCTGCGCTTTCGCGCGATGGCCGTCTCGGGGCTCGCGGACGATGGCGGCGAAGTGGGCGTCGAGCCCGCGGAGCCGCCGGTCGTCATCTCGCCCCGCCAGCTCGCTGCGCAGCTCACGCGCAGCGAAGATCGCGAGATCTTCTTGCGCGGGCTCGAGGCGTTCGCCGGGCTCGCCGCCAAGCACGGCGGCGCCGTGCGCGGCACGCGGGTGGGAGCGGAGCTCGTGTTGCTCGCCCGCCGCGTCGCGGTGCTCCACGCGCGCGACGCCGGTGTGTTGCTCGAGACGCTCGAGCCCGAGCGCTCGAGCGCGCCGCTGTCGGCCGAGAGCATCGCCACCGCGATGGATCGGCTCGAGGGCCTGCTGCGCAAGCGCCTGAACGATCGGCATGTGCGCGAGGGCGAAGAAGGCATGCGCGCGCAGATCGCGCCGCAGCTCGCGAGCGTGGCCCGCTTGCGCGGCACGCTGATCTGGCCGCTCGCAGGATCGGATCCCGAGGTGCTCGATCTTGCGGCGGTGGGGGAGGACGGGCGCTGCGTCGTCGCCGCCGTGCGCGGGCGCATGACGCTTCCCGCGCTGGCCGAGATCCTGGATGCGACGCTGGCGCTGCGCCCGGCGTTGCCCGCGCTGCTCGCCGGGGCGCCGGCGCCCGTGCTCGTGGGCACGCCGCGCCTGCTACTCGCAGCGCGCGAGTACGACGCGCTGGTGCTGCGCGCCTTGCAGCTGGTCGGTCTCGAGACCACCGCCTACGACGTGCGCAGCTCGCGCGGCGGCTTCGAGCTGAGCCCGCGCGACCTGCTGCCCGCGGCGCCGACCGCCACGTCGCTTGTGCGCGAGCCGTTCGCCGAACGCGGCGCGCGCGAACCCTTCGCCGAGCGCCCTGCACGCGAGCCGATGCCCGAGCGGGGCGCGCGCGAACCCAGGCGGGAGCAGGGCGGGCGGGAGGCGCTCGCCGAGCAAGGATCCCGCGAGCCCTTCAGCGATCGTCCGCGGTCCGAGGCGCCGCCCAAGGAGCCGGCCGCTCCGGCTCCGCGGCCTGCGCGTGACGCGCCGACCCGGCGCGAGGAGCCGGCGGCTGCCGCCGGATCGCCGCCGCGCTTCGAAGCGATCTCGTTGTTCGATCTGGAGGACGAGGCGAGGCCCGCAGCGAGCGCGCCCGAGGGTGGCGAGGAGTCGCTGGCGCCTCGTCGGCGCCGGCGCGGGCGGCGCCGACGAGGGCGCGGGAGTGCCGGCGGGCCGGCGGCCGACGAGGCCGGCGGGCGCGAGCAACGGCCCTGGGCGCCGGCGTCACCGCGCGCAGACGCCGCCGAAGCCGACGAGGGTCGGAGCGACGACATACCCGAGCCACGGGGCGCCTCAGCCGACGAGAGCGAGCCGGAGGGGGGCGAGGCCCCGGATGACGTCGCGCTGGTCGAGCCCGATGACGTCGAGGATCTGGGAACGTCCCTGCATCCCCTTTCCGAGGACATGCCGGAGCTCGAGGAAGAGCCCGTCCCGAGCTACGACGACGAGGAAGAGTTCTCCGGCGAGCCGCTCAGCGACGAAGAACGTGAGCGGCGGGAGCGTGAGCTACGCCGGCGCGCGCGCATCGCGAAGGCGGCGCCCGAGGCGGAGCCGCCCCCCGCGCCGCAGCTTCCGCGCCGCCGCGCGGCCTTCGTCGCGCACGCGGATCGCGATTCGCTCGCGGCTGCGATCGTGCTCGCGCGCGACCTGCGCCTGGTCGAGGGCTTCTGGGTGTACCCGCAGTCGGACCTGATGACGTTCTTCCGGAGTGTCGCGACCGATCTGCGCGGCGAGACCCCCATCTATCTGGTGGGCTTCGCCGCGTCTCCGGCGCGCGACACCATCGGGGCGGCAGCGCTCTACGCGGGTCGCATCGCGTGGTTCGATCATCACGACTGGCCGCCCGAGGACATCGAGAGCCTGCGCATGGCGATCGGCAAGGAGAACGTCCACGTGCAACCGGGAGCGGGGAGCTCGCTGCCGCTCGTGCTCGACGTGCGTTCGCGCCGCAGCCGATTCTCGGACAAGCTCGTCGAGCTGATCACCGCGCGCTTCTCGCTGCACGATCACGAGCGCTGGGGCCGCGTCTGGTGGCAGCGCCTTGGCGAGCTCGCGTCGCGACCGGGCGACAAGCGGGCAGCCGTCGAGCCGCTGCTCGTCGGCCGGCCGAGCGATCTCGCACACGAAGCGACCCGGGCGCCCGCGACGGCGCTCCCGCCGGAGGTCGACTACGTGGCGGGCCGCGACTTCCGCGTCGTCCACTTCGGCGGCTACACGCTCGCCGTCGTGCCCGTGCCGCGCGATCTCGACCTGCACCTCACGGCTCGCATCGCACGCGAGCGTTTCAGCGCGCAGCTCTCGGTCGCCCATTACGAGGGGGGCGAGCTCGTCGTGGTGACGGGCGAAGAGGGCGTCGGCCGGCGCGGCCTCGACCTCAGCCGCCTGATGAGCCATCTCGCTTCCGAGCACGAGTGGATCGAGGTGCTCTCGGACGAAGACCATGTGGCGCGCGTGCGCGTGCGCGAGCTCCCGACGCGCCCCGAGCGCCTCGACGAGGTGATCGCCGAGATTGCGATGGGGCGCTCCATCTTCGAGGCATGACGCCTGACCGCGACGGCGAACCTCGTCGAGATCTTCTCCTCGGTTCAGGGCGAAGGGCCGCACGTCGGCCAGTCGACCCTGTTCGTGCGCCTGGGCGAGTGCGACCTGCGCTGCCGCTGGTGTGACTCGCCGCACACCTGGCAGCGCGCGGCGGAGTGTCGGATCGAGCTGCGCCGGGGCACGGGCGAGCACCGCGTCGTTCCGAATCCGGTCGCGATCCCGGATGCGCTCGCGGCGTGCGAGACGCTCGATCTCGCGGCCCACCGCTTCGTGAGCCTCACGGGAGGCGAGCCGCTGCTGCAGCCGGAGGCCGTAGGAGCGCTCGCTCGCGGCCTGCGGGGCCGCGGCCCGCGCATCCTGCTCGAAACTCACGGGCTCGCAGCGGAGGCTCTCGAGCAGGTGGTCGACGCGCTCGACGTCGTCTCGATGGATTGGAAGCTCGCGAGCGACGTGCGGCGCGCCTCGGATCCTCGCCACGGCCCCGTCGATCCGTTCCACGCCGCCCACGAGCGCTTCCTGCGCATCGCCCGGCGCGCGCCCGAAGTGGTGGTGAAGCTGGTCGTGACAGCGTCGAGTGAGGACCCCGAGATCGACGAAGCGGTTGCACGCATCGCGGGCGTGGATCGCGCGCTGACGCTCGTCCTGCAGCCGGTGACGCCGTCCGGCCCGGTGCGCGAGGCGCCGAGCTCGGAGCGGCTGCTCGCGATCTTCCTGCGGCTCTCGCGCACGCTTCCCGATGTGCGCCTGATCCCCCAGACCCACAAGCGGATCGGGGTTCCGTAGCTCTCGGTCCCCGGGAGTGCGGGGCGACCGCGGGCCCTCGGGACCCCCCTCAAGCGCCAGGACGGTCCGGCCGAAAACCGAGCGAGGCGTAAAGCCCCGGGGTCCCATGGACAAGCGTCGCGAGGCGCGGACGAAGAAAAGGCTGGGTTGCGCGCTCTTCATCAAGGGCGTTCGCCAGCACGGCATCGTCCTCGACGTCTCGTCGCGCGGCCTCTTCGTGCAGACCAGCGCGAAGCCGGCGCCGGGCGACACCGTGCGCATCGAGCTGACGCTTCCAGGCGAATCCCGGGTGACGACGCTCATGGCGACCGTCGCCCGCGTGCGGGTGGTGCCCCCGGCGCTCCTCTCCGTCGCGCAGGGCGGCATCGGCCTCGTGCTCCAGAATCCGCCCGAGGAGTACTTCGTCTTCGTGGGCAAGGTGGCCCACATCGAAGAGGCGCCGCAGAAGAAGACCCGCATCGGCTAGCGATTGACTCCGCTCGCCTGCGGCTCGCTGCGCGCTTCGCTTGTATCCCGGCGAGCAGCGGGCCCGAGACGAGCCGAGTCTCGAGGGCTCGCGACCGCGGCCCTACACGCTTTTGCGTGCACGCAGCGCCTCGCGCAATCTGCGTAGCTCGCCGGGCGCCCGCGCGGTTGGACGGCCCCCGAAACGCTCCGCGAGATATCCCTGTGTCAGGCGCTCGAAGGCGCCCGCGGCCGCGCCGGGGTGGGACGCGGCCACGGCCGCGACGAAATCACAGGCCGTCTGCTGCGCGGTCCGTACGAGGCCACGCCGGGCGAGCAGGCGCAGCGCGGCGGCATAGTCGGCCGGCAGGCTGGCGCCGCGCTTGCGGCGCGCGAGCCGGTGCAGGAGAAGGCTCCCGGTGGCGACGCACGCGATCAGCACTGCGATCTCGCGCCAGGCCACAATCCCCCGCAAGCTTGCGAGGAGCGACGCACCTCCGCCCCGCGTCTCGTGGCGGTTGCCCTTGGCGCTCTGCCAGGCGAGCCAGGCGCGCTTGGCCGCGTGGATCTGGTCGGAGCGGTCGAAGCCGAGGACGCTCTGGTACCACCACAGCTCGAGCGCGCTCCCGAGCTGGCGCAGCTGCACCGAGAGCGAGAGCGCCAGCTCCGGCCGGGCGCGCAGGTCCGGCGGCGTCGGGTCGTAGCGCACCCAGCCCGCGCGCGCGTAGTGCAGCTCGACCCAGGTGTGCGCGTCCGAGCGCGTGAGCTCGATGAAGCCGCCGATGCGGTTCTC
>Ga0210377_10001063_pt1 | contig 25610 bp, 21 predicted proteins | sample PLM4_65_b1redo_FD_155480 | JGI IMG/M metagenome (GOLD analysis project Ga0210377, IMG submission 155480) | Groundwater sediment microbial communities from an aquifer in East River, Colorado, USA - PLM4_65_b1 redo | ecosystem: Environmental > Terrestrial > Soil > Riparian zone | place: USA: East...
AAAGTTACATCGGGCGGGTGGCCGAGGCGGGGCGCCCCATCCGCCCGCAACGGAAGGGCCCCACTGGGGGATGGGTGGAGTGAGGACGGATGGGGCTGCCGAAGGACAGGACCCGCGCCTTTGCAACAAGATTAAGGACGGTTGTATTAGATGGGGGAAGGCAACGCCAGTGGTCCCCCGATCACGCAACCAGGGAAGAGAAGCGGGGGCGCTTCACGAAAGGAGGAGGGTCATATGAGACTGCGAGCCGAGCGGATCGTCTCGATCATGTGTGTGGCCACGCTGCTGTCGGTCGCGAGCGCGGCCTTAGTAGCCCCGGCGTTTGGGGAGGACCTGGCGAAGGGGAAGAAGATCTACGTGGATAAGTGCCTGAAGTGCCACGGCGAGAAGGGGAGGGGGGACGGGCCCAGAGCCTATGATTTGTCGAAAAAGCCCGCAGACTACACCGATAAGGAGAAGATGTCGAAGTTCACTGATGCGGACCTGAGAAAGCTCGTGAAGGAAGGGAAGAAGCCGATGCCGGCGTTCGGTGCGAAGCTGAGCGACGAAGATATCGGCGGCGTGATCGCCTACATCCGGACCTTTGCGGGGGCACGCGCCGAAAAATAGCCGCGTCTCCCTCTCTCGCTACAGAGGCAGCGGCGGATGGATCGCAAGAACCCCGCCACCACGCAACGTGGATGTTGTGCCGATAGCTTTCCCAATGACGGCCGATCCGACATCGGTGGGGCGCCAGGCTCATTGTACTGATGACCGAGAGCCGACATCGGGGTTCTATTGGGGAAAATTTGACTAATATCAAAACGTTGTTTGATCATTAAGATTGTTCGGTGATCCAACCGATGATACAAAGGCAGAAATCAGAAAAGACTTGACATCTCGCTCGGGCATATTATAGGTTCATCCCCCAAACCAAGTAGAGTCGCGTTGCCGGTCGAAACTCCACATAAGAGGGGTCGAAGATGAGGAAACGTGACACTGTTTTAGTCCTGCCAGTCTTGCTCGCCGCTGTCCTGCTCGTTGGATGGTCCTGCAGTCGCCTCCCGTGGTTGCCCGGTTCACCCTCCTCGGGGACTAAGGGGCTTGTAGCCGAAGCGCCTTCCTCGACAAAAACCGACGCGTCTCAGCCGAAATTTGCCGGCTTCCCGCCAGGCGCCAAGTATGTGGGGGCCGAAGCCTGCGTGGAGTGTCACCAGGAATCGACCGATTCCTTCCACAAGACGAAGATGGGCCACATCATGTCGGTGAACCCGCGCACCGAAAAGGAGAGGCAGGATTGCGAATCCTGTCATGGTCCCGGGGGCCCGCACGCGGAAGATGGGAGCGCCCTGGAGACGCTGATCACCTTCCGGAAGGGCGCCGAACCGGTCGAGGTGCAGAACGACACCTGCGTGAACGGCTGCCACGAGAAGGGCGAACACACCTACTGGACGGGGAGCACGCACGAAATACGCGGTGTGGCGTGCGTCTCTTGCCACAAGGTGATGGAGTCGGTGTCCGATCGGTACAACCTGGCGAAGCCGAACGTAATGGAGGTCTGCTCGCAGTGTCACTTGACCCGACGCGCCCAGCTCATGCGCAGCTCGCACATGCCGCTTCGCGAGGAGAAGATGACGTGCACCTCCTGCCACAGCCCCCATGGCACCACCACGCCGGCGATGCTGCGCGAAGACTCGGTCAACGAGAACTGTTACACGTGCCATGCCGAGAAGCGAGGGCCGTTCCTCTGGGAGCATGCGCCGGTCATCGAAGGCTGCACCAACTGCCATGAGCCGCACGGCTCCACCAACCTCAGGCTCCTGAAGGTGAGACAGCCTCGGCTCTGTCAGCAGTGTCACATCGAGAGCCGACACCCCACGAGTCCATACCCGTTCCCCGTCGATTCATTAGGGAATAAGACCCAGGCGAAGCAGCTCATCAATCGGAGTTGCGTGAACTGCCACGCGAAGATCCATGGGTCGAACCATCCCTCAGGCTTCGCCTTCGAGAACTGAGGCGACGATGCGTACCGTGAGGAGGGGGGCCATGCGAAGACGAATAGACATTAGGCAGGTCGGGGGCATGCTGGTACTCGCCGTAGCCCTGTCGCTGGCGGGTGTGACAGCCTGGGCCGAAGAAAAGCCGGCCAAGGCTGAAAAGGCCGAAAAGAAGGCCGCCCCGGAGGAGGCCGTCCCTGCATGGGTCAACTGGCTTAACGCTGGACTGCCATTCGACTTCCAACTTACCGGGTTGGATGTCGAGGGCGGCTACAGGTTCATGGGCGGCGATCGGAGCTCAGCGAAGTTCCAGGAGTATAGGGTCCTTCAGGAGAGCCCTTACTTCGACCATGCGGCTGTCTCTCTTGAGACCAAGGACAAGAAGCGCTACATCGAATTCTCCACCTTCGATCCCTTCAAAAACGATCAGAGCTACAACCTCCGGGCCGGGAAGTATGGCGACTATGAACTGGAGATCTTCTGGGATCAGATTCCGCATGTGTTCAGCACGACCGGGCGGACCGCGTTCGGCACAACCCGTAATGATAGCACCGCCGACCTTGCATTGGGGCTCAGTTCGGCGGAGCGTTTGGCCGTTCAGAATGCTTCCGCAACGGTTCCGCCTGGGGGAGCATCGCCCAAGGCGTTGTTGTTGACTGGCTTGCTCAACAGTCGAGCAGCCCCGGTGGACCTGGGGTTCACCACCAGCAAGGGCGGGCTCAAGCTCAAATACAACCTGACCGAATCGCTGGATCTCGGGGTCAGGTACACTTATACGGAGAAGGACGGGACGATCCCGTTCGGCGCCGGCTTCGGCAGCCCAGGCGGCAACATCGTCGAGCTACCGGCTCCAGTCTTTAACCGGACTCACGTGGCCGAGGCCAAGATGCAATATGCACGGCGCGGCTGGAACCTGGGTCTTGGCTACACCGGCTCGTTCTTCGATCAAGGAATCGACAATATCACCTTCGACAACCCGCTCCAGATCACCGACACTACCACCGCCTCCTCCAGAGGCCGCTTCACGATGGACCCGAGCAACCAGGCTCACAATGTGTTCCTGACGGGTGGCATGTCGCTGCCCCTTCGCACCAGGATCACGGGGAAGTTCTCCTATGGCTGGCGGTTGCAGGACGACCCGTTTGTCCAGCATACGATCAATCCGGTCCAACTGGCTCTCACACCAAACCCAGGCGCAATAGCTCCTGCTACCGATCCGTGCCCGGGTATTACGACCGCTACCTGCCTGCAACTGCCGAAGAGCAGCCTTGACGCGGATATCAGGACGACCCTTCTGACCTTCAACGTCAGCAGCCGGCCGTTCACATTGCCGCTCACGCTGTCCGGCGGCTATCGGTACTTCGATTACGATGATCAAACACAAGAACTTCTGTTCGACACCCATGTGGTCCGGGATCTCGGGGCGCTAGTGGTGGGCACTACGGTGAACGCGCCCTTCTCTTATACGAAGCATAACGCGAACGTGAACGCGGGGTACCAGCTTCTCAGCAACCTCAATCTCAAGCTGGGGTATGAGTGGGAGCGGTGGAACCGCAATCCGGACCATCGGGAGGCGGAGAACAGCGACGAGCACACCCTGAAGACCAGCCTCGACTATTCCCCACTTGACTGGCTGATGGTGCGGGCCGCGTATCGCCGGGGCTGGCGAAGCGTTGACGAGTATAGGCCCCAGGCTCATGAGGCGCATGTGGTGCAGGACGTCGAGGACCTGGTATTCACGCTTAGTGCCCAGGGCCAGTCGGTTCTCGGTCGGAAGTTCGACGAGGCCGACCGGACTAGGGACAGGGTCGAGCTTCTGGCCTCGATCACTCCCATGGAGTCGCTCAACTTCACGGCCACTTATAGTCTCCTCCATGACGATTTCGACAAAACTCGGTGCCAGCAGTCTACTTCTTCCATTTCCCCTTGTCCTCAGCAAACCTCTCCGCTCGGGCTGAACGAGTCCACTGGGTGGAGCCTGGGCGGCGATCTCGCTTACTCCCCCTTCCCCTGGCTGTCGTTGTTTGTGAACTATGTGAGGGAGGAGTTCCGCTACGATCAGCTCTCCCGCTCCAGGCCAGTCACTGGCAGCACGACATTTGACTTCATTGACTTCGACTGGCGGAGTGTGAACACCGATACGATTGACACCTACGGGGTGGGCGCCGACGTCAGCCTGATCCCCAATCGCCTGAACTTCAAGCTGACGTGGTCCTTCTCGGAGGCCGACACCATTATCAGATCGTTCAACCCAGTGACTCCCACGAGCGGGACGGCGGCCCAGAGGAATACGGCGACCGCGTTGAACCTTCCTACGGATAATACGAACCTGCATACCCTTATCGCCGCGCTTCGATACAAGCTGACGAAGAACTGGAGCCTCAAGGGCGAATACCGCTGGGAGCAGTTCCGCGAGACCAATTTTCAGACCGACACCATCGTGCTAACGGGATTGGCCGGTTTGCCCCCAACAACCGATGTCTTCCTCGGCGCCAAGTTCGTACAGGATTACGACGCCCATATCGGAGCGATCACGCTTCGCTACCAGTTCTGAGCACCCTCTTCGCCCTCAGGCATATTCCTGAGGGCGTGGGCATGGTTTCCGCAAGGTTGACAAGAGGCTCTCCCTATGAGAGCCTCTTGTGTTGTTGTGGAAGAGATGGTCGCGCACGCGGTCATTGTGTTCTGAGGCGTCACACTCAAGCCGGATCGTAAACATTCGCGGGGACAGGGAGCTGAATCGTGAGGCGGAGGCTTGCTCTTGCTGTATGCATAACAGCCGTCGTCTCGATGGGCTTTGCCGCCTTGATGTGGTGGGGAGGACACGATGCTCTGGCCCAGCCCCCGCGCGCGACCTGGGGGGCCGAGGAGGGCAGGGAGTGCATCCAGTGCCATACCACGCAGAACGTGGGCCTTGTCGAGGAGTGGCGTCTCGGAGTGCACGGGCAGAAGGGGGTGAACTGCTTCGACTGTCACCGGGCAGAGAAGGGCGATCCGGACGCGTTCGATCACGAGGGGGAGTTGATCGCCGTGATCGTGTCGCCCAAGGACTGCGCCCGCTGCCACCAGAAGGAGGTGGACGAGCAGAAGGGGAGCCATCACGCCAAGGCCGGCCAGATCCTGGCGTCGCTGGATAACTTCCTGGGTGAGGTGGTCGGGGGCCCGCCTGCAGTGGCGGTCGGCTGCTTCCAATGCCATGGGTCCACGATCCGGGTCCTGCCGGAGGGTAAGTTCGACCCGGAGACCTGGCCCAACACCGGCATCGGCAGGATTAACCCTGACGGGAGCTGGGGCAGTTGCAGCGCCTGCCACACCCGGCATCGCTTTTCCAAGGCCCAGGCGAGGGAACCCCAGACGTGTGGGAAGTGCCATCTGGGGCCGGACCATCCCCAGATTGAGGTCTATCAGGAATCCAAGCATGGCATCCTGTGGGAGGCCAACAAGCGCAACCTGAACATCGAGCGGGACAAGTGGACCGTTGGCGTGGACTATACCGCGGCGCCGACCTGTGCGACATGCCACATGAGCGCGACCCCAGACCTTGGGGTGACCCACGACGTCGGGGAACGCATCAGTTGGACGCTTCGGCCCGCGATCTCCACCAAGCTGAACATGATCGTGTTCGAGGATCTGTGGAAGGAAGATCTGCCCGAGGGGGTCCAGCTTCCGAAGGTGGGGGAGAGTATCAAGGCCAAAGATGGCAAGGTCCGTAAGGTTGTCCAAGTCCTGACCTGGAAACAGCGGCGAGAGCGGATGCAGGGCGTGTGCAGCCAGTGCCACTCCACCGGCCAGGTAACCGGCTTCTACAAGCAGTTTGACAATCTCGTGGACCTGTACAACGAGAAGTTCGCCAGGCCGGCCACAGCGATCATGCAGGAGCTGACAAAGGCCGGCAAGATCACCCCGGCCCCCTTTGACGACAAGCTTGAGTGGATCTACTATGAACTTTGGCACCACGAAGGGCGGCGGGCTCGCCACGGGGCGTCCATGTCGGGGCCGGATTATGCCTGGTGGCACGGCATCTACGAGGTGGCCAAGACCTTCTACCTGCATTTCATCCCGGAGATCAAACAGGTCGCCGGGGAACCGTTGGCGACGCAGCTTCTCGACAAGCACGTCTACTCCCAACCAGGGCACAAGTGGCACAAGGAGGGGATGAGCAAGGAGCAGTTGCAGAAGATCCAGGAATTCTACAAGAGCCGATATGGGGACCAGAAATAGGTCGCGATCAGAAGGACTGTGGATGGCCAGCCCGTCGAACGGCGGGCTAAGATCTTCTCGAGGACCTCTGGTTGGTCAACAAAGGAAAGGACGCAACCGAGTGTCCCAGGACACCGCCGAGTCGATGAGCCTCCTCGATCCGACACACAAGGAGACCGTGGGTGAAAATCCCTGAGCAGATCCAGCGGCTCGCGATCGTCATGGCCGTCGTCTTCGTCGGCGTCCTCGTCACGCGCTTCTTGATCTTGCCGCGCTCGCTGGTCTCGACGGGCTTGCAGCAAGCGGCTGCCATCGAGCGAGAGGCCGCCAAACCGGTGAAGTTCGTCGGTTCGAGCGAATGTGAGGACTGCCACCATGACGTTGCCGACAAACAGCGGGTCAGCTTCCACAAGAACCTCTCCTGCGAGGGGTGTCATGGCCAGGCCACGGAGCACCTGGAAGATCAAAGCGTGGAGCTGCCCTCGCCGGGGAAGCGGAAGTTCTGCCCGCTGTGTCACGCCTTCGATCCTTCGAGGCCGACGGGATTCCCCCAGATCAACCCGACGACCCACAACCCGCTCAAGCCCTGCATCAAGTGCCATAACCCCCATGACCCGGTGCCGAAAAAAGTGCCGGCGGAGTGCTCGGCGTGCCACGCCCAGATCGAGCGGACCAAGGCCATCTCCAGTCACGCCCTTCTCGCCTGTATCAAGTGCCACACCGTGCCCCAGCGCCACAAGACGAGGCCGAGGTCTGCTCTGCCCAGCAAGCCGGAGACGCGGGAGTTTTGTGCGAAGTGTCACGACAAAGGGGCGACCGTCGAGAAGGATGCGCCGAAGATCGACGCCTCCGCCCACGGCGGGCCGTATCTCTGCTGGGAGTGTCATTACCCGCACCTTCCGGAGGGCCGAACGTGAACAAGCGTGAGTTCCTGAAAGGCCTCATCCTCTTCTTCCCCGCCGGCGGGATCCTGCGCGCCATTGCCGAAGAAGCGGCGGCAAAGGAGACGACCGCCAAGGCGACCGATAAGAAGGCAAGCGGCTCAGCGGAGTCGAAGGGCTACGATCCGGCGGATCACTACTACGGCATGGGGATCGAGATCGACAAGTGTATTGGCTGCAACCGGTGCGTGGAGGCCTGCAAAGTGGAAAACAACGTGCCGGATCTGCCCTTCTTCTTCCGGACCTGGGTCGAGCGGTACGTGATCAAGTGGGACGGCGAGGTCCTCGTCGAGGATATCAGCATCAAGGACAGGAAATCGAAGGCCTCAGCGCAGGAGGACAGGGACGTCGTCAGGAGCTTCTTCGTGCCGAAACTCTGCAACCACTGCGCGAATCCGCCCTGCGTGCAGGTGTGCCCGGTGGGCGCGACCTTCTCGACGAAAGACGGCGTCGTCCTCGTCGACAGTAAGCGCTGCGTCGGCTGCCGCTACTGCATCCAGGCGTGTCCGTACGGAGCGCGCTACCTCCATCCCGTGACCCGGACCGCCGACAAGTGCACCTTCTGTTACCACAGGGTGGTGAAGGGGCTCCTCCCCGCCTGCGCGGAAGTGTGTCCGACCCGGGCGCGCATCTTCGGCGACCTGAAGTCGAAGGCGAGCCGCCTCATGCGCTTCACGAGGATGAACAAGATCCACGTCCTTAAGCCGGCTCTCAACAGTGAGCCGAAGGTGTATTACGCGCAGCTCGACGGAGAGGTGCGATGAGCCCAGACCGTGTGGCAGCCATGTATGAGCTCCTGGAGCAGGTGACGGGGTACATATATCCGAACGAGATCGAGGTGCACTGGGGGATCCTGGTCGTCGTCTATCCGTACGTCACCGGGGTCGTGGCGGGCGCCTTCATCCTCGCCTCGCTGGTGAAGGTCTTCAACATCAAGGAGGTCCAGCCCACCTACCGGCTCTCCCTGCTGACGGCTCTCGCGTTCCTCCTGGTGGCCCCTCTCCCGCTCCTCCTCCATCTCGGCCGGCCCGAGCGGTTCTACGAGATTATCCTGACGCCGAACCCGAGCTCTGCAATGGCCATGTTCGGCTTCGTATACGCATGGTACTTGATGGGCATCCTGCTCCTCGAGATCTGGTTCGAGTACCGGCGCGATCTCGTCGTGATGGCCCGGCGGGAGCGCCCGCCGTTGAGCTGGGTTTACCGCGCCCTGTCCCTCTATTCCACGGACCTGAGCGAGGCGGCGCTTGCCTTCGACCGGAAGGCGATCAAGGTCATCACGGTCATCGGCATCCCCTCGGCCTTCCTGCTCCACGGGTACGTGGGCTTCATCTTCGGGTCGGTGAAGGCGAATCCCTGGTGGGCCAGCGTGCTGATGCCGATCGAGTTCCTCATGTCCGCCATCGTCTCCGGGATTGCGCTCGTCATCTTCCTGTATATGGTGCTATGGGGGCTCCGGCGACAGCCCATCGACATGGCCTGCCTCGACAAGATCACTTCATATCTCTTCTATGCGGTGATCGTGGACTTCGCGGTGGAGGCGCTCGATTTCATCCACCGGCTCTACCAGAGCGAGGAGTCGGTCAAGATTCTCGGCAAGCTCATCACCCACAAACTCTTCATGAGCCTGTTCGTGCTCCAGATCCTCCTCGGCATGATCATCCCGCTCGGGATCCTCGTGCTGGCGAAGTTGCGCAAGCTCGGCGATGATCTGCGAAAGATGATCTACTTCACCGCGGCCATCCTGATCCAGGTCGGTATCTTCTCGATGCGCTGGAACGTCGTCATCGGTGGCCAGCTCTTCTCGAAGAGCTTCCGTGGGTTGATGGCGTACAAGATGGAAGTGATGGGCATCGAGGGGCTCATCACCGCGCTGGGCGCCCTCGTGCTGCCGTTTATCGTCCTGATAGTGCTGATCCGCCTCCTGCCCACGACGAGGCTCGGAGAGGTGGAGTCGCCCACTGCGTGACCTGCTCGGCGTACCACTGGCGATAGAACTCCTGGATCTTCTGGGGTTGCTCTTTGCTCATGCCCTCCTTGAACCAGCGGTGGCCCGTTTGAGAACAGACATGCTTGTCCAGAGATCCAGGAATTCTACAAGAGTTGGTATCGAGAACAGAAATAGCTCTGGGTTCGATTGAATACATCATCACATAGATTCGTCTAAATGATAACCAGGAAAAGGTTGCGACACGGGAGAGGAATGCGAGGGTCAGTCTGTCGTCCGGAGGGCTGCCCTTTGTCAAACCAACGTGAAGGAGGGAAGGGGCGTGCTGGAAGAACGAGTTGATCAGGGACGGCGATTGATCAATATATTCCTCGGGACGAGCTTGGGGGCCATGTTTCTCTCAGTCTTTTACCCGCTCGTGAAGTACTTGATCCCACCGAAACTCGGCGAACCGACCACGATCAGTGTCACCGTCCCCTGGAAGCCTGCGGAGTTGAAGGCGAATTCGGGGCGGATCTTCCGCTTCGGGAGTCGGCCCGGGCTTCTCATCAAGACGCCGGCTGGTGACCTGAAGGCCTTTTCAGCGATCTGTACGCACCTCGACTGCACGGTGCAGTATCGGGAAGATCGGCAGGCCATCTGGTGCGCGTGTCACAACGGCGTCTATGACCTGAACGGGAAAAACATCAGTGGCCCTCCCCCACGGCCTCTGGATCCTTTGCAGGTGAAGGTGCGGGGAGACCAGATCGTTGTCATGAAGGGGTAGGATGGGATGCGCGTCAACCGCATCATAGGCTGGATTGAGGAACGGATTGACCTGTCCGGGGTCAAGCATCTCCTCCAGGAGAAGGTCGTCCCGGTCCACCACCACACCATCTGGTACTACTTCGGGGGGATGACCCTGTTCCTTTTCGTGATCCAGGTCGTCACCGGGATCCTCCTGACCTTTTACTATCGGCCCAGCGCCGAGGAGGCATACGAGAGCGTCCAGTTTCTCATGACCGACGTCCAGTTCGGGTGGCTTGTCCGGTCGATCCACAGTTGGTCCGCTAACCTGATGGTGGCGACCATGATGATCCATCTGTTCAGCGTCTACCTCACCCAGGCCTACCGGAAGCCCAGGGAGCTGACCTGGGTGACGGGGATGCTCCTGTTCGGCATCGTCCTGACGTTTGGGTTCAGCGGCTACCTCCTGCCATGGAATGTCCTCGCCTATTTCGCTACGAAGGTCGGGACGAACGTTGCAGGAGTGGTCCCGATCGTCGGTCGGGCGCTGCTCAGGTTTCTTAGGGGCGGTGATGATGTCACGGGCGCGACGCTTTCGCGATTTTACGGGCTCCACATCGCGATCCTGCCGTTACTGACCACGCTGATCCTTGGCCTCCACCTGTTCCTGGTGCAACAGCAGGGGATGAGCGTTCCGCCGGACGTGGAGCGGGCCTCTGCCCAGCAACCGATCAGGACGATGCCGTTCGCCCCCAATTTCCTGCTGAGGGACCTCTTCGGCTGGTTCGTCGCACTGGGAGTGCTGGCTGCGCTGGCGGCGATCTACCCATGGGAGCTTGGGCAGAAGGCTGACCCCTTTGCGTCCGCGCCTGCCGGCATCCGCCCGGAATGGTACTTCGTCTTCATGTTTCAGACGCTGAAGTACATTCCGGCCAGGGTCGGCCCGTTTGATGGCGAAGTCCTGGGAGTCATGGGGTTCGGTATCGGCGGGTTGTTTCTCTTGCTGGTTCCCTTTCTCGACAAGAGGGCCGCTCGGGGCGAGCCTAGCCCGCTCTTCCGATGGATCGGGATCGGCATTATCCTCTACATTGCCGTGTTCACTGCACTGGGATATCTCGCCCCGGGTGGCAAGTGAGTCGAACGTGAGGATCGTGCGACAACTCTCATTCGGGCTCTTTCTCCTGGCTGCGCTTTGCCTGTTCCGCGTCCCCACAGCAGCGGCGATGCATGCCTGCATCGATTGCCACAAGGGGTTGGAGGAAGAGCGCCTCAGCCGTCCGGTCAAGAAAATCGCAAATGACTACCACATGGTCCGTGGACTGAAGTGCCAGGACTGCCACGGCGGCGATCACACTGCCTTCGATAACAAGGAGGCCAGTCACAGTCGCGCCAAAGGGTTCCTCGGCAAACCGAAGCGTCAGGACATCCCAGCATTCTGCGGGAAGTGCCATAGCGATCCCCGCTACATGCGGAAATTCAATCCAAAGATTCGGACCGACCAGGTGAAGGAATACTACACCAGCGTTCACGGCAAGAAACTGCGCGAAGGCGACAAGAACGTCGCCGTCTGTATCAGTTGCCATGACGTCCATGCCATCCGCGCTATCAAGGACGAGGCGGCCTGGACCTATCCAATCAAGGTCGCAGAGACCTGCACTCGATGCCACGCTGACGCGAAGTACATGAAGGCCTATAAGATTCCCACGGATCAGTTGAAGAACTATAAGAAGAGTATCCATTATGAGGTCTTGACCAAGAAGGGTGATATCTCCGCTCCCACCTGCCCGAGCTGTCACGGGAACCACGGCGCCACTCCTCCGGGGGTCGATTCGGTGGCCAATGTCTGCAGTAACTGCCATGCTGCTACGGCGGAGTTGTTTGCGAAGAGCGCGCACGAGGAGGCGTTCAGCGATCTGGGGCAGCCCGCATGTGTCACGTGCCACGGCAATCACGATGTCCTCAAGCCATCGGATGAGCTGCTGGCCGGAGGGAAGGACACCCCTTGCGCCACGTGCCACGAGGTGAACTCCTCGGAGCTTAAAAAGGCCAACGAAATCCGGACTCATCTGCAGGACCTTGCCAAAGGCATTGACCGGGCCGAGGCGATCCTGACCAGGGCGGAGCACGCAGGCATGGAGGTAGGTCCTCCTCGATTTGAGCTCATTGAGGCGAAAGATGCCCTGATCAAGGCCAGGGCGGAAACACATTTGGTCAAAGTGAAGAGGATCAAGACCCTCACCGACCCTGCGGTCGTGATCGCCGAGAAGACTGTCAAGAAGGGCCAGGAGCTGATGGTTCAGTTGCAATTCCGCCGCAAGTGGCTGGCAGCTTCCCTGCTAGGCATCGCGGCCGTGCTTGTCGGCCTCTTCTTCAAGATCCGGGAGGTCGATCGTCGAGGCGGCTCCGGATAGCGGTGCTGTGACCGTTGACGTGGGTGAAAGGACTGGCTATAGTCCACCAATGTGCCGCTTTGGGCAGAAGCTCATCGGGTGCAACATGGTGTCCCTCTTTCTGGCGATGATCCTCTTGTTCGTTCCAGATTTTGTGGGGGCGGCCGAGCCTCTGGCGGGGGATCCAGAGCAAGGACGCGTCTTGTTCGAGGAAAGGGGGTGTATCCACTGCCACTCCCCGCCGGGCAAGCCGAAGGAGATCGGCCCTCCCTTGGCAACGCTGCAGCGGCGGCAGGGTCTGCTCCAGTTGGCTGGCCGGCTGTGGAATCATGCGCCGGCTATGCAAGAAGAGTTTGCAAAGCGTGGGAAGACTTGGCCGACGCTCAGCACGAAGGAGATGGCCGATCTCGCTGCCTTCCTTCTCGCGCGGCCAGGCGCGGATCCGCCGGGGAGTGAGGCGAGGGGCCAGGTGCTCCTCTTGAAAAAGGGGTGCCTGAAGTGTCATAGCTTCTTTGGGGAGGGGGCTGGAGTCGGCCCGGATCTGAGCCGCAGCACCGTGTACGACAGCCCGCTCGACTGGGCCACAGGCGTCTGGGATCATGCCCCGAAGATGCGAGCGAAAGCGGAGCGGTTGGGGACGGAGTATCCACGGTTCGAGGCGGATGAGATGGTAGACCTGGTGGCGTACCTGAAGGCATCGGCTGACCGCAACAAGGGGACCCGTTGAGGGTCCCCTTGTTGGAAACCATTCAGATGAAAGGAGGCAGTGATGAAACGTAAAGCCGAGGTGATCGCATCGCTGGTCCTAACGTGCTTCCTGGCCGCCCCAATAGCGCTGGATTATGGTCTCGCCAGGGCGGCGGAGGAAGAGGAAGAGGTCGCGGAAAAGCCGGGAAAGAAGCCCAAGATCCCGAAACCCTTCACCTTCGAACAGAAGGAGAAGGACGAGGATGGCAAATTAAGTTCGGGGAAGGTGACATTCGATCACAACACCCACTTGGGGAAGGCTGAGAAGTATAAATATGATCCGAAGTATGAGAAGAAGGCGAAGGAAGCGAAGTGCGCCACCTGCCATAAGGGCAAGGGTCCAGAGAAACTCTTCCAGACCAAGAATGGAAAGACCCCCGATATGAAAATGGAGGCCTACGTTGACGGGAAGCGGTGCGGCAAGTGTCATAACGGGGACGATTCATTCAAGATCCACCCTATAAAGGAGAAGGAGAAGGAAAAGGAGACCTGCGAGAAGTGCCACAAAGAAGAGAAAAAGGGGTAGCCCCACCTCTGTGCGGGACTCAGCATAGCCTCCAAGTCTGAACCTGGGGCCAGCATGGGAGTTTGCCGTGGAAGTCACCTCTTGCCTTGCTTGTCCTTGGTGAACTTGCGCATAGCGGGCTTGTGACCGTGGGTGACGGTTGCGCATTTTTCACTTGAAACGCTGTTTCCCGGTCTGGGGAGAAGTTATTGCGGGTTGTTTTCTCGCGCTCCTTCTAGTCGGGGTTCTGGACGTGTATGCGGCGGTTTCCGAGGAGCCGCCCGTCTCCGACGAGGAGTGTCTAGGCTGCCACAGCGAGGTCGATCCGGGCCCACTGGCGCGGTCCCCGCATAAAGCGCAGGTCTGTGCCGACTGTCATGTGGGCATCACGGAGACCCCGCACGAGGAGAAGCTCCCTCCGGTCCCGTGCCAGAAGTGTCACGTTAAGTCGTCAAAAGTCTTTGCCGTTAGCATTCATGCGCCAGCGGAGGCGGAGGTCGAGTGCCAGACCTGTCATGGGACCCACGCGATGAAGCCGGCTGCCAAGCTGGGGGCGGAGCCGTGCCGGGAGTGTCACGGGCAGGCGACGCGGGAATACCTGGGAAGTGTCCATGCCAGGGCGCTGGCCAAGGGGATTCAGGACGCCGCGCTGTGCTATGATTGCCACGGCAAAGCTCACCACCTCCGCAGTCACCTAGATCCCGCATCGCCTACCTTTCATGCCCGCATGGTCGAGACCTGCGGGCACTGCCATGCCGACCGCGCCCTGGTGGAACGCCGGCGGATCCCTATTCCGCAGGCCTACCAGCTCTATCAGAAGAGTGTGCACGGTCGGGCCGTGGCGGTCGGCAAACCGGCCGCCACCTGCAACGATTGCCATGAGAGTCATGACCTCCGTCGAGCCAATGACCCTAAGTCTTCCATCTACCGGGAAAACATCCCCAGGACCTGCAGCAAGTGCCACGCAGAGGAGAGCCGAGCCTATGTCGGGAGCGTCCACGGGATCGCCGTGGCCCGAGGAGTGACCAGATCACCCGTTTGCACCGACTGCCACGGCGAGCATTCCATTCGTGCGGCGCGCGATCCGGCCTCCCGTGTGAGCGTCGCGGCCGTGTCCAGGACCTGTTCGAACTGTCACGAGGCTGAGGGGATCAGCGAGAAGTACGGCATCCCTGGCGGCCGGCTGGAGACCTATGCGGACAGCTTCCACGGCCTGGCCGTCCGGGGTGGATCCAAGGTCGCGGCCAATTGCGCCAGTTGCCACGGGCTTCACGATATCCGCTCCTCTCAGGATCCCAAGTCGGCCATCTACCCGGACAACCTGCCGGCGACGTGTGGGAAGTGTCATCCAGGCGCGGGCGAGAACTTTGCCAAGGGGAGAGTGCACGTCTCCGTCACTGCGCGAGAAGAGCCGATCCTTTTCTACGTTCGGCGCTTCTACCTTCTGCTAATTGTGATCACAGTCTCCGGGATGAGCTTCCACAACGGCCTCGACTTCTTCCGCAAACTGCGACGGGACTACCGGCGCCGCGCAGGTGCAGCGCCCACGCGGGAGGTCCGTGAGGACGACGCCACACTGCGCAGGCCGCTACGCTGGGTCGAGCGCATGACGCTCGGCGAGCGGTGGCAGCATGGCCTGCTGGCCGTCAGCTTCGCCGTCCTGGTCTACACCGGCTTCGCCCTCAAATTTCCGGAGGCCTGGCCCTATGCCTGGTTCGTGGCCCTGGAGAAGGGGTACGCTCTGCGGAGCTGGACCCATCGGGGCGCTGCCCTGGTTATGGTGTTCGCGTGCCTCCTGCACCTGAGGTACCTACCGACGCGTCGGGGCCGGTCGTTCCTGGTGGCCATGCGGCCGCGCTATCAGGACGTCAAGGAGGCAGTGCTGAACGTCAGGTACCTGCTGGGCTTTCGAGCAGAGCCGCCGCGCTTCGATCGGTTCAGCTACATCGAAAAGTTGGAATACTGGGCTGTGGTCTGGGGCTCCGTGATCATGGTGGGTACGGGTTTCATGCTCTGGTTTGAGAACCTCACGCTCAAGTTCCAGCCAAAGTGGGTCATGGACCTCGCCACGATGATTCACTACTATGAGGCCTGGCTGGCCAGCTTGGCCATTCTGATATGGCACTTCTACTCCGTGATCTTCAACCCGGATGTGTATCCCATGAACTGGACCTGGTTGACCGGGAAGATCTCCGAGGAGATGCTCCAGCATGAGCATCCCCTGGAGTACGAGCGGACGCGGCAGCGCGAGGAACTTTGAGCGTCAGCAACTCGGCGCGAGATCAGGGGGGCGAACGATCCAGTGGCATACGGCATATGGTGCGTGGCACGTGGTGGGCGTGCCCTGTCTTGGGCCAAACGCCATAAACCCTTTGCGGTCCAGGTGGCGACCCTGTCCGGCTGTATCACGGTCCTCCTTCTATCGGCGCGGGCCGCGGGGGTGACGGCGAAAGGGCATTCCACGGGCCTGAGCGATCGAGCGTGCCTGAGATGCCACGGGGATCCGGCTTTGGCCAAGGCCAAGCCCGGCGAGCGGGCGCGGACTACGTACGTGAACCGGGCTGTCCTGGCCCGCTCGCGCCACGCCAAGGTGGCTTGCGGTGAATGTCACACAAGAATCGGCAAGCACCCCCACGACAAGCACCCCCATGAGGTGAAGCTTCCTCGGGCCGAGTGCGCTGCGTGCCACCGGCGGGAAGCGCGGGCGTATGCGGGCAGCATCCACGGCCGGGGCCTGGCCAAGGCGGACACCGATGTCCCGACGTGCCAGCGCTGCCATGGGGGGCACGATATCGTCCAGGTCAGGGGTCCGGCGTCTCGGATACAGCCCCTTCGTCAGGCGAGGATCTGCATGGAATGTCACGCCGACACACGGATCACCGCCAGACATCCTGACATGCCCAACGTCCTTCTCATTCGCGCCTATGCCGACAGCGTGCATGGGCGGGCCATGGCCAAGAGCGGTCTGGCGGTGGCCCCCACCTGCACGAGTTGTCACGGGACGCACGACCTCAAGCCCGCCGACGATCCCCGATCCCCCGTGCACCGGAAGAACCTGGCCGAGACCTGCGGACGGTGCCATCAGGGGATTCTGGCCGAGTTTCGAGACAGCGTCCACGGCACTGCCCTGGCCCAGGGCGTCCCGGACGCCCCGACCTGCACCGGCTGCCACGGCGAGCACACCATCGCTGCGCCAGCCGACCCTTCCTCCAGGGTCGCGCCGCGGAATATCCCAAGGACCTGCGGTAGCTGCCACTCGGCCGAGGGGATCGTCGGCACCTACGGGTTGGCGAGCAAGCGGGGGGAGACCTACGCGGAAAGCGTTCACGGGATCGCCGTCAAATTCGGGAACGTGGAAGCGGCCAACTGCGCCAGTTGCCATGGCTTCCACGATGTCCAACCGTCCAGCGATCCCCGTTCCCGCATTGCCAAGGCTAACCTCCCCGCCACCTGCGGTAAGTGCCATCCAGGGGCAGGAGCCAAGTTTGCCGAGGGGCGGGTGCACATCGAGAAGACCAAACAGAGCGCCCCCGGCGTGTTCTATGTCCGGAGATTCTACACATGGTTCATCGGCATCCTGATTGTTTGCTTTCTTGCGTATATGACGGTCGAGATCTACGGGTACAGGCGGCGCCGGAAGCAAGCAGGCCCGGGCCCGGAGGGAGAAGGGTGATGACGCCTGGCGGCGCCGAAGGGCGAGAGGTCCTGCGGTTCACGCTGAACGAGCGGCTCCAGCACGCCCTCCTCATGGTCAGCACCATTGTCCTGCTGATCACCGGCTTCAGCCTGCTCTTCCACGACCTTTGGATCGGGCGGTGGCTGCTCTGGCTGGAAGGGGGTATCGAGGGCCGTGGGCTGATCCACCGGTGGGCCGCGGTCGTCTTGATGGGCGTCTGCGGGTACCATTTCCTGTACATCCTGTTCACGGAACGGGGCCACGCCCAGTTCATGCATTTGCGCCCCCGGCGGCAGGATGTGCGGGATCTCATCCAAGTGATCCGCCTGAACCTTGGGCGTGGAGAAGAGCGGCCCCCCTTCGACCGATTCGATTATCGTCAGAAGTTTCAGTACTACGCCTTCTTCGTCGCCAGCGCCACCATGATCCTGAGCGGACTTGCCCTCTGGTTCGCCACCGAGACCATGACCATCATGCCCAAGTGGATGTTCGACCTGCTGGCGGTTTTGCACGGCCAGGAAAGCGTCGTGATCTTTCTCCTCTTGTTTGTGTGGCACCTGTACGATGTCCACCTTCGCCCTGAGGTATTCCCAATGGACTGGTCCTGGATCACCGGTCGGATCAGCGTCAGGGAGCTCAAGGAACGGCACCGGGCGGAGTACGAGCGGCTCCGCCGGGCGGGGCGCATCGATGGTGGCGAGTAGGCTGGTCTATTGGATCAAGTGGCTGACTGGCCTCTTTGGGCCCACGAGGGGGAGCCCTTCGTCGGCCTTCTCGTGGCTCCTTGCCATCTTGATGGGGCCCGTCCTCATGCTCCTCTCCCCGGGTGGCGCCGAGGCACTTACGAGATGCCTGATCTGCCACGGGAAGCCAACCCTCTCCAAGACGCTTCCCAGTGGCCGGGTGATCTCGCTGTTCGTGGGCGAGAAGCAGCTCAAAGAAGCGGTCCACGCCAAGCGCAGTTGTACCGACTGTCACAGCGACATCACGGCCATCCCCCACAAGGGCGAGATCAAGCGGGTGAGCTGCGTCCGCTGTCACTTCAAGGGAAATCCCGTGGGTGCCCCGCAGAAGGACCTCTATGTCGAGTTCGCCAAGAGCGTCCACGGCGTGGCCGCCGCCGCTGGCAACGTCAAGGCGCCGGTCTGCCAGGACTGCCATGGTACCCACAGCATCCTCTCCCCCAAGGACCCATCTTCCCAGATGAATAAGGCCCACATCCCCGAAACCTGCGGCCGCTGTCACCTGACGGTCTTCAGCAACTATCGTGAGAGCGTCCACTGGAAGGCGTTTCAGCAGGGGAAGGCGGACTCGGCCGTCTGCACCGACTGCCACGGCGAACACACCATCCGTTCCCACCTGAGCCCGGAGTCCTCCACCTACATGACTCGGGTGCCCGAGACCTGCTCCCGGTGTCATTCGTCTGTCGCCGTCGTCGGGAAGTACGGGATCAAGACGGAGCAGGTGGCTACCTACGGACGCAGCTTCCACGGCATCGCCATCAAGTTCGGCGGCAAGACCGTGGCCAATTGCGCGAGTTGCCACGGGGTGCATGACATCCTGCCCTCGCACGATTCCAGATCGGCGGTGCACATCGACAACATCCCAAAGACGTGCGGGAAATGCCACACCGGGGCCAACGTGAACTACGCCAAAGGGAAGATCCATGTGGACCCCACGAAGAGGGAGGCGGGCGCGGTCTATTGGATCAGCCTCCTCTTCAAGTGGCTTACCATCTCGGTGATGATGGCGCTCGTCGGCCACATCGGCCTGGACCTCTTCCGTCGCTTCCGGCGACGCGGGGCGGCGCATTAGCCATGGACGAAGAGAAAAGCGAGCGGCAGGCTTCACGGGAGGTCGAGATCGGACTCCGCGAATCGTTGAAACGGGAACTGGAAGGCGAGATCCGGCAGGTGGTGGAGGCGGAGCTGCGGGAGGAGCTGAGCCGGGAACTGCGGGAGCGGCTGGTGGCTCGCGTGAAGGCCGAGCTGGCCGAAGAGATCAGTGCCCGGATCGCCCGAGTCAAGGCCGAGCTCGAAGCGGAGATCCTGGGCCGGGCCGTGCCTCCTCCCCCGCTCCGGGAATTCGAGCGGTTCAGTGGGAACTTCCGGGTCCAGCATATGGTGCTCATGGTGAGCTGCATCATCCTCATCATCACCGGTCTCCCGCTGAAGTTTCACGAGGCGCGAGTCTCGCAGATCTTCTTCGACCTCATCGGTGGCGTCCGGATGAGCACGCTGATCCACAGGATCGGCGCGGTGGGCCTCATTAGCGTGGGTGCCTATCACCTGCTCTACCTTATTGCGTCCCGAGAGGGGCGGCGGAACTTCTGGGCGCTGTTGCCGCGCCCCAAGGATGCTACCGACCTCCTCCAGATGCTCCGTTATTTCCTGGGCCGTATCGACCAGAAGCCGCGCTTCGGCCGCTTCAGCTATGTGGAGAAGTTCGACTACTGGGCCGTGTACTGGGGCATGGTGATCATGATCGGCTCTGGCCTGTTGCTATGGTTCCTGGAGACGTCCCTGCAGTTCCTGCCCAAGTTCGCCGCCGACATCGCCCGCGAGGCCCACAGCGACGAGGGGCTGCTGGCCACCCTTGCCATCATCATCTGGCACCTCTACAACGTTCACCTGAACCCAGAGCACTTCCCGATGAGCCGGACCTTCTGGAGCGGCATGATCAGCGAGGAAGAGATGCGCCGGCACCACCCACTGGAGTACGAGGAGGTGATGGCGTCCCTGGCGGCCCGCAAGGCCGTCCCTGGCCGTCTGGCGGCGGGTCCGCCGGTACACACACCGGAAGACGATCTGATGCGCCGGACGCCAGGAGAGAAGTCGCTCTGAGCCCTGGGTCAGAATGACGTGACCTTCAGAGGAGAGGATGGGAGCATTCCTTCGAGATCTGTGGGAGCTGTTGCGGAAGCACGTGAGGGTCCTGGTCGCCCTGGGGGTGGTCCTCGTGGCCGTGCTGCTGGCCCTGAACTTCGCCGTCTCGCGGATCGCCGAGCACTCCGCCGTCTGTGCCAGTTGCCACTACATGGCCCCCTATGTGGAGCAGTGGAAGACCTCCAAGCATGCCGCCGTGGCCTGCGTGCGCTGCCACCCGTACGGGTCCCTGGCCGTGGCCGCCTCGACGATCCGCTACCTGAGCGGGGCCTACAATCCGCGGCCCCGGGCTGAGGTGAATGACCAGAGCTGCCTGGCTAGCGGGTGCCACGAGCAGCGCCTCCTCAAGGCTGAAGAGACCTTTCGGGGCGGGATCAGGTTCGATCACCAGATTCACCTGAAGACATTGCCACGGGGTATCCAGCTCCAGTGCACGAGCTGTCACAACCAGATCGTGCAGAAGGGCCATGTGACAGTCACTGAGCAGGTCTGCTACGTTTGCCACTTCATGGGCGCCGGCCGAGGCGAGGCGGTCACCGGGTGCGAGACCTGTCATGGAAGCCCGAAGAAGGTCGTGGAGCACGCCGGCTTCTCCTTCAGCCACCAGTCCTACCTGAAACTAGGGGTCGCTTGCAGTCAGTGCCACGTCCAGGTGGTCACGGGGGATGCGGGGGTCACCAAGGAGCGTTGCGCCGCCTGCCACATCGGCCGCGAGGAACGGATCAAGGATGTTGAGTTCCTCCACGACAAGCACATCGTCCGACACAAGGTGGACTGCCAGGAGTGCCATGGGCCCATTCGCCACGGCAAGATCCAACTGGTGGAGCCCCTTGAGGTGCGCTGCGAGAGTTGCCACATTCGGCAGCACAGTCTGCGGAAGCTCATGTACATCGGGACGGGCGCGAAGCTCACCCCGGACCTACCCAGCCGAATGTTTGCCGCCCAGGTGAGCTGCACGGGCTGTCACATCCACGTGACAGAGAAAGGCGCAGTCCTGTCCCATGAGGCGCGGACCACGGCCCAGCGGGAGGCCTGCGTCACCTGCCATAGCGAGGGCTATGACAAGATGTACGACGACTGGAAGGCCGTCATGGCCAAGCTGCTTCAGGACTATGCCAGCTTCCTGACGGAGGCGGAGAAGCAGGTGGCGGGAAGGCCCCTCCCCAAGAAGCACGTCACCGCCCTGAAGGACGCAAAGGAAGCCTACCTGTTCGTGAAGGAGGGTCGGGGGGAGCACAATGTGGAGTATGCGGTCAAGCTGCTCCAGGCGGGCGCCGCCCGTGTGGATGCGCTGCTTCTGAGCCTCGACCCCAAGGCCAAGCCCATCCCTCGCGATGAGCTGATCGGGCAGAAGGACGCCTACTGCTTCCCCCTGTGCCACCAGCGGTTGCCCTTCAAGGAGGATGTGACGCTGGACGGCAAGACGCTCCCGCATCAAGCGCACGTGGACTCCGGCGCCGGGTGTGGCACCTGCCACTCGGTTAGCAAGCACAAGATGCTGGCCGTGGATCGGCACGCTTGTCAGGACTGCCACCCTTCCGACTCTTGAGGCCGGATACAAGCGTCCGTTCTCTTGACCTTTCAGGTCGTGAGGGATGATGGTTGCGACCTCTCCGAGGGGATGGTAGGATGCCTTGATCGGGTTACTTCTGTCCCATATGCCCTGCCCGGAGTAGGGTAGGAGAGCGATGCAATCCACACCGAAGTCATTCCAGAATGCTTGGGGTGCGCTGAAGACCGGAACCCTCATCATCGTGCTGATCGGCCTCGGCGTGCTCCTCAGCTCCCTGTTTGGGCTGTACAAACTGAGCTCGAGTCCGCTCCTTTGCAACTCCTGTCACATCATGAAACCCTACGTCCAGGCCTGGAAGACCTCCAAGCACAACAACGTCCCTTGCGTTGATTGTCACTATCCCCCTGAGCTTCGCGGGACACTCTGGGTCAAGTACCAGGCCCTGGCCCAGGTGGCGAAATGGGCAACCCAGACCTATAGCTCAAAGCCCTTCGCCGAAATAGAGGATGCGAGCTGCCTCCGTTCCGGCTGCCATGAGACCCGGCTGCTCGAAGGCAAGGTTGCCTTCAAACGAGAGATCATCTTTGATCACGCCCCCCATCTGAAAGAAGTGCGCAGAGGGCGGCAGCTTCGGTGCACGAGCTGCCACTCGCAGATCGTGGTGGGGAGTCACATCGAGGTCACTACGACCACCTGCTTCCTCTGTCACTTCAAGGGGATGAAGACCCCGCGGGAGTTTCACCCGCTTGGTGGCTGCCCACTTTGCCACACCCCGCCCAAGGGGGATATCCATCTGGGCAGCATCACCTTCAACCATGAATCGCTGGTCAAACGTGGGGTCGCATGTGTGAAGTGCCACCTCAATGTGGTTGAGGGCAACGGGGAGGCCCCCAGAGAGCGCTGCTACACCTGTCATAACCAGCCGGAGAAGATGGAGAAGTATACCGATCTTCCGTTTGTCCACGACCACCACGTGGCCAGACACAACATCGAGTGCACCCGATGCCACAGCGAGATCAAGCACAAGCTCCCGCCCCCCATTGGGTTGACTGTGAGCTGGCTCCTGGAGTGGCTATCTGAGCCTACCAGCGCCGAAGCGGCAGACCGGATTGCACAAGCTCAACCGAGGGGCCTTGGGCGGCCGCCCGCAGAGAAAATGCCGGAGGCTCATCCCCCTCCCAGAGGAAAGCGCGAGCTCGAATGCAAGATCTGCCATCAGGCCACCCACCGTGGGGTTCTCCAGATGTACATGGGCATGGGGGGGAAGGGGACGCCGATGATCCCCAGCCACATGCTGCAGGTGAGGGTGGAGTGTGTGGCCTGCCATGTGGAGCCAGAGCGGGAAAGCACAGAGGCCGCAATCGTCGGGCAGACGTTCCGGTCATCGGAAAGCGCCTGTCTGGAGTGCCACGGCGGGCAGTACAAGGGGATGCTGGACAACTGGTCCAAGACCATCGATACCATGACGACTGCGGTCAAGGGCAAGCTCGTGCCGGTGGAGCAGGCCTTGGCGGCGACCGCGCCGAATCACCCCCAGTTGGCGAGGGCCAGGAAGTTGGTCGCCGACGCGAGCCAGAATGTGAACTTCGTCAAGCGAGGCAAGGGGGTTCACAACGTTTTCTTCGCTGCCGACCTTCTGAAGGTCGCCAATAGCTACCTGAACGAGTCTATGGTGGCCATAGGGAAGCCGCCCGCGAAGAGTTCGGAGGAGACGCTTGTTCGGGGTGGCTATTGCGCCGTTCTGTGCCACAAGCAGGCGGGAGTGGAAGCTCCGGATGAGGTGAAGTTTGGAGCCGAGACGGTCCCTCACGTACGCCATGTGACCGACTTCGGGGTCACGTGCACGGCATGCCACTCTGCCGAGCAGCACCAGGCGGTCACCGCGACCAGAGCGTCTTGCCTGGGTTGCCATCATAGCGAGGGCAACAAGAACGAACGCTGCCTTGCCTGCCACAAGATCCAAGAAGCATTCTTCACCGGTACTGTCGAGGTAGAGGGGGTTGAGCCGACACCGGGCAACCACGCGGAGCTGACGGACTGCGTCGGATGCCACAATGTCCAGGTCAAGCATTCGCGCCAGGCCGTGACGAAGCAGTGCCTGGAGTGCCATGACGAGACTTACCTGAAGCCGCTGCAGGACTGGGTGAAGGGGATCGAGCGAGGGCTGAAGGAGGTCAGGGGCCTGGTGAAGAAGGGTGAAGCTAGCCTTCGCCGGGCGCGGAAGCATCCGAAGGCGCCTGAAGCGCGCCAGCTCCTGGATGAAGCAAGGGACGACGCCGACCTGGTCGCAAGAGCAGGAGGGGTTCACAATCCCGAGTTAGCAAAGGCGATCCTGGCGAAGGCCAAGAAAGCCGCCGATCAGGCCGTCAGCCTTGTCTCCCGCTAGGCTCATGCAGGCTCTAGGATCGGACAAGGGGCGGTTTTAGTCTCGATGCCCGATGGCGGGCCCTTCTGTTCGCTGCGGGTTATTACGGCTCTGCAGGGAGGAGGCTGACACAGATCGCGCCATGACAAGCAAAGAGAACACAGAAAAGAGGGTGAGGGAAACACGGTCTATTGAAAGGGTACACCTCTACCTTTTGTTGGGTGCCACGTTGGCTATTGGCTTTCTCCTCGGGTACTTGGCCTCCGCCTTTGTTCCGCTGGTTCGGCCATCCGTCCCAACGGCCCCTTCGACGTCCACCCCCACTGCAGCCAAACTGTCCCCTTCCGAGATTGATGCAGCCTTGAAAGCAGCCCATGCCTCGCTTGATGCCGGTGACATCCAGGCGGCATGGGACAAGTATCATCAGATCCTCATGACCGATCCACACCAGGTCGAAGCACTGACTCATCTCGGGAACATCCTGATGCGAAACAACCAGTTGGACGAGGCCATTCGACTATACGATCGAGCGCTGGGATTCGACGCCAATTATGCGCACGCCCTCTTCGATAAGGGGCAGGCGCTGAAGGAAAAGGGAGATGCGAAGGGGGCATCCGAGGCCTGGAAACGCTTCCTCACCTTGGTGCCGGCGGACTCAGATGATGCGAAGAAGGTCAAAGGCTGGATCGCGGAGCTGAAGGGAACTGGTCCTGCCGCGGAGAAGCGCGGTGCTTCTGGGGATAAATAGGCCGCTTTAGGCTCAATCTCTGATGGGCAGAAAGATGCACCATTGCGCGATCAGGTGGTACGCCCTGCCCCTCGTCGGAAATAGATCTTCCAGGCGCCATCGGCTGTCCGTTCAGCCCAGTGCGTGAATCCGTTTTGTACCATGACGCGGTAGAGTGGCAAGGGCTCGAAGCTGTTGATCAGGAGCAGCGTATCACCAGGTTCAAGCTGACTGACGGCTGCCATAATCCTGTCGAACGGCTCTCTGCCCTGACGAATGTCCTCGCGAACATCGACGGTCACGGTCTTATCGCCTGGGGTCCTCATCGAGATCCCCCCACCCCCCTGATCGGGTCATCGACCCTTCTCCAGCTTCAGGTGTTGCCAGACAGTGACCGCTTTTCGCCCATCTCTGTCCCCCTGGGCGCCATCCCAGACTGCGAAGGCAACCGGGACGGTGGTGCCGCCGGGCTCGAACTGGGTATCCCGCTCGTTTCCGGTCCGAACCGCCCGGACCATGACGACGCGCCATTTCCCGTCAGTCCAGATTCCGTGACCGTTGACGCTTTGATGCTCGGGTGCCTGTGAGGTTAGGGTGCCGAGTCCGATGGCGTTCAGGTTTTCGACTGGCGTCGAGCGAGAGGGCGTGGAGAAGAGATTTCCCGCTCCCCATCCAGCCAGGTAGGTCGGATCGTGAGAGGCCGTGGCTACCCGGACCTGGCTTCGATCGCCCTGGGGAGTGCCCCGTAAGAAGGGGTACACATCCCAGGCCATGTTGGGATAGCGATCCTGGATATCGCGGAACCGGGCGAGATCAGCTTCCCAGTCGGCTTTCCACTGCCAGATATTCACGGGTCCGTTGTGTTCCCCCATGACGTAGGAGGGCTCTCCGGCCGACAATGGGAACTGCACGGCTGCTGCGTCACGGAAATCTTCATGGCGAAGCACCTCTTGATTCATGATCGGATCGTCCCATTCGAGAAGGAAGCCGATCTCCTTCCCATTATGGTAG
>Ga0210377_10001064_pt1 | contig 25604 bp, 22 predicted proteins | sample PLM4_65_b1redo_FD_155480 | JGI IMG/M metagenome (GOLD analysis project Ga0210377, IMG submission 155480) | Groundwater sediment microbial communities from an aquifer in East River, Colorado, USA - PLM4_65_b1 redo | ecosystem: Environmental > Terrestrial > Soil > Riparian zone | place: USA: East...
CCTTCGCGACCGTCCCATCCGAATCGGCAGCCGTTGCCACGACGTGGATGTTTGCGGGCGCCGAGAACTTCGTGCCTGCCGCAGGACTCTTGAACTCAACCGAAGGCAGCGCGTTCGGCGGTCCGACGCTAATCGTGACCGGCGCCGACATCGTCGTCGCGCCGCGATCGTCCGTCGCCTGCGCAGTCAGCACATAAGTCCCTTCCGGCAGAGCCGTGACCGATGCCGAGTACGGGAAGGTCGGATCGATTGCGATCGAGGCGCCGTTCTTGAAGAACTCGACCTTCGCGACGATGCCGTCGGAGTCGCTCGCGTCGGCCGTGATCGTGAACGACGCCGGCGCGGTGAAGTTGTCGCCGCCGTGCGGGCTGCTGATGCTGACGAGCGGCGGGAGATTGAACAGGTACGTCAGCGGGAACGTCGCAATGTTGCCCGCCGGATCGCGCGCTGTCAGCGTGAGATTGTTGAAGCCGGAGCTCAGCACGACGGGGAAGCTGAAATTTCGCCCTTGTGTCTGAGCGCCGAGCGTCACGACGGCCTGCGGATCATCGACGCTGCCGGTGATCGTGATCGACGGCGAAGCGAACGAGCTGCCCGTCGGCGGAGCGACGTTGCTGAAGATCGGCGCGATCGTGTCGATCGTGAACGACGCCGACACCGTGTCCGACGTCCGTCCGAACGGATCTCTCGCCTGCGCCGACCACGTGTTCGTCCCCTCGGGCAGCCGCACGCCCGGCGTGAATGTGGCGCCGCCGGTCGCCGGGTCGAAGACGAATGACGCACTGACATCGGTCCCGTTGACCGTTGCCGCTAACGTGAACGTGCGGAAGAACGAGCTCGGGAATCCGCAGCTGGCGCTGCCGCAGAGCGCGTCGTACTTCACGCGGAACAGCGGCGTGCCCGTGTTGACGAGCGCACCGTCCGCGGGAGACACGATCGTGACGACCGGAGTGATGTTGAGCGGCGCGCGGCCGATCGCGATCGCGACAGTCTTCACGTCGGCGGGAAACGTCCCAATCAGCGCGCCGGTCGTTGCGATTCGCGAGAGACCCTGTTGATGGCCGACCCACACGGCCTGGCTGGCGAAGTCGAAAACGAGCGTCTGCGGATTCGAGATCGAGAAGTCGCGAAGATCGCGGCTGATGCGCGGCGAACCGTCTCGCGTCAGCGCGAACAGCGTGTTCTGTCCGAGGATCCAGAGATCTCCCGATTGCAGATCGACGGAGATTGCGGAGGTGGTCTCCGACGCGACGAGTGTGAGTAACGTCTGGTCGGGCGCGGCGAGATTCAGCTTGACGACATCCTTGTCGCCGGCGAGCCAGATCGCGCCACCGGTGTCGTCGATCGCGAGGTGCTTCGCACCTTTGGCGGCACCGCCGAGCGATACGCTCTTCACGAGAGCAGCCGAGGAGTCGCGCTGCTCGAGGAGCGACTGACTCAAAGTCCAGAGACTCCCGTCCTGCGCGACGGCGAGGTCGGAAGGCGCGATCGCCAGCGTGTGCCGCAGCGCGCCGGTGGCATCGAAGTGCAGAACACGATTCTCGAAGCCGGCCCAGACGCTGGCGTCGTTCGGATTGAGCGCGAGGAAGCGTGGCGCCCCGAGTCCGCTGCCCAGATCGCGCAGAGCAATCTGCAACTGCAGCGCGCCCTGACTGCTCACGAGCGCGAGGCGTTTCTGCGTGAGCGTCCAGACGGAGCTGTCGGCTGCGTTCACGGCGATGGCCACGGCCGGCTCGAACGGCACGTCGACGACGACGTGATTCGACGCGGTATCGATCTGATGAAGGCTGTCCTTGTCGCCGAACCAGAGGACCGAGGCCGAGGCGGCGAGCGGAAGAAGCGCCACGAGGACGCCGAAAGCGCAAGAGAGAAGCGAACGCACGGACCTGAACATTTTTTCGGTCATGCCTTTCTTAAGGGAGTGTGGAGTGTGGCGGAGTCTGCCGCGAATCGGCCCGCATGTCCAGCGGATGGCGGAAACCTTACGCAGCGCGGGTGGAATCTCGCCGCGCCGTTTGCGCGAGCGATCAGTACGCTCCGCCTCCCACCCGGTACGGCGCATTCGTCTAGGCGTCCAGGACGCGGCCCTCTCACGGCGGTAACACGGGTTCGAATCCCGTATGCGCTACCAACTCTCCCGAAACCGCAACCGTCGGCCACGAGAGCGCCGCCTCATCAGGCTCGTTCACGCGCTGCGCGGCGGGCGAAAGTGAGCGGACCAGCGGCGGCGCCTGCAGCGTTACCAGCAAACGACTAGTCGCCCGCGGCCGCCCCGATCACGTGCAAGGTCGACGCGCGGCGGCGCGGCCACGGGTTTGCCTACTTCTCGAAATCCCACGCCACCTTCTTCAAGGCGCGGTCCGCGCGCTCGATGAGCTGCAGGATGTCCTTCTTCGCGTGTGCGGCGGAGAAGAATGCTGCCTCCATCTGCGACGGTGGGAGGTACACCCCCTCGGCCAGCATGACGTGGAAGAAGCGCGCGAACCTCTCGCGGTTCGAGCGGTTGGCCGTTTCGAAATCGGTGACCGGTCCCTCGTTGAAGAAGATCGTCCACATCGAGCCGACGCGATTGAACGTGACCGGCACGCCGTGCTTCTCCGCCGCGTGACGAACCCCCGCCTCGAACTCCGCGCTTCGCTCTTCGAGATCGGTGTAGATCCCGGAGTTCTTGAGCACGCTCAGCGTGGATTTGCCGGCCGCGACGGCGATCGGATTGCCGGACAACGTCCCGGCCTGATAAACGGGACCGAGCGGCGAGATCATCTCCATCAGCTTTCGCGAGGCGCCGTACGCGCCGATCGGCATGCCGCCGCCGATGATCTTGCCGAGCGTCGTGATATCGGGCCGCACGTCGTAAAGCGTCTGCGCGCCACCGTACGCGACGCGGAATCCGGTCATCACTTCATCGAAGATCAGCAGGGCACCGCTCGCGTCGCAGATCTCGCGCAGTCCGCGGAGGAAACCGTCGGCCGGCGGAACGCAACCCATGTTGCCCGCCACCGGCTCGACGATGATCGCGGCGAAGTCGTGATCGATCGCGGCGCGCACGGCCTCGAGATCGTTGTACGGGACGCTCACCGTCAGCTTCGTCACCTCCGCCGGCACGCCCGCCGAGTCGGGCACATTGAAGGTCGCGCCGCCCGATCCCGCTTTCACGAGCAGCGAATCGACGTGCCCGTGATAGCCGCCGTCGAACTTCATGACCTTCGAGCGGCCCGTCGCACCGCGCGCCAGTCGCAGCGCGCTCATCGTGGCCTCCGTTCCGGAGTTGACGAGGCGGACCATCTCGATCGACGGCACGGCGGCAACGACCATCTCGGCCAGCTCGATCTCGCCGAGGGTCGGCGCGCCGAACGAGAAACCCTTCGTCGCCGCTTTCTTCACCGCCTCCACGACGTAACGATGCCCGTGGCCGAGGATCATGGGACCCCACGAGCCGACGCAGTCGATGTACTGGAGATTGTCGGCGTCGAAGATCCGCGACCCCTGACCCGTCTCGATGAAGCGAGGAGTGCCGCCCACGCCGCGAAACGCGCGCACCGGAGAGTTCACACCACCCGGGATGACCACCTGAGCGCGCTGAAAGAGAGTTTCTGATTGTTTGCCCATGCCGCCCGGAGTATAGATCGCCCATCGTTCAGTGGGCTCTGAGCTCTTAGCTCTTAGCTCTTAGCTCTTGGGGGACTCGCGGCGACGGCCACCCAAGAGCTAAGAGCTGAGAGCCAACAGCTCAATAAGCGTTTTCGTGCTTCAGGCCGTGCACGATGGTGAGGTAGAGAATCTTGAAGTCGAGCATGAGCGACCAGTTCTCGATGTAGTAGAGGTCGTGCTCGATGCGCATGCGGATCGAGGTGTTGCCGCGCCATCCGTGCACCTGCGCCCATCCCGTCATCCCCGCCCGCACTTTGTGGCGCAGCATGTAGTGCGGGAACTCCGCGCGGAACTGCTCGACGAACTGCGGACGCTCCGGACGCGGACCGACCACGCTCATGTCACCGTTCAGCACGTTCCAGAGCTGTGGCAGCTCATCGAGCGACCACGGCCGGATCAGACGGCCGACTCGCGTGCGCCGCGGATCGTCTTTCTCGGCCCACACCGCCCCGCTCTCCGCCTCCGCACCGACGCGCATCGAACGGAACTTCACGATGTCGAACGGCTTCCCGTCGAGGCCCATCCGTACCTGGCGATAGAAGATCGGCCCGCGATCCTCGAGCCAGATCGCCAGCGCGATGAGCGCCATCACCGGCGAGAACATGACGAACGCCCCGCCGGCGACCGCGAGGTCGAAGCCGCGCTTCACGAAACGGCTCCATCCTTCCAGCGGCGTCTCGGAAAGATTGATCGTCGGCAGACCGTCGATGTCCTCGACGCGCGAGCGGAGCACCATGAACTGCAGTAGATCGGGGACGACGTGAATCGACACGAGGGTCCGGACCAGCTTGTCGAGGAGTTGCATCATCGCCTGCGACGACGCGTGCGGCAGCGCGACGAAGACGTGGTCGATGTCGTGCTGGCGCACCACCGCCTCCGCATCGTCGATGGAACCGAGGCACGGGAGGCCGTCGAGGGCGGATTCGTCGCCGTTGCGGAGGTAGCCGGCGATCCGTACGCCGAGCTCGTCGCGGTGTGCATCGATGCGCTGCACGACCTCGCGCGCGAGCTCGCCGTTGCCGGCGATGAGCACGCGATCGAGATCCTTCCCGGCGCGGTGGCGGTACTCGACCGCGGTGCGAACGAGCGTGCGCCCGGCGATCACGAACAGGATCGCGCAGGCGAGGAAGATGGCCAGCGTCGCGCGCGAGTAGAAGATCTCGCGCTCCGGGCGCACCCACAACAGCACGCCGCTGAGGACCACCGTCGCGACGAAGCATCCGATCGCCACCGACATCCACTCCTCGGCCTTGCTGCGCGTCGGCCGGATGCGATACAGGCCCTGCACCGCGAACGCGAGCGGGAAGACGATCGTCACGATCGGCAGGAGACGCGCGTAAACCCAGATGTCCTGCGGACCTTTCGTGACCGGGATGATCTCGAGGTAGAAGCGGAGCACCCAGGCCGTGATCATCGCCAGGTTCGAGGCGACGGCGTCGTTGATGAAGTAGATGGAGGCGAGGGCCCGGTGCTTCTTCTCGATCATTTGGATGTGACGCGCGTCAGCGCCTCGACAAATTGTCGCTGGAATCGCGAGCGGGAGAACTCCGCGGCACGCCGCCGGATCGCCTCACGATTCCACTCCAATCCTTCCACCTCATCCAAAGCCTGGCGAAGCGACTTTACCATCGGCTCGTCGAAAAAAATCCCGGTCGCGCCGTGCACGACCGAGTCGAGCGCCCCACCCGCTCGAAGCGCAACGACCGGCGTCCCGAGGGCCATGGCTTCCAGCGGCGTGATACCGAAGTCTTCGACGCCGGGGAGGATCAGACTGCGCGCGCGGGAGAGCCGCTCGATGATCTCAGCTCTCGATACGTAGCCCAGCAGAGAGACGTTGGGGGGAACCTGCCGGCGCAGGCGCTCATGGAGCGGGCCGGCGCCGATGATGGCGAGCCGGCGCGGCGTTCCGGCGACGGCCTCGATGGCCAGCTCGATCCGTTTGTAAGGGACGAGCGCGGAGACGATGACGTGCTCGTCGGAGCGGTCCCGCGCGAGGGGCGCGTCGAGAAACGCCTCGTCGACGAACGGCGCGATCACTTCCGCCTCGCGCCCATAGTGGCGGCGGATGCGGTCGCGAACGAAGTGCGAGTTCGCCACGAACTCCGTCACCTCGGTCACGGTCCGCACGTCCCACCGGCGCAGCCACGGAGCGACAGCGGACATCGCCGCGCGCTGCAGCGGTTTCGAGCGCGGGAAGTAATCGTCGAAGCGATCCCAGATGTAGCGCATCGGCGTGTGGCAGTAACAGAGATGCGGCCTGCCGCGCGCGTTCACGCCCTTGGCCACGCAGTGACTCGACGAGACGATCGTGTTGAAGCGGCTCAGGTCCCACTGCCGCGCCGCGCGCGGAAAGAGCGGGAGCAGCTTGCGGTAATCGTCGACCTTCGGCGCGAGGCGCTGAAGCGAGGACGTCTGGATCGCGTGCGACTCGATGAGCGGCGACACCGATCCGGGAAAATGAAACAGCGTGAACACCTCAGCGTCCGGCAGACACTGCAGAATGCCCTCCAGCACCTGCTCCCCGCCACGCATCCCGGTGAGCCAGTCGTGGATCACCGCGACCTTGCCGAACGCGGAACGATGAAGGATGAACGATGAACCGGGCGGGCGTTCATCGTTCATCGTTCATCGTTCCGCGTTTCGACTTCGGGTGTCGACTTCAGCGGGAACTCCTCCCGCTTGATACACGCATCACAGAGAAAGTCGTTTCGAAAGTACTCCTCCGCCAGCACCTCGGCCAGACAGGAGATGCACTTGTGGCGGCCGGTGCGATCCTGCAATTGTCGCGGAGTCTCGTCGTCCTGCACAGCGCGGTTCTAACATGAAAGTGCAGTCACAGCTTGACGACACCCTTATAAGTCCACCCGCTGGAGGTCACGGCATCCTGCAAAGGCTCCTTCAGCTCTTTGGTGTTGAACCGATAGTTGTAGACCTGCCCCGGCTTCAGCTCCTCGGTGAATGCGTACGCGGTTCCGAACGAGATCTCCTGCTTCTGTCCTTTGAACGCGCTCGCGGCGATCGAGAGTTTCGGAACGCCGGCGGTCCACGTCACCTCGAGCTCGCGATCCTGCGCCCGGACCTCGTGATTCTGCGGATCGAGCTTCATCAGGATGCGAAACGTTTTCTTGAGCCCGGCCTTCGCGAAGATCTCGTACCACTGCGCGTCGACGACTTTCCACTCGGCGATCACATCGACGCCTTCCGACGCGCCGTCGACGATCCGGAACGGGGCGGTCGGGCGGTTCACCGCGAGCAACTTCTGTTTCACCTGGTCGGCTGACAGCACCGGCACGCCGGCCTCGGGTTTACGGGTCGAGGTGAAGAAATCGAGAAATCCCATGACAGCTCCTTTCGGTGGAATACAGAATTGTTATCGGAGTCGGAGGCAAGACATGATCACTGTCCGTCGCTCGGCCGAACGCGGCCATTTCGACCACGGCTGGCTGAATACGTATCACACCTTCTCGTTCGCCGATTACTACGATCCGAACCAGATGGGATTCCGCTCGCTGCGCGTCATCAACGAGGATCGCGTGCGCGGCGGGTCCGGCTTCGGAACGCACGGCCATCGCGACATGGAGATCATCTCGTACGTGCTCGATGGCGCGCTCGAGCACCGCGACAACATGGGAACCGGATCGATCATCCGGCCGGGCGAAGTGCAGCGCATGAGCGCCGGCACGGGCGTGATGCACAGCGAGCGCAACCCGTCGCCAGATCAGCCGGTGCACTTCTATCAGATCTGGATCGTTCCGGACCGCCCCGGCATCAAGCCGAGCTACGAGCAGAAACGCTTCCCGGACGATGAGCGGAGCGGAAAGCTGCGACTCGTCGCGTCGCGCGATGGCCGCGACGGCTCGCTGTCGCTCAACCAGGACGTCGCGCTCTACACGGGACTGCTGCGCGACGGTGCGCCGGTGGAGTACGCGCTGCAACCGGACCGGCACGCGTGGCTGCAGGTCGCACGCGGCGAGGTCCGACTCGGAGACGAGACGCTGAAGGAAGGCGACGGCGCCGCGATCAGCGACGAGCGCCTCGTCAGGATGAGCGGCAAGGATGCGGAAGTGCTGCTGTTCGACTTGAACTGAATCCAGTGCCCTCTCCTGCTCGCGCGGGAGAGGGCACTGAAATGCTATGTTCGCACCGTGGTCCTGCTCTTCCGCCTGATCTTCACGCTGCTCGCCTCCATCTTCAAATCTCGCATCACTCCGTTCGGCACCGCGGTCGTGCACTTTCGCGTCTGGCCGAACGATCTCGATCTCAACAATCACATGAACAGCGGCCGCTACGTCAGCTTCATGGACGTCGGCCGCATCGATCTGCTCGCGCGCATGCGCCTTCTCCGCAAGGTGATGCGCCGCGGATGGCGGCCGATCGCCGGCGGCACGATGATCCGTTATCGGCGTTCGCTGCTGCCGTTCGAGCGATTCACGCTCCGGTCGCGCGTCGTGACGTGGGATGACAAGTGGTTCTACTTCGAGCACATCATGGAGAACGCGCGCGGCGAGCTTGCGGCAACTGCCATCGTGCGCGGCCTGCTCCGCGGCAAAGAAGGGAACGTCGCGCCGCGCGACTTCATCGCCATCAGCGCCCGCCCCGACCTGCAGCCGCCGCCGATACCGGAAGCCATCGCTCGCTGGAACGAAGCGGAGTCGCTTCGATGAAGCGCGCCGAAAAGGCGAAGCGCATCGGCGAGATCCTCGATGCGCTGTATCCGCTCCCGCCCGTTCCGCTGCGTCATCGCGATCCGTTCACGCTGCTCGTCGCCGTCGTTCTGTCCGCGCAGACCACGGATGCGCAGGTCAACAAAGTCACGCCGGCGCTGTTTCGGCGCGCGGGAACGCCGCGAAAGCTCGCCGCGCTCTCCGAATCAGAAATCCTCGCGCTGATCCGAGCCTGCGGTCTCGCGCCCAGCAAATCGCGCAATCTGAAGCGACTCGCGCACGCGCTGCTCGATGAACACGGCGGCAAGGTTCCCTCTGATTTCGAAGCGCTCGAGCGACTGCCCGGCGTTGGTCACAAGACCGCCAGCGTCGTCATGAATCAGGCGTTCGGCCTCCCGGCGTTTCCGGTGGATACGCATATCCACCGGCTCGCGGGGCGCTGGGGACTATCGAAGGCGAAGAACGTGGAGCAAACCGAGCGCGACCTCAAGAAGCTCTTTGCGCCCGGCGAATGGGGCCGCCGCCATCTGCAGATCATCTACTTCGGCCGTCATCACTGCCCCGCACGCGGTCACGACAAAGCCTCGTGCCCCATCTGCTCCTGGGCTGCGACACAGGGTTGAAAATGGAAATTATGTTGGAGTACTTTAACGTTCGCAACGGCGCGAAATCAGGGGAACGACAAAGGAGAATTCCAGGAATGCGCAACACCGGTACAGTGAAGTGGTTCAACGACGCCAAGGGCTTCGGCTTCATCACCATGGAAGGCGGCGAGGATGTCTTCGTTCACTTCTCGGCGATCCAGGCCAAAGGCTTCCGCACTCTGGCCGAGGGTTCGCAGGTCGAGTTCGACGTCGTTCAGGGCCCGAAGGGCCTCCAGGCGGCCAACGTCACTCCGATCGCCTGAGGCCGAACCAAACACACGACAGAAAAAGGACGGCGCAAGCCGTCCTTTTTCGTTGACCGTTGACCGTTTCGTTGACCGTTGACCGTTGACCGTTGTCGAGGCGGAGCGTCGCTAGTGGAGTGTATTGGCTCTGGCGAGACTCCGCCCTGCCAACGGCCAACGGTCAACGGTCAACGCCTATCGCAACCGCTTCTTCACAGATCCGTATCATCACCAGCAATGCAGTCAGCCATTGAAGTCACCAGCCTCAGCAAGACCTACGGTGACTTCGTTGCCGTACGCGACTTCTCCTTCTCCGTCAACGGCGGCGGGATCCTCGGGCTCGTCGGGCCGAATGGCGCCGGGAAGACGACGACCCTTCGCGCGATCGCAGGCATCCACCCGCCGACCGAAGGGCGGATCAGCATCTGCGGGTTCGATCTGAGCAATGAGCCGGTCGCGGCAAAGCAACATCTCGCGTTCTTCCCCGACGAGCCGCGGCTCTTCGACTACCTGACCGTTGAAGAGCATCTGCAGTTCACCGCCGGCCTCTACCGGGTCGACGACTATCGCGCGCACATGGAGCCGCTGCTCGAGGAGTTCGAGCTCACGGCGAAGCGCAAGGCTCTACCGACCGAGCTGTCGCGCGGGATGAAGCAGAAGCTGATGATCGCGTGCGGCTTTCTTCATCAGCCGGACGCGTTGATCTTCGATGAGCCGCTGACGGGGCTCGATCCGCTCGGCATCCGCCGCATGAAGGAGTCGATCGTCCGCCGCGCGAAAGAGGGCGCGGCGGTCATCCTCAGCTCGCACCTCCTGCACCTCGTCGAAGAGCTGTGCGACACGATCGCCGTGATTCAGAACGGCAAGCGCGTCGCCTACGGCACGGTCGACGAATTGAAGTGGCAGATCGCGCAGGGCCGAAGCGACGTCTCGCTCGAAGACGCGTTCCTCAGAATCACCGGCGAGGACGCGAAGTGATTCGAATCTTCGCGTTCATCACGCTGCGATCGCTGAAGAACCGCCTGATGTCGCGCCTGCGGCGATTGAAGGAGCCGCGCTATCTCGTCTCGGCGATCGCCGGCCTCGCCTATCTCTGGTTCATGAGCTTCCGCTACATCGTGCGGGGGGCGGCTGTCGGAAATCGTAGCATCGTGATGGCCGGCATCGGGATCGACATGGCCAGCGTGGTCATTCTCGTGCTGATGATCGGCGCGTGGGCGCTGCCCGGCGACAAGGGAGGACTCGAGTTCAGCGAAGCGGAGATTCAGTTTCTGTTTCCTGCTCCGATCTCCCGGCGGCAGCTTCTCCTCTACAAGATCATCCGCATGCAGGTGCCGGTGCTGATCAGCTCCGCGATCATTGCGCTCATCAACTTCCGCCGCTCGAACTTCCTCGGCTTCTGGCTGGCGTTTGCCGTGCTGTCGATCTACTTCCTGATGACGGCCCTCGGACGGGCGCGCCTGCGCGTGGCGGGCATCGGCTTCATCCCGCGACTCGTCGCCGTGGTGATCGTGCTGGCGGCGTTGTCCTGGTTCTTCACGGTGCAGTTCGAATCGTCGGGGCTCAGTGCGGCTCTCCGCGACATGAGGCCGTCCGATGCGGCCGGCGCGATCTCGAAAGTGGACGCGCCGTTCCACCGCTACGCTCCGGCGATGCTGCTGTTCATCCCGCGTCTCTTCGCCGTCGCCGCGTTTCCGGCGGGCTTCGCTCAACTGCTCGCCCACGGCGCGGGGGTGATCGCACTCGGGACGCTCTTCTTCTTCGTCGCCACGCGGCTCAACGTGTCGTTCGAAGAGGCGTCGATCGCCGCGTCGCAGACGCGAATGGAGCGCTCACAGAGATTGCGCGACCGCCGGGCCGGGCGGTGGGTGGCCTTCAAAAGGATGCCCGCGCCGTTCACGCTCCAGCCGCGCTTCGGGCCGGCGGTGGCCATTTTCTGGAAGAACCTGACCGCAGCGCTCCGGATCTCCGCTGCCTGGATCCTCCTGATCGCCACTCCGTTCGTGGTGCTCGCGGCGAAGTCGATCGCGAGCACGCAACCGTTCTTCAGCGCCGGAACAGCCACCCTGGCGCTGTTCATGTGCGCGGTCATCCCGCTCATCGCGCCGGACATCTTCCGGCAGGACCTGCGGTTCGATCTGACGCACATCGAGCTGCTGAAGAGCTATCCGATCAGCGGCGAGCGGCTCGTCGCCGCGGAGATGGCCGCGCCGCTGCTGATCGTCGCGGCGCTGGAGCTGGTCCTGCTCACGCTCACGGCGGTCGTCCTCAATCTGGCCGGGCCGATGCGTTCGCTCTCATTCTTCGCCAGCCCGAACTTCATCGTCGTCGCGCTTCTGTTCGCGATTCCGATCTGCGGCGCTCAACTCCTGATTCGCAACGCGGTGGCCGTGTTCTTTCCGGCGTGGGCGGTGCGATCGAAGGAAGACGTGCGCGGGTTCGTGGCCACGGGTCAGAGGCTGCTCGTTCTGGCCGGGAACCTCATCGTGCTTGCGGTGCTGCTCCTGCCCGCGGCGATCCTGTTTCTACCGGCCCAGTGGATGGCGCACCGGTATTTCGGCGGCAGTTCGCTCGTGCTGGCACTGGCCACGACTCCCTCCGCCGCTCTTCTCATCTTCGAGATCTATTTCGGCATTCAACTCGTGGGCGCGCAATTCGACCGGCTCGACGCGGCGAACGACTTCGACAAGCTCTAGGCTGAAGGCTTGCGAAGAACGCAGTCCCCGACAAGAAAGATCACGCGTGTCCGTCTCACCGGAGAGTGTTCGAGCTGCCAGCGGCGAGGAGCTCACGAGAGGCGAGCCGCGAATCGCATCGAGCAGCCGCTGCTCCGCGCGCCTGTTGCGAAAGTAAATCGCACTGTGCACGTCGATTCGTCACTGGCTGGTGGCGAGTTGTGCGCGCTTGGCGACGCCCGCCAAGCGCGCGAAGTAAGGTTTTTTGCCTCTGCGCTATCGCAGGTAGGTAGGCTGAAGATCGAGCTTGCCGGCGATGAGGTAGATGATAGTTCGTAGGTTCTTGAACGAAGCATAGCCTCGAGCGTTGGCCTTCGCTGCCTGAACCAGACTGTTGAGCCCTTCGAGCAAGCCGTTGCTGATGCGGGAAACGAACCAGCGAAGCACGCCATGCCAGTGCCGTCGAATGGTTCGTGCCGCCTCGATCATCGCTTGAATCCTGCTACGAACGGCCCATCGATACCATTTCTCCTGATATCGCTCAGCGAACTTACCTGGTTGATCGTAGAACTCGCGGAACACGAGCTTGAGGTGGAACGCTCGCGCAGTTTTGGACGTGCTCTTGCGCAGCAGCTGCGAAGTGAAGTCGAGCTCGCGGTCGCTCATCGATTCCGGGTTGCGCAGCAGCGCGTAGCGATAGCCTTTCAGTTCCGGATACTCGACTCTTTCGGCTCGGCGAGTCTTGTCCACCGCATCGCCGATCACTCGCATCACATGAAACTTGTCGAAGGTGATCGCCGCTTCGGGAAAGGCAGTCTCGATTCCATTGATGAAGGCCGGCGACATATCGCAGCACACTTCCTCGATCTGTTCGCTCTTTCCTCCGTGCTCTTCCAGATCGCGCCGGAACTCGTCGACGGTAGCGGCGCTTCGTCCCTGGGCAACGTAGAGCACCTTCGCCTCTTCGAGGTCGACGAAGAGGCTCACGTAGTTGTGCCCCCGCCGACTCGCGGTCTCATCGATGCCCACTTCCCGCACCTGCCTGTCATCGCGCTCAGCTCGTGAGGAATCGACGTAGTGATGCAGGATCCGCCACAGCCGCGTGTCGTGTTCTCCGAGCAGCCGGCCGATCGCTCGCACCGGATGTGCGCCGCCAAGGTCAGAACCAACGCTTCGAATAGCAGCGTGAATCCGCTTCCTGGCCGTGCCCAGGGCGGGCTGACTGGGCGCACCCCGCACTTGCCGCATTGGATGCGGGGCATGCGCGCTCGCAGATGCGTCTCGAACTGGAAGAAGTTCAGATGGCGCCAGCTCTTCTCCTCCGTGTCGTACGCCTTGCAGCCCGCGGCTCCGCATTCGCTGCAAGGAAAAGCTCCTCCTCGTTCGAAATCGATCTGCAGTTCGAGTCGATGCTGCTCGGGGTCAAACTCCACACTCGATACGAACCACGGTTTGGAAAGTCCAAGGGCCAGCGCGAACAGATCTCGGTCTTGCATACGGCCGAGAGTATCGCGGCCGGAAGCTCGCTTCCGGCCATTGCTGCACTCCAGCCGCAGCCGAAGAGCGAGTCACCCGAAGGGCCGAAGCGCAGCGCAGGAGGCGCGCCAGCGCCTTGACTCGATCAGAGGCGGAGGCTACTTACCCACCTATCGCGGCGCAGAGCCGGTTTTTGCCTTCTACTGCACTGATAGTCCAAGCACCGGGATGATATCGCTAGCGAGTCGTTCCTCGCTCAGCGTTGAGACAATGCTGAAGCTGGGTTGATCAACGGTAATGACTGTGTATCGGACGAACGGCAGTGCCTGTCCCACTGGGCAGTCACCGTCGACCACAGTACTCAAGCCGCCGACTTGGATAATCGTGTTAGGTGGAACGGTCACCGTCCGGGAGTCGGCAAGGCTCGTATCGCAGCCGCGCCGCACTTCAATCATCGCATGTGCCGTCTGATCACCACCGTTGTAAACCATCACGTTCTGCCGCGCCGGCGTCGCTCCAATGTCAGTGCCCAGCTTTACCTGAGGCTGTTGTGCAGGTGTCAGCGCTGAGATCACCGGCATCGATGCCTTGACGGTGGGCCCATGCAAGACGTTGCCGGGATTGCAGATGTCGTTGTCCGACACGACATCGCGACCTTCGATGACAGTGCCGTCTGGCACATCGAGATGGAGAGCCCACAGTGCGTACGTCGCGTCGAAATCGATTGGTGCCCACGCCGGGCCGCGTAGTGCAAGGGAGAACACCTGCAAGAAAGGCAGGTTGATCGTGTCCGGCGTACCTTGTGGAACTTGGCCGCTAATGCCAACTAACCGTACCGTTCCGGTGCCGTCCTGTCGGAAGAATTGAACGTCGCCCAGCCAACCGGCCTGATGACACCCGATGGTTCTTCCAAGGGCTGAGAAACGCACGACCCACACCTCGCGAGCGAAGAGCGAGGGCGACAGCAGGAGCACACACCACATTACTACAACCCGCCCTTTGATCATGGGTTCACTTCCGACTCGTAAATACCGCAGTTTCCATTGTATGGGTATGTTGGCGCATAGATGTAGCAGGACTTCCAGTCGCGCCACCACCATGTGTCCATGTACTCGCCGAGGGTGTAGTAGATAGGCGCGACGCTCACCAGCGGCGCTCTTCTCGGATCGGAAAACGCGCCGAGTGTTACCTTCGTATCTACTTGACCCGCAGGTCGCGTCCCGTCAGGGTTCAGCACGTCCGCGTACACCCGATAATACGTTGAATTCTCGCGGCGGTCATAATACATGACAATCACGGTGCCGTTGCCGTCATGATCGAGTGAACCGTTCCACTGGTCGAATCCATCGTTGACAATCTGGCTTACCGTTCTGGTGCCAATCCACGTGTTCGAGGACAGGCTGAGTGCGTTGTATTTCACATCGGCGTGCAGTCCGGTGCTCTCCCGTGCATGCCATACGACACCGATGTTTCTTCCGCCGGAATACAGGTTCATCCGGCCGTTGAGCATGCTTCGGGCCTGGACCGTCCCTCCGGCCGGATCAGAGAGCAAATCGGAGTTGTACAGGAACGTACCTGCTGCAAAGGGGGTAAGGAGTGTCCAGGACGCGGCGTCAGGCCCTGACCATGCGGCATAGATCATGTTCGTGTTCCAATCGAGCCAGATCAGATACACGTTCCCGTTGAACTGGTCCACAATGATTTGTGGTGCGTGAGGAGTATTCGACACGAGCTGAGGGGTACTCGTAGCCTTGCTTGACAACGTCGCTGTCGGAACAAAGGACACGCCGCCGTTATCGCTGCGAAAGATGACGAGTTCGAGTGGGTTGTGAACGTAATCGGTACTGTCGAGATCAATGCGCACCGCGGCGACGTACACTTTCCCAAGCGTCCCACCGTTCCAGGAGACCGCAATCGTAGGCTTGTCTTCAAAGTGATGGTGTCCATTCGCGTCAGCGCAGCACTCTTCTTTGACTGTGACAGCAGGGAAGAACCACGCGCCGCCGTTATCGCTAAACCACACTGCCAACCGCGAGGGCGTGTGCGAAGCGTAGCCATCGGTGGCCGCAATATAGACGCGATCAGGACCAATAGTCGATTGTGACGGCGGGTACGGGTTTTCGGCAATGGCAGGATCACCGGTCCTGCCATTAGCACCGTAGGCCGACGGAAGTTGCGTGGTGATTCGCGCGCCGGCCGAAGAGTTCGACCGGACCACGACCTGGTTACCTGTCGCTACGCCATTCGGAGCGGTCCCCGTGTACAGCATGAATGCGGACGTGGTGTAATCAGTGGTACCGATCGTGTTCATGACGAGCGTGGTTTCCTGCTCCACCAAGGCATCGTCGCAGCAGGTTAAGTTCATGGCTTGGACAATCGTCGCGTCAGGCGCGGCAACGAATCGCTTGGCAGTGTCGGCGGTCCCGAGGTATGTCTGCGAAGCGCTTTCTGTCGCGATCGCAAGCGACTTGCCCGACGCAAATGATTCTAGCAGGCTGTGCGCCGCGGTCGGACTGATCACCATGTGGCCGACAATGGCAGGCGTCGGCGGCGTGACCGGCCCCACGCCAACCGCAAAGTGCGGGGTCGGCGGCGTTGGCAGTACGATCTGTGGGGGCAATGGTGTCGGTAGCTCCGGAGGGGGCGTTCCGTACAATGGCACGAGCGAAGTGACGAGAGCGATTGCGGTTATAACGAGAGCACGCTGAGTAGTCATTTGTAAAAGCCTCCTGATGCTGCTCCGTGCACAACGGCGCACAACGTACTGCAGGGTCGTTTCGCACGTTAACGCGTCGCTTGTTGACGCACGGTGCAGGATATGCGGCCTTCCGTCATGCTGTCTAGAGTCATTTTGTGCGTCGGTAACAGTCCGGCGTGATGCCCGTCACGTGCTTGAAGACGCGGAAGAAAGTGCGTCGGGTGCCGAACCCTGCAGCGTAGGCGACTCTCGTGAGCGGAACGCCTGCGTCGATGAGTTGTTTCGCCCGTTTGACCTGCAGCGTGCGGATGTAGGTGATTGTCGTAAGGCCGGTGTGCCGTCGCGTTGCACGCGTGATCCTGGTGCGAGAGATGCCTAGCCGTCCCGTGAGTTCGCCGATGCGCGGGGTGGTTTCTTTCGCGAAGCACTCGGTGACGTAGCGCGTGATTGCTGCGATGATCTGGCGATCGGTTCTGGACTGACGGTTCACGCGGAGCATGAGAGAACTCTCCATCGCGTCCAAAGGACGCAAGGTGGCATGGTCTGCCGGACGAGCAGTGGTCATGTCCACTCGAGTTCTAGATCCTGGCGCACATTTCCCCTGCGAGCGTTCCAACGCTCGGCAGCCCCACGAACGTTAGACGGTCGTTTCGGCAGAGTTTCCGAGCCCTGGTGTCATTTTGCGCGGTGCGGTAAGGGAAAGACCTGAGCAGATCAGAGATGATGTCGCAGATCGACCGTCTGCCCGAGCTGCGGGAACGAAGGTTTTGAGCGTTTCGACGACATCGGCACTCACACTGCGGAAGAAATGGAGCGCGATCAGCGGTGGGACGACTGGTTTTCGAAGTGGCAGTCCAAATTCGACCAGTTTCATCAATTTGAGACGGCATATCCGTACTTAGGCGCGACTCACGTTTTCGGTCGCCGCGTTCTGAACTCGATCACGGAACTACCCACGTGCGACATTCTCAATGAAACATGGTGGCGAGCACGTCGACCGGATGGACCCCGCGACTTCAGCGTCAGCGATATGCTCGCGCCTCCCGCCGAGTTGGCCAAAGCTGAAGGTCGTTTCAACCACTACGGCCAAGTGGTCCTTTACCTTGCTTCCACTCCGGAAGGTGTCCCCTCGCCGAAGTTCTGGACCGCCACCAAAAAGAAAGCGTGGCGTGGGTGCAGGAGCTCAAGATCACGCGGCTCACGAATGTGCTCGACCTCAGCGGGCCCGAATGGTGGAAGAGTGATCGCCGCACTTCTTGCTCTCGGCCACTAGGCGCGTAGCGCGCGTCAGCATTCAGTCCTCCAGCGCGCGGACGTACGCCTGATGCACGTCGTCGCCGAACGCAACGAAGATCAGGCGATCGATCGTTGGTTCAGCGGCCAGAAACGCGCGCGTTTCGCGCACCGCGATGCCGGTCGCGTCATCGATCGGATAACCGTACACGCCGCAACTGATCGCCGGAAAGGCGATGCTGCGAACGCCGTTCTCGACGGCCAGTCGCAGCGAAGAGCGGTAGCACGAGGCCAGCAATTCCGCTTCCCTCTGCGCACCTCCTCGCCAGACGGGGCCGACAGTGTGGATGACGTGCTTCGCCGACAGACGGTAGCCGCGCGTGATCTTCGCCTCCCCGGTTGGACACCCGCCGAGCGTGCGGCACTCCGCCAGCAGCTCCGGACCGGCCGCGCGATGGATCGCGCCGTCGACGCCGCCCCCGCCCAGGAGCGAGGCGTTCGCCGCGTTGACGATGGCGTCCACGGCGAGCCTGGTGATGTCCCCGCGATGGATCTCCACTCTCACGCCCGGCCCAGTCGCACGACGATGTCGAACTCGCTCTTCGTCACCGGCTGAATCGAGAGCCGCGATCCGGGCCTTGTCACCACCATGTTCTCGAGGCCCTTCGTCTTCTTCAACTCCTCGAGCGGCACGATGCGCGGGAACTTCTCGACGAAGGAGATGTCGACCATGTACCAGATCGGGTTCTCCTTCGTCGCCTTCTCGTCGAAGTACTCGTGGCCCTTCTTCGTCGCGAACTTGTCCGCATACGCTTCGCGGCTCAATTCGGCGATGCCGGTGACGCCCGACGGATCCGCGCTGGAGGCGTAGAAGAGGACCTTGTCACCGGCGTGCATCTCGTCGCGCATGAAGTTGCGCGCCTGATAGTTGCGCACGCCTTCCCAGCTCGTCGTGCCGTCGCGCTTCAGATCGTCGATCGTGTACGCGGCCGGCTCGCATTTCATCAGCCAGTACTTCATGCCTCGAGCTTATACCGCTCCAAGGCCATCCGAAGAAGCTCCACGGCTTTGCGCAGATCGGCTTCCTTCAGGACGTACGCGATGCGCACTTCACTCTGCCCGAGCGATGACGCGTAGAAGCCGCTCGCCGGCGCAACCATCACCGTCGCACCTTCGTGCTCGAACTCCGTGAGGAGCCACACCGCGAAGTTCTCCGCGTCTTCCACCGGCAGTCCCGCGACGCAGTAGAACGCACCCTCCGGCTTGTGCAGGGACACGCCGGGAATCGATGTCAGCCCCTCGTACAGCACGTCGCGGCGGCGCTGATACTCCTTGACGATCCCGCGCGTGTAATCGTCGCCGAGGCTTTCGGCGCCGACGGCGATGAACTGAGCGAGGCCGGGCGGCGACAGACGTCCCTGCGCCATGCGCAGTGCCGCGTCGTAGAGCTCGAGGTTGCGCGTGATGAACGAGCCGAGACGGATGCCGCACGCGCTGTACCGTTTCGACAGGCTGTCGACCACGATGACGAACGTCTCGCAGTCGGACAGCTCCAGCGCGCTGATCGCCTTCCGCCCGTCATAAACGAACTCGCGATACACCTCGTCGCTGATGAGAAAGAGCCCGTGATCGCGGCAGAAGCCGGCCACCATCTCCACCTCTTCGCGCGTGTAGACCGTGCCGGTCGGGTTGTTGGGGTTGCAGAGGATCACGATCCGTGTGCGCGGCGTCAGCGCGCGTTCCCACACTTCGCGCGGCGGCAGATGAAAGCCGTCGCCTCCGCGGCTGGTGACCGGAACGACGCGCAATCCGGCCATCGTCGCGAACGCACTGTAGTTCGCGTAGAACGGCTCGACGACCATGACGTGATCGCCGTCATCCGCGCACGCCATCAGCGCGAAGAGAATCGCCTCGCTGCCGCCGGTCGTCGCCAGAATCTGCGACGACTGGAGCGAGATGCCGAGCTGCCGCTCGTAGTACCGCTGCAGAGAGCGGATGTACTCCGGCGTGCCTCCCGACGGCGAGTACTCGAGAACCTTCGATTCGAGCTGCTTCAGCCGGTCGCGCATGCACGCCGGCGTCTCGATGTCAGGCTGCCCGATATTGAGGTGATAGACGCGCGTGCCGCGCGACTTCGCCAGCTCCGCGAACGGCACGAGCTTTCGGATCGGCGACGCCGGCATGATCTGCCCGCGTCGCGACAGTGTGAATGACCCCGTTGTCGTCTCTGGCATACGTCCGTGAAACGGCGAACCGCCCGCCGATACTCCCACAAAACGCCCGAGGAGCGCCGGCAACCCCGAGGAGCGCCGGCCTCCGGCCGGCTGGTCCGCCGCCGTCCCGGCGGCGGGTCCTTCCGAGGTATCCTCGGACGACCACACTCGGAGAGTCGCTCTCGATCTCTTCTGGAGATGAGCGGACCGAGATCTTTCGTCGATCGGAACGTCGTCATTCGATCGCGCGGCTATCTGCCGCACTGGGAGCTGCCAGGCGCCAGCTACTTCATCACGTTCAGACTCGCTGACTCGCTGCCGAGAAGTTTGATCGAACAACTGGCGCGGGAACGCGCCGCCCTGAAATTCAGCGAAGATGCCGATCGCGCGTTCGCTTTACGCCTCGATGAAGCGCTGGACGCCGGTCACGGCGACGACGTGCTCGCCCATCCCGCTATCGCCAGCACGGTGGCGAATGCGCTGGAGCACTTCAATGGAACCCGATACGATCTTCTGACCTGGTGCGTGATGCCGAACCACGTGCACGTGTTGGCGCGGCTGCGCGATGCGATCGCTGATGTCGTCCATTCGTGGAAGTCGTTCACAGCGCACCGCGCGAACACGATTCTCGGTCGGTCGGGGCGACTGTGGTCTCGCGAGTATTACGACAGGATCATTCGTGATGACCGCGAGCTGCGCGACGTGAGTCGCTACATCATGCGCAATCCGGAGAAGATCGGACTGATCGCGTGGCCGTGGATGGGTACGGTGCTGTAGCCCCGCCGGCGAGACGCCGGCGGACCAGCCGCCGGGACGGCGGCGTTACACGCTCACTGTCTGCGCGCTCGCGATCAACTGGCGCAACACGAAGGGCAGAATGCCGCCGTGCTCGTAATAGTCGACCTCGATCGGCGTGTCGATGCGCACCGTGACTTCGACGCTCTGCGACTCACCGTTCTTGCGACGGATGGTGAGCGTCACCTTCTGCCGCGGACGCAGTGCGCCGCTGATTCCGGTGATGTCGAAGATCTCGGTGCCTTCGAGTCCGAGCGTGAGCGCGTTCATGCCTTCCGCGAACTGCAGCGGCAGCACGCCCATGCCGACGAGGTTGGAGCGGTGGATGCGCTCGAAACTCTGCGCCACGACGGCGCGCACGCCCAGAAGCTTCGTGCCCTTCGCCGCCCAGTCGCGGGAGCTGCCGGTTCCGTACTCCTGCCCCGTGAAGACCACCAGCGGCACCTTCTCGTGCGCGTACCGCATCGCCGCGTCGAAGATCCACATCTGTTCGCCGGTGGGCTGGTGAATCGTCACGCCGCCTTCGACGCCCGGCACCATCAGGTTCTTGATCCGGACGTTCGCGAACGTGCCGCGCGTCATCACGCGATCGTTGCCGCGGCGCGATCCGTAGCTGTTGAAGTCCTCCGCCTTCACGCCGTGCTCGACCAGATATCTGCCCGCGGGTGAATTCGGCTTGATCGAGCCCGCCGGGCTGATGTGATCCGTGGTGACCGAATCGCCGAAGATCGCCAGCGCACGCACGCCTTTGATGTCTTCAGCTTTGCCAGGTTCCATGCCGAAGTTCTGGAAGAACGGCGGCTCCTGGATGTATGTCGACGACGGGTCCCACTTGTAGAGGTGCCCGGGCGTGGTCGGGATCTCGTTCCACAGAGGATTCTGCGCGGCGAAGTTCGAGTAGAGCCGGCGGAAGTCGGCCGGATCGACGGCCTTCTGCATCACGGTTTTGATCTCGTCCATCGTCGGCCAGATGTCGCGCAGATACACGTCGCGACCATCGCGGCCGCGGCCGAGCGGCTCGCTGACCATGTCGATGTCGAGCCGGCCGGCCAGGGCGAACGCCACGACGAGCGGCGGCGACATCAGGAAATTCGCCTTGATGCTCTGATGCACGCGCGCTTCGAAGTTGCGATTGCCGGAGAGCACGCTGACCCCGATGAGATCGTTCTTCACGATCGCATCCTCGATCATCGGATCGAGCGGTCCGGAGTTGCCGATGCACGTCGTGCAGCCGTAGCCGACGAGGAAGAAACCGAGCTCGTCGAGGTATTGCTGCAGCCCGCTCTTGCGGTAGTACTCGGTGACGACGCGCGAGCCGGGCGCGAGAGATGTCTTCACCACGCGCGGCGGCCGCAGTCCGCGCTCCACCGCTTTCTTGGCCAGCAGTCCCGCGGCGAGCATCACCGACGGGTTCGACGTGTTCGTGCACGACGTGATCGCCGCGATCAGCACGTCGCCGTGATGCAGCTCGGCGATGGCGAGCGGGAAGTCGTCGGCCAGATCGGCGGCGCTCACACGGTCAGGCGTCGCGCGGTTGTCCACCATCTCGGATTCGCTCGTGTTCTTCCTGCCCTTCGGTCCGGTCACCGGTCCCATCGACAGGTCACCGCCGCCGGTGACGGTCTGCGACGCATTCAACGGCGCGACACCCGCAACGGCCCTCGCCTTGCGCTCGATGTCGGAAGCTTTCTTCCCGTAGCCGGCGGGCGGCGGAGCGAGGAGCATGTCCGTGAAGGCCTGCTTGAGCGCGCCGAGCTCGACGCGATCCTGCGGCCGCTTCGGTCCGGCCACGCTCGCGCGGACGGATCCGAGGTCGAGCTCCAGTACGGAGGTGAAGCCGATGCCGTCATCGCGGCGCGGAATCCCGAACATGCCCTGTGCGCGGAAGTAGTTGCGGAACGCGGCAACCTGCCCTTCGCTGCGGCCCGTCAGTCGCAGGTAATTGCACGACTCCTCGTCCACCGGGAAGAAGCCCATCGTCGCGCCGTACTCCGGCGCCATGTTTGCGATCGTCGCGCGATCGGCGAGCGCGAGCGAGGCTGCGCCGTCGCCGAAGTATTCGACGAACTTGCCGACCACTTTCGCCTTGCGGAGCATCTCGGTGACCGTGAGGACGAGATCGGTCGCCGTGACACCTTCGTGGAGATGGCCGGTCAGATGAACACCGACGACGTCCGGCGTCAGAAAGTACACAGGTTGACCAAGCATCCCGGCCTCGGCCTCGATGCCGCCGACGCCCCAGCCGACGATCCCCAGCCCATTGATCATCGTCGTGTGCGAATCGGTGCCCACGAGCGTGTCGGGAAAGTACACACCGTCCGCGTCCAGCACGCCTCGCGCGAGGAACTCGAGATTGACCTGATGGACGATGCCGATGCCCGGCGGCACGACGCGGAACCCGTTGAACGCCTGCGTGCCCCACTTCAGAAACTGATAGCGCTGCTGATTGCGCTTGAACTCCATCTCCGTGTTGAGCTGCATGGAGTCGGAGCGGTTCGAGAAGTCGACCTGCACGGAGTGATCGATGACGAGATCGACCGGCACGAGCGGCTCGATGATCTTCGCGTCCTTGCCGAATCGCGCCGCGGCCGATCGCATGGCCGCGAGGTCGACGAGCAGCGGCACGCCGGTGAAGTCCTGCAGCAGAACGCGCGCGACCATGAACGGGATCTCTTCGGTCCGCTCCGCCTTCGGTTTCCAGTTGGCGAGCGTGCGCACGTCGTCTTCGGTGATCTTCCTGCCGTCGACGTTGCGGAGAACGGACTCGAGAACGATGCGGATGCTGATCGGCAGCTTTGAAACGGCTCCGATGCCCGCCTGTTCGAGCTTGCGCAGAGAGTAGTACTGCCCCTTCTCCCCGTTCCCGAGGTCGAAGGTATCGAGCGTGTTGAAGGTGTTGTGACGCATAGCGCCGCGAGTTTATCGCAGACGGGTCGTCGCCAGTCGCGGCCGGCGGTCCTTCTCAGAAAGCTCGGCGGTATGTCAGCCGGAACGATCGCGCCGGCAACAGATAGTACTGGCCATCGCCGAGCTCGCTTTCCGCGACGGCAGTGCGCCGATCGGTCAGGTTGTGGCCGTCGACGCGGATCTCACCCCATCCCGTTCGCAAGCCGGCGCCGGCGGCGACCTCGGCGAACCCGGAGGCGAGCGCCGTGTTGCGGCGATTCAGGTACCGCGATCCGGTGTAGGTGACCGAGGTCCACGCCGAGAAACCGGTCGAAGCGGCGTACGACCCGCCGAGCGACGCGAGATCGCGCGGCGACATCTCGAGCCGCTTGCCCGCGAGCTGCGTCGGCACGCCGTCGAAGTCCTGGACGAAGTCGCGGAATCGCGCGTCGTGCCGGCCGTAGGACGCCGTCAGATTCACGCTGCCGGTCGGTTCGTATCGCGCCTCGAGATCGAATCCCTTGAACCGCTGCTTCCCGCCGTTGCGCAGGCCGGGCAGACCGTTCACATCGCTCGCGACGAGAAGGTTCTCGAGATCCATGACGAACGCGCTGGCCTGAGCGTTCCACGGGCCGCGCCGCATCTTTGCTCCGACCTCGTACGACTGCGACGTCTCCGGCTTCAGAATCTCCTCGGCTGGCTCCGGACCGAAGTCGATGGCGGCGGGTTTGAACGTATTGCGATAGTCGGCGAACAGACGCACCGGGCCAACACTGCGACTGACGCCGGCGAATGCGCTGCCGCGCGTTGCCGTTCGCCGATCTCCATTTCGCGACTCACGAGCCTGATTCAACCGGGCGCCGGCATCGATGCGCCAGAGGGACTGCGTCCAATCCCCCTGCGCGTACACAGCGGAGAAGTTTCGCGTGTCCTCGAGGCCGAGATCTTCATCTTCGTCCGCGGGAGTGAGGACGTCGAGGCGATCGAGTGAGTAATCGAAGTGACCAGTCTCCGCGCGCGCCCAGCCGCTGAGGTGATCGAGACCGTAGACGACGCGGATCTTCGGAGTCCATTGCGAGGCGAGGTGCGTGTCGAAGTAGAGATCGGTGACGCGACGGCTCTGATCGAAGCCGGTCCCTGTGCGGAGGTCGAGATCCGCGAGGAACCCGCGCAGGATCGACATGCGCGAATGCGTCAGGGAGAACGTCGTCGTCCACGGCAACGACATCAGCGTGGAATCGTAAGTGGCGGCGCCGAAGAGCCGCGTCTCATCGAGATGGGCATCGAGCGGATTGAAGTTCGTATCGATGTGAACGCGCGGACTGAGGATCCGCCCTTCGCGCGGATGCGGTGACGCGGGATCCTGCAGGATGCGCAGGAGATCGGAGTCGAAATGCCAGCGGCCGCGCGCCGTCTGCGTCTCGCCGCGCCAGCCGAGGCGGGCGCGATCGACGCCGGTGCGGTCGTCGCGGAAGCGATCGCGGTCGATCGATGCGCGGAAGCCGTTCAGATCGATCGCCGCGCCGGCGCTGCCGAAGGAGCCGCCGGACAGCTCGAAATCGCGGCGTCCCTGATGCGAATGGATCACCTGAATCACGCCGGAGAACGCGGTGGCGCCGTAGACCACCGGAGCCGATCCGCGGACGATCTCGATGCGATCGACGTCGCGCATGTCGAGCGCCTGCGTCGTCGGATTGAACGCGCCGCCCCACGGCACGCCATCGACGACCAGAAGAAACGCATCGATCTCACGCAACGCCCAGATCTCCGGCACCGCGCCCGCGGGTCCTGAATCGCCGCCCGGCGCAATGGCGACGCCGCCTGCGAGAGCGAGAGCGGAAGCGAGATCGCGCGCGCCGGTTCGCCGGAGCTGCTCGCCCGTGATGATGGTGATGTTCGAAGGAACCGCCAGAGGATCCTCTTCGATCTTCGTGGCCGTGACTTCGATGTAATCCGAGGTCTGGGCCATGAGCGGAGCGGCGAGAAACGCGAGGAGGGCGAGGCGGCGCATGAACCGCGGAGTCTAGTGGAGTGTAACGACAAAATCAGTAGTGCACCGAGCGGCGCTCAGCGCGCTGCCCGCCGCCGCGAGGGGAACACGTTTCGGAAAAAAAGCCGCGATGCTCCCTCGATGTCGGCCGCGGGCGCGCTGTACAGCATCGCGCCGACTCGGTCGCCGCTGAGCGTATAGGCGATGTCACCCGGCGCGCACTGCAACGTCTCGACGTCGCCGAATGCGGTCCCGCGCAAGACGCTCCGCTGGACCGCCGTGGCCATCGACGCGGACTGGTTTTCGGAGAAGTAGATCAGCCATTCGTCACCGCGTGCCAGCACTCGGGCGGAGAAGCTGATGGATTGGATCGCGCGATCGAGTGTGGCATCGTGCCCCGTGGCCAGATCCGTCGCGTGCAACCGGAGAATCGA
>Ga0210377_10001065_pt1 | contig 25586 bp, 24 predicted proteins | sample PLM4_65_b1redo_FD_155480 | JGI IMG/M metagenome (GOLD analysis project Ga0210377, IMG submission 155480) | Groundwater sediment microbial communities from an aquifer in East River, Colorado, USA - PLM4_65_b1 redo | ecosystem: Environmental > Terrestrial > Soil > Riparian zone | place: USA: East...
CTGCTCGACGCCGTCGACTGGACGCTGGCTAGGCGAGCCGCCGCGTGACTGACACCGCGCAGCGCCTGCGCCAGACCGTCGAGGCCTTCCGCGGCCGCACCGTCGTCGTGGTCGGCGACCTCATCGCGGACGAATACCTGTTCGGCAAGCCGGCCCGCATCTCCCGCGAGGCGCCGGTGCTGATCCTGCGATTCACCGAGCGCGAGGTCGGGCTCGGCGGCGCCGCCAACGCCGCCCACAACGTGCACGCCCTGGGCGCGCGCGTCGTGCCGATCGGCGTCGTCGGTCGCGACGCGCCCGGCGACGAGCTGCTCGGGCTGGTGCACGCGGCCGGCATGCCGACCGACGGCATCGTCACCGAGAACAGCCGGCCGACGCCGGTGAAGACGCGCATCATGGCCGGCGGCTACCAGGCCACGCGCCAGCAGGTGGTGCGGCTGGACCGCGAGCCCGAGGCCGAGCTGCAGACGATCACCGAGGACGCGCTGGTGACGCGCCTGACCGGTCTGGCCGAGCGCGCCGACGCCATTCTCGTCTCGGACTACGGCTACGGCACCGTCACGCCGCGTGTGTTCGAGCGCATTCGCGCGATCGCCCGCCGCACCGGCGCCGTGGTCAGCGTGGACAGCCGCTACCAGCTGCCGCGCTTCACCGGCGTGACGGCGGCCACGCCCAACGAGGCCGAGCTGGAGCAGCTCGCGGGGACGGCGGTCGACGACGAGCGTGGCGTGGAGAAGGCGGGCCGCCAGCTCCTGGAGCGGCTCGAGGCCCGGCTCCTGCTGGTCACGCGCGGCAGCCGCGGCATGGCCCTGCTCGAGCGCGACGGCGGCAGCAGCTTCATCCCCATCCACGGCACCGACGAGATCGCCGACGTCACCGGCGCCGGCGACACGGTGATCTCGACGTTCACGGTGGCCCTCGCCAGCGGGGCGGCGCCCATCGATGCCGCCACGCTGGCCAACATGGCCGGCGGCATCGTCGTCATGAAGCGCGGCACCGCCACGGTGTCGCCCGCGGAGCTCGCGCAGGCGCTCGAGGTCCCGTGACGCCGGAGGAGGCGGGATCGCTCGCCGCGCGCCTGCGGGCCGCCGGCAAGCGCGTCGTGCTCGCCAACGGCTGCTTCGACCTGCTGCACGTCGGCCACGTGCGCTACCTCGACGCCGCCCGAGCCCTTGGCGACGTCCTGTTCGTGGGGCTCAACTCCGACGCCGCGGTGGCGCGCCTGAAGGGCCCCGGCCGCCCGCTGATGCCGGCCGCCGAGCGCGCCGAGATCCTGGCCGGGCTGCGCGCGGTGGACCACGTCGTGGTCTTCGACGAGGACACCGCCGACCGGCTCGTCTCGCTCGTGCGTCCCGCCGTGCACGCCAAGGGGACGGACTACACGGACGCCAGCGTGCCGGAGGCGGCCAGCGTGCGGGCGGCGGGCGGGCGCGTCGCCATCGTGGGCGATCCCAAGGATCACGCCACGCGCGACCTCATCGCGCGGATCCGCGAGCGGTTCGGTGCCGCCCGCTGACGCCCCGTGCATCGCGCTGGTCAAGCTCTCCTCGCTGGGAGACGTCGTCCACGCCCTGCCGGTGGCCGCGACGCTGCGGGCCGCCCGGCCCCACGCGCGTCTGGTCTGGATCGTGGAGCGCCGCGAGGCCGCGGTGCTGCGCGAGCATCCGGCCCTGGACGAGGTGATCGTGGCCGACACGCGCGGCTGGCGGCGCGCCCGCACCCCGGCGGCCGCGCGGGCGGCGCTGGCCGACCTGCGAGCGCTGAGGCGGCGCCTCGCGCAGGCGCGCTTCGACGTCGCGCTCGATCTGCAGGGCTTGATGAAGAGCGGCCTCATCACCGCCGCGTGTCGGGCGCCGCTGCGCATCGGCTTTCCAGCGGGGTGGGGTCGCGAGCCGCTGCACGCGCTCTTCGTCAACCGCCGGGTGCAGCCGCCGCCCTCGGCCCGGCACGTGGTCGAGCAGTACCTCTCGTTGCTGGCGCCGCTCGGGATCGCGGAGCGGCGAGTGCAGTTCCACCTGCCGGCGAGCGCGCCGGCCGAGACACGCATGGAGGAGTGGTTGGCCGGCGCCGGGCTCAAGCCGCACCGGCGACTGGTCGTGCTGAACCCCGGCGCCGGGCGCGCGGACAAGCGGTGGCCGGTCGCGCACTTCGCGGCGCTGGCGCGCCGCCTGGTGCACGACGCCGCCGCGCACGTGCTGGTGACGTGGGGCCCCGGCGAGGAAGCGGCCGCGCGCGCGGTCGCGGAGGGCTCGGCCGGCGCGATCGCGGCGCCGGCGACCGACCTCGACGCGCTGCTGGCGCTGCTGCGCCGGGCGAGCGTCGTCGTGGCGTCCGACACCGGTCCGCTGCACATGGCGGCCGGCCTCGGCACGCCCTGCGTGGGCCTCTTCGGCCCGACCGCGGCCGAGCGGAACGGGCCCTACGGTGCCGGCCACCGCGCGCTCTCGAGCCCCGACGGCACGATGGCCGCGCTGGCGCCGGAGCGCGTGCTGGCCGCGGTGGTCGAGGCGCTCGGGTGAGCCGCGTCCGGCTCTCGGTCGTGGTCGTGACGCTCAACGAAGAAGATCGCATCCGCGCGTGCCTGGAGTCGGTGGCGTGGGCCGACGAGCTGATCGTGGTGGACGCCGAGTCGCATGACAAGACCGCGGCCATCGCGCGCGAGCTGACCGATCAGGTGTTCGTGCGGCCGTGGCCCGGCTTCGCCGCCCAGAAGAACTTCGCCCTGGCCCAGGCCCGCGGCGACTGGATCCTGTCGCTTGACGCCGACGAGGTGGTCTCCGCACCGCTGCGCGAGGAGATCACCGCGATCGTGGAGCGCGGCGGCGCCCACGCCGGCTACGCGATCCCACGGCGCAACGTCTTCTGGGGGCGGTGGATTCGTCATGGCGGCCTGTATCCTGACTGGCAGCTCCGCCTGTTCGGGCGGGGCCGGGGGCGGTTCGCCGAGCGCAGCGTGCACGAGTCGGTGACGGTCGAGGGCAGCGTGGGCCGGCTGACCGGCCACCTCGAGCACCGTTCGTATCGCGACGTGGCCGACTTCCTGGCGCGGGCCGACCGCTACTCCACGCTCGCCGCCGAGGAGTGGCTGGCGGCGGGGCGGCCGTCGCGACCGCTGATCGACCTCGCGGTGCAGCCAGTCGGCCGCTTCCTGGGAATGTACCTGGCGCGCGGCGGATTCCTCGACGGCTGGAGGGGATTCCTTCTCGCCGTGCTCTATGGATACTATGTGCTCATGCGTTCGGCCAAGGTGTGGGAGAGGACGAGAGGCTGATGGCGACACGAGAGCGCGTGCTGTCGGGGATGCGCCCGAGCGGGCGGCTGCACCTTGGCAACTACCTGGGCGCGCTGGCCAACTGGGTCACGCTGCAGGACGACTACGACTGCTTCTACTTCTCGGCCGACTGGCACGTGCTCAGCGACCGCACCGACGTGAGCGACGTGCCGGCCAACACGATCGAGATGGCGGCCGACTGGCTGGGCGCGGGCCTCGATCCCCAGCGCTCGACGCTGTTCATCCAGTCGCTGGTGCCGGAGCACGCCGAGCTGCACCTGCTGTTCTCCATGGTGACGCCGGTGAGCTGGCTGGAGCGCGTGCCCACCTACCGGGAGCGGATCGAGCAGCAGGGGATCACGTCGCCGTCCTACGGGCTGCTCGGCTATCCGCTGCTGCAGTCGGCCGACATCCTCATGTACAAGGCGCGGTACGTGCCGGTCGGTATCGACCAGGCCCCGCACGTCGAGCTGACGCGCGAGGTGGCGCGGCGGTTCAACAACGCGTTCCGGCCGGTGTTCCCGGAGCCCGACGTCAAGCTGACCGAGATCCCCAAGGTGCCCGGCACCGATGGGCGCAAGATGTCGAAGTCCTACGGCAACGACATCGAGCTCGCCGACGGTCCGGAGACGATCCGCGCCAAGGTGCGGCCGATGGTGACCGACCCCGCCCGCAAGCGGCGCAGCGACCCCGGCAACCCCGACGTCTGCCCGGTGTTCGACCTGCACAAGATCTTCACGCCCGAGGGCGATCGCCAGTACGTGACGACCGGCTGCCGCACGGCTGGCATCGGCTGCCTCGACTGCAAGGACGTCCTGCTCAAGCACATGATCCCGCCGCTGGCCGCGATCCGCGAGCGGCGCCAGGCGTACGCGGAGAAGCCGGACACGATCCGGCAGATCCTCACCGAGGGCTCGCGGCGGGCGCGAGCGATCGCTCAGCAAACCATGGCGGAGGTGCGCGACGCGGTGAAGCTGACGCCATGATGGCCGAAGAACTCCGGCTGCGCGTCGGCACCTTCGAGGGGCCGTTCGACCTCCTGCTGCATCTCTGCCGCACCAACGAGATCGACCTCGCCGCGCTGCCGGTGCGCACGATCACCGACCAGTACCTGGCCCACCTCGAGGCGATCGAGTTCCGCGACCTGGAGACGGCCGGCGCCTACATGGTGATGGCCGCCACCCTGATCTATCTCAAGTCGAAGCTGCTGGTGCCGCCCGACGAGACGGAGGAGCAGCTCGACGACGAGGCGGTGGCGCTCAAGCAGGAGCTGGAGGAGCGGCTGCGCGAGTACGCGCGGGTGAAGACGCAGGGCGCGTGGTTGAGCCACCGCGAGGCCGAGCAGGCGCTGGTCTGGGGGCGGCCGTCGAGCACGCTGCCGCCGGCCCAGGACGTGCCGCTGGAGGACCTCTCCGTCCACTGGCTCGAGCGGACGCTCAAGCGCCTGATCGAGGAGCAGCAGCGCCTGCGCCCGCGGGAGGTGGAGCCGAACCCGCCCTCGGTGCTGGAGCGCATGAGCGAGATCCTCTCGCTGCTGCGCGACACCTGGTCGCTGCTCTTCAGCGCGATGGCCGGCGGTGAGCGGACGCGCTCGGAGATCGTCGTCTCGCTGCTGGCGGTGCTCGAGCTGTGCCGCCAGGGCAAGATCCGCACCCAGCAGACCGAGCTGTTCGGCGACATCGTCATCGAACGCCAGACCGTCCAACAGGAGGATACGCTCGGTGCCTAATCCCATCGACGTGGTCGAGGCCATGCTCTTCGCCTCCGACGTGCCGCTCGAGGCCGAGCGCATCCGCGAGGTGCTGGATCTCGAGAACGCCGCCACCGCCCGTGGACTCGTCGAGGAGCTGATCGCCCGCTACGAGGCCGAGCCCCGCGGCCTGGCCATCGTGGAGGTCGGCGGCGGCTACCGCATGGTCACGCGGCCGGAGCTGGCGCCGTGGCTGGTGCGGCTGGCCCGCGCCCGCACGCGCGTGCGCCTGTCGCGGCCGGCGCTGGAGACGCTGGCCATCATCGCCTACAAGCAGCCGGTGTCGCGGCCCGAGCTCGACGCCGTGCGCGGCGTCAACTCCGACGCCGTGCTCGACAACCTGCTCGAGCGCCGGCTCATTCGCATCGGTGGACGCAAGGAGGCGCCCGGGCGCCCGTTCCTGTACGAGACCACGCGCGAGTTCCTGGTCGCCTTCGGGCTGCGCGACCTCAACGATCTTCCCAAGGTCGAGGGCGAGCTCGTGATCCCCGACCTCGGAGCGGAGGTGGCCGCGGCGGCCGAAAGCGATGGCCAAGCTGAGACTGAACAAGATCCTGGCCCAGGCGGGACTGACGTCCCGGCGCGGGGCTGATCACGTCGTCCTCGAGGGTCGCGTCGCCGTCAACGGCGTCGTGACGCGCGAGCCGGGGACGCTCGCCGACCCGGCCATCGACCGGATCACCGTGGATGGGCGCGCCGTGCCGGCGCGCGAGTCCGCTCAATATCTGCTGCTGAACAAGCCGCCGGGCGTGGTCACGACGGTGCGCGATCCGGAGGGCCGGCCCGTCGTCACCGATCTGCTGCCCGCCGGCGTGCGCGAGCGCGTCTATCCGGTCGGCCGCCTGGACGCCGACGTCGAGGGCGTGCTGCTGCTCACCAACGACGGCCCGCTGACCCACCGCCTGCTGCACCCGCGCTATGCGCTGTCGCGCGTGTACGAGGCCGAAGTGGCGGGGCGGGTGAGCGTCGCCGACGTCCCGCGCTGGCGCCGGGGCGTCACCCTCGACGACGGCCCGGCGGTGCCGCTCGACGTCGCGCTGGTGCGCACCGCGGCGGCGTCGAGTCTCCTGCGGCTGTCGTTCACCGAGGGGCGCAAGCACGAGGTCAAGCGCTACTGCGAGGCGCTCGGCCATCGCGTGCGCCGCCTGCGCCGCATCGCGTTCGGCCCGCTCTCTCTGGGAACACTGCCATCCGGCGCCTGCCGCTCGTTGACACCTCGCGAGTTGACCGCGTTGCGAGCCGCCGCCGCCAACCCCGCCGCCGCGCCCCGTCCCGAACGATAGTCGCGACGCGCGCGATGCGAAGCGCGCGATCTATTCGCCTCGCGAGTCCCCGTTGGGGGGGTGTCGGGGGGGAGCGGCGGTCGCTCCCCCCTGATACAAACGCTCGCTCCCCCCTGATACAAACAATTGCTATGGTGCTGGCGTCCGCCTATACTGCGCCCACCCAGTAGAGAGTCGGCAGGAGTCCCTATGGACCTGGGCGATTGGCGCTCCAGGATCAACAACATCGACAACCAAATCCTCAACCTCCTCAACCAACGCGCCGAGGCCGCCCTTCAGATCGGAGACCTCAAACGACGGCAGGAAGCGCCGTCGTATGTCCCGGAGCGCGAGGCTGAGGTCGTGAGCCGTCTGACCACCGCCGGCGGTGGTCCGTTGCCGGCGGAGGCGATCGCCGCTGTCTGGCGCGAGATCCTGTCGGCGTGTCGGACCCTCGAGGCTCCGCTGACGGTCGCCTACCTGGCGCCGCCGGGCACCTTCACGCACCAGGCTGCCCGCGAGCGCTTCGGCGACGCCGCCGTCTATCACGCCTCGCGCACCATCGCCGAGACCTTCGACGACGTCGAGCGGGGGCGGGCGCAGCTCGGCGTGGTGCCGGTGGAGAACTCGACGGATGGCGCCGTCAACGTCACGCACGACCGCCTCGTGGACACGGACGTGCAGATCTGCGGCGAGCTGACGCTGGAGATCTCCCAGCATCTGCTCTCGCTCGCCGCCGACCTCGCCGACGTCAAGCGCGTGCTGTCACACCCGCAGGGGCTGGGCCAGTGCCGGGCCTGGCTGGCCGAACACCTGCCCGAGGTCCCGCAGGAGGAGACGGCGTCCACGGCCGGTGCCGTCGAGCTGGCCGCCGCCGACCCCGGGATCGCCGCCATCGCCTCCGAGCTGGCGGGCCGCCTGTACGGGGTGCCGATCCTCCGGCGCCGCATCGAGGACAATCGCCACAACGCGACGCGCTTTCTCGTGCTCGGGCGCCGGGCCAGCGGGCCCAGCGGGCGCGACAAGACGTCGATCCTGTTCGCCATGCCGAACCAGCCGGGCGCGCTCTATCGAATTCTCGAGCCGTTCGCGCGGTCCGGCCTCAACCTGACCAAGATCGAATCGCGGCCGGCCAAGCGCATGCCCTGGGAGTTCGTCATGTTCGTCGACTTCGAGGGGCACCGGGAGACGCCGGTGGTGGCCGCGGCGCTGAGCGAGGCCGCCGAACGCACCGTGTACTTGAAGGTCCTCGGCTCGTACCCGGCCGCCTAAGGAGAGAGCATGCACACGCAGTGGGAGTCTCTGGCCAACGAACACATCCTCGGCATCGCGCCCTACGAGCCCGGCAAGCCCGTCGAGGAGCTGGAGCGTGAGCTGGGTATCCACGACGCGATCAAGCTGGCGTCGAACGAGAACCCGCTGGCGCCGTCCGATCGCGTGCAGCGGGCGATCACGGCCGCGCTGGCCAGCCTCAACCGCTATCCCGACGGCAGCGGCTACTACCTGCGGCAGGCCCTCGCCCGCAAGCACAACGTCACCGCCGAGCAGATCGTGCTCGGCAATGGCTCCAACGAGCTGATCGAGCTCCTGGTGCGGACCTTCCTGCGCCCCGGCGACGAGGCGGTGGTGCCCCATCCCTCGTTCGTCGTCTACCCGATGATCGTGCAGGCGGCCGGCGGCATCCGCGTGATGGTGATGCTCAAGGACTACCGGATCGACCTGGAAGCGATGTCCCGGGCCATCACGCCGATGACCAAGCTCGTCTTCATCGCCAATCCCAACAATCCCACGGCGACCATCGTCACCGCCGACGAGGTCACCCACTTCATGTCGAAGGTCCCCGAGCGCACCATCGTGGTCTTCGACGAGGCCTATCTGGAGTTCTCCCAGGGGCCGGACTTCCCGGACACCCTGCAGTACGTGGCCCAAGGCCGCAAGGTGGTGGTGCTGCGCACCTTCTCGAAGGCGGCCAGCCTGGCCGGCCTGCGCGTCGGCTATGGCGTGACCGATGCCGACGCCATCGCCTTGATGAACCGCATTCGCCAGCCCTTCAACGTGAACGCGCTGGCCCAGGTGGCGGCGCTGGCCGCGCTGGAGGACGAATCGCACACGCTGGAGTGCGTGCGGATGATCGAGGCGGGTCGGCACTACCTCTACGACGAGTTCAACGCGCTCGGCGTGAAGTACGTGCCCTCGCGCGCGAACTTCATCCTGGTCGACGTCGGCCGCAGCGCCTCCGACATCTACCAGCGGTTGCTCAAGGAGGGCGTCATCGTGCGCCCGCTGACGCCGTTCGGCATGGAGTCCGCGCTGCGCATCACCGTCGGCACGCCGCAGGAGAACCGCCGGCTGATCAAGGCCCTGCGCGCGGTGCTGGGGAAGAATCCCGCGTGATCGAGCGGCTGGCGATCGTCGGCGTCGGACTGCTGGGCGGCTCCGTCGCCAAGGCGGTCCGCGCGCAGGCGCTGGCCCGGGAGATCGTGGGCGTCGGCCGCGACCTCGCCCGCCTCGGCCCCGCGGTGCGCGACGGGGCGCTGGATCGCGCCACGACCGACCTGGCGGAAGGCGTGGCGGGCGCCGACCGCGTCCTGCTCGCGGCTCCGGTGCTGGCCAACGAGACGTTGCTGCCGCGGGTGTGGCAGGCCGCGTCGCCGGGCGCGGTGCTGACCGACGTCGGCTCCACCAAGGGCGGCATCGTCGCCGCCGCCGACCGGCTGGCCGCCGGCCGGCCCGAGGTTCACTTCGTCGGCAGCCATCCGATGGCGGGCTCCGAGAAGAGCGGCTATGCGGTGGCGCGGGTCGACCTCTTCCAGGGCGCCACCGTGGTGGTGACGCCCACCGAGTCGAGCGACGCCGCCGCCGCCAAGGGCGTCGGCGAGTTCTGGGCGGCCCTGGGCGCGCGCGTCGTCGTGCTCGACCCCGCCGCGCACGACCGGGCGGTGGCCGCGATCAGCCACCTGCCGCACGTGGCGGCGTGGGCGCTCGTCGACGCGGTCGCGCGGTTCGAGCCCGACGCGTTCTCGATCGCGGCGCGCGGCTTCAAGGACACCACGCGCATCGCCGCCTCCGATCCCGAGGTCTGGCGCGAGATCCTGCTCGACAACCGCGAGGCCGTGCGGGGGAGCCTGGCCGCGTTCCGGGGCGCCCTCGACGACCTCGAGGCGCTGATCGGGAGCGGCGACGGCGTGGCCCTCACCGCGTTCCTGGCCCGCATGAAGACCACGCGCGAGCGGCTGGCGTGAGGTTTCGCATCCGGCCGATCGCGCGGCTGCGGGGCGAGGCCGAGGTGCCGGGCGACAAGTCCGTCTCCCACCGCGCCGCGCTGCTGGGCGCGCTGGCCGAGGGCGTGAGCGAGGTGCAGGGCTACCTCGAGGCCGAGGATTGCCTGCGCACGATCGCGGCCGTGCAGGCTCTCGGCGCCGAGGTGACGCGCAAGGGGCCGGGGCACTACCGAATCGCGGGTGGGGGGCTGCGCGGACTCAGCGAGCCGGCCGACGTCATCGATTGCGGGAACTCGGGCACCAGCGTGCGGCTGCTGGCCGGCGTGCTCGCCGCCCAGCCGTTCTGCACGATCCTCACCGGCGACGCCTCGCTGCGTCGCCGTCCGATGGGCCGCATCGCCGAGCCGCTGCGGGCGATGGGAGCGACGATCACCGGTCGCGCCGACGGCACCCGCCTGCCGCTGGCCATCCGCGGGGTGGCGCCGACGAAGGCCATCCAGTACGCGACGCCGGTCGCCTCCGCGCAGGTGAAATCGGCGATCCTGCTGGCCGGGCTGGCCGCCGATGGTCCGGTGACGGTGACCGAGCCGGCGCCGTCGCGCGATCACTCCGAGCGGATGCTGCGCCGATTCGGCGCGAGGCTCGTCAGCGATGACTGCGTGGTGACGCTCACGCCCGGCCCGCTGCGGGCCACGACGGTCGTGGTCCCCGGCGACATCTCCTCGGCGGCGTTCCTGCTCGTCGCCGGCGCCGTGGTGGCCGACGCGCGCGTGACGCTGCATCGCGTCGGGGTGAATCCCACGCGCACCGGTGTGCTCGACGTGCTGGAGGCCATGGGCGCGCGGATCGAGACGGCGCAGGCCGCCGACGAAGGCGAGCCGACCGCCTCGCTCACCGTGACGTCGAGCGCGCTCAGGGCGGCGACGATCGGCGGCGCCCTGCTCATCCCGCGCTTGATCGACGAGGTCCCGGTGCTCGCGGTGGCGGCGGCGGTGGCGTCCGGCGTCACGGTCGTGCGCGACGCTCGGGAGCTGCGCGTGAAGGAGTCCGACCGCATCGCCACGCTCGCCCGCGAGCTCGGCCGGATGGGCGCGGCGGTCGAGGAGCGGCCCGACGGCATGGCCATCACCGGCGGGCGCCGCCTGCACGGCGCCGCCGTCAGCAGCGGCGGCGACCATCGCGTGGCCATGGCCCTGACGGTGGCCGGCCTCGTCGCCGAGGGGGAGACCGTCGTCGACGACGTCGCCTGCGTCGCGACGTCGTTCCCCACCTTCGCCGACCTGATCAACACACTCGCCGGCGCGCCGGCGATCACCGTCGAGCCATGACGGGCCCCGACCGGCCATGCGTGATCCGGTGATCGCGATCGACGGCCCGGCGGGCGCCGGCAAGGGCACCGTGGCCCGGCGGCTGGCCGCGAAGCTCGGCTACCGGCTGCTCGACACCGGCGCGATGTATCGCGCGCTGGCGTGGTCGATCGCGCGGGCGGGGCTGGCCCCCGACGACACGCCGGCGCTGAGGCGCCACGTCGATCGCGTCCAGATCGACGTCGAGGGCGATCGCGTGGTCGTCGACGAGCGCGACGTCACCGACGACATCCGCTCGCCCGAGATCGCCGCGCTCACCTCGCGGCTGTCCACGCTGGCGGTGGTGCGGGACAAGCTGACGCCGATCCAGCGGCGGCTGGCCGCCACCGGCGGCGTGGTGCTGGAGGGGCGCGACACCGGCACCGTCGTGTGTCCGGACGCCGAGGTGAAGTTCTACCTCGACGCCTCGCTGCCGGAGCGCGCGCGCCGGCGGCAGGCCGAGATGCGGGCCCGGGGTGTCGAGCTGGAGGCGGAGGCGGCGCGGCACGACATCGCCGCGCGCGACACCCAGGACTCCAGCCGCGCGCTGGCGCCGCTGCGCAAGGCGGCCGACGCCATCGAGGTAGACAGCACCGGGCTGAGTGTGGAACAAGTGGTCGCGATCATGGCCGACGCGGTCGAGCGCCGGCGGCGGTGTGGGTAGGTGCTGTACGCCGTCTGCAAGCTCGTGGCGGTCGCGCTCATGCGGCTGGTGTTCCGCGTGGAGGGGCAGGGGACGGAGCACATCCCCGCCGAGGGCGCGGTGCTGATCGTGGCGAATCACTCCAGCGTGCTGGATCCGCCGATCGTCGGCGGGATGTGCCCGCGCCAGCTCACGTTCCTGGCCAAGGCGGAGCTGTTTCGGGTCCCCGTGTTCGGCTGGCTCATCCGGCGGCTCGGCGCGCAGCCGCTGCGGCGGGAGGGCGCCGATCCCTCGGCGTTGCGCATTGCGCAGCGTGTGCTCGCGGAGGGCAAGGCCCTGCTCGTCTTCCCGGAGGGCACGCGCGGCGAGGAGGGCGTCTTGCGGGAGGCCAAGGCCGGCGCCGCCCTGCTGGCGGTGCAGAGCGGGGCGGCGGTCGTTCCCGCGTACGTGCACGGCACCGGGCGGGCGTGGCCGCGCGGGCGGCGGCTTCCCCGGCCTGTTAAGGTGAGGGTGACTTTCGGCGCTCCGCTCCGGTTTCAGCGGGCGGCCGGCGGCACCGAGCGGAGGGGGCAGTACGAGGCGGCGAGCCGGCAGATGATGACGGCGATCGCCGAGCTCAGAGATCGAGCGGTCGGTGGGGTGGGTGTTGATCGAGCCCGGCGCCCACTCCAAATTCACTGAACGGAGGACCTGGCGGCATGGCGATGGACGAAACGCGCGGTAAGGTCGGCGGACCCCGCATGGAGGGCGAGGGTGCCGATGAGGAACGCATGGAGGATTGGTTCAAGGAAGGCTCGACCGCCAGCGAGTTCGAGGAGGGCGAGGTCGTCCACGGCCGCGTGGTCCACGTTGGCAGCAGCGAAGTGCTGATCGACGTCGGCTACAAGAGCGAGGGCGCGATCCCGATCGAGGAGTTCCTTCGCCACGGCGGGCTGCCGAAGGTGGGCGACGAGATCGAGGTCTACCTGGAGGCCAAGGAGGACAACGAGGGCCTCATCGTCCTGTCCAAGGACAAGGCCGACAAGATCAAGGTGTGGGACGCCATCACCCAGGCCTACGAGAAGGGCTCGCCGGTCGAGGGCCGGGTGGTCGAGGTCGTCAAGGGAGGACTCAGCGTCGACGTGGGGGTGAAGGCCTTCCTGCCCGGCTCCCAGGTGGACCTGCGTCCGGTGAAGAACCTGGGGGCCATGATCGGGCAATCGATCCGCGCCCGGGTGATCAAGCTCAACCGTCGCCGGGGCAACGTCGTGCTCTCGCGCCGCGCCGTGCTGGAGGAGGAGCGCGAGGAGAAGAAGAAGCACACGCTGGAGGTCCTCGCCGAGGGGATGGTGCTGACGGGAACGGTGAAGAACATCACTGATTATGGAGCCTTCATCGACCTGGGTGGCATCGACGGCCTACTTCACGTGACCGACATGAGCTGGGGCCGTGTCGGGCATCCTTCCGAAATTTTCCAGGTTGGTGATCAAGTCGAAGTCGTTGTACTTCACTTCGACCGCGAGAGCGGGCGGGTGTCGCTCGGCTACAAGCAGAAGTCGTCCGACCCCTGGGAGCGCGTCGAGCAAACCTACTCGCCCGGCACCAAGGTGCGGGGCCGCGTGGTGAGCCTCACGAACTACGGCGCCTTCGTCGAGCTGGAGGCCGGCGTGGAGGGCCTCGTGCACGTCTCCGAGATGTCGTGGACGCGGCGCGTGCGCCATCCCTCCAAGCTCGTCAACGTGGGCGACGAGGTCGAGGTCATCGTGCTCGACGTCAACCGCGGGGCCAAGCGCATCTCGCTCGGGATGAAGCAGGTCGAGCCCGATCCGTGGGCGACCATCGACGAGCGCTACACCATCGGCAGCCGGGTGGCCGGCAAGGTCCGCAACCTCACCGACTTCGGTGCCTTCATCGAGCTCGAGCCGGGCGTCGACGGCCTGCTGCACATCTCCGACATGTCGTGGACGCGCAGCGTCGGGCATCCCTCGGAGGTGCTGAAGAAGGGCCAGGAGCTCGAGAGCCAGATCCTCAACATCGACAAGGAGAACAAGCGGATCTCGCTCGGCCTCAAGCAGATCCAGCCCGACCCGTGGACGACGGTGGCGCAGCGCTATCCGATGGGCTCGCGGGTGACCGGCAAGATCGTGCGCCTCACCGACTTCGGCGCCTTCGTCGAGCTCGAGCCGGGCGTGGACGGCCTGCTGCACATCTCGCAGATGGCCAACCGTCCGATCGGCCGCCCCGACGAGATCGTCAACGTCGGCGACGAGCTGGGGCTGCTGGTGATCCGTGTCGATCCCAACGAGCGGCGCATCGGGCTCAGCCTCAAGGAGCTGGCCCACGCGGTGGCGCCGCCACCGGACGCCGACGACGCCTCGCGCGGCGGCGGTGGGCGCCGGCGCAAGGGCAAGCAACGGTCCGACTACGACTACGAAGACGAGAACTAGCGTGCACCGGCGGCTGAGGGTCCTGGTGGCCGCCGTCCTCGTGTACCTCGGCGTCGCCGGTCTGTTCATCATCGGGGTCGGCGGCCTCTCGCGCGGAGAGGGCGGGCCCGCGCTGTTCGGACCCCGGGTGGCGATCGTCGAGCTGGAAGGCGTCATCATCGAGGTCGACGACATCGTCCGCGAGCTGAAGGCGCACCGCGAGAACCCCTCGATCCGCGCCGTCGTGATGCGCATCAACAGTCCCGGCGGCGTGGTGGCGCCCACCCAGGAGCTGCACGACGCCGTCCTCCGCCTGCGCCAGGCCGGCAAGCCGGTGGTGGCCTCGCTGGGCGCCGTGGCGGCCTCGGGCGGCTACTACGTGGCGGTGGCGTGCGACCAGATCTACGCCAACCCGGGCACGCTGACGGGCTCCATCGGCGTCATCATGCAGCTTGCCAACCTCGAACAGCTCTTGAAGAAGGTCGGCGTCGACTACGTCGTGGTGAAGGCCGGCCAGTTCAAGGACATCGGCAACGTCGGGCGCGCGATGACGCTCGACGAGCGCCGCGTGATGCAAGCGCTGCTCGACGACGTGCACGGGCAGTTCATCGCCGCGGTCGCCACCGGCCGCAAGCTCCCGCGCGAGGACGTGGTCCGCTTCGCCGACGGCCGCGTATTCTCGGGGACCCAGGCCAAGGAGCTGCGCATGGTGGACGCGCTCGGCGGACTCGAGGACGCCGTGCTGGCGTCGGCCAAGCTGGCCGGGATCCCGAGCCCGCCCTCCGTCATCCAGCCGCGCCGTCGATTTTCCATCATGGAGCTGCTGCGCAGCCAGTTCGGGGGCACCGCGGCGGGCTTGCTCATGCGCCCGACCCTGCCCGCGTTCAAGACGCCGCTCTATCTGATGGATTAGGGACTAGTTCCATGGGGGGCCCGGAAAGGGCCCCCCAAACCCCCCAAACGCTCGGGGCGCCCCGGCGGGAGCCGCGGCGCCCCTCGATACTGGGCGAGGTCTGGAGGCGCGACAGGGGGTCCTAGGCTGAGGCTGCTCCCTAACTCCCCATTACGGTTGACATTCTCGTTTTCGGCGTGCTAGCGTGCCTTTGAGTCCGAAGCTCGCCGCGGCGTGGCGCGGACGTCGCTCAACGGGCACAGAGCCGAGGGTGGGACGACGATGACGAAAGCGGAGCTGATCGACGAGGTTTCGAAGCTCTCGAACCTGACCAAGAAAGAGACCGAGACCATCGTCAACACCGTGTTCGACAACATCACCGACGCGCTGGCCAAGGGCGACAAGGTCGAGCTGCGGGGATTCGGCAGCTTCCGCATCCGCCATCGAAATTCCCGCAAGGGCCGCAACCCCAAGACCGGCAGTGCGGTCGACGTCCCCGAGAAACGGGTGCCGTTCTTCAAGGTCGGCAAGCGCCTGCGCGAGCTCGTCAACACGTGAGGGTTCGCTCGCACTGTGCCGCGAGGCGAGCCTAAAACGAGTTGAGGCGCCTGTGGGCGCCGTGGCGCATGGCCTGGATCGGCGCGGCCAAGTCTTCCGCCGGCTGCGTGTTCTGCACCGCCCGCGACGGACAGGACGACCGCTCGACGTACCTGCTGCAGCGTAGCGAGCACGCCTACCTCGTCCTCAACACTTATCCGTACGCCTCGGGCCATCTCATGGCGGTGGTCAATCGGCACCTGGGCAAGCTCGGCGACGCGCAGACGGCCGAGCTGACCGATATGATGCGGCTGGTGCAGCGCGCGGTGGAGGCGCTCACCGCCGAGTATCGGGCGGAGGGCTTCAACGTCGGCATGAACCAGGGCCGGGCGGCGGGGGCGGGGATCGAGGACCACCTGCACATCCACGTGGTGCCGCGCTGGAACGGCGATTCCAACTTCGTCAGCGTGCTCGGCGATACGCGGGTGCTGCCGGAGACGCTCGACACCACCTGGGAGCGGTTGCGGGGACGGCTCCATGGCTGACGCCGGCGCCACCCCGATGATGACGCAGTACCGGGAGCTGAAGCGCCGCTTCCCCGATCACTTGCTGCTCTTCCGGCTCGGTGATTTCTACGAGCTGTTCCTGGAGGACGCCGAGCTGGGGGCCCGCCTGCTGTCGATCACGCTGACCTCGCGCCAGGGCTCGCCGATGGCCGGTATCCCGCACCACGCCGCCGACGGCTACATCGCGCGCCTCGTGCAGGCCGGCCAGAAGGTCGCGGTCTGCGATCAGATGGAGGGGCCGGCCAAGGGCAAGAAGCTCCTCCGCCGCGAGGTCGTGCGCGTCATCACGCCGGGCACGTTGACCGATACGGCCTACCTGAGCGGCGGCGCCAACAACTTCCTGATGGCGATCGGCCGCCTGGGGACGGTGACCGGGATCGCGCTGCTCGACGTCTCCACCGGCGAGTTCTGGGTCGGCGAGGACGGCCCCGGCGAGGACGCCGTGCTGGCCTCGGCCCTGCTACGCCGACCCGCAGAGATTCTCCTGCCGGAGCCCTTGCGCACGGCCGGCGACCTGCTCGCCCGCCTGCAAGATACCAGGGCGGCGCTCACCTTCGGCGATCCAGGCCTCTGGAGCGGACGCCACGCCAGCACGGACCTTTGCCGCCACTTCGGTGTGACGACGCTCGAGGTGTTCGGCGTCGGCGATCTCGGCGCCGGGCTGGCGGCCGGCGCCGCCGCGCTGGCCTACGTGCGGGCGACCCAGGGTGACCGCCTCGGCCACCTGGTCCGGCTGCAGCGCCTGCGCCCGGCCGACTGCATGACGCTGGACGAGACCGCCGTGCGCACCCTCGAGCTGCTCGAAGCCAGCGAGGGCTCCTCCCGCAACTCGCTGTTCGGCGTGCTGGACGAGACGGTGACGCCGATGGGCGCGCGCCTGCTGCGGCAGTGGCTGCTGCAGCCGCTGCTCGATCTGGACGCCATCGGCGCCCGTCAGGATGCGATCGGCGCGCTCGTCGACGCCCCCGACGCGCGCGCGGCGCTGCGGCGGCTGCTCAAGCCGGTGGGCGACCTGGCGCGCCTGACCAGCCGGGCGACGCTCGGCGTGGCCCACGCCCGCGACCTCGTCGGGTTGCGCGCGTGCCTGTCGCCGCTCGAGGCCATCCGGCAGGCGGCGGCGGCGCTGCCGGCACCGCTCCTGGCCGAGGCCCGGTCAGCGCTGGCCGATCTCGCCGACCTGCGCGCCATGCTGGAGGCAGCACTGGTCGACGAGCCGCCCGTCACACTGCAGGACGGCGGCGTCATCCGCGAGAGCTGGAACGAGGCGCTGCGCGCGCTCGTCACCGACGTGGCCGAGGCCCGGCGATGGATCGCCGGGCTCGAGGAGCGCGAGCGCGCCCGCACCGGGCTGTCGAGCCTGCGCGTGCGCTACAACCGGGTGTTCGGCTACGGCATCGAGATCACCCACGCCCAGGCCGCGCGGGCGCCGGCCGAGTACGTGCGCCGGCAGACGCTGACCGGCGCCGAGCGGTACGTGACGCCGGAGCTGAAGGAGTACGAGGCCAAGGTGCTGGGGGCCGAGGAGCGCCGCCGCCGCCTGGAGTACGAGCTGTTCGACGAGCTGCGCGGGCGTGTGGCCGCGCGCGGCGCCGAGCTGCTGGCCACCGCCCGCGCCCTGGCCACGCTCGACGTGACGGCGGCGCTCGCCGAGGTCGCTCACGCGCGCGGCCACGTGCGGCCCGTGATCGAGGCGAGCGGCGCGCTCGAGATCGTCGAGGGACGTCACCCGGTGCTGGAGGCCCGCTCGGGGCTGCCGGTGACGCCGAACGACCTGGCGCTCGACGACGCGGCCCGGGTCGTGATCCTCACCGGGCCCAACATGGCCGGCAAGTCGGTCTACCTGCGCCAGACCGGCCACATCGTCGTCCTCGCCCAGATGGGGGCGTTCGTGCCGGCGCGCTCGGCGCGTGTGGGCCTCGTGGATCGCGTCTTCACCCGGGTCGGCGCCCAGGACAACCTCGCCCGCGGCCAGTCCACCTTCCTCGTCGAGATGGTGGAGACGGCCTCGATCCTGAACAACCTGACGCCGCGCAGCCTGGTGCTGCTCGACGAGGTGGGGCGCGGAACCTCGACCTTCGACGGCCTGGCCATCGCGTGGGCGGTGGTGGAAGAGCTCCACGATCGGGGGGCGCGACCCAAGGTCTTGTTCGCCACGCACTTTCACGAGCTCACGCAGCTCGCCGGGCGCCTGGGCGGCGTGCGCAACTTCCACGTGGCGGTGCGGGAGTGGAACGACGAGATCGTCTTCCTGCACAAGGTGCAGCCGGGCGGGACCGACCGTTCCTACGGCATCCAGGTCGCGCGGCTGGCCGGGCTGCCGGTCTCCGTCATCGCGCGCGCCAAGGCGCTGCTGGGCCGCTTCGAGGAGCAGGGCCAGGCGACTACCGACGCCGGCGACGCCGTGCAGCTCGGCCTCTTCGTCGCGGCCACGGATCCGATGGCCGAGGAGCTGGCCGGCCTGGACCTGGCCCACCTCACGCCGATCGAGGCCCTGAACCTCCTGGCCAAGTGGCAGCAGCGGCTCGGGCCGTGACGCGCATTCGACGGCTGCCCGACGCGCTGGTCAACAAGATCGCGGCGGGCGAGGTGGTGGAGCGCCCCGCCTCGGCGGTGAAGGAGCTGGTGGAGAACGCGCTCGACGCCGGGGCGCGCGTGATCGCGGTCGACCTGCGCGACGGCGGCGCGGCGCTCATCCGCGTGGTCGACGACGGGCACGGCATGGCGGCCGAGGAGCTGCCGCTGGCGCTCGAGCGCCACGCGACCTCCAAGCTCGCGCGCGACGAGGATCTCGACGCCATCGCCACGCTGGGGTTCCGCGGCGAGGCGCTGGCGGCGATCTGCGCGGTCTCGCGCTTCACGGTGACGAGCCGGGCCCGCGGCGCCGCCGAGGGGCTGCGCCTGGCCGGTGAGGGGGGCGTGGTGAGCCAGCGGCTCGGCGTGCCGGCCGAGACCGGCACCTGCGTGGAGGTCCACGACCTGTTCTTCAACACGCCGGCCCGACTGAAATTCCTGAAGGCGCCGACGACGGAGCTGTCGGCCAGCCTGCGCACCGTCGCTCAGCTCGCGCTCGCGCATCCCGCCGTCCAGTTCCGCGTGACCAATGGCGGGCGCGCCGCGCTCACGGCCCCGGCCGCGACCGACCTGCGCCAGCGCATCGGCGCGCTGTGGAGCTGGGAGACGGCCGAGCGGCTGCTGGCGGTCGACCGGACCGAGCACGGCGTGCGGATCGCCGGCTGGGCCAGCCCGCCCGACGTCACGCGCGGCGGGCGCGACGACATCGTCGTGATGGTCAACGGCCGCCCGGTGCGCGATCCCGCGCTGGTGCAGGCGGTGCTGGCGGCGTACCGGCCGCTGCTGCCGCGCGATCGCTTTCCGCTCGTGGTGCTGGCGGTGACGATGGCGCCGGCCGACGTCGACGCCAACGTGCACCCGACCAAGGCCTGGGTGCGCTTCCGCCAGCCGCGCGTCGTGCAGGAGATGCTGGTGGCCGCGCTGCACGAGGCGTTGCGCCGGCCCGCGGTCGTCCCCGCGCTGGGCGCCGAGCCGCGACCCGCCGATGCGCTGGGTGCTGCCGGCGCGGATGGGCCGGCCGAGCAGCACGCGCTGTTCCAGGAGGCGGTGGCGCCCTACCAGGCCAGCCGCTTCGGCCGCGTGCTCGGCCAGGTGCAGGACACGTTCATCGTGTCGACGACGGAGGACGAGGTGTTCTTTCTCGACCAGCACGTCGTCCACGAGCGCGTGATCTTCGAGCAGGTGCGCGGCCAGCTCGAGGCCGGGCCGCTGCCCTCGCAGGCGCTGCTCTTCGTCGAGACGCTCGACCTGGGCCCGGCCTCGCGCGCGCTGCTCGAGCGCTGGCGCGAGCCGCTCGAGCGGCTGGGCTTCGCCTTCGAGGGGTTCGGCGGCGAGAGCGTCGTGCTGCGGGCCGTGCCCACGCTGCTCAAGGGCGACGAGCCCAAGCGGCTCGTGGAGGCGGCGGTGGAGGAGCTGGCCGACCCCAAGGCGGGTGGACCCGCGCTCGACCGTGCGCTGGCCTTCGTCGCCTGCCGGGCGGCGATCAAGGCCAACACCCCGCTGGCGCCCGAGGAGATGCAGCGCCTCGTCGCCGACCTCGAGACCACCGAGACGCCGTACTTCTGTCCCCACGGCCGGCCCATCGTGAGCCGGGTATCGATGCACGACATCCGTCGCGAGCTCAAACGCACCTGGTGATTCGGCGTACACTTCAAGCGATGACTCGCGGCAAGCCGCCGCTCCTCGTCATCGCGGGACCCACCGGGGTCGGCAAGACCGCCGCCGCCGTCGCCCTCGCGCGCCGGCTGCCGATCGAGGTGATCAGCGCCGACTCCCGGCAGGTGTACCGCGGAATGGACGTGGCGACCGGCAAGCCGACCGCCGAGGAGCAACGCGCCGTCGCGCACCACCTCGTCGACGTCGTGGACCCCGACGACCGCTATCACGCGGCGCGCTTCCGGACCGACGCCGAGGCCGCCATCGAGGCGATCCGCCGCCGGGGCCGGCTGCCGGTGGTCGTCGGCGGCACCGGACTATACGTCCGCGCCCTCCTGCGCGGGCTCGATCCGGCCCCCGGAGCCGATCCGGAGTTCCGGCGCGAGCTGGCCGGCATCGCGGCGCGCGACGGGCGGGCGGCGCTGCACGCGCAGCTCGCCGCCGCCGAGCCGGCCGTGGCGCGCCGCCTGCATCCCAACGATGAGGTTCGGGTGGTCCGCGCGCTGGAACGGCTGCGCTCGGGCAGCGCCGTCGGCGAGGCCCAGGTGCGCTGGCAGCGCGCGGACACGCCGTGGCGGGTGACGTACGTCGGGCTCACGCTCGATCGACCAGCTCTCGTACGGCGATTGACGGCGCGCGCGGCGTCGATGGCGGAGGCCGGGTTGCTCGACGAGGTGCGGCGACTGCTCAGCCGCGGCTACGCACCTGCCCTGCCGGCGCTGCAGGGGATCGGCTACCGCCAGTTCGTGGAGGTGGCGCTCGGCGGGCTCGAGCGCGGCCGCGCGCTGCAGCTCATGCAGCGCGACACCGTCCGCTACGCGAAGCGGCAGGTGACGTGGTTCGCGCGCGAGCCGGGGATCGAATGGATCGACGTGGCTGCCGCCGGCGACGCCGAGGGTGTCGCGGCGGCGATCGAGGCGAGGCTTATTCTGGAGGGTGGTATCGAGTGAGTCGAGCACGGAAGAACGGACGGGACAACGGACACCAGGTGCGACGGGGCCCGGAGCGTGCGGTGATCGCGGCGGTCCGGCTGCCCAGGCAGCGGCGGTGGGAAGTGGACGAGTCGCTCGAGGAGCTGGCGGGGCTGGCGGTCGCCGCTGGCGCCACGGTGGTGCAGCGCCTGACCCAGGAGCGGGAGACGCCGACGCCGGCGCTCTACTTCGGCCGCGGGAAGATCGAGGAGGTCGCCGCCGCCGCCCCCGAGGCGGGCGCCAACCTCTTCATCTCCGACGATCCGCTGTCGCCGATCCAGGAGCGCAACCTCTCGCAGGCGCTCGGCATGAAGGTCATCGACCGCACCGCGCTGATCCTCGACATCTTCGCTCAGCGGGCGCGCACGGCCGAGGGCAAGCTGCAGGTGGAGCTGGCCCAGCTCACGTACCTGCTGCCGCGGCTGGTCGGGCAGTGGACTCACCTCGAGCGGCTGGGCGGCGGCATCGGCACCAGGGGTCCGGGCGAGACCCAGCTCGAGTCCGACCGGCGCGTCATCCGGCGCCGTGTCATGCAGATCGGGCGCGAGCTGGAGCACGTGCAGACGCACCGCCGGTTGCAGCGCCACGGCCGCCGCCGCGCGGGCGTGCCGATCGTCGCCCTCGTCGGCTACACGAACGCGGGCAAGACCACGCTGCTCAACCGGTTGAGTGGGGCGCGTCTCACCGCCGCCGACCAGCTCTTCGTCACGCTCGATCCGGCCGCGCGCCTGGTCGAGCAGGGGCTGCGCCCGTTCATCCTGACCGACACCGTCGGCTTCATCCGCAAGCTCCCGCACCAGCTGGTGGCGGCGTTCCGGGCAACGCTGGAGGAGCTGAAGGACGCCGACGTCCTCGTGCACGTGATCGACGCCAGCCATCCGGCCTTCGAGGAGCACGCGGCCGCCGTCGAGCACACCCTGGGCGAGCTGGAGGTGGCCGACCGGCCGATGGTGCTGGCGCTCAACAAGATCGATCGCACCGAGGGCGGTCGTGGCCTGGAAGCGCTGGTCGTCCGGCGCGACGGCGTGGCGATCTCGGCCGCCACCGGCGAGGGACTTCAGGAATTGCTCAAGGCGATCGACGCCGCGCTGCCGATGGGCGTCGCGGTGACGCTGCGGATCCCGCACGAGGACGGCGCGTCGCTGGCGCTCTGCTACGAGCGCGGCCGGGTGCTGGCCCGCGTGGACGAGCCGCAGCACGTGGTCGTGGACGTGCAGCTACCGGGGCCGTGGCTGGGCTCGCTGGCCGGGTACCGGGTGCTAAACTAACGTCTTCATGGGACTGGCGAACTGGCTGACCGTTCTGCGCATTCTGTTGATCCCGGTGTTTATCTCGCTGCTCGTCTACAAGCAGCGGGGCCCGGCGCTGACGGTCTTCGTGATCGCGGCGTTCACCGACCTGCTCGACGGCTACGTCGCGCGGCAGCGCGGCAGCCAGAGCCGGCTGGGCGCGTTCCTCGACCCGATGGCCGACAAGCTGCTGCTGGTGTCGTCCTTCGTCACGCTGACCTGGCTGCGGGTGCTGCCGTTCTGGATCGCCGCCGTCGTCATCAGCCGCGACCTGATCCTGCTGGTCGGCGCGCTCGCCATCCACATGGCCGGCGGCCGCATCACGCCGCGGCCCACGGCGGCCGGCAAGCTGGCGACGTTCTTCCAGGTACTGACCGTGCTGGTCGGGCTGCTGGCGCCGTTCTACTCGCTGCCGGCCATCGGCCGCGTCCCCGTATGGCTGGCGGCGGCCTTCACGGTGATCTCCGGCCTGCAGTACATCGTGCAGGGCATGCGCTTTCTCAACGCCACCCACGCCGAGGAGGATCGCGAGCCGGATGAAACCGCGCTCTTCCGCTGAGGGCGTCGTGGTGGCGGCGGTGCGGGCGCGCACGGCCGCCGCGACGGCGGGGCTGGCCGCCGGCGATCGCATCCTGGCGATCAACGGCCGGCCGCTGCGTGACGCCATCGACTTCCAGTTCTACGGCGGTGAGGACGCGCTGGCGCTGAGCGTCGAGCGCGACGGCGCCCGCCACGCGCTGAAGGTCACGCGTCGCCCGGGGGCTGAGCTGGGCGTCGAGCTCGAGCCGCCGCGCCCGGGCGACATCGCCACCTGCGCGAACAAGTGCGTGTTCTGCTTCATCCATCAGCTCCCGCGCGGGATGCGCAAGAGCCTCTACGTCAAGGACGACGACTTCCGGCTGTCGTTCCTGCACGGCAACTACATCACGCTCAGCGATCTCGACGAGCCCTCGTTCGAGCGAATCCTGGAGCAACGCCTGTCGCCGCTCTACATCTCGGTCCACGCGACCGATCCCGAGCTGCGCTGGGCGCTGCTCGGTCGCCCCCGGCACTCGGCGGAGATCCTGCCACGCCTGGAGCGCCTGGCCAAGGCCGGCATCCGCATGCACGCCCAGATCGTGCTGTGCCCCGGGTTGAACGACGGGCCGCACCTCGAGCGCACGGTGCACGATCTCGCCCCGCTGCATCCGCACGTCGCCACCACCGCGATCGTGCCGGTCGGGCTGACGCGCCACCGCGAGCGGCTGCCATCGTTGCGCACGCTCACGGACGCCGAGGCCGCCGCGCTGGTCGACACGGTGGCTGGCTGGCAGGCGCGGTTCCTGCCGCAGCTCGACAGTCGCTTCGTGTTCCTCGGCGACGAGGTCTATCTCCAGGCGGATCGTCCGCTGCCGCCGGCCGATGCCTACGAGGGCTTCGCGATCGCCGAGGACGGCATCGGGCTGGTGCGCCGCTTCGAGGACGGCCTGGCGCGGGCGCGCGGGCGGGGGCGCTCCGGCCGCGCTCCCCGTCGGGTGACCGTCGTGAGCGGCGCGCTCTACGGGCCGCGGCTGGCCAGACGGCTCGGGGACCTCCCGCTGGGCGGCGTCGAGGCGCGGGTGGTGGCGGTGCCCAACGAGTTCTTCGGCGGCAGCGTGAGCGTCGCCGGGTTGCTCACGGGCCAGGACATCCAGCGCCACCTCGCGGCCCAGGGCGATCTGGGCGACGTGGTCCTGATCCCGGCCGTCGCGCTGCGCGACGGCGACGGCGTCTTCCTCGACGACCTCACGCCGGCCGACCTCTCACGCGCGCTCGGCGTGGCGGTCGTCATGGTCGAGCCCGAACCGCGCGCGCTGGTACGCGCGCTGCGGGCGGGGTGACGCCGTGACCACACAGCAGCGCGGCTCGCGGGTCACCGGCGTGGCGCTGGAGATGACCCACCCCATCATCGCCATCGTCGGGCGGCCGAACGTCGGCAAGTCCACGCTCTTCAATCGGCTCGTCGGGCGGCGGCGCGCCATCGTGCGCGACGTGCCCGGCGTCACCCGCGACCGGCTGTACGGGCAGGTCGCCTTCGAGCGCTGGCAGGCGACGGTCGTCGATACCGGCGGCTTCGATCCCTCCTCCGAGGAGCCGCTGATCGAGGGCGTGCGCCGCCACGTCATGATCGCGCTCGAGGAAGCCGACCTCGTGCTCTTCGTCGTCGACGCGCGCGCCGGGGTGACGGCGCTCGACGCCGAGATCGCCCGCGCCCTGCGCCGCAGCCATCGGCCCGTGGTGCTGGTCGCCAACAAGGTGGACGCCGGCGGCATGGAGAGCGCGGTGGCCGAGCTCTACACCCTCGGCTTCGGCGACCCGGCCCCGGTGTCGGCCGAGCACGGCCGCGGCGTGGCCGAGATGCTGGAGGTCGTGCGAGCCCGCGCGCCGCTCGACACCGCGCCGCCGGCGCCGAAGGGCGTCGTGCACCTGGCCGTCATCGGCCGGCCCAACGTCGGAAAGTCCTCGCTCGTGAACGCCATGGTGGGCACCGAGCGCGTGCTCGTGCACGAGGCGCCGGGCACCACGCGCGACGCCGTCGACACCGCGTTCGAGTACGCCGGGCGCCCCTACGTGCTGGTGGACACCGCCGGCATTCGTCGCAAGGGCAAGGTGAGCGAGGCGCTGGAGAAGCTGGCGGTGGTCATGGCGCTGCGCAGCCTGGAACGCTGCCAGGTCGCGCTGCTGGTGCTGGACGCCTCCGACGGCCTCACCGCGCAGGACACGCACATCGGCGGCTACGCGCACGAGGCTGGCCGCGCGGTGGTGCTGGTGGTCAACAAGTGGGACCTGGTGCCGCCCGGCATGGTGCGCAAGGCCGAGGTCACCGAGGAGCTGCGCGAGCGGCTGCCCTTCCTCGACTACGCGCCGATCTGTTTCACCTCGGCGATCGAGGGCGTGGGCGTGCGCGAGATCTTCGACACGGTGGACCAGGTGGCCGCCGCAGCGCAGCGCCGGGTGACGACGGCCGAGGCGACCACCGTGCTCCGGCAGGCGGTCGAGCGGCGTCCGGCGTCGGTGGGCGGCGAGGCGCTCACGGTCCAGTCGGCCGAGCAGGTGAGCGCGGCGCCGCCGACGTTCGCGCTGAAGGTCAACCGGCCGGACGACGTCCACTTCTCGTACGAGCGGTATCTCACGCGCTCGCTCCGGCTGGCGTTCGGCTTCGCGGGCTCGCCGATCCGGCTGTCGCT
>Ga0210377_10001066_pt1 | contig 25577 bp, 17 predicted proteins | sample PLM4_65_b1redo_FD_155480 | JGI IMG/M metagenome (GOLD analysis project Ga0210377, IMG submission 155480) | Groundwater sediment microbial communities from an aquifer in East River, Colorado, USA - PLM4_65_b1 redo | ecosystem: Environmental > Terrestrial > Soil > Riparian zone | place: USA: East...
CCGCCGCCCCCGCATGACCGATCGAGCTGGGCGGCCGGGGCTCGTCACCGATCTCGCGGGGACGACGCACCGGCCGCTCACCCTGTCTCCGCGCTTCCTCGCCGATGCCCGCCGCCGCCAGATCCTCCAGGCGCCGGCGGGGACGTCGATGCGGGAGCTCGTCACGCTCGGCAACCGGATCGAGAACATCCCGCTCGACGTCCTGTTCGCGCTCGACGCCCTGACCCTTCTCGCCGAGCAGGGCAACGCGATCGCGAAGGCGCTGGTCTTCAGGGAGCGTCGACGGCTGGGCATCGACCTGCGAAAGTACGGCTGACATGGCCAAGTCACACGTTCCCGGGGCGCGCTGCGGCGTCTGCGACGTCGTCATGAACGAGGCGAGGATCGAGCTCGACCTGCTCATGGCGGATCCGCAGCGCTGGCCGGCCACGATCTGGGATCGCTGGGAGCCACCGGGCGACGTCGTCCCGCCGGCGATGCGCCTGTGGGGCGCGGTCAAGATGGGCCAGAACTGGCTCGCCGACCACGGCTACGGCGATATCACCAAGGCCAGCGTCACCGAGCACTACAACCGCCACGTCCCGCTCCTGCCCGACGCGGCCACGGTCGAGGCCGCCAAGAAGGCCGTCGACCGGGCCCTCGACCCGCGGGCCTACCTCGAGTTCTATGCCGAGGGCATCCGGGCCGGCAAGAAGGGCGTCGAGCTCCTCATGAAGCACGTCGCCGAGCTCGAGGCGGCCGGCACGAAGGTGCCCCTGCCGCTCATCAAGATGCTCGTCGACGTCGGCGGCAAGCTGTCGATGAGCCAGGCCGGGATCGTCAGCCGCCAGCCCAGCCAGCCGACGCTCGACGACGATGAGGACTTCCGCGCCGGCGCGACGGGCGTGCCCGGGCCCCGGATCGGCCACGGCCGGATCCGGCAGATTGCCGGCGAAAGTCGCTTCGTTCGCGACGAGGGCCCCAAGGACCGGGCCGAGTACGCCGCCCGGCAGGTCCAGGAAGGCGGGACGGGGCTGTCATGACCCTCATCCGCCGGATCCCGAAGCGCTGGACGTTCGACCGCGACGGCGGCTTCGATCTCGAGCGCATGAACGTCCATATCGAGGAGTGGGCGATTTACCTCGGCCTCGCCGGTTGGGAGATCCGGTTCTCGACGCTGCCGCCCTCAGACGACGACGATCGCGGAAGCACGGACATCGACTGCGTCCATCGCCGAGCGGTGATCCGGCTCGACTCGAACATCCCGGCTAGCCAGGTCGATCGTGTCCTTGTCCACGAGCTCATCCATGTGCTCCTCGCCGACGTCACCGATACCTTCAACCGGACGGCCGCCGAGCTCGCGCCCGAGACCGCGAAGTTTCTTCGGGGTGATCTTCATCGGGCCGAGGAGTGGGCGATCGAGCGCCTCGCCGACATCATCACCGGGACGAAGGTCGAGCAGTGGGAGCTGGTTGGTCGACCTGACAACAATCAGCCCTGGATCTCAGCCTTCCCGGTCGAATGACCACGGTCTATGTCCCGACCCCGGGGCTGTCCCTCGCCGAGGCCTGCTCGACCGACTTCGGTCGGCTGATGTTCGACGGCTTCGGGATCATGCTCAGCGACGAGCAGCTCCAGGCGCGCGAGGAGATCGGCCCCTTCGGGCCACGCCAGCACGGCGACGTCAAGAACTACTGGCTGTCGGGTGGCCAGCGGGCCGGCAAGACCGTTCTCGCCTTCGGTCAGCACGCCGACGGCTGCCTCTACAAGCGGGGCGTCGACAACACCGACGCCCGGTACTGGAAGAACTACGCCTACGGGACCCTCGCGATCGCTCCGATCGACCAGCTTGCGATGCGCCTCTACGCCGTCGGGTCCGAGATCAGCAAGGGCGCCAGCGACGCCCAGTGGGATCGTGGCGCTCGCCGCTCGCGGGGTGGTGCCTTCCTGTCCAAGATGCGAGCCGGCAAGTCAGGGCCGTGGGGAATCTGGCGCTTCAGCAACGGCAGCTTCGTTGACTTCCGCTCGAGCGAGGGCAAGGCTTACCGGCTCGAGGGTGGTCAGTGGTGGGGCGCGACCTGGGATGAATGGGCCAGCCAGCCCGACTACGAGATCGAGGACGTGGCGACCGACGTCCTCCTCGGCCGGCTCCGGGACCACGACGCGAAGCTCCTCGCCCTCGCCTGGCCGAAGGCTGCGACCGAGCACCATCTCATCAAGCGGATCCGCGACATCGAGTCAGGCAAGGACCTCGACTCCAAGGTCGTCTACCTGTCGGCCGAGGCGGCCTATTTCACGAACAAGGCAGCCCTGAAGGTCGAGCGTCGGGTGAAGGGCGAGGCCCAGTGGCTGCGGACCGTCCTTGGCAAGCCAGCCGGCGGCGCCGCGGTCGAGTTCAAGACGTGGATGATCGCCAACGCCAAGAAGCCGGTCCCCCGCCAGACGTTGCCCGAGGAGGGCTACGCCTACTTCCAGAGCGCCGACATCGGTCTCGCCCACGACCCGACGGTCAGCTTCACCTGGAGGATCCCGATCATCGGCGGGAAGCGGATCGTCGACCCGGCCCACAAGGCCTGCATCGTCGACTACTTTGAGCTCGCCGGTTCGACCGGCCTGACCCTCGATACGGTGACCTACCGGATCACGGCCCAGCAGCAGCTCTACCGGGCCCTGACCGCCATCGACGCGACCGGCATGGGGGGTATCGCCGCGGCGCGTGCCCTTGACACGATGCGGCCGCCGCCGATGAGCTTTGTCGCGAGGTCGAACGACCGCCTCTACGGCAACATGCGCCTCGCGGCGATCACGAACGCACTCGACCTCATGACGTGGGGTCGGATCGACCAGAAGGAGATCGCCCTGCACCACGGCGACCCGACCTGGGAGCCGCCCGAACAGGACAACCCGTGGGGCTGTATCGAGTTCAGCGAGGACCTCTGGGAGCTCACCGACCAGCTCCTCAGCTTCGATCGCGACGCCAAGTCAATCCCCGATGACCGGGCCTGGGCGTTCATGATCGGGTGCTGGTACATCCGTCGCTTGTGGGTCGTCGGCAACCCCGGGATCCGGGTCGCGCACTCCTTCGATCCGCGATCGGGCACCCAGACGGTCTCGCACCGCGGCCTCCGGCGTGCGAGACTGGTGGGCGTCCCGGGCACGGATTCAGCCGTTGTGGCCCCTTCCCCGAATGGCAAGGTGGTTGTAAGGTACTCGCGCCCCGGGCCGTAGGCTGACGGGAGAGCTGCGTGGACAACGCCCTGATGGGGACGGCCGCCGACCTTGCGTCCCCTCCGGGGCTCGGCTCGATGACCGACGAGGAGCGCGAGATCGTCCGCCGGGCCGAGTCACGCCGGCTGGCTCTCATGGGCGACCAGCAGCAGCTCCGAGCTCGGTTCGAGGAAGTCATGCGGTGGGTCAACCCACCGTGGGACCCGGTAAGCCGGCGCGTGGATCCCCGGCCCGAGGCGGCGACGGCCAGCCGTGACGGCGTCAACATCTTCCACGTCGACCAGGTCGGACAGGTCGTCACCCGCTGGGCAGCCCTTCAGGCGGCCGCTGCGCCGATCTTCCGCTGCAAGCCGCCACCGACCCCGCCGCCGGTGCCGCACGGCGACGCTGACCAGCTCTCCAAGGATCGGGCTCAGTACGAGCTCGATCGGGCAATCGCCCAGAACCAGTCGACCCAGATGGAGGAGCAGACCCAGGACTGGATGGACGCCAACAACTTCCACCGGACGCTCCTGTGGGCCGTCTGGGCGAAGGAGGCCTTCGGGAAGGCGATCCTGAAGTCGGGCTGGGACGACGACGAGAAGATCCCGACGGTCGAGCTCCTCGAGAACCCGAGCCAGGTCTACTACGGCTGGAGCCGGCGCTATGGCCGCCGGAAGCTCGCCTGGGCGATCGTCCTCGACATGATGGCGCCCGAGGAGGCCAACGCCCGCTTCGGGCTCAACATCCCGATCAACCAGGCGACCGGCGCGATCGACATGGCCTCGTGGACCGGCGTCCTCGACGAGGGCGACCTTGACCAGCGGCCCGAACAGAGCCAGGAGGTCCAGCGCTACGTCTATGCCGAGGAGTTCTGGGAACTGACCTATGACCCGGACCCGGAGCGTGCGGTGCGGTACGCCCTGATCGTCGCCGGCCGGGTGGTCGAGGGGCCGTTCATCTACCCCTGGAAGCGACTGCCGTTCCACGTCCTCGAGAACGAGCACATCGCGACCTACGGCCACGGCAAGTCGACGGCCGAGACGGCGATCCCGATCAACCAGGCCTACGACGACATGCTCGATCGGCAGTCTCAGATCATCGACTTCGAGTCGGGCCCGCGCTACATCGGCATGGGTATGGCCAATAGCGGTGACGAGGTCGACATCCCGGGGCCGTTCGAGAAGATTGACCTTCGCGACAACGAGGACATCAAGCAGCTCGACACTCGGGTCGATTTCTTCCCGAGCCAGCTCCACGCGAGCGAGCTCAAGGACGCCCAGTACAAGGCGACCGGGCTGACACCCGTTGCTTGGGGCATGAGCCCCAACGCCCAGACCTCGGGGCGGGCCCTCTCGGCCGAGTGGCGGGCGGTCGAACTGCCGCTGGCCAGCAAGCTCATCAACCTCGGGCCCGAGATTAAGGAGCTGACGTTCTGCTGGTGGGATTACGCCGAGGAATACGACGCCGACATGAAGACGATCGGCAAGGGCTACCGGCGGTTCGCGATCCTGTGGGTCCCGATCGACATCCGCGACGCGACGGAGAAGACGCGCGACATCATCGAGCGCCTCAACGCCAACATCGTTGACCCCGAGACGGCGATCGAGGAGACGGGCAAGGAGAACGTCGACGAGATCATGGCCAAGGTCAAGGCCTACATGATGGATCCGATCTGGTCGCCGCTCCGCTACCAGCAGTACCTCACCCTTCAGCAGCTCGAGCTCACGATCCGTCAGCAGATGCTCCAGGTCCAGCAGCAGGAGGCCGCGGCGCAGCAGGGTGGCGCTCCGGGGCCCGGCGCTCCGGCCGGCACCCCGCTGGGGCCCGAGCAGCTTGCCTCGCAGGGGAACAACGCCGCGGCCCAGGGAGCGCAGGGGCCAGCCGGCCCGGCGACCGAGGCGGACAATCAGCCCGGCGGGCTGCCGATCGACACGTCGATTCTCAGCCAGACGCCGCTTCAGGGCGGCATTGGCAACCGGGCCATCGTCCCGCTCGGCGGCCAGACGGCCCCACCGACCACCGGCAACGTCCCGAGCTAGGAGGCACACCATGGCCAAGCTGTTGAAAAGGACAACGGGGATCCCGGTGAAGACCGGCTCGACGCCCCCGACGCGCACGTTCGCCCCGCCGGTGAAGACCGGCTCGACGTCCCCGACGCGCACGTTCGCGCCGCCGGTGAGGACCGGCTCGACGTCGCCGATGCGCCAGACGATGCCGCCGCAGGTGACCCGGACCGCCGGGTTGTCGTCGACGCGCCAGACGACGCCGCCGAGGGTGACCACCGGGCTGTCGCCGACGCGCCGGCCCATCGTTCGACAGTCGAGGGGGAGCTGATGCCCAAGTCGACTGGTGGCAAGAAGAAGGGGAAGCCGGCCGTGCCGCCCAAGCAGTACGAGCAGAAGACGAGCTCGACGCGGAGCGATGCGGGTAAGATCCGGCGACGTCCCGGCTCGCGGCCCTACTGATCGCCACAGCGATCTTGGCTCGCTCTCCGCTCCTGGGTGGATCGACCCTCAGCCCCTTCGGTGGTGGCGGAGGCGGGTTCGGCGCGTTCGCGATCGTCAACCCGGGGCGCGAGGCGTACCTGACATTCCTCAAGACGAAGGTCCGGTGGGACGACGGCGACGTCAGCAACGCCGAGTACCTGACGGCCTACGAGAAGTACGTCAACAGCCAGAAGGCCGGCAGCTCGACCCGCCTCGAGGCTGAGCAGAGCCTTCGCGACACCCGCTATCGTCTGGAGCGGAACGACCTCCTCGCCGAGGTCGAGGATGGCACCAAGACCTGGGACGACCTGCTCACCTACGACCGCTCGAAGCTCGAGGGCCTGAATCGCGACAGCCAGGAGTACCTGACCCGGCAGGACCTCTATCGTCAAACTCAGCAGCGGGCCTACAGCGACGCCGTCGAGGAGCAGCAGGATCTCTACTCGGACGGCAAGCTCACGACCAGCCAGCTCCGGAGCTGGTTTCTCGACCAGCGCAACCACCCCGACTACGGCGAGAACCCCGAGCTCCTCGAGAACATCGACGACCAGGTCACCGCCCTCAACGACCGGCTGACGAGCGAGGTCGACGACCAGGTCATGGGCGACTTCGGTGACGGCAAGATGACCACCGACGCCTTCCTGACCTACGCAACCGCGGCCCGGGCGCGCTACGCCGCGGGCACGAAGCAGGCTCAGGAGTGGGACGAGGCGATCACCGACGCCAAGGACCAGGTGCTCGAGCGTTCGCTGACCTATCGCTACGGCCTGTCGCAGGATTACGTCCAGCTTCAGAAGTTCATCAAGGACAACGAGGACATGCTGGCCAAGGCCGGCGCCGGCGGAACCTCGACGTCGACCCGGATCGTGCTCGGGGCCGATGGCCAGTGGAAGACCGTCGAGTCGACGAAGACCTCGCCCTACGCTCCGTCAGCGAGCGAGCTCGAAGCGATGCGCCAGCGGCGGATCGAGCTCGCCGATGCGAAGGCCCAGCTCGCCGAGGTCACAAACAAGATCGGCGGCGCCGGCGGCTTCATGCCGACCGAAGCGATGATCTCGTTCTACTCGGGCAAGCAGTCGAGCTACGCAGTCGGCACGGACGAGTGGTATGCCGTCCAGGAGCGCCTCGACAGCCTCGAGCAGCAGCGCCACGCCGAATCGGTCCTCAGCCAAGAGGGGGTCCGGGTCACCTTCGGCGGTGCAGCGACGAGTTCAGGCGCCGCGCCCGCCAGCGCCGGCGGGGGTGGAGCCGCGACGCCTCCACCCTCCGCCGGCGCGCCCAAGACGTCGACGGGCGGCAAGGCTGTCACGCTCGATGGCTTTCTCGCTGCGATCGGGTCGACCGAATCGGGCGGCAACTACGACTCGGTCAACAAGCAGACCGGGGCCCGCGGGAAGTACCAGATCATGCCCTCGAACTGGTCTGCCTGGGCGGCGAAGTACCTCGGCAACGCCAACGCGCCGATGAGCCCCGAGAACCAGGAGAAGGTCGTCCGCGGCAAGATGCAGGACCTCTACACCTGGCTCGGGAGCTGGGACAAGGTCGCCCACTGGTGGCTGACCGGCGATTCGAGCGATCCGGGGAAGTGGTCGGCGAGCTCGACGGCCTACGTCAACAAGGTCATGGGGCAGCTCGGCCAGCCGCCGGTCGGCGTGAGGGCCGGGACGGTCCTCGCCGCCGGGGTCGTGGCCAGCGCGAAGGGCCCGCTCGAGGTCGTCACCAGCAGCACTCGCAACGAGGAGGCGGTCGTCGAGAGTCGCGGCAAGGTGCTGCCCAAGGGCAGCCTCCAGACGACCCGGGCGAGCTTCCAGGCCGGCCTCGACGGATCCGCCTTCACCAAGTTCTACTCGGGCTTCGTGGCGGCCTTCAAGAACGGCGCGACGACGTTCACCGACTGGAGCTCGGGGTCGCCGGTGACGTACTCGCTGCCCGAGGACCTCGGCGCCCGGGCCGACATGATGAACAGCCTCGACGACCTCCGGATCGGCTACTACGCAACCCGGGCCGAGGCCTACGCCGGAACGCCTTCGGAGATCACCGCCAGCGACCAGTACAGCGACGCGATCAAGGACAAGGCCGACAACGCCTACACGATCCTCGTCACCGTCCAGAAGGGCGGCCCCGGCAAGGGGCCGGTCTACGACCCGATCGCTGCCGGTCAGGCCGTTGTCGACCAGGCCAAGAAGTACGCGGCCAACCAGTACAAGCTCGCCAAGGCCGCCTACGACCGGGGCGACCTGACCGGCGCCTACAGTCACTACCAGCTCGCAGAGAAGACGCTGACCGAGGCGCAGGCCAAGGTCGAGATCTTCATCAAGGGTGCGACGAGCGCGATGGGCGCGATCGAGAACGCCTACGGCGAAGCGGCTCCCGAGAGCGTCGCCGCTGCGTTCGAGAAGATGACCGACTTCAAGACGACCTGGGGCGATGAGATCAAGAACCTGACGAGCCTCGGCACTGACGTCAAGAAGTGGGCGAGGCTCGACCCCAAGGGCAATCCGGTCTGGGGGGTCGACGAAACGATCTCGCTTCACGACGGCGCGGCGATCTTCCTGTCGCCCGACGGCAAGTTGAAGTACGACCAGGTCCCGTCGGGCGGCTTCAAGCCTGACGGCGGCCAGCTCACCGCGATCCCGGGCTACGTCCCGGTCAAGGTCAATGTCGGCGGCACGAGCCCGCAGGGCACGGTCTACGCGAAGTGGGAGACCGGGCCCGTTGGCTACACCGCGGCCGGCGAGGCGATCCAGGGCAAGGTCGTGTCGGTCTTCCTCAACGGTAAGTACGTCACCGCGGTCGAGGATCCCTTCCACCCCGGCAAGTGGAGCATGGGCAAGCTCGACATCAAGGCCCCGCCGGGCTTCAAGCTCGTGCCCGGGGCGACCGAGGGATCGTTCGTCTACCAGTTCTCGTCGGGCGGCGGCAAGGGTGGCCAGGCTGGGACCTACCGGCTGTCGTGGAACCCCACGACCGGGTCCTACGACTTCATCAAGGCCGGCGACACGTTCACCCCGGACCAGATCTATCCGATCGGCGACCCCGACACCGCGGCGCTCATCAAGGGCCTCGGGCTCGGCGTCGACCTTTCCAAGGTGCCGTCCACTGATCGCTGGATGTACGACCAGACCGGCGCGAGTCTCGGCTTCAGCAAGCCTGAGTACATTCGCTTCACGACCCCGCCGACGCCGACGAAGATGCCCCAGAAGGTCGTCGACATCCGTGGCGGCCAGCTCGGCACCCCGATGATCGATTCGGAGCAGGAGCGGATCGTGGCCGGGCGCCGGCCGGTGGCGCCGCTTCCGGCGACGACGTCGACCGGGCCCGTTCGCGACCAGTGGGCCAGCGACCAGCAGGACAAGACGGCAGCGCTGCCGCCGCCGGCGATCAAGCCGCTGCCGCCGCTCGCGACGCCGATGATCGAATCGCCCGAGGAGACTCGTGTGGCGTATCGGACGCCGCCGCCGGTCGCTGCACCGCCGCCGGCCGCTCCGGCGCCGACTCAGCTCACGTCACCGATGGTCGAGTCGACCCAAGAGCTCGCGGTCGTCAATCGCACGCCGGTCAAGCCGCCGGTCAAGCCGCCGGTCAAGAAGCCGCTGCCCAAGCCGCTGCCCAAGATCGCCAACAAGGCGCTCTAGCGTGGTCATCGACCTTCGACCCCCGAGCGCCCCGGGCTTCCGCCTTCCGCCGCCGCCGCCGCGACGCCTGGAGCCGCTGTTCGACGACCTCGACGCGCCGTACTACAAGGACGCTGTCGAGCGGGGCGCGGGCCCCCGCGCTCTCGGCACGATCCGGGGCGGCCCGACGCTCTCCCAGGCACTCGACATCGTTCGTCCGAACCCCAAGAAGTGGACGACGGTCTCGCCCTACGCCAGCATCAACACCCCGATCCTCGGTGACCTGACCGCGCCGCCGGTCTCGGGAACGGCGAAGGTGGGGACCTTCAACCTCAACCTCATAGAGCCGTTCCAATCGTTCACCGACGCGACGGGCCCCGGCATTGGGCGACAGCCCGGGCCGGCGTTCGCCGGCGGGACCGGCCTCGAGACGGCTTTTGACGTCTTCGGCAACCAGGTCACCCCGGCCGGGGTGCTCAACTGGCAGGGCGACCTGCCGGTCCGGCTCATGGAGCGCCCACTGGCCTTCGTCCAGACCCTTGGCAGCGGGATCCTCGGGCTCAAGAGCCCGACGGCTGACACGGAGGGCGAGGCGGTCTACCCCTTCCAGAAGGATCCTCTCTACTGGGGCTGGCTCTCGACCGCGACCGAGGAGCAGCTCGTCCAGCAGGCCCGGGCGGTCGCCGGCTCGTACTTCAGCCCCGGCCGCAACCAGGCCCTGTTCGACACCCTCATGAACAGGTTCCGGCAGGACAGGGACTTTGCCCTCTCCCGGAGCTCGGGCAGCGACGAGATCGACTGGCACGCCATCAAGGCGGCCAACGGCTTCGAGCTCCAGGGCGGCGGCCGGCTGGCGAGAATCAACCCCGTCGGCCATCTCGTCGGCACGGCGCCCTTCGTCGGCTTCAACCTCCAGAACTTCGTCGACCCGGTCACCGACGAGGAGCGGCGCATCTGGGAGGCGCTGCCGCGGGCCGATCGGGGGAAGTTCCTCGCCGACGCCGGTCTCGAGACGACGCTCCTTAACCTCGCCGGGATCCTGCCCCTGTTCGCCGGCGCCGGCGCCGTCGCCGGGATGGCCAGGATGAGCACGGTCCCGGCTGTCGCGAAGATGGGCAGCATCTGGGCCTATTCGCTCAAGGCGGCCAACATCTCGATGGCCCTCGGCTTCACGTTCACGACCGCGGCCTGGGCCCTCGAGGCCTTCGCCCCGCGGAACATGGGCGGCGAGTTCGGCGAGACCGTCAACCTCGCCAGCCCGATCAGCCACAGCGCCCTCGGCGGGATCCTCAACCAGGTCGGTTTCTTTGCCTCCGGCTCGTTCGGCGTCAGCCTCGCGGCCCGGGCGACCGGCCGCCTCGGGGGGTTCGTGGCTGGCGGCGTCGCTCGCGGGGCCGATGCCCGCCTGACTGGCGGCCGGATCACCGGCCTCATGGGCGAGCGGGAGCTGTCGTTCTTCAGCCACGGCTTCGGCGGGTCGAAGATGACGACCGCGTTCGAGCGCGGCGCCGGCGTCGCCAAGACCGACAACGAGCTCGGGATCAAGGATTCGCTCATCAGCTTCGTTCTCCATGCCGATGACGCGAAGCGGACGATCATGCGGGAGCGGATCCTCGCCGGCGAGTCGATCAACGATCCGGTCCTCGCCGGCTTGACGAAGGACGAGCAGATCGCCTTCCTCGACGCTGACTTCGTTCTGACCTACGACGCGACGCACGCCCGGGTTGCCAGCGCGGTCAGGGCCTTTGAGCAGGCTCGCCAGCACCTTCCGCTCCTGCACTCCGACGTTCAGGCGCGCGGGGCGAAGGCGATCCGGGACGGCGTTCGGAGCTTCGTCGACGATGCCGACCGGGCCCTCTCGCTGCGCTACGATACGGCCTTCTTCGGCCGCACCCTGGGCGAGGTCCGGGCATCCGTCGAGTCGCGCCTGAAGCAGGCCGGCTACAAGCCTGACATGGCTTACTTTGATCGCGAGCTCGGGGCAAAGGACAACGCCGGGACGCGAGCCCGCTGGACGCAGGCGGCGAGGCTGGCCCACCAGCTCGGCTTCGTCAACAAGAAGGCCCGGCTCGAGCGGGCCCAGGTGGGCAGCCACGAGCAGGCGACGACGCTGTTCAGCCAGCGAACCCTGTTCGAGCAGGACATCGAGGAGGCGGTCCAGGTCCTCATCGGCGCCGACGCCGCGGCCGCCCGGGTGAAGGTCCGCGAGCTCATCCTGGGCAAGGATCGCGTCGACGAGCTCTACGCCGCCGGGGTCCTTGGTGATCGCCACGCCCAGGTCCAGATCGACAGCGTCGACCCGATCCGCCTCGCCGACCAGCTCCAGTCGATCCTCGAGCAGGCCGGCGCGCCGCGGCGCAGGGGCCTCGTCGACCCGACCGAGCCGACCGCGAACGAGCCGCTCAACGTCTTCCACACCGAGCTTGCCGGCGAGGGCGTCTGGGACCTTGGCTTCCGATCGAAGGTGAAGTTTGATCCCGAGGTCCGCTACGCGCTCGAGCTCGAGCGAGCCCTGACGCCGGCCGAGATGCGGGCCCAGGAGCCGAGCCGTTTCCTCGTCCGTGACGTCCAGCCCAAGGAGGTCCCCGAGGGCTACGTCGAGATCACCCCCGGCCAGCAGCTCCGACGCAAGAACTGGTATGCCCTCGACCCGATCTACAGCTCTGACGGCCGCTACTTCGTGAAGGACGATGGGACGCTCGTCCTCGCCCCAGCGCCGCCGGCGACCCCGGCTGGCAGGCCGACGAACACCGGCGACCCGATGCCGATCCAGGAGGGCCACCCGGGCTGGAACGAGCTCTCGATCGAGGAGCAACGGCTGGCGAGGGAGCCCCTCTACAGCTACGAGCTCAACGAGGGCACCTTCCCCAACGACTATGCCCTCGAGACGACGGGTGAGGTCAAGTCGGGCCGCAACGCGGGGGCCGACTGGCCGATCCTCCGCGACGCCGCCACCGGCGATCGCTACCTGTTCAAGGCCCGCCGCAACCCCGGCGGCGAACTGGCCGACTTGAGCGAGGCCCGTAAGCTCGGCGGCGTCGTCGCCGGCAAGCTGTTCGAGTACCTCGGGCTCCACACCGCCCGAGAGGTCCCGTTCACCTGGGGTGGCACGAAGGGCACCCTCCAGAAGCTCGTCGACGTCGATCGCCCGGTCCTTGTCGCCGACCTCAAGCGCGAGATCCCCGAGGTCGTCAACGCCACGGTCAACCAGCACATCGCCGACTGGTTCACGGCCCAGCACGACAGCAACAGCGACAGTCTCCTCCTCAGCAACGACGGCTCGGTCTACGGCGTTGACAAGGGGCAGGCCTACAAGTACGTCGCCGACGACCGGGCTGGCGAGCTCGAGGCGATGACCGATGGCAACGAGTTCTGGGACTATCGCTACGACGCCGCCGACACCCATCTCGGCGAGTACATCCGCCACGCCGTCGAGCAGGACGGCGTCAAGCTCGATCGGAGCGCCGTCGAGCAGCTCGTCCAGCGAATCGAGTCGATGCCCGAGGACGTCTACCTCGGGGCCCTTCGACCGCTGGCTGAGGCGCGCGTCGCCGATGGCCGCTTCGAGAAGTTCGCCCAGGAGTTCTACGACAACGCTCTCACCCGCAAGCGGAATGTCCGCTTCGCGGTCAACAAGGCCTTCGAGGAGCTCGGCTATGCCGGCCTCGAGCGGCCCGGTAACGCTCAGGTGTGGGCACCCGGGGCGAAGGGCCTCCTCGACGTCGGCACACCGACCCGGGTCAACGAGCGGCCGATCCCGCTCGAGGAGCTGTACGCCTACAACGATGCCAACCCGGTTGCCGAGCCCGAGGCGCCGGCGACGGTCGACCACTACAAGGCAGGTGTCGTCGTCGTCGAGCCCGATGGCCGGCTGTGGTTCATCCTCGACAGCCGCGGCGCGCCAACCGGGGCGACGTACGCCAAGGGCCATGTCGACGGCGGCGAGACGTTCCAGCGGGCAGCGATCCGGGAGGCTCAGGAGGAACTCGGCCTGTCGGTCCGGCTCAAGAGCCACCTGGCCGACCTACCCAATGACGCCGGCAACGTCACCCGCTACTACATCGCTGAGCGGGTCTCAGGTGGGCCTGAGCACGTCGGGACGCCCAAGGAGATCGCCCGTGTCTTCCTCATGGACGAGGGGCAGGCGGCGGGCTTCCTCATGCACAGTCCGCGCGACATGGCGGTCCTCGAGGCGCTCAATCGGTTCAAGGCTGGCGAGCACGCCAAGATCGAGGTTGACGGCCTTCATGCCGACGGGCCCGAGGCGGTCACGACCGGCAACCCGGCTGCCGACTGGGGCTACGTCAGCCACGTCAAGCTCCGCAACGGGCAGGTCTGGCGCTCGCCCTGGCTCGACGTCGGCCCGGCCGAGGCGGCCCAGATCAACCTCGGCAATCGGGGGATGTTGGGCCGGGCCTTCGACGACGTCTTCACCGGCTGGAAGACGTGGCGGCTCATGGAGACCCAGAAGGCCTCGCTGACTTACCGCCTGACCCGCGACTACGCGGGCGTCTCGCCAGCCCAGGTCGACCTCTACTTCAGCAAGCTCCTCGAGCTCCAGCGGGAATCGAAGGCCTCGATGCAGGGCATGGCCGGGGCGACGAACGAGATGCTTCCGGGGCTCGGCTACTGGGCCCTCAAGGTCCGAGCTGCGGCGAACGAGGTCTTCGGCGAGGGTCCCTTCCTCAACAGCAAGACGGGCCTCATGGATGCGATCGACTGGAACAAGGTCACCGTCCAGTCGTTCCGGACCTCGGCCAAGCTCAACGTCACCGCCGGCGTGACGAGCTATCTCAAGGCGATCCCGGGCCTCGGCAGCGTCATCATCCCGATCACCGACTTCTACTACCCGACGATCCGGTTTGGCCTGTCGCTCCTGTTCAAGGGCGGCGAGATCGTCGAGAGCTCGATGCTCAACGGGATGCGCGGGACGATGTTCTCGGGCGACCCCTTCATCGACGCCCTCTACTGGAAGGCCGGCGCCGGCAACGGCCTCGGCGTCCTCATGAGCGACGTCAGCTCGGACATGATGCTGACGGGCCTGACGATGGGCACCTTCTCGGGCACGAAGTCAAGCCGGACGGGCGATGCGCCCTTCATGTACGAGAAGCTCAATCCGCGGCTCCATGCCAAGCAGGTCGCCAACGAGCTGCGGCCCCAGCCGGCCGCCCCCGAGGCGCCTCGATCGAACCTCTCCGACAGCCTCAGCAGCGACCGCCTCGAGGCCCCGGATCCAGATCGCTTCCCGGACCGCTACGCCGATGAGACGCCACGCTTCCTGCTCCGCAACGAGATCGACCCTTCGACCGGCGACGTCATGGTCGACTTCGGCGGCGGAGCCAACACGGAGCGCCAGGTGGCGGCCTTCCGGGACCGCTCGCTCGGCGCCCTCCAGGCCGAGCTCATCGGGGATCCTGCCCGGGCCGAGGCCTACGGCCATGCCTTCGCCTTCGAGCGCTCGCTGCGGAAGATTGGCGCGGTCGAAAAGCTGGCCGACGTCATCCCGTACGCCCATCACCCGGTCACCCGTTCGGGCGGGACCAGCCGCCAGATCAGCTTCGTTGAGGACGCCATCAAGGGCGGCTATCCGATGTTCTCGGGCAACCTCAGCACCGGCCTCTACAGCCTCCTTGCCAGCGAGCGGGCTGGCGGCGGCACGGCGATCGAGGCCAAGGAGTCGTTCGCCGCGAGCGGGACGACGGTTACCGCCGGCGAGCAGGTCGCCGGCTTCGCTGATGCCAAGTACGGCGGGACCGCCGAGTTCTACGAGGGCAACGGCGGGATGCTCGCGATCCTGAAGGGCGAGAAGCTCAAGGAGTCGGTGACCGTCGACCAGGACCGGATCAACTATGAGCACGACGTCCATGCTCTCCAGGAAGCGATGATGACGCCCGCGGCGGTGAACGGGATCAGTCGGATCGTCATCCAGCGGATGATCGTCGAGTGGGCAGCCGAGTACCCGTCTCTCACGCTCCTCGAGTACCTTGCCCAGCAATCCGACAGCCACTTCGGATCGATCCGGCCGTTCGAGATGGCCTACATGAAGGGCATCAACTTCGAGGACGTCGCGACGCTCATGCTGCCGACGAGCGCCCGGGGCGAGTGGGAGAGCCTCGTTCAGACGTATCGCGACCACCCCAACGCGAAGGGCCTCGGCGAGGTCCCGGTGACCTACTACGAAGAATCCACGGCGCGCGGATCCCGCGGCAGCCACCGTGAGGCGATGTGGGCCAACGCGCTCGAGAGGGCCGGCCTGACCGACCTCGGCTTGAGCCATCCCGATACCGCGGTCCTGTCGCCCGAACAGGCGATCGCGGCGCTGCCGGATTGGGCGATCACGCCGGCGACGGAGCGGGTCATCGGCGATCGCATCGACAGCGCGGCCAGGGCCCGGCTCAACATCCGGGCGAGCCTCAGCCACAGCGACCTCGACGCTGTCCAGATCAGGATCAACTCGCTCCGGATGGAGCTCAAGCAGGACGAAGCAAGCGCAGCCAAGGCGGGCGCCGGGAAGAAGGGCCAGGGGTACGGTCTCGGCCTCGAGCGCCAGCGCGAGATCGCCGCCAAGAGCCGGGCCTACCTCGCTGACCTCGAGAAGCTGCGAGCTGACGTCGAGTCGTTCTGGGCCCAGAGCCCCTACGACGCGGCGACGGCCATGGAGCTGTTCACTCGGGACGCCCTCGACCCTGCCGGCGTGATCGCCGGCGAGTGGCTTCTCGCCCGCGGCGCGCTCACCGACCGGATGAAGTCGATGGGAGTGATGGAGGGCTCGGGTCAGCGGCAGGGCGAGATCCGGATCGAGGACACGACGAACGGCGAGGTCCTCGGCCGGCAGGCCTATGAGCCCCAGGGCCTCGGCGAGGCGTTCTCCAAGGACGTTCACAGCTCGACGACGCCCTACGAGCTCCTCCGGCTCAAAGCCCTTCTCAGCGAGTACCAGCGGCGGGTGCCTCCGGGCTACGTCCCCCAGTCGATCAACCTGTTCGGCGACAACGCCCTGGGCCCCCTCGTGGCCGGCATCGACAGCCCCGAGCTCCGCGGCATCATCAAGGCCCGGGCCGAGCAGAAGCTCGGCCACCCGCTGCCGTCCGACCCGGTCATCCGGAGCTACGTTCGGGGCGAGGCCCAGTGGATCCAGGACCGCGCCGGGAAGCCGACCGTCGGCGAGATCGTCATCACCGTCGCCGATGGCGCCGGCCAGCCCTACGGCAACCTGACCCTCGCCGAGCTGGCTGACCTGTGGAAGACGTACGGCCTGCCCAAGGCGCTCGCCGAGCGAGCCGTCGCCTCGGGCTTCGACCCGGCCGGCGCGGGTCAGATCGAGACCTCTTGGGGCGAGGCCTCGGGCGAGCACCTGCTCCACGGCCCGGGCACGACGCCCGAGGGCCGCCTGTACTACTACCGGAGCAAGCCCGAGGGCCAGTTCGAGGCCAACCCGGCCGGGCCGGCTGAGTACCGGGACCCGAAGGCCTATGCCGCCTTCGACGTCCGGATGGCCTATGCCTTCGAGCCGGGTGGCAAGAGCTACATCGCCCTGACCGATGGCCACGCCTACGTCAAGTCGGGCGCCGAGGCGACGGTGAGGAAGTCAGGCGCAATCGACGTCGAGTATTTCCAGCCCAGCCTGACCTACCCCCAGTGGAGCTACCAGATCAAGAACCACGTCGCTTCAGGCTTCGCGACTTCGACCGGGCGAGAGGCGATGGTTGCCCTCCGGGACCTGTTCGAGCGAACCAAGCCGGGCCCGACCGACGTCGCCCCGACGCTCGTCAGGCTGGCTGATCCCCAGGTCACCAAGGCCTTCGAGCGGCTGTACATCCGGCGCGAGGTCCCCGATTGGATCATCGCCGTCGACAAGGATGGCAAGGTCATCGATCGCTACGCCGTCGTCGACGACGTCAACGGCAGCCCTGCGATGACCGAGGCCCTGCCCGAGGCGGCGGCGGCCGACTTCACCGAGGTCAAGGCCGCGCCCGAGCACTTCAGCGAGGGCCTGCGCCGCCATCTCGAGGCCCAGGGTGGCCGCCTCGCGCGGGGCGCGAAGGAGGTCTGGAACCCGGTCAACTTCAAGCTCCGGGCGCAGGACCGGCTGACCTTCAAGATCGTCCGGGGCAGCTTTGCCCCGGTCCTCCAGCAGCTCGCCCCGAAGGCGGCCAAGGTCTTCGTCGACCTGAAGGTCCCCGAGGCCAAGTGGGCCGATTTCCTCGTCCACGACCGCTACCTGCTCGGGCGCTGGAAGCAGTCGGGCGCGCGGGCTGACTTCGAGGAGCTCGTCCTGCACGCCGAGACCTATTCGGGCAAGGCCGGCTACGAGGCCGCCCGCAAGGAGCTCGACTCGCTCTACACGGCGCCCGAGTTCGAGACGATGATGGATGCCTGGCGGCTCGCGGTCCGGGCGGCCGAAGACGAGAGCTACTCGGTTCACTTCTTCTCGCCCTACCGCTCGACCTTCGAGCGCTCGATCAACCACCCGCTTCTCGGCATCTACCCGGCGAGCTGGGCGTTCAAGGTCGCCAAGGAGTGGTACCGCTTCCTCTACCAGAATCAGACCCTCGGCTTCAGGGCGGGCATGGTCCCGGCCCAGGTCATGAAGCAGCTCTACAACGCCCAGGCCCAGGCGTGGGCCCAGAGCAACCCCGAGACGCTCGAGCAGTGGTACCAGGAGGGCCCGTTGTCGAGCTCGATCTTCATCTTCAACCTCCTCCTGCCCGGCGACTGGTCGAACATCCCCTTCCCGTTCTCGCGGACGATCCGCGACGTCGCCCGGGGCAACACGAACCTGTACGACCTGGTCAACCGGAACATGAGCTCGATCGGCGCCCTTCGTGATCTGCGGCTCGGGGCCGAGGCCGCTGGCGAGATCTGGAACGCGGTCACCGGGACGCCGGCCAAGGGCGGCGCCTTCGAGCGGGCCCACGAGGGCGCGCTGCCGCGGATCCCGACGTTCGAGGGAGCCGAGTCGGTCCGGAGCCTGTACGCCTATCGTTGACGGGTCGCCTTGCCGGCTCACGACGCTGTAGGAACCGGCATCCCTGCTGATCGGCCTTGCTATTGCCGCTCGCGAGGGCGTACGCTGCCCCGCGCAACCGCACCCGACGCGATGGAGGTCCTGAGTGACTCTGGACGCTGGCCTGAACCCGCAGGGCGACCCACCCCCGACCGACGACCCACCGGCAGGCGACGCGCCGCCGGCGCCGGCAGGGGCCTTGCCGCCCGAGGCGATCAGGAACAGCCCGGAGTACAAGGAGCTCGCGCGCCAGAATCGCCAGCTTGCCCGACAGGCGGGAGCCGCCACCCGAGCCGAACAGATGGCCCGGGCGGAGACCGAACGTCAGCGGGCCGCCGCAGAGGCGCAGGAGCAGGCGGACTTCGAGACCGAGATCGCAGCGACCCTCGGGGAAGACGGCGTAGCCGCCTACAGCGAGATCGCCGAGCTCACGGCCTCCAACCCACGCGCCGCAGCGAGGAAGCTTGCCGAACTGATCGCCCAGGTCCGAGCGCAGAGCTCGACCCCGGCGAACGGTGGCGAGGCCCCGCCGGCCCCCGCACCCGAAGGAGGGGCACCTGTGCCGCCCGCTGGTACACCGCCACCGCCCCGGGGACTGGGAGCCGACGCGCCGCTTGGGCAGCCCCCGGCCGTCCAGGATCCGACCGCCCAGATCATCACGGATCTCGAGAAGCAGTACAGCGACGTCGCCGACCGCGTCGCCGACCCGACCACCCGTCGTCGCGTGACGATGCGTGACCGGGCCGGAGCGTTCATCGGCTACGTCGGCGCTGCCTACCTCAAGGCCGGGGCTCGTCCGTCCAACAAGACCTGATAGCGGGCGTCTCGCCCGCGGAGGAATCTGCGCCCATGGCCACGATCCAGGGCACTCGGTTGACCCTGTCCGACACGGTCGGACTGGCGGTCGACATGAGCCCCACGATCCAGCTCATCGATCCCTTTGACGTCGGGCTGCTCTCCTACTTCGGGATGAGCTCGCTCGACAAGGAAGCCACCGAGACGACGCACCGCTGGCAGGAGGACGTCCTCCGTCCGCTGACGTCGACGGCGGCCGAGGTCATCGACACGTTCGAGACCGTCATCTCCGTCGCCGCCGGCACGGGGACCTATTTCCGCAAGAACGACGTCGTCATGATCGCCGACACCGGCCACGGCGAGGAGCAGGTGCTCGTCACCCTCGTCAGCACCGACGACCTGACCGTCACCCGCGGCTGGGCGACCACCGACCCCGTCTCGCACGCGACCGGCGTCGCGCTCGAGATCATCGGCGTGGCCGTCGTCGAAGGCGACCCGACTCCGGGCGTCGCCCGGACCACGGTCAAGACCGAGGTCAGCAACGTCACCCAGATCTTCGAGGACGTCGTCGAGATCAGCTCGACCCTCGAGGCCGTCGAGCAGTGGGCCCCGGGCTCCGAGTACGCCCGGCAGCTCGCCAAGACCATGAAGACCCTCATGATCTTGCTCGACAAGACCTTCTACTACGGCACGAAGTTCGCCGGCTCCGCGACCGTCCCGCGGTCGATGGCCGGGATCCGGTCGTTCCTCACGACCAACGTCACCGACGCCCTCGACGTCGCGCTCGACGAGGACCTGCTCCTCGACCTCCTGCACGACGTCTACGACGACGGCGGGAACCCCGGGACCATGTTCATGACCCTCACCCAGAAGCGGTTCTTCAACCGCTTCCTCGGCGATGCCGTTCGCCGGACGACCCTCGCCGAGAAGACCGCCGGCGCCGTGGTCGACTACTACACCTGGGACAACGGGACCCTCGATGTCGTGATCGACCGCTGGCTCCCCCGGAGCGAGATCTCCGTCCTGACGACCGAGTACATCGGCTTCGGGCCGCTCCGGACCCAGCAGATCGGCCACGAGATCCTGCCCAAGCAGAGCCGCCTGGTCCAGCGGGGGCAGATCACCGGCGAGTACACCGCCGAGGTCAAGAGCGAGAAGGCCCACGGCCTCCTCATCGGGCTCGAGACCGACGCCACCAAGAGCTGAGCCGGCGGCTGAGCTCTCAATGACAGGGAGGGCGGCATCACACCCGGGGTGCCGCCCTCTCCCTACCGGGAGACCATTTCGATGACCGTGCTCCAGTGCCAGCGCTTTCCCTACCTGAAGCTCAACGTCAAGAAGGCCGATGGGGGCCGGGAGCGACGGCGCTTCGAGGCGGGCAAGATGGTCATCGGCGACGAGGATCCGCTTCGCGAGCAGATCATCGCCGCGGCTGTGAGGAACCCCTACATCACGATCCACGAGGACGTCCTGACCTGCATCGACTGTGCCGAGACGTTCGTCGGCGGCGGCGCCCGCGGGCGCTACACGATGCACCGGATCAACGTCCACGAAGACATTCGCGAGGTCGAGCCGAAGGTGACCCGGGCCCGAGTCAAGGCCGCGGCCAGCTTCGTCTGCGACATCTGCTCGCCGGCCCAGACCTTCGCCGACGAGACCGCTCTGGCGGCCCACACCGCCGACCTCCATGCCGTCCGGCCGATCCTCGACGGCAACGACGAGGCGATCGAGGTCGGCGCCGGCGCCGGCCCGCGCGTGCGCCAGGGGACCGTCACGACGGCCATCCCCGCGGCGACCCGGAAGAAGCCCCGGGGGTAGCGCGTGGTGACGGCGATCGACGACCTCCGGACCGGCCACCTGAACCACTTCCTGCATCGGCTCGACGCTTCGGCGAAGCCATGGGCGGCGGCCGAGCTCGACGTCCTCCTCGGTGACGCGGTCACCCGTCTCTGGCCGCGCCTCGGGATTTGGACGACCGACGACGTCGACACCGACTCGACGACGATGCTGTACACGGTTCCGACGGCTTTCGGCTCGCGCTTCCGGATCAGCCGGATCGACCTTGTCAACACCGACGGCCTGTACGTTGACCGGGTCAACAACTGGCGCAAGCACAACGACGCCCAGGTCCTCGTCAAGCCTCAGATCTCGACCGGCCTGACGCTCCGCTTCTACGGCTGGATCCCATTCGACCCCGACGCGAGCGATCTCGTCGTTGACCTCGAGGACGCTGTCGCCCACGCGGCCGCGGCCCGGGCCTACGGTGGCCTTGCCGCCGAGCTCACCAACAGCGAGCGCCAGCAGAACCTCGACACCGGCCGGGTCGTGTCGTACGCCGACGCGGTCGGCATGGCCGCCTACCACGAGCGCCTGTTCGCCGACGCCATCAGCGACCACCCGTCGAAGCTCAGCTACAGCCCGCGCGCCAGCCACCGGAGGTAGCCGGTGTCTGCCCATCGCTACCAGAGCTCGTTCAACGGGATCATCTTCAATCGCCAGCTCCGAGTCGACGGGGCGACCCTCTACGAGCAGCTCTATGCGCCCGACGACGAGCGGCGCCTGGACCCGACGTACGCCCAGAGCGACTACCGCCTCGAGAGCTTCGACCTGACCCGGGTCACGGTCGAGGACTTCCGGGAGATGAAGCAGTTCCTCGAGGGCGCCGAGGCCAACGAGAGCTACGAGGGCGTCCTGTTCGGCCTCGGCCGGGGTGTCATCCACGGCAGCTCGCCGGCCGACCTCGAGGACAAGTATTGGGCGATGCGGGCGGCCTTTTCCCCGGCCCTCATCCGGATCGCCGCGGCCGCGCTCGATCCCAAGAGCGTCCTGCCCTTCGACTTCAAGGTCGACACCGCGACGGCGCCCGGCTACAGCGCCCGCCGCCTCTACTGCCGGCCGGCGATCGGTCGGCCGGTCATCATCGGCCGGATGCGCGAGGGCCTGTCCCGGCGCTTCATGATCCAGCTCATCAGCTTCGATCCGAAGGTCTACAGCCAGATCCAGCACCAGACGGCGATCGAGCTCGCTGGCGAGGACCTGACGAACGCCGGCAACTTCTACACCTACCCCCAGATCCAGATCCTGTTTTCGGCCGCCGGAGCCGCCAACCTGACGATCACGAACTCCACGACCGGGACGGCCTTCGTCCTCGACGCCTCGACGGCCAGTGCCGGTCAGATCTGGGTCCTCGACCCCAAGACGAGCCGCCTCTACAAGGTCGACGACAACGCCAACCGCTTCACGCAGCGAGTCAGTGGCTACCTCAGCCAGCTCTGGCTGCCACCCGGCGACTCGACCTGGGCGATCACGAACACGGCCGGGATCCTGTCGGCGACGTTCTTCTGGAGGGACGCCTGGGCATGAAGATCAGCGCGGCGATGGTCTGGTGGAACGAGCGGCCCGAGGACCTCGAGGCCTGCGTCCGGGGCGTGGCCAAGATCGCCGATCGGCTCGTCGCCGTCGATGGGGCCTACACCCGCTACCCGGGGGCGACGATCCGGAGCCCGCTTGAGCAGATCGAGACGATCCGCCGCGTCGCCGCGGAAGTCGGTCTCGAGGCCGAGATCGTCGAGCCCACCCAACTCTGGGTCGGCGAGGTCGCGAAGCGCTCGTTCACCTACGCCAGGGCCGCGAAGGGCTCCGACTGGATCGCCGTCCTCGATGCCGACTGGATCATCCATGCCGACCGGGCGGCCGCTCGGGCCGAGATCGAGGCGTTCGGCCCAGAGGTCGACGTCGTCGGGGTCGACCTCTGGACGCCGCCGGGCGACCACATCGCGACCGGCTGGCATCAGGTCGTCGGCGGGATGCGGCAATCGAACTATCCCGGCCTGTTCCGAGCGCTGCCGGGGATCCGGGCCGAGCGCCTCCATTGGCTCATCAGCGCGCTCAAGAATGGCGAGCGTGTCTGGCTCCACCACGGCGACGAGCCGACGAGCCGGTCGACGCGGCCGGCGATCCCGCTCACGGCCCACTACGAGATCGAGCACCGGACGCTCCATCGGACCGAGGAGCAGGTCTTGGCCTCGAGGGCCTTCTGCAACGACCGGGTCATCGTCATGGAGATGACCAACCAGGAGGACGACGGGCCGGGCCTGCCGGCGCCGGTTTTCGACTACGTCACGATCCCCTACGTCATCCCGGATCCGGATCGAGCCGCGGCCCGGGCCGAGTCGCGCCGGCTGGCCCGCAAGGGCGAGCGTGACCGGGCTGCGGCCCGGGCCGAGGAGCGGCGCAGGGCCCGGAAAGGCAGGTCGACATGAACAGCGCCTATGACGCCGGGATTCGGCTCGCAGCGACAGTGGCCCTCATCGTCGCGTTCCTGCTCGCCTTGAAGCTCGGAGGTCTGTTGTAAGTCATGGCTGATACCCAGCGACTCCTCTCCGCGCTCCTCCTCCTGCTTGAGGACAACACGAGCGGGCAGGTCAGCCCCCAGGACATCCGCGATCTCGTCATGACGCTCCTCAACGGCCATGGCGAGATCTCGATCACGGCCGCGGCCGCGACGGCGGTCCTCGTCCAGAACACCTGGTACCCGGTGGCCGGGACGTGGGCCCTGACGCCCGAGAACGTCAACTGGGACATGAACACGAACGGCCAGCTTCGCTACACCGGGACGGCCAAGCGGTGCTGCCACATCGCGGTCTCGATGAGCTTCACGAGTGCCGGCAACAACATCCGCTACGAGTGGTGCGTGGGCCTGAACGGCGCCCCGATCACGCCCTCGATCATCCGCAACAAGGTCGGCACCGGCGCGGACGTCCAGTCGAGCGCCGCCCACGCCTTCGCCGACGTCGACCCGGGCGACTACCTCGAGCTCATGGTCCGCAACATCGACGGGGTCGACGATCCGACCGCGGTGACCGGCAACCTGTTCTCGATGGACATGCTCTGCGACGACTGAATGAGCCACGCATCGGGCTTCGATTTGGGCTTCAGCTCGGGCTTCGGCGGACCGCCGTCGCGGGCCCGGCTTCGCGACGTCCAGATGCACGCGATCATCTTCAGTCCCGACGCCAACGGCGGCCCCGGGGTCCCGAAGTTCGAGCTCGACGCCGAGATCCTCAACCTCATCTGGCAGCAGAACTTCAACGCTCCCGGCCGGGCCGCCTTCGCCCTGCCCCGCTTCAACCCGAAGCTGGCCGACATCGACTTCATGGTCGACCACATCCAGATCGTCCGGGAGGACAGCCGGGCGTCGAAGGTCGTCTTCGCCGGCAAGGTCGTCAAGCCCCAGCTCTCGGGCTCCGACTGCCTCGTCTATTGCTGGGATTACCTGGCCTTCCTGCAACGCTCGAGGACCGGCTTCCGGACGCTCTACCCCGAGAAGAAGATCGGGACCGAGATCATCGCTCCCGAGTGGGCCGCCGCCAAGCTCGTCAGCAACAGCCCCTTCGCCTTCGTCTCGACCGGGACCGTCGAGGATCCGCTCGCTGCCGACGATGCGACCCCGATCACGACGAACGCGGAGTTCGGGGTCGTCGACTTCGCCCGCCTGTTCACCTTCTACAGCCTGGCCGAGATGGCGATGGCCAACACCGCCCACACGGTCAAGTTCGAGATCACCCGCGAGGCGCCGTTCACGTTCAACTTCTGGAAGGACTATGGCGGCGACAAGACGGCCTATGCCTTCAGCCACCCGGGCAACCTGGCCGAGTACAACGCCGACTTCGGCTTCGACGAGTACCGCAACGACATGGCCAGCGTCGTCTCCGACGAGAACGGCGACCAGGAGGAGTACGTCGTCGAGTCGGCCGACGTGGCCACGACCACCTATCGCCGGCTCCAGGACGCGGTCACCATCCGGACCCTCCTCGGGGCGACCGGGCCGACCGAGGCCGACCAGGGCAAGGCGGCCCTCGCCCGGATGCTGGCCGAGGCCGTCCGGACGCCGCGGATCGTCCAGATCACGCCGCGGCAGGGCGAGCTGACGCCGTTCGACGGCTGGGACCTCGGGGACAACTTCAAGGTCGATCTCCAGAGCCCCGACCGCTCCGGGGATTCCTTGTCCGAGTACCTCAAGATCGCCACCGTCGGGGCGGCCTGGAACCCCGGCCACGGCGAGCTCCTCCAGTGGTACGGTCGGGCCAAGGAGGCGGCGTGATCGACTCGCCCGACCGCATCCTCGCCGACGACCTCGAGGACATCGCGGCCGCCATCCCCCAGGTCCCCCGCGGCCTCGGGCTCCTGCGCCAGCAGCTCGCCCTCCTGCCGAACCCGCTCCAGGCGACGTTCCGGCCATCCCTGCCGGTCGACGAGATGTCACCGCCGGCCGAGGCCGCCGACACGATGGCCGGAGATGGACCAGGGACAGTCAGCGGGGCGACGCTCATCGACGGCTCGGTGGCCGGATCCCAGATCGCCCCGGGCGCGATCACCGCCCCGAAGATGGCGACCGACGTCAAGCCGATCGCCGTCGTCGCCTCGCTGCCGGCCCTGCCCAATGCATCCTACCCGCCGGACACCTGGGTCTACGTCACGGGCGAC